>TARA_R110000782_G_scaffold42400_2_pt1 | contig 21963 bp, 23 predicted proteins | sample TARA_R110000782 | Tara Oceans TARA_R110000782 (sample SAMEA4397859) | marine metagenome | biome: Polar Biome; feature: [SRF] surface water layer (ENVO:00010504); material: water (ENVO:00002006), including particulate matter (ENVO:01000060) such as... | depth 5 m | reverse complement strand
CTATATAGCAATAAGAGATGCTGAATAATGGCAACACCTGTAGTACCAAGTACAAACATTGGAATATATAGTAGTTTAAGAGCATCAACTTCTTGCAGTCAAACCACAAATTTAAGTTTGGCAAGTATCTGTAGTGGTAATGCATATGGTGGCATCACTAACACTTTCGGTGGTCAAGGTGGTCCTGCTTTTCAGTTTGATGTAGGATTAGGAGAATATTTAGCATTAGAAGACCCGCCTATGAAAATGAGTAATACTATCGGTGGTGGATATAGTTAAATGAATATGATTAATAGAGATAAAATGCTTGAATTAATAGGTGGAACACATGTACCTGGTAGTGGACCAGGACAATAACAAAAGAATTAATCTCATGAAACAAACAGTACAAGAACATAGACAAGAATTATCAGAAAGAACTATTGCTATTGAAACACAATTAGTAAATATCTATCATGATATAAAAGAAATAAAAGAACTACTCAAGATACAGAATGGAAGAGTACGTAAAAATGAAAGCAATATATCGTACATTTTTGGTGTTGGTGCAGTCATAACTTTTCTTTTAACAGTACTAGGTTTACTATAAATTTACAAAGGAGAATGTTATGGACGTAAATAAAGACACGAAGTTTACATTAAGTCTTGAAACTTTTATTAGTGTATCAATAACTATTGCTTTAGTAGTAGGTATGTGGTTTACTCTTCAAAGCGATATTCAAGAAGCAAAAGAATTACCAGAACCACCAGTTAGTAGAACTGAATACGACTTAAAAGACCAAATGATACGTAATAGTATTATTAATACAGAAGAAAAAGTAGAGAAGCTTGAAGATAAGGTAGATGACATTAAAAAAGATACCAGAAGTATCAACGAGACTTTACTTAATATGAACAACAAATAAGGTAAGATATGATAAAATATATACAATCTATAGTACTACTACTTGGGTTATCTACATCCTCGTTATATTCGCAATCTGTTTCCTTGGATAGTTTTCAGGGTGTACAATTGCTTAATGTACAGGATTACGCTGTTATACAAGTAAATGCATCTTGGAACTATGACAATAGGGTAAAAATAGAGCAGTTGAGTAGTCTATGTTATATAGCAGAAATAGATATTGAAAATAAAACCATTGGAGATACTATAGCTAAGGAGTGGAATATTAAAATAGTACCCACTATTATTGTATTAAAAAGAGGTGAAGAGATTAAAAGATTTGAGCCTAACATTAGTATGAAATTTAATGAGAAAACTATTATAGAAAAAATTAGGAAAGAAGTAAAATAGGTGCTAAATTAGACATCATGCGTGGAGTAGGACAACAAGTTAGAAAAACTAATGGGAAAAAAAAGACTCGACAAGGGATGTCAAATAACACCAAGTACGGTAATAAATTAAGTAAGAATTACTATAAAAAACGAACAATAGGACAAGGATAATGGCTAGAGATTCAAGATTAGATAGAGCTGGTGTATCAGGGTTTAATAAACCTAAACGTACACCTAGTCATAGTACTAAGTCTCATGTTGTTGTAGCTAAACAAGGTACGCAGATAAAGACTATACGTTTTGGTCAACAAGGTGTTAGTACTGCAGGTAAACCTAAAGCAGGTGAATCTAATAAACAAAAAATGCGTAGAAAAAGTTTTAAAGCAAGACACGGTAAAAATATTGCTAAAGGCAAGATGTCTGCTGCTTATTGGGCAGATAAAGTAAAATGGTAATTAACAAAAAGGAACATAAGAAATGACTAAAGAAGTAAAAGTAGACTTAAAACAAGAAGCAATGCAATCAATGGAGACAATGGTTGAACAACATAATGAACTTGTTAAGGAATTACAAGAGTCTAATGGAAGATTAGCAGAAGTTAAACAAATGATTGTTGAGCATCAAGGATATATCAAAGGCCTAGAAGCGTGTGAAGAATCATGTAAACCAGGAGATAAATAATGGGACCATTATTAGGAAAATTACTTGCAAAGCTAGGAACTGAGAAGTTACTAAAAGCTATCGTATTACATTTAGGACAACACTTAGTTACTAAGTCTAGTAATAAATTAGATGATAAGCTTTTTGCAGAGATTAAAAAAGCACTAGCATAATAATTAATAATAGGAGGTTTCGTTGAAACTTAAGAAACGTGGAATTGTAATACCCGACCAGCACTATCCTTTAGAGAATAGAGCAGCAGTCGAATGTGTTAAGAAAGCAATACTTAAAATAAAGCCTACAGTGTTTGTAAACTTAGGTGACGTAGGAGAGTGGGAGTCTTGTTCAGCTTGGAAGTATAAAGACAAGAAGTTACCACCATTAGAGTTTCAGCTACCTTTAGTTGATGAAGAAATAAGATTAGTAAATGAAGGATTAGATGAGTGGGATGAAGTCTTGGAAGAAATCGGATGTAAAGAAAAGTATTTACTCCAAGGTAATCACGATATCTGGTTGGATAATTTTGCTAATAAGTATCCTTATCTTAATAACTACAACTTTTATGAAGCGTGTAGGATTAAAGAAAGAGGATACCAGTACACGGAATACAACTTACCAATCCAAGTAGGTAAGTTGGTATTCTTTCATGGTGCATTTGCAACAACATACCATGCGAAAAAACATTTAGAGACATATGGTGAGAACGTAATGTATGGACACGTACACGACATTCAACGCCATACCCAGACAAAGTTCAATAACACTATTGGTGCTTGGTCTATGGGTTGTTTAAAAGATATGTCTCATGAGAGTAATAAGTGGCTTAAAGGGCGATTACATAACTGGGGTCACGCATTTGCTATTGTTGATTGGTTTGACAATGGTGAGTTTAAAGTAGAAACAGTAGAGATTAAAGATGGTAAAACAAGCGTATGGGGTGAAATAATTGACGGTAACAAGTAACTCTATCGGGGGAAAGTCTACAGGCGTATCTACTAATAGTAGTAGAAGACTATATAACAAAAAGAAAAAGAGAAAAAAGAATGCCAAAAAAACTAATAAACGTAAGTAACTTTAGCGGTGGATTAAACAAGAACACTAACTCTCGTGATATGATTGCAGATGAATATCAAGTGATGTTAAATCTTAATAACGAAATACCAGGTAAGCTTACTACATATGGTAAGGTAGTAGCTGATGCTAAGAACGAAACTGATGGTACTGCTATTACTAGCATAAATCACGGTAATGGATTAATTCATTTTAACTTAGATAGGGATATAACTGCTCCTACCCAAGTTAATAATAGAGAATATTTAGCTATTAATGATATAGTTAATAGCAAAGCTAAAGTTATAGATTATACAAGTACAACTTCGTCCGATACTGATATAGTTAAAGATATAACATATGCAACTAGTGGTGCTCATGAATTAGTTATGTATATGGCAGACGGTAGTCTACGAGTTGTTCCAAAACCTTTACAAACATACGACTCTAACACTGCTGGTACACCAAAAGTACTGTTCTTCCAAGAGCAAAACATAACTTTTGGAGATGAAAGTCCAACAGAGATTAATAAAGTATATAATGCATACGAAGTTCAAGATTTATTTATTGGAGGTTTAACTGGCACTACTGATAAAAGCAATAGATTAGACCCTGAAAAACTTTATAAAGCATATCAAACTTTTAAACCTTTATGGAACTCTGAGATATGGTTTTCTATGTCATTAACAGCAGGCAATATTACAGAAGGTTTACCTTCAACTACTGACAGAAGTCGATGGTCGTATACAGAAGCTTTTATGCAAGCAGCATTTAGTTCTATACCATATTCTGGGTATGGTCCATCACCAGGTGGTATCCGTGGTTCATTTTCTTTAATAGCTTATTTTGGACAACGTGAAACTGCAACTGACGAAGATGAAGATTCATCTATTACTGTCTATAAATCTCTTTCTAATAAAAGATATGGATTATGGGCAGCTCCTTTATATGAAAAAAATAAATATGAAGCTCCTGCTTACTTTATGAGTGATATTCCACAACAAGCTGTGATGACAGCTGATAAAAAAAGATTTTTATATTTTGGTATGTATGGTAGACCCCCAGTTACAAACACTCGTATATCTGGATATAAAATATATTGGGGATTAATTAATAATTTTGGAACACCAGGTGATGGTGTTATTCATGATGGTTCTGTAGAAAACAAATATTTATTTGCAGAAATAGATTTTACTAAAGGTATTCGTTATGCAGGTAAAAGTGAGTATGCAGCTTTTACAGAAAAATTAACATCAACAGATGGTGGTAATTTCTATAATTGGATATACCCAAAAACTGGTTATGCTAATCCAAGTTATTTTGTAGGAAAAGAAATAAGTGAATTATCTATTCAAGAACCTTATATTCAAAAATCATTATCAGTAATAGGCCCACCTGGAACTGGGTTTAATACAGCTACTATTGCAAATAGAAAATCATATATTGGTAATGTAAAATATTATACTAGCGAAGATGAACTAGTGACTAAAAATGATAGAATATTAAAGTCTTTACCTAATCAATTCGATTACTTTGAAGAAGATGGTTTTATTGATGTAGAAGTAGAAGATGGTGATGACATAATAAAGTTAGCATCCTTAGGACAGAAACTATTAGAATTTAAAAAACGTGTATTATACATTATTAATGTATCAAGAAATATAGAATACCTAGAAGGAACATACGCTTTTAAAGGTTGTGAAAAAGATTATCACGTCTATGAAGGTGAAGGTTTTATTACTTGGTTTAATAGAAATGGTATCTTCTTTTATGATGGACAACAATTAACTGATATTGCTTTAAACGAATCAGGACAATCTATATTTAGTGATAATAGTTACTTTGATTTAGATAATGTTATAGGATACTTACCTAAAACAAAAGAAATATTTATAGCCAATAAAAATAACACTATTTTAAAGTATGACTTAAAGTCTCAATCTTGGACAGAAGGAGATTTCTTTGGTACAGTAAATAGTAGTAACTTTACTAATTTTATATTAAAAAACGATGAATCATTATCTTATTATCAATTAATTCAAGGGTTAAATGGTGCAGCAGATAAAATAGAGTTACGTAATTGGAACCCTACTCCAGTATCATTTACTGGTTCAAATAAAACAATACTTAAAACTAAAGAATTTGACTTTGGTAATCCAACTGCTAATAAAAATATTAACACTATATACGTTAACTATAAAAATGGACAGAATATTACAGTAAAAGGCTTCGGTACTAAAAGAGATGCATCAGCGGTAGCATTAGCTGATATTGGTGTAGATGCTTCATCATCATTATTAATAGATACATCAGGTGGGTTTAGAACCACTAAGATAGCTGTTAACAGCACTTTTAAAGACTTAGTGAGCTTTGGTATAGCCTTAGAGCTAGATGGAGCTTCAGCAACCGATTTTGAATTAAATGATTTACAAGTAGTATATAGGGATAAGGTATTTAGATGAGCATTATAAAAGTAAAAAAAAGACGTTTAATTAACACTGGTATTTTCGGTGCAGACTCTAACACACTAAAACTTTTAAATAAATCGCAAGAAGCAGAGCAGCAATATGAAACTCCATTACAACCTACTGCTGTAGTACCAAGGTCTATAGAAGGTAAAGATGGAGATATGAAACTTATAACAGAAGGAGTAGACGTTTATCTTTACGTTAAAGTAGATAAAAGATGGATGAAAACTCAATTACAGGAGGTCAGTTAAGATGGCAAGTATAGCAGCATTAGTTATGTCTCAATTACGAGGCAAGTTAGGTCAAATTTATAGAGATAGAAGTAGCGATGGGGGAACACTTACAGATATCACAGCTGGTGTTGTAGGAGCACGAACAGGATATGAAGGATATAAATCAGTAGTAAATACTTTATCGCCTTTTAAAGAAAGTTATATGGAAGGTAAATATCAAGATAGTCCTAATTCTCTTCAAAGTAGGGTTGGTGAAAAATTTTATGGACCATATAGTAAAGAAAATTCTTCGATGTACTTTAAAGAACAATTTGACGCTGGTAAGCTTGACCCTAAATATGAAGAAGATAAAGATGGTTCTTTGTTATATTCTTTATATGACCAAAGTTCAAATAAAATGGTAGACACAAATTTAAATGCAAAAATATTTGGTGATGACGTACCGAAGAAACCTGATTTACCTAGAAGTGGTGACGGAAAAAGCTTTACTAGTCCTGATATAATTACTAGACCTGATGGTAAAAAAGTAAAAATGGTTAATTATGGTAGTGGAACTGTAGAAGTTGGAAGTGCTGGTTATGATTTACTTGAACAACAAAAGAAAAATAACCAAGTAGAAGATGATATGTTTATGAAACAATTAAATGATGAAGTTGTTAATATGTATTTATTAAATACAGAAAATATTCAGTATAATAACTTAGGTCAGCAACAAAAAGTTAGTTTTAAACCGATAGGTCCATCAGGTTGGAACACTAATCCAGAAGGAGAATATTAATGCAAACAGTTATAGACATAATAAGAAAACAGAGAGGTGAGCAACAAGCTGATATGTTAAAAGTACACGCTGCTGAAGTTTCAATGTTAGAATCTAAGGGTAGAAACATTCCACAACAAGGACCAGATGGTAGCCCAAGAGGTCCAGGTAGAGGTATATTTCAATATGAAATATCTAAAGGTGGTTCAGGTGCATCTACAAGTGCGTTGAATCGTTATAAAAGATTTTATAGTGATAAAGGATATGGTGGTACTATGCCAGCAGAATATGCAAAACAAATAAAAAATCTTTCTAATCCTGGAGACCCTGACTTTACAGAGTTATCACCAGAGTTACAGACAGAAATATTTTATGCTGACAAAGAACAAAAAGGAAAATTTCCTTTAGACGCTCTTGGTACTGACGCATTCACCTTGGAAGATGCTTGGTTAGACCAACATTGGGGTGGTAAAGAAGAAGAACGAGAATATAAGAGGGATTATTACAATAAAACAATTGACGGATACAATCGTGAAGAAGATAGAAAAATACAAGAAATAAATGATACACAAATGATGTTGAATGGAAAAATAGAAGCTTCTAAAATAGCAGCTCTTGATTTTGACATGAATAACATTATGGAAGACTTAGGTCAAGATTATTCGCCATTTCCAGAAAAATTAATGAAAGAATATAAGGAGTAATATTATGAGTTCACATACAAAATTTGCAACTGTAGCAGGAAAATTAGGAACAACACCATGGGGTTTAGGATTAGCTGCAGCTGGTGCAGTTCTAGGTTTCTTTGGTAGTAGAAGAAAACGTAGAGCAGCACGTAAAAAGAAAGCACAAGCAAAAGAATTATTAGGACAGCAGTTTACTTCGTTAAAAGGAGCAGCTACTGCTAATACAGCAGAGTTTGCACAGCGTAGAGAGCTACAAGGCCAAGGAAATATGTTAAATCAACAAAATGCAGTTGCAGGATACGGTAATCAGATGCAAGGGTTACAAAATCAAGTAGCGATGACAGGTTTTGCTGGAATTGGTAGCGGTCAAGATGCTATAAATCAATACCAAAATCAGTTTGCAATTCAACAACAAGGTGCTCAATTAGGAATGGCAACATCTGCTTTTGATTTACAAATGAGAGAAGCATCGAGTCAAAGAGATATTCAATCAGCAGGATTTGAAATGGACCGATATGCCGCTGAAAAAGGAATTAAATCATCATACGGTCAAACTTTATTAGATAACTTAGGAGGGTACAGTAATGGCTAGTTCAGAAACAATACAAAATATAGGAACTTTATTAAATATTCTTAAAGATTACAATCAAGGATTTCAAGACGCTGAAGAAAAAATTCAAGAAATGAACTTTGAAAAACAAATGGTAAACTTAAAATTTGACCAACAATTAAAAGCATCAGATTATCAGTTGATGAAAAATAAAGAATTGGAAGATTGGAAACTTACTAACCCAACTATGAAAGCAGAGAGAGAAAGACTTGAGCAAGTTAAAATAGATGCGGCGAAGGAATTAGCAGATAATAGTATAGCTATAGCAACTATTAACCAAGAAGGTCAAAATGCAAGAGCTAAATTATCTGATGACAAGATAGACGAACTTACTAAAATAGCAGATAGCAAAGAATTAACAGGTGAGGGTAATGCTGCTTTAATAAGCCTTATAGCAAAAAATAAAACTGGTGAGCTAACATTAGATGATATAAATACTAATCAGAAATGGTTAGGAACTGAAAAATTATTTTATGACACTGCAGGAGAAAAACTTTTGGATATAGGTACTGATGGCGGTGCTGCACTTGGTTTATATAAGGCTGGAAAGTGGATAGCTGAATCAGCAAAACCTCTAACTAAATTGACAGGAAGAACAAAATATGTCGGTTACGGTTTAGTTGGATTAGGTAATATTATGCAGTATGGATTAGCTGGTTATCAAGGAGCACAATTTGTTCAAGGACTTGGTCAAGGAGCAGGTACTGCTACACAGAAACTAACTGGGGTTAATGTAAATATTCAACAATCAAACGCACTTGCATCTGCGATTGAGAATAGAAGTAACATGATATCAAGCGTAGCTACTTTAGCTATAGAATCTTCAGGACCTATACAAGCTAAAACACCTGAAGGGAAAAGAATAGTGAGTGCACTAGGAGAGAAAGTTAATCTAATTAATGAACCTAGTTTATTAAACATGATTGAGAGATTCGGTACTGATGAACAGCTTAAGACCTATACAGATGATAATAGTTTAATAAATAGTATAGTATTACCTACTATAAATGTTAAATAAAAGATAAAATTGAATACTCAATTAAAATATTTAAATGACCTTGTATCAAAGGGTGTTATTGACCAACAAGACTATGTAAATCGTCTTTATTTAGCATATGAAAATGATGCTGAATCTTTTAATGGAAAAGATACTGATTTTGTAGAGAAGGTTATGAAGGCATCTAACATTCCATTTAATCGTGATATGGAAGCTGCTGAAGCTTCTTTAGGTTCCACCTTAAATCAATTTATATCTGGAGTTTCTGAAGGATTCACTACTCTAGGATGGGCAGACGATGCTGATACTAGTACTGAATCTATCGCTAATAAAATGGGTCACCTTATTGGACTAGCTCCTGATGTTATTGCAGGGGTACTTTCTATGGGTGCATCTATTCCAATGAGTATAGCAAAAGCCTCTATTCGCAAAGCTGGTGGTAGAACTGTTACAGCTAAAGCGGGTATCAAAGTAAAAAATAAAATTAGAAAAGTTCAAGAGACCTACCAAAAAGGTACTTCTAAATTAGCAGAAAGACTTAAAGTTGGTAACTTCGATTTACAAAAAGAGGTTGTTAATAAAGTCACAGGTGAAAAACAATACTTCTTAAGGTCAGTACCAATGCGTATATCTGACTGGGTAGTGGGCAGTGCACAAACATCATTAAATAAAAATGGATTACTTGCATCTGGCTTTCTTAACAAAGGGCTACTTGGTAATGAACGTTTTAGAAAAATAGCTCATGATGGCGTACATCTTGGTGTTGCATTAGGAGTTAGTGCTAGAAAAGAAGGACCAGCAGGAATGGTTGAAGCAGCAATACATGGTACTATGGCTGGAGCAGTATTTGGTGGTATAGGAGAAATGACTAACATTGGTAAGTTATTGACTAATCCAAAGTATAAAACTATGGGAGAGAAAGCTTTAAGAAAGCTTGTCTATAGACCCGATGAAGTAGAAGCTGGAGTAAACTTATTTGCTAGAGGTGTATTAGGTTCTGCTTATACTGGTGGTATGGCTACAGCTCAAGACTTACCATTGCCAGAACAAATTTATGAATACTCATTAGGATTCTTCTTTGGTGCATCTGGAAGGTCTTTAGCTGAAGTAAAAGCTACTGAATATTTAACTAAAAATCCTTTACCAGGTGGTGCTAATCTTGTAAAAGCAAAAGAAGTTATGAAAAAAACGGAAGAGTTTAAAAAACTTCCTGAAGAATCTAAAGAATATATTGATAGGCATTTCAATCTTCTTAATATGCAACAAGCAGATAAATTGAGGGGTGCTTATGATTTAATGGGTATTAAGTATACTGAAAAAGCAGTAAAAAAAGATGTAGATTTAAAAAATATTACTGACGAAGAGCATAGAGCTATTTCAGAAGAATTAGTTGAAGAGTCTAAGTTTGAATTTTTAGATAAAGACAAAGTTGATTTAACAATAAATGAAGCAAAGATAAGGCTTAGAGCTGAAACAGAGTCTATTGAAAGAATAGGAAAACCCGAACAAGGCAAAGAAGATAAAGCTCCTAAGACAAAAAAAGAATCGGTAGAACAATTAGAACTTTTTGAAGAAATAAAACAGGAATTAAAAGAAGAAACAGAAAGACCTTTCCTTAGTAATTTTGATGAAGTTATATCAGAAATTAGAAATGCAGATTTAAATGAACATATTATTAAAGACACTCCTACTAAAAGTCTTTATAAAGAAATAAAGAAAAAACATCCCGAATTAGATTTTGAAGACTTAGGGTTAGTCTTATCCAATTCTATTATAGAAAACATTAATAGCTTTGAAACCTTTGCAAAAACAATAGAAAGAGCTTACCCTAAAGTAAAATTAGACGTTGGTACATTGAAAAAATTCTTCTTAAAGAAATCTACTTATAGATTACAAAATGATTGGATGATAAGTATTGATGATACTTTATTACCAATTGGGAAAAGAGCTACTGGTGAAGGAAAGGGAGAGGGAGTAGAAACCGATAGACATGGTAATGTTATTATTGTTAAAGGTGCTCAAGATAAGCTTAATAAAATGTATGGAGACAATAGAGTTCGTAAGGTTCTTAGGTATACCGAAAAAGAAATTCCAGCAGAAACTGATATATTTGGTAATATAATAAAACCAAGAGATATAGAATTAATCCCTCCTCTTGATAAAGGATGGGAATATATATCAAATTTTAGTAAAGAACTTCTTAAGAATAAACAACAATATGTGCACTCTGCTAATAAAGATTCTGGTACTGTAGTTATACAACAAGTTCCTTTTTCTTTGACTTTTCCTGTTGGAAAATTTAATAAATTAGTTTTAAAAGAGATTAAAAGAGTTGCTCCATCTGAAAAAAGTATAATAGATAAAGATAGTTCTATCGAATTTGCTTCTAATGTTGCTTATGAACTTATAGATAACGGTCTTATTAAACAAAACGAACTTACCGATATGGTAAAAGTTCAAAAAGCTTTACGTACTTATTTAGCTAAAGATGGTGGCTACGCTAAGAATGCTGGTAAGATTAATAAATACCAACCTCTAACAACTGGTATAGATATTCCAATACCCAAAGACGGTTTAATAGATATAATTCCTGAAGGGTATATGAATGTAACAGTAATTGGAGATGGCTCAATATCAGCTAAAGGTAAAGGCGGTGAAAATTCTGGTCGTGATGGAGTTTTTAGAATAAGACAAGATATATATGATAGAATAGCTGAAATTTTTGGAATAGAGGAGTTTATTAAATTTATGAAACCTGTTGGGTTTGTTATACCGAGAGATGGTAAGGGTAATTTAAAAATTAAAGCAGGTTTATTTAGAGCTGATAATAATTTAAATAAAGAAATGATGGAAAAAAACACTCATTTAATATTAAATGAAAGTGGATTAAAGACTCAGGGTGGTGTAAAATTTAGTGAGCTTTCCTATAATGTTAAAGATGGAAAGTATTCTCTCAAGGGTGACGTTGTATCATTTAAAATGAAACCAGAAGAATTAGGTATAAATCTCGATGTAACAGAAAAGTCAACTACGAGAAATTTAAAATTATATAAACAGTTTTCTGATAAAAATACTTCACTAGAAATAGATAGTGATACTGGTAAACCTATTTTTGATAAAGAATATTTTAAAGAAATTCAAGCATTAAGAGATGTATCTATTGATGGTGACCCAGTACTAAATGAATACTTTACTAAAGGCCTAGAGAATCAAAAAACATTTTCTGATTATATAAAAGAAAAAGATGTTGATATTGATTTACTAAATCTAAACTTAGTACTTAAAGAAATAGAAAAAAATATAGATAAACCTACTGGTAAATGGTCTATAGAAAAAATATTTGAAAGATACCTGGAAGACTCAGTACTTCCAGAGTCTTTTAATTATTCTGACTATGCAGAATTAGAAGCTACAAATTTATATATATTAGAAGCAAAACGTTCTGGGTATTCACATTCATCGCTATTAAGTCAAGGTAATAAAGAATATTTCCATAAAGTTTTAGGAAATTATGTAGCTAATAGAGTTCAAAGAGTTACTGTTAAAAATGGATTTAATGCAGTAGCCTACCCATTAACGGAACAAATTGTAGCAGAGGGAGGTATTGACACTAATAAATACAGACGTGGTGATGGTGCTAAAGAGGACCCTATTTTTATAGATTTCACTACTGGCGAAGCAGACTTATATAGTAATTATATAAACACTACTCTTGGTGAGGCGTATAAAACATTTAAAGAAGACCTTACTCCTGGTACTGTTGAGCACCAAGCTTATAAAGAAGCTTTAACATTTTTAAATATGCGTTCCCCTAGTGGTAGTAATGGTGCTGTAAGAGCTCAATTATTTGATGGGTTTGTAAAAGATGGTGGAAGTAGAGGTTATTACTCCAATGAATACAATGATTTAATGCAAGGGGGGATGGACAAAGACGGTGATAAAGTTATTGGATACCAAAGTCTTTCTAATATTATAAAAAAAGCTTTTGGTAATAAATATATTCAGAGAGAATTTGAAACAAACCTTGATGGTAAAGTAATAGACATAAAAGATACTGATGGCTCTTTAAAAATTGCTAAAGAAATATTTGGTGCAAAATTAGCTGAAGATTCTCTAGTTAGAATGTTCAGTCAAGAAGAGAGACTAAAAATAGGAGACGCTGCTCGTGCTGGTAAAAAAGGTATGGGTCAAATTATTAATGGTATGACTCAAATGCAACTTTTAATGCAGATGACAAAAGAAAATGGGGGGTCATTAGATGTAGGTGCAGGTAAAAGAATTGAATTAATTAATGATGATTTTGAATCATTAAAACGTATTAGTATTGTTGGTTCTAATATCCACGCTGATTCAGCTAGGTACTCTGAATTAAATTCTCCTTCGAAAAGTTTAAGTACGACCTTTAATAAATTTTTTAAGTATTATAATCCCGATGCTTCAAATTCAGTAAAACGTGGCGATGGTTCTCTTGATATTGGTAAAATAGTTGCATTTGAAAATAAAGATGGAAGTACAGGTTCTTTTCCACTGACATACTATTCTATTTTTAATACTAAATTTGGTGCACCTGGTACTCAAGCGTTTAGAGCGTTTAGTAGAATGTTAAATGATAAAGCTAATGTAGCTACAATGAAGCAACTATCTCTTAATTTTTTAGAGTATTTTGATATTAATTCAGAAGGAAGCTCTACAAGTAATTACTATATAAATCTAGCTAGAACCTTCAATAGATTAGAATCTTTAGATGTAGGTGATTTTAGTTATACTAAATATACTAAAGTACAAAACTTAATATCTTTAGTTGAAAAAGTTCAACTAAGTGTAAAAGATAGTTCTATTGTTCAGGATTTAGGATTAGTTGATTATTACTCTATAAGACTTACTCAAAAAGAAAGAGATGTTCTTCAACAAAATCCTATCATGTTAGAACAACGTGTAAATGAAACACTTGGTATTGGATTATTGGTAAAGTCTGGAGAAGATATAATGACTTTATTGCAACAAGTACCAGGTATGAATGGTAGAAAAGCTAAAAATTTATTAAAAGAAATAATAAATAGTACTTATGAATTAAAACAAAGAAATAGAAAATCTTATCTTGATAGTATAAATCTTGATAAAAAAGTTACTACAGATAAAACGAATCCTTTGAATATCTTCAAGTTTATTACAAAGCAAAAAGAAGGAATAGTTAAATATATAGAATCTTTTACAAAAGATAAAAAAGTAAAAGAAATTTTTAAAGAACAATTAGAAGAATTTTATGATTGGAGTATATTAGCTAATCCAGTTCCTACTGAAGTTGAAAAAAGTCTTAGCGATTCTATTAAGATAGGCAGACGAACTGGTGGTCAACAAGTACAAAATACTCTTCAAGAATCTATTGTAAGATTATCAGAGGTAACAAATGAAATTAGATTAAAAACTAAAAGACAAGGAGATTCTCCAGAAGTAGATAAATTATATAGCATTAGAGCAGGTATATTAAATTCAGTTCAAGGTAGAGCTAAGAATTACTTCCAAAATCCAGCTATTAGAAGTTCAAGTATTAGAAAATTTCATCACCAAATAGATTCATTAATGCGTGAAGCAAATAAAAAGCTAGACCTTAAACAACCTGAACCTAAAAAAGTTGAAATTAAAACCCCTGAACTTAAACAAGCTGACACTAAAACTCCAACACCTAAGGTTAAAAAAGAAATTATAAAAGCTAGTCCAGAAGAAGGTATTGACACACAACCAATACTAGCTCCAAAGGATAAAGAAATTATAAAAGATATAGAAAGAGAATACGAAGAAACACCAAAGCTTTCAAAGGAGATTGAATTTTCAAGACAAAAATATAGCAAAATAGAAAGCATAAATATTGAAGAAGCTCTTGAGAAGAGAGCTAATGACCCTAATATAACTGATGGAACCATATTAACTCTTTTAGAATTTAATGAAACAATAAAAAGATTACCTAATATTAATGAATATGTAGAACCATTATTTGAACAATGGTCTAGAACAGCTATAGGTAGAGATTTACAAGGTGAAATAGCACCTTTTGGTAAACCTTTTTCTGAGATAACTGTTCCAGAACTTGCTCGTTTTACACGTTACTTAGATGCTGTTACAACTCCAGGATGGTTAAAGTCTTTTTGGTATGACCCTAAAGTTCAACGTAGTCCAGAAGGTAGGGACCATATCTTAACACAACAATACACAGAAGAGTATTTATCTGGTGCTACAAAAGATGCTTCTAAAATATTTAGAACTGTAGATAATATCATAGAAGACAAAAACGGTAATATAACATTTAAGGCTGGAAAAGTACCAACTACTGCATTAGCCTATGGTACTGAAATACAAATTAAGTTTCATGATATTGATAACACATTTAGAAGATGGGTTAAAGATACATTAATTGGTGAAACTGTTGATTTTGCTACATTAGATAAGGGAAATATAATGGGTTCAAACTTTGATGTTCTATTTACTATGATGAAACGTACAAGGGAATATGGTCCAGACAAAGATGGAAATGGTACTTCTGAGATATATTTAAGAGAAACCGATGAGGGTAAAGCTAATTTTAAAAAGAAGTATTTTGAAGCAAAGGAAATTATAGATGAATTAATTGTAAGTGGTGAAAAATTTAGAATTAAAGACTCTGAAGGTGAAAGCGGTTTAACTAAAGAAGTTTCCGCTCAAGATATAATAGATATAATGCAAGAAGGATACACCGAAATTCAAACTAAGGTGTATAAAGATGTTATTGAAAGTAAGTATCCAATGATACGAAGAAAAGTAATGGATGCTGGAATGAAAGTTGATGAGTATAAAATACCGAAGAGTAAAGAGTTAGACTTTCAAACGATGGAAAAGAATGCAGATAATGTTATTACTCATGAAATTCAACAACTTCAGAAAACTTTGTTAGATAAAAATGGTATGCAAACAAACGTGGATAAAATAAGAGTTTTATATAAAGGAATGTTAGAAAGAGGTACTGGAGATGTAGATACTATTGTTAGGGAAACTTTTTCTGAAGCTGATGCTCGTTTCATAGAACATAATATGTTAGTAATGGATATATTAAAAGAACATTTTCCAAAACAAAGTTTTAAAAAAGAATTAACAGAAGCGGAAATGAACAGAACTAGAAGTACTTCTCGTGGACAAACTAGTATAAAAGAAGTAATGGATTTAATTTGGAAATCATATAGCGTTGATACTAGAATTAGACAAGGTAGATTTGTTAACTGGGAAACGGGTAAAGTTGACCAATACGTTGAACACGTTGGTGGTATGGACTTTGAATCTTTACGTGTTGAAAATAAAGTAGCTATAGAAAAAAGAATACAAACAAGATTAAAAGAAATGAACCCTGATGGTGTTCTTGATGTCAAAAAATTACCTGCTAATATACGACTAGAGTATGAAGCTGGACTTCTATCCAAAGACCTAGCATTAAAATTAGCTGAAATAAAATTGAGAGATGTTATAGATAAACAAAACGCTACAGGTGTTGATTTAGAACTGGCTATGGGTGAAGAATCTAGTTTAAGATTACTTTCTTCTAGGCCTGAATTATACGCAGATATGTCTAATAGAAATTTACGTAGTAGAAGTGAAGAGTCTTTACCAGGGTATGATACAAGTATTAATGCGACAGAAAGATATGTTCAATCTATGTATAGCTCATGGTTGAGACACGTTCAAAATATTAAATTAAAAATGATAACAGACCAATTTATAGAGGCTGACCCTTTTGGTACTGATAAGACTTCTAAGGATATAGCTTATAATTGGAAACTATATATGCAAGATGTTTTCTCTAACAATAATGGATTCCCTTCATTGAGAAACTTTACAACGCATGGAATAAGAAAAACGGAGGCTTCTTTATTAAAGTCATATGTAGATAATAACCTTGACAGAGACAAGTTAAAGAAAAAACAACACGTAAGCCCAGCGGATGTAAGGTTCTTAGACTCTATTGATGCTACCTACGCTATTACTACATTGCAACGTGCAAGAATACGTAGTATCAAAGATGAATCTGGTTTTGCTAAAGCTGATGCTATATTAAGTCAACGTATAGAAAATATAAAAGAAATCATTAATCCAGAAAATGTAAATAGAATAGGAAGATTTGGTACTTACTACCAATTACTAACCGATGAATCTGTTGTAAATGGTATACAGAAAGTAGACGACTTTTTTGGTGGTTCAATTTTAAAGAATGCACCTAAAGGTGGAGAAGCTAGAAAGTATTACTTAACAAGAAAAGCTAAACAATGGTCGCAATTAGAAGGTAAATTCGAAATGGTATCCTTACTATCTCACCCTAAGTCAGCTATTACTAATTTTTATGGTGGTTTTTCAAATACTATTGTTGACGAAGGTTGGAGTGCATTTAGAAAAGCTAATGATGAAGCTTGGTTACTCACAAATATATTTCCAAAAGGGAAAGATAAAAGAGGACCTTCTTATTTTACTGTAAATTCTAAAGGTCAAAAACAAAAAAATTATATTGAGAGTTATAATGATATTATAAATTGGTTATTTAGACAAGGGTTTATGGAAGATGGTTTGTCAACGGAGGGATATTATTCACAACAAAAATCTAAAGTAGATAGAGGTCGTATTAAAGATTTAATTGTTAGGAAAATTTTAGGAGAAAAAGATGCATCTGGAAATAATTATATTTCTATGTCTAAAAAAGATGCAGCTGCTTTACGTTCAAGAACATTAAAAGAAGCTTCGGAAGAATTAGGAGTTGTTGATGGTATAACTGATATTGGGTCTTATTTTATGAAACAATCTGAAATGATACTTAGAACAAGAACAGCTTTAGCTTCTATTATTAATTCTAAAGAAGTTATAGGAAGAGACTTAACTGTGGATATGAAATTTGATGACCCTATTATATTAAATCTTGCTCGTAAATCTATTAAGGCATCTCAGTTTGTTTACCATGCAACGCAACGACCTAATTTTTCTAATACTAACTTAGGTAGAATTATGACACGTTTTCAACCTTATGCTTGGAACAGTATTGGAAGAAGAATTGATATTTACAAAGGTGCTAAACAAGAGCAATGGGCTGGAGGATTATCAACTAAGAGAGCTCAAGGTCAATTTACTGCTGACGTATTTGCTTTAGCAATGGCTAATATATTTGCAGCATCTATATTTGAATATGCATTATCACCACCAATGTCTTGGATGCAAGATACAGCTGAATTAATATTTGGTGATGAAAAAATGCGTGATAGAGCTTTCTTTAGTCAATACCCTCATCCAGTACTAGCACCACTGTCAATAGCTACACCACCAATTAGTAGATTTGTACTTGCTCCATTAACTGCAATTATAAATAATGACTATGAAAGATTGTGGAATTACCAATTTGCTACTTATCTTCCTTTTGGTAGATTAGGAAAAGATTTTGTTAGGTCTATTAAGTCTCCAGCTATGGCTCCAGATTTTTTAACTGGGTTACCATTACATAAAATTCACGCTTATTCAAGAGATTATTTTAGTTCTCAGACTTTAGATGAAATCTTAGCTGAATTAAGAGAAGAAAACAATAAATAGGTTTAGAGTAGAATTAAGATAGCCTCATAAAACGTTCTATATTTAGTCGAACCTTATGTCCAATAAATAATTATAACGCCTTATAAGGCTAATCTAACACTCTGTTTTTTTCTATTCTATCGATTTTAGCTTATTCTTGAATCTTTTAAGGGTTAATTCAATATTTACTACTTTACTACCATCTGATTTACATTTATAGTATATCTCTTGCAGTATTTTTGGTATTGCACCTTTTTCTAGTAGTTCATTCTGTCTCTTTTTCTTCTTTTCTTCATAGCACCATTTCGTGTACATCTCTTATTCCTTTTGTTAAGTTTTCTATACTTACTAATACACCTAATGATGAATCGCTATCTCCACCTTTTACCTTTCCCATAGCTAATCTCTTTTTTAACAAATATTTAAGTGTCTTCTTTAGTATATCTGTTTCAACTACTATCATAAATCTATTTTCTACTATAAGGACCCAGTAATCAGCTTTTGTTGTTGATATACCAGATTCTTTTCCTCTAGATTCATATTCTATATAAAAGTTACCAGTTTTTGCTGCCTTTCTATCTTTTTTAACTTCTACATCCTTACTATGTACTATCTTTGCAAATTCAGTTTCACCTTTATTTCCAAATCTTAGGTCAAATTGAAAGTCGGAATTATACTCCATTGTTCAATAAACAAAGAATATTCTTTTCTTGCATAAACAATACTTCTTTTCCTTCGATTACTTGAACAACAAACCCAGGTCCAAACAATACTTTATCATCCTTCTTTACTTCTTTTGCGTCTTTTCCTGTTGCGACTACTACTCCTATATTTTCAGCAATAACAGTTTCGTCTGGTAATATAATACCTGCATCAGTCTTATTCTTCTTTCCTTGTTGTTTTACTACTATTTCATCTCTTAACGGTTTCATACTCTTCTCCTTTATTCTTATTCCCCTTCGTTATATAGTTTGACGCCAACCAAACCAGCAATACGAAGCTTTATTAGTATCCTCATGAACTAACGATAACCTTTATTAGCGTATGATGTCAACTTAATGACTCGGTTCCTAATACCGCATTGTATGAAGGGGAATAATCTATTTATCTAATTAAACATCTCTTGTATTTTATCTAACATATTTTCAATAATCTTATGTTCTCCTTTAGACACCCAAGGTGCTTTCTTGAAATTAAGTAATGCTGACCTTAATATCAATAATTCTTCTTTATTGAATTTAGTCATCACATACCTCACAGTTTTCACTTGCTACGCCATACATATTAATATGTGCTGTTTGGCTATCAGCTAAATCAAGCCTATCTTCCAATCCTCTTAGTATCTTATCCGACTCATTAGATTCTATTGGATTTTCGAATTTGTTAAGTACTTCAACTAATATTTTAGTATCTAAGTTTTTAACAATACTCTTTATAGAGATAATTTGTGAAATTGCTTTCATTACTTCTGCTATTTCTTTACTTGTAAGATTAGCTCTTGCCATCTTTCATCTCCTTTTCTATCTTTATTAATCGTACCCATTCTGTGTATGGTATTATTGCTAATGCTTCTTTTCTATCCATACGTGTTACTACGATATCTACATCGTCTGCATGATATTTAGGATATAACCATTGTGCAATCTTCTTTTTCATCTTAGCCTGGACTGCATATCCTTCTACCAAGCAATCAACCTGTTCAGATTTTCCTAGTGCTAGACCATTAGAAGCATAGGCTCTCTTTGCGGAGAGCCCTTCTGCTTTAGCGATATTTACACATTCTCTTTCAAGGTTGTTGCCACGTATTTTGTTAGGATGCGTCATTATTCCACATCCTTAGAACAAACGACATTTGAATTGGACCTATTCCAAAATCAAATCCAAAGTGTTGTCCATCTAAATCCTGATAAGAAATACCAAAATGAAATATCCACAAAAACGTTAATTTATGTGCTATGATATGTTCATCATTTACTGTACTTACTTTTATCATCTCTGACTCCAATCGACTTGTTTAAAAGTCATCGTTTCAAATTCAAACGCTGCTGTCATTTCAAAGCGACCTTCATCTCGTGATTTCTCACTACAAATGATTCTCGCTCTTTCTTCACGTTTACCTTTGACCATTATTACTTTATCTGCTTTCTGAACAATATTAGTACTACCCTTCAATGAATGCAAAGATATAGTATTGCCTGCTGCAGATACTTTATTTACGTGATGGACTGCAAACACAATTATATTATGTTTCTGTGCCATCTCCTTTAAGGCTCCAATTACCATATTCTGTCTTTGAATTTCACCATCAAATCTATCTACATGTACTTCGTCTGTTGTATCCACTACCAATATGTTCGGTTCGTGAATAGCAACAACTTTTCTTATAGCTTCTATCTCTGGTGCTACTGTCATTAACTTAATATGTCCTAGTTCCTTTTCGAATGATATTTCTGGATTTTCTTTGAATTGGTCATAAACCCATTTCTCAGTCTTTCCTTTTGCAATTTGTATGAATCGTCTAAATGTTAAATGTTCATGCATCTCTAAAGATAGAAACAATGTTTGTTTATCTACCTTTGTTACAATGTTTTGAACAAATGCTGACTTACCCATACCTGTATCTCCAGAGAAAACTACAAGTTCTCCTGGTTTAATTACATAGTTTTGACCAGGCCATATATCAGCTAAGTCAATACTCATTTTAGTCATATCATTTTGAATGTATTCTTTGAAAGCATCTTGTAATTCAACTATACCTCTAATATCTAAAGTATAATCTTTACGTTTAAAGTGTATACATTTTGGGTCACAATATTCTGCCATAATTATATCTTGACATCCATATTGATAGTTTCCATCATATATATTACTTGTGCTTCTTATTATTTCTTCATCATCTAAACTACCACTTCCCCATTGTAGCATACCATTTAAGGCTACTACATAAGGAATACCAGCACGTTTATAACTACTAGCCATACGCATCAACTTCATATTACGTGAACCTTTAGTAGGTCCTTCGTTAAATACGTGTTGCATACAAGTTACTACCGAAGTAGTATCTGTTTGTCTATAGTTAGAGTTAATTACTGCTTCTGTTGTTGAGACGATTAGATTGTTTAAATAGGGTTCTATATTAGCATCTTTATTCAATGAGTCATACCAACCTTCTTCTTTCCATGTCTTATATGTATCATAGCTACTAGCCATTTCACATACATGGGAATAAGATAGGTTCCATATTAAATCATAGGGAATAAATACTTTATATAAATTAGTCTTCTTATTTAAACTCCATGGTGCTCTAATGATACGTGTCTTATCAAATATACTATCTGCAAATGATAGATGTTCTTTCATAGTAAGTTTTACTTTTTCGTGTAATAACCTACTTGGCTGAAATCCAAATACATTTAATAGTTCTACGTGATATCCAGTTCCACTAAACCATATGTTAACGTGTGATTTATCAACACCTAATTCTTCTATTTCTTTTAGGCATTCTAATAGATAAGGTTGAAACTGTTCATCAGGAATATTCCCCTTATCAATATCTAATATTATTTTGTCAATGTAGGTTAGACCATCAAATCCCTTAACACTTTTATTTAGTTCTACATAATCCTTTAGAGTTTTATCAAATGCATAATAACTTTTATA
>TARA_R110000782_G_scaffold11741_5_pt1 | contig 21999 bp, 24 predicted proteins | sample TARA_R110000782 | Tara Oceans TARA_R110000782 (sample SAMEA4397859) | marine metagenome | biome: Polar Biome; feature: [SRF] surface water layer (ENVO:00010504); material: water (ENVO:00002006), including particulate matter (ENVO:01000060) such as... | depth 5 m | reverse complement strand
CAAGAACAGCAACGGGGTCATTAGGCAAATCAGATTGCGCATTTCGCACCTCTTTTGTTGTGACGTTGTATGCGTCTGACAGTTCGTCGTTAACGTCGTCCCTGCCCTGTTTGCGGCCCTTGTGGCGCTGTAACTTGCCGTTTGCCCAGAACAGGGCCACAACCGCGACAAGGGCGCTTAGAAGGGCTGGAATGTTAGCCATAAGATCAAGCAACATCAATATCCCTTTTTGGTCTTAGGTGGCTTTGGCTTTGTGGTTGGCTTTTTCGTACCTTTTTTCATTGGTCTATTCCTTTTTATTGGCCCTCGCGTCGCGCCATTTGTCGAACGCAAAATAGGTTTCTGACAGCGCAAGCGACAACATAGCAACAATGTCAGCGTTTTGATAGATTACAGACGCCGTGCTTTCTGTGAGGTATCCGTTAGAAACTGCGACCAGTGCCAAAATCCGCAAGGTCGCGCGCGTAATAATAGGAAAGTTCATGCCTTGCCTCCAAATATTGATAGGATTAGCGCCACAAGCCAATGGACCTTTGCAGGCTTCTTGTTATGAAGCAATGCAAGCGACGTTGACCGCACATCATCAACGCGCCGTTGCCAGCCTTTGCCAAACGTAGCCCATAACTTGCCGCCTTGAATACGCTTCATAAACGCAAGGCGATCCGCGTTGATTATACGAATTAACAATTTTGGGTAAGATGCGGCAGCGGCGGTGGCGGTGGCAAGAGTCTGCGGACCTATTACACCGTCCTGAGCAATGCCAAGCGCGGCCTGCAAATACTTAACTGCGCGGGTTGGTCCGCTGTTAACGGCAAAATCAACAACAGTATAATCAACGCCAGACGGTAGATCATCCCCGCACACCTTGTCCCAGTATTCCGCTTTATAAACATCAACGGCCTGTTGAACGGTTAACGCTTTAAGGTCGTCAACCGTGCCGTTGGGCTTTATGTATTGGCGAAAGGTGGCAATGGTTATGCCTTTGTTTGTTGCGCCGCCGGGGTCGTTGGGGTGGTTTACAAACCCGCCTTCGTGTTTAAGAATATTGCGAATTACCGTGTCTGCGTTGTGCTTCATTTGTCAGCCCTTTTTGTCGTCTCGCATTTCCTTGCGGCGCTGTTTTATCTCTAGCGTTTTGTTGTAAATTGTCAAAATTAAAACAATCATACCCATGGCCGCAATTAATACATCCCAACCGCCCGACAAGAATGGGGACCAAGCTGGAAAGGTTACGGCGGCGCTACCTTGTGCGATGGGTGCAATCTCTTTCATTAATCCAATTCCATAGCCAAACGAAATAAATCGTCGGCTTGCTCTTGCGTGAGGTCCATAGCCCAGATCAAGGCTTCCATGTCAGTATCAAGCCTATTCCAAACTTGAGCATCATCAATAATTATCTTTAAACCCCAAGGCATTTCGGGGTCGTCTGCAATGGTAAGGACCTTCGCCCATACCTCAGCCCCAATTGCAGTTTTACCCTGCGCCTTAGTGCAGGTCATTTGGTAGCGTTCTTCTGTTAGAATTTGCTCTGGCGTTTGAGTGTTTTCAACAGTTGAAGCATCTACTTTAATGATTTTACCATCACGCATTATGTTTACAGTAGTCATATTTTACGCTCCATTCATTCCGTAAAGTGTAAAGGTACCACTAGCAACATTACCGTTGTTGAAGTTAATACGAATTGCATTAGCATCAAAGCCCGGCTCCTCGTTACTCACGCCACCAATAACATTTCTTTGAAATACTCCACTTCCACTAATTTGCATAGAAGTGCCGTGTACTGTCCCTCTGTTTATAACGCCAACTGTATTTTTTACATGTAAATTAATTGAACCAGCACAAAATTCTCCAGCATTATTAGCGTTACCTACAGAACCAGTTAAGGTTATTGTTCCAAGTATAACACCAGCGGTTGAAAGAGTTTGATACGGGTAGACTTGTTTGTAGTTATTGCAATAACTTATACCTTTGTTATTAGACATCCGTAAATCTAAAGTAGCTTGATCGGTTACAGGAAGACAGTTATCCCAAATGACCATGTAGTTATTGTAGTCACCTGTCAGTGTAAAATCAATTGCTGCAATTGATGATCCAGAGGTAGTTACTTTTTGTGTTAACAGAGGAACCATGCCAACTTTAATATCAACAGCAGGTGTCGTAAGATCAGTTAGGTACCAATTCGCGCCACCGTCTGTTGTCTGCGCCTCTAGTATCAGCCTTTCACCCGCGATTAGGGTTGAAGGTTCTACACCACTGTTGAAATTAAATGAAGCTGGAAAAGAAGTTGTAACGAAAGTATCAACAGATAGACTAATAGCTAGAATTTGATCAACAGGGGAAGACTGAGCTAAATACAAAGTTGTTTCGTCTAACGAGATTTCCAATCCAAAACTATTACTACTATCAGGTGTATATATACCCGAATTATATATAGCTGTGGTCATATCATAAGCGTTAGTTAAGTCATATGAAAAGACTTTACGTCCTGAAGTTTGATAGGCTAGAAGTAATAATTTTGTTCCGTTTAGAGAAAGCCAAAAGTCAGAAATATTAGAAACCTGAGCAGAAAAATTATGCGCAGCTTGATAAGACGCTGTTGTTAAATCAAAAGCTGTTGTTAAAGTGTACGTCTGTAATGTCGCTTGATTTTGACCCACATAGAAAACTAAACCGTCTGGCTTAAAGCTCATACAGTAAATGTTAGTAGAACTGGCCATTGAAGCAACTTGGTTAAAAGTTGCTGTAGTTAAGTCATAAGCAGTTGTCATATCATACTGATAAACATTATTAGAGTTGCCACCGGCATAAAGTTTTGTGCCACTGTCAGCAAAATAAAGCGATCTCAAAGATGATAGTTCATTACTTAAATTTAAGCTGACACCTGAATAGACACTTGTTGTTATATCAAAGGCTTTTGTTAAAGTATATTTATAAACAGTATCAGTGCTATCATCACCTACAAAATAGGTAAGACCATCATCAGTAAACTTAATATTTTGGGGATTAGTAGCCTCTGCACTAACGTTAAACTTACCTATTTCTGTCGGTGCCGAAAAATCAAGTGTTGTAAATGACTTTACTGCACCAGTTACTTCAAGGTTAAACGTACTGAGGTCGTCGGCTGTATTAGTTACAGAAAAGCCAGTGTGGTCTGTGAGGTCTAACGAAAAGAAGTCATTAGCTTCTAAGTCCATGTTACCCACAACGTTAGCAGGGTTTGAACCAACCTTGACGTTGAATGTAGTACCACCGTCTGTAGTTTCTGCTTCTAGTACCAGCGTTTCACCAGTTACAGGACTAGCTGGGGTTGCACCTACAAAGTCAAAAGAGGAAGGGTAAGTAATAGCTGCGCCCGCGACGCCTTCTGTACTATATTGATAAACAGTCGTATCAAGATTGCTGATGTACATCTTAGCGCCATTAGAACTAAAATGTACACTTTCTGGATTACTAAGCTGCGATGCAGTTGAAAAGAAGATGTTAGAGTAAGATATTGTACTTACGTCATAAGCAGTAGTCAGGCTGTATTCAAAAACCTTCTCTGAACCACCACACATGAATAATCTTGTGCCAGTGTTGTCAAAAACAAAACCAAAAGGGACTGCTTCTTGAGGATTAAATGAAAAACTTACACTGTCATAGGATGCTGTAGTCACGTCCCAAGCTGTAGTTAACGAATACTGAAACACTGAGTCTGTAGTCTTTCCCAGCACGTACATTTTAAGACCATCAGGCTTGAACTGTAGCGACGTTGGTAATGTATCTTCATTCCTCACAAGAAAGTTTTTGTTGTCATAAGAAGCTGAACTTAGGTCCCAAGATGTACTTAGGGTATACGAATACACTCTATCTTGATAATCCCCCAGCACGTACATTTTAAGACCATCAGCCCTCACAAAAAGACCAGAAGACGTATTGCCACCTTCTTGTGCATTTGTTGAAAAACTGGTATCTGCGGTTACTGTAGAAGTGTCGTAAGCAGTGCTTAATGTAAAAGAATAAACCCTGTCATTATTTCGAGACAACGCAAATAAATTAAGTCCATCAGGACTCATCTGCACTGTTTTCGACTGCGGCACATTCAATTGCTTTGACTGATCATAAGTAGTGGCTGGAAGGTCATAAGGTACTGCTGCATTTAATCCAGCAATAGACAAATTAAACGTGTCTAAGGTTTTAACGTTTGATGTAGTTAAAGCAGTTGCTTGATTTACAGCCAGTTTAAAATATTCTGTGTCTGCTAGGTTTATATCAACTGTAGCCGCTGGCGTTAAAGCAGTGACTGCGCTTGTAGTTAGTGCAGCAAAAGACGAACCACCTGAGTTTGAAATTAGTGCAAAACGGGTGAGGTCACTAGATGGATCAACTACTGAGTTAGTAATAGCAACCTTACTACGGTACGTCCCTGCGTCTATTGGAGAGACTACATTAGCAAACTGGGCATAATCTGAACCTGATACCCAAACTGTAGCATTAGCTGTAACAGAAGCAGCAGTTGCGCTTGCAGCAGCTAGGTTAGCTTGTGCTGTAGCTAAGGTTACTTGGGCAGCAGCTAAGGCTACCTGATCAGTTGCTAGACCTACCTGTGTAGTTGCTAGGGCTACCTGAGCAGTGGCGTCAGTTACAGACTGCGCAACTTCAACAACCCTTGCCGCAAACCAAGGAACCGCAACGCTTAACTCAGGCTCAAACCCGCTCTGCCAAGTAACCCATGCGCTTGCGTCTGCTGCAAATGTTGCGCTGCCCCGCGTTGGGGTAACGGCTGGCGGCGATGTAAATGTTGGCGTTGTCATTAAACAAGACCCTCCAATTCAATTCTTATTTCTGAAACTTCCGCGTGTCTGGCAAGCGGCTGCATAGTTGGGAAGAACCCATAAATTACATATTCGTTTTGCAGATATTGAGTGTCAACCGCGTAGACAGTTGGCAAGCTGCGACGCCCTGCAAGGCGATTTTTTATATATCCAAGGCGTGAGGTGTCAGTGACAAATGTTAGCGCCATTGTGTCTGCAAAGTTTCTTTCAATAATACTAAACCGACCAAAGACGTCCCGCTCTTTACGGCTAAAGTCGTCTATCCCTAAGTCCACCTGATCCATTGTTGTTGAACCAAGAGTTTCAAACAGACCTACAATAAGCTGACCAACTAAGACAGTGTTTCCCGTATCTGTCACGGTTACAGTTACGCTTGCGTCTGCATATGGGGGTAAATCAGTCAAAACTACATTTGTCCGACGCACAACAGGACTGAACCAATAAGTAAACCAATCTACAACCCCCGTATTGTCGTCAAGAATAATTGTCTCATTATACCGTTCTATGCCGTCGGTGTCTAGCATTACAACTTGAACTGTAGCCGCTGACAAACCAAACAGTGCAACTGAGTTTACTACATCAGAAATATTAATAGTCCATGCCGCGCTATTTGCTTTAGTAGTCGGGTCGCCTATAAACTGATCAAAGGCTTTAAATTTATTAGTCGACCGCTGCACCGTCCAGAAAAGGCTACCTGTTGCCGTTGGTGATTGCGCCCCGCCCGACGCTGTGTGCGCCTGAATGCAGATGTAAATTAAATGAAATCCAGCACCTACAAAAACAAAGTCACCAACCGAAAAATTATTAGCGGCATTGTATTCTACTGGGTCATCACCCGACGGCTCCGCAACTGTTGATGAGGTTAATGTCGTGTCGTCAATCGTTGACGGCGTAACCATCTTAAATGCCATTAGGCCACCTCGTCTGTTTTAAATATTGCGCCGTCAACTGGCTCTACTTGCACGCCATTTCTGCGGATGTCTTTAACGTCAAAGCTAGTGTTGCCAGTATTAATTGTAGTTTGCTTTTGATAGGCTGTAAGCTGGACAATTTTTTGGTTTAGCAATTCTAACTGCGCCTCAAGTTTAGCGTTTACAGATCCGCGCGTGTGGTCTGTAACTGTTTCTTGGGGGTGCATCATAGCCATGAAACCGCCTTGACCGTCAAGCCCGCCCGTTCTGGACCCATTTCCAGTAAACCCACCACCGTCAAAACTAGGAAACGCATTATCGTTAGTATTGGAGAACCTTTGCGCCTCTGGACTGCCTGCAATGTTTCCTGCGATTGTAGAAAACGGCACGCCATTTTGTAAAAGATTGCTAAAGTATGCGCGGCCCTCAAGGTCAGGTGCGCGGCCCAAAAATGCCTGATAAGCTGCTGTAAGTGGGTCAGATCCGGCAGATGAAATTGCGCCAGTTGCGGCAACGGCTGCATCCGGTGTGGCAACTGCCGCTGTTGCAACCTCAAACGCTCTGATTGCATCAGCTAATGATATTATGTTGTCTGCAAGACCTGTTAGCGCGTTTAATTGTTGCTCAAGTAAAACAACCGCTTGATCTGATTGTAGCTGTGTGTCGGCAATCTGCTTTTCTAGCAATAATACTGTTTGTTCTTCCGTAGTAAGTGCAAACCCTGCCGTCTTTTCAAGCGCGTCAATTACGCCGCTAGTAGTGTTGAAGTCTTTAGTAAACTCGGCAAGTGTTGCAAACGTATCCTGTGACGGAATTGAAACCGTGCGTAGCGCTTTTTGCAAAGCGTCAAGGTCATTAATTTCAGCCTGCCCTACAAGCGATTGTAAAAATGCAGACGCGCTGTCTTGTGATTGACGTTGCGCCTCAATTGACGGAAACAATCTGCTATCTAATGCGTCGCTAAGTGCATCAGAAATAGCGCGTGAGTTTGCCAAGCGTTCGCGCGCGCCAGTCAGGGTTTCGTTAAGCGCGTCAATCTTAGTTGCAAAGGTGTCGCGTGTCATTTGCATTTCGCGCGTGAAAGCCGCTTCAAGACCTCTTTGCGCATTGTCGCGGGCTTCCTCTAATCCTTTTTCGGCATTTTCGCGCGCTGCCGTTAATTCTTTTTCGGCATTTTCGCGCGCTGCCGTTAATTCTTTTTGTTCGTTTGCTAAAAAGTCAGATACAACGCTGACTGCGTCTGCGTTAAGTGATGCAATCCGCTGTTGATCTGCGTCTATTAATACCTTTGCAGCGTCAAAAGCTGCTGCAAATGCGGGGGCTAATGCTATTAGTTGGCCTACCCTTTCAAAGTCACCAACGGCGCGGGCTTGCTCAACTAGGCTTCTAAATTGTGCAATAGTTGTCGGCATAATCTGGCCCAAGCTGGCAAGTGCGCTACCAACCTGCTCTGTCATAAACGCTGATTGCTCGGCATCAGAAAAGAACCTAGTAAAGTATGCGTTTGAGGCGGCGTTTAAGTTTTGAATAGAACCAAATACATCGGTAAAGGCTGTAGACGCCTGTGCGCCCGCTATAGACACATCTATTAACTCAAGGCCCAGCATGTCAAAAAGATTGTTAGTGGCGTTGAGTGACGTGCCTAGACGCTGTAATGTATCAAATGCGCCTTCACCCTCTCGCTGCAATCCTGCAAGCTCTGGTATCATGTTTGCAAACTCGTCAGCCACACCCTTGAGCGCGTCAACCATTGCCGCCGTAGCTTCTTCTTCGCTTAGACCTTTAGTGGAAAGCGTGATCTGTGTGCTAAACCCATCAAATGCGTCTGCTGCGATACCCAATGCAGCCGCGCCGCCAAGAACGCTGGTCTGGATGTCGGTTATCACTTTGCGCAGTGGTGCGCTGGCCGCGTCTGACAGTTCTTCAAATTCGTCATTAACTTTTTTACTTAGTCCAAAGAAACGACTTGTTTCAATTGTCTTAAAAGACTCGACCAATATGTCTAGTTCATCAACTGTAACCTGCAAGCCCGCATCAAGTTCTTTGGTTTTTTTCTTAAAAAACATTACGGCCCCGACGACTGCTGCCAGCGGTAGCAAAACAGCGCCTGCCGCCGCTGCAAATGCACCCATGCTTGCGGTTGCGCCTGTAGTAACCGCGCTTAGATACGTTCCAGCAGATGCCAGACCGCCGCCGCCCATCATAGATGTGACAAGACCCGCGCCACCTGACAAGAACGAACCCGCAAGCCCGCCACCAGCACCGAGTGTGCTTAGAAGACTGCCGCCACCACCCATGCCAGCCACTGCGCCGCCTGCACCGCCACCGCCGATGCCAAGTGACATCTTGATAGGGTTAGCGACCGCCGTTGCAATCATTTGAGAAATCATAGATTTGAAGCTGCTGAGAATGCTATCCATCATTCCCTTGAAGTCTTGAAATCCGCTTGTGACAAAATCGCCAAATGCGCTTGCAAGGCTGTCAACTGCGCTTGTTAGCTTATTATCAAAGGCTTCCGCCGCTGCGATTGCGGCAAGCTCTGCCTTGGTTAATTCTTCCTCAACTTTTTCAATTTTAGGCCCTGCCCTGCCTGCTGATCTTTCTAGCTGATCAAGGCTAGAAATGAAGGCGTCAGCCTCTTGCACGTTGCGATCTAAAATACTACCGCCAAAATCACGCGGGTCACCACCTCTACCGCGCCCTGCGCTTGATTGTTGCGGCCCTAACGCGTCAATTCTGGCTAATAATTTAAGTGATTTAGTTAACTCTGCGTTTACGTCTGTTGCGGCGGCTGTTGTGTCAATAAGTCCGCCCTCAAACAATACAACGCCATTGACGGAACCTTCAAGTAATCCGTTGATATAATCAATTTCAGCTTGTATTGCTTTAAATTCTGGGGTTGTTTCTTGCAGTCCATCTAAAAGAGCTTCTTGGGATGCAACAGCGGTGCGCAGAATATTTGCGGAAACCTCAACCATCCGCTCAATACCAGGCACGCCTTGATCTGCTTTATCTTGAAAGTCTGCCATTGCTACTCTTGCACCGTCAATGATACCCTGCAATCTCAGAAATTCGGCAGAACCTTTGGCAATTTCAATATTTTCTTGTCTAGCTGAGTCTGCAACTGCTAAATGCGCTTGGGCTTGGGCTAGTTTTACGCCTATATAGTCAACAGAGTATTCACGGCCCTCTACTAATCCAGATAATAAAAGATCAGCTTGTTTGACTTCTTCGGCAATTGCAAGCGCGGCTGCATTTGATGCCAGTCCAACCTGTGTTGTAGCCTCTGAAAATCCAAGAAGTTTTGCAATGCCCGTCGTAAGTATGGACACAGTGTTAGAAATACTTGTAATAAACCTTGAGAGAAAACCAAGAACCTTAATTCCTGCCTCTGCAAATGCAAAAAGTGCAATGCCAATACCTTGAATTGCTGCAATAAAATCAGGCTGTGCAATTGTTGTAATTAGGCTTTCAATGGCAAGCCGAAAATCTTTAGAACCTTCGCTAGAAATTTCAAACAAATCACCAAAGGCGTTGCCTAGTGATGTCAACGCACCGCCAAGGGTGTCGCGGGCTGCTGCTGCCGATCCGCCAAACTGCTTGTCAAGTTCGTCTAAGATCAAGGCTTGTGCTGCTGCGACGTTGTTGGTGTCAACCAAAGCCTTTACCACATCTTTTTGAGACTGTGTAAACTGTATACCAGACCGTGAAAGAGCAGTTAAACCTAATATAGGATCATTTAAAGCCTTACCAACCTGTAAAGCCGCTGACTGTAAGTCACTGCCCAGCGCGGTTGCCACGTCCATAACCGCAACAGTTGCACGGTCAAAAGTGCCGCCTTGAATTTTAGTAAAGGTTAAAAGCAAGCCTTGCATAGCATTCGTTGCTTCGTCGCCAAAATTAGTGACGCCCTGCAATGCCGATGCGTGCGCGTTTAACTGCTGAATTGTTTTGTTTGCAGCGCCGCCCGTTGATAGGATAGTTGCTGCAAGTTGCGCCTGTGATCTGTCAGCCGTTACCGTTGCATCAACAAATTTGCTTAGGCTTGCGCCCGCTGCAATTACCGCGCCAAGACCAACAACCATTCTTGTAAGTGCGCGCGTTGCCGCTAGTGCCATACCGCGGGTTGCGTCTGTTGCCGCGCCAAATGCCGCTACCTTGGGCGTTGCTGTTGACGCGCTTCGCCCTGCTTTGTCAAACCCGCGACCAGTGCCCTTGACGGCACGCTCAGTCCTGCCGCTGGCCTTTGTCGTGTCGTTTAAAACACGCTCGCCACGCTTTAGCGCGCTAGTATCAAGGCCAAGAACAAGGTTCGCAAAATCAGCCATATTTATATCCTTGTAATGTGTCCGGCCCGCCAATTAAGGCAGGCCGATTTTAAACTTCTTTTGCTGAATCGCGGTCGGCAGGTGGTATCGAAAACGGGCTTGCGCCCTCGTTCATGCCAGTTACAAAAACTTCTGACATTTGGATCAATAACTTGGCTTCCCAATACTCAATTCCATCTATGCAAAAATGATCGTAATCTCGCAAGTCTGACCAATGCAGCGCTACAAGTCCGCCCATAGGTGCCTGTTTAACGGGTCCAGCTTCCATCAAGATATTTAGCAAATACTCACCCGCGTCCAATGAAACAAATGGCGCGGGTGTGTTGTTTGCTTTGTGGCGCATTAATCGGCTTTCCTTTGGCCGATCTGATTTGTCGCCTTTACTCTCAATAATAGCGTTTAGCCATCCCATTTGGTGCGCGGCAAGTATTAGCCGCTTTTGTCGTTTCCCAAGCGGTTCGCCTGCTTAGATGCAAACTCGCTGCACTGCTTTGCAAACGGGTTATTAGACATTTCATAAATTGGATCACCGTCTTTGTTTAAAACTGGTTGGCCGTCGTCATCCTCTTTTACGCCCATGTCTGGGAATGTTAGGCTTAGGAACCACATAGCGTCATCCGCCGTTGCAGGTCTGTCACCGTTGTTGACGTTTTCAAAGCCCATGATAAACGGTGCAGCCGCTTCACACATTTGGTTGTGAACGTCCTCCATTACTCGCGCTTCTTCTTCCGCGTCCTTGCTCTTGGCTTTCTTAGACATCATGGCGGCTTTTTGTGCTGCGCGCATTTTGGCTTGCATAGATGCAGATGCGGTGCCTCGCAGAATAACGCGGCAAGGCTTTTTGCCATCCATCATCGGCTCGTTTGTCCATGCGTCAATAATTTGCATGGGTGATCCAGCTTCCGCTTTTGCGCGGCTGTCAAATTTATTAAAATCCATCGGTTTATTCCTTGGGTCCAGGTTCAAAGTGAGGGCGGCTTGGCGAACCAAACCCCGCCGCCCCCTTACCGCCTAAGCGGATTAGTTAAGAAGGCTCAACGTCGTCAACTGTAAACGCATTTTGTTTAAAGTTTATTGTGCCACCTTCGAAGGATGAGTCGTCCTTTTCGTTGAGTGCGAAGGTGTGCAGGTATCCTGTAGCGTAGGAAACAACGTCCCCAGCAACGGGCGCTGGGCCGTCGCCTGTGTCGGTGCCAGATCCGCGCACAATTTTAAGCGAGTAAAGCCCAGCTTGAGCGTTTGCGGCAACAATAGATGTTGCAATGCCAGTATCCGCGCCTGTGCCGTGGAAGGTAAAGGTTGTGTCGTTACCTGTTGCCGCGCCTTTGACGCCAGACGTGAAACCTGTGCTAAGGTCTGACACATCAATGTTTGCGTGAGTAACGCCAAAAGACGGAAGCGTTTGGGTGCCTTTAAGCTGCACAAAAGTTAAGGCTTCAAAGCCTGCTTTGTTGTTTGTTGCAGGTGCGCCAGCAACGCCAAAAAGCGTAAGGCCAATTTGATTGTTTGTCGTCATTTGCTTGGTATCCTTTCAAGCGATTAGACCCCTCGAGGGGGTTTGTTTATCTGAGGGGCCGCCGCTCTGCCGTTATTGGCACCCGCGTGCGCTGGGTATTCTTAAACTTTGTACCAGCCGATTTTAAGCCAGGCATCAACAGTTAAGGATGAGGGGTTTGCAAATGCGCCCGCCTTGTTTGTTAACTTAACCGTTGCAGGCTTGCTTGGCGTAGGTGCCGCTTCTAGCTTTGAAACTTCGTCTTTTTTAAAACTAAATGGGCTTATTTTTCTTTTGCTCACGATAGACTCCGATAACTAATATAAATGGGCGTTTCCCATCGCTGGTTTTCCTCACGCCCGTCACGAATGGTTGCCGCCGTTATTGTGACCTGAGTGCCGTTTGCTGTTAGCTGAGAAACGCGTTTAAAGTATGCAGCAATGTCTCCCGCTTGCCTGCGCGAAACAACGTCATAAACATTAAGAGGCAACACAAGCGTTAAAACTAAAAAACCTTGGCGCGTGTAAACCTGATCTGACAAGCCCAAAGGAACGTCGTCATTGCGTAGGTGCTGAATCGTGACGTGTGCGCCTGCTGGTGTATCGCCGCCCTTACGTGCCCATATTGCGGGGTAGCTAAGAGCGGCAAGCATAACCTCGACCTGAGCGTTTAAGGCTTGCGTTATGTTGCTGTCAATGTCGCTCATGTTCGATCCACCTGTACGCTTATCTGCTTTACTACTTGCGCAAATTCTTGAACTGTTAACGCCACCATTCCGGCAGGGGCTTGCCTTGAAAAGCCGTTTACAGTCTTTGGCCCGTCTGGATAACCGCCTTCTTCTAGCTTCATAATATATGGCAGGTTGTTAGTAAGAAAGATTGTGTCGCCAGCGTCAAACCCTGCGCTTGCCGCGGTAGCTTTTGCCATTGTTGCCCTGCCGTTTTTGTCGTTAATCTCAACCGTTCCGTTTGCTGGTGATCCGATTGAAACTTGCCAGTTTGATCTTGCGCGACCTTCATCAACAGGTGTTTTAAATATTACGCGGCTAAACAATTCCAAAGCAACCTTGCGGCCAACCTCTGTAAGTTTGCGCTCTGTCTTGACTTGCCACGCCCTTATTTGATCCTCAAAACTAGCCACGGCAAACCATGTCATACAACGCGGTCTGACCACCCGATGCAACGCGGCCAAGAATGGCAATCGTTAACGCGCCACGGTCGCAAGTGATAATGTCGTTTAGCGTTACCTCAATTGAGGCAGGCTCTACTATTACTTGATAGTCACCCGCTTGAATGTTAGTTCCGTCAATGCGCCTTTCTTCAATCTCAAACACTGCCATACGAACGGATACTGAATTTGGTGTTGTGCCCGCTGTGCCGCCCGTCGGGTCGCTTGGACCGCCGCCGCTTGCCGTTGGTGTAGGTTGTTGAATTGTGCCCGTCTGGATTGCGTCGGGTTGCTTTGCAGCTATCTTGTTAAACGCGCCTGTGACTTGGCTTGCAATAGTAGCCATTAGCCGCGCACCGTGTTGACCATGCCAGGCCCGCCTTTAATGTAGCCACGCAACAAGCCCTCAACAGCGACCACGCGGGGCGTAGATGTTGGCAACGTATCGCCTGCAATTGTGATTGGCCCAACCTTAATGCTGTCGCTTGTGCTGTTAGTCTCAATTGTTGCAAACGGCTCAAGGCCGCCCTGCAAGATGTATGCCACCTCAAACTGAGCGTATATAACTTTTTGCGGGATTGTATCAGGATCAATTGGCCAGTCGTTTACAAGGTCATTAACCAAGCGTGGCCAAGCGCGCTGCTGAAATTGAAATTGCTGAGAACCAATAAACATAAACTTGCGGTCAAGAAAGTTAGCCGCCTTGCGCAAGTTAATTTCGTTTGCCGCATCTGTCGCCGCAAGCGTAAAGCCTTCGTCTGTAGCGTATGACTGATAAGCCGCAAGCGTGCCGTAGCTGTCTGAGTTCGTCCCGCCAATCGTGGTGTCTAATGCCATTGTGCAAACCCTCTAAACTTAGTGAGGGGGCAAGCCTAAGCCAGCCCCCCTGCTAAATTTAGCCTAGCAATGATGCAACGAAATCAGGCTTCCAAACGCGCGCGGCGTAGAAAGTCGTGATGTCAAACATCTTTTTTGCGTAGCCGTTATATACTGCAATCTCATAAACAATGCCTGAGAATGGGTCTTGAACGGTAATGCGTTCTTCCGCTGAGTCACCGCCTAAAGGCATGGCAGGTGGACGAACAACCAATTCACAAGCGGCGCGGTGGAATGCGACGTTTCCGACATAGTTATTCAACACTGTGATGTTGTCGTTATCTAGCAACGCAATCTGAACGCCAGGCGATGCGATTGTGATGTTACCAGTTGCACCAGACGCAAGACCAACCTCGACAACGTACTTGTTTGTAGCGTCGCTTGCAAAGGTTATTACGTCACCAGCTACATAGCCAGTTGCGCCTGCTGTGATGTTTTCAACAGGAATAACAGTCTCGCCGATTGCAATGCCAGCCGCGTTGTTTGTGCGTCCGCCAGTTGCGCTGCCTTTAACATGCTGAGAAATGCCAGCAGATTCTTTAAGCATAAGCCCTTGCAAGTTTAGCAATTCGCCGCGACGCAAGAGATCTTCACCGCCTGCCTCGTTAACTTTTTGCAGTTGAGCAAGGTTGCGCAACTTAGTGCCTGCAAAGCTATTGATTGCAAGAGTTGCTTGGCCGTCGTTTGGCATACCGTTATCCAAAAGGATCTGGCGAACCTCCGCAACTTCGTCAAAGTTAGAACCAAACGGCGTAGTTCCGGCAGTACCAACGGCGCGCGAGGCACCGATTGACAGTTTGAGGGCTACGTGCTTCTCAATCTCGTTTGTAATACGACGGAATGCCTGAGCAATCTGGTCGCCGTAGACAGTTTCATATCCAGCGCCGTTGTTAAGGTGCTTGATTTCTTCGCCAGTATAGTTAAACTGAACGTTTGCAACTTTGTCGATGACAAGGGTTTTGTTATCAACTGTTTGATCGTCACCCTCTGGGATTGTCATTGACGGGGTGTAGGTGTCGTTAAGCACTGGCTCACGAGTGAATGCAGCGCGAACGGTATCACCGAATGCAGCGCCCTCAGATCCGCCGTTAATTGTTACCGATGGGATAACACCAACCTGTTCACGTCCGACAATATCGGCTGCGCGGTAGATGTCTGCTGCTAGGTCTGTTAGTACGTTTGCCATTTTTTAGGCTCCTGTTATGCGGGCTAGTCTTTGACTTCGCCGCCTGATTTTGAAAATGCCATTCGGTCAGCCTGTGACATTAGGTTAAAGTCTGACCATGTGGATGTTAGTTTTTCAGGCGTCCCGCCTTGTGATCCGGCTGGCTTCCCGCCGCCGCCCTTGCCCGCATCCCGAACCGCGTAGGATTTGGATGTAGCAAGTTCCATAGCCAGATCGGCTAAGGTCGCACCGTGGTCGGCTCCGTTGCCAATCATCGGTTTTCCGTCGGACGTCATTACTTGCGCAGTGCCGTCCTCTGTAAACTTTAGACGTCCCATTGCGCTTGAAGCAATGTCGTCAATTGATTCTGATATAAAGCCAGCTTTTGCAAGCTCTGCCTTGAGGTCGGACGATGCGCCGCGCTGCATCATTTTGCTTATGCGGTCGGTTGCGCCTGTCAACTTGCCTTCGTAATCTGCTTTCATTGCGTCCAGCTTGGCTTGCGCGTCGTCGCTGCCCTTGCCGTTGCCTTTGGCCTTTTCGGTCAATTCTGCAAACCGAGCGTCAATGTCGTCTGGCGATCCATACTTACTGTAAGCCGCTGCATTGCCGCGTTCTTTAGATAGAGCCGTTTTAAGCCCTGATACGTCCTCTGGTGCAGCTAGTGCGCTAAGGTCTAACGAACCCTCTGATACGTGGCTTTGTAGCCATGTGGGGAGGGTAGTTGCGTCGGTTACTTCGATTTTCATAGTCAGCTTCCCGCTGTTAAGGCGCTGGCATCCCGCCAACGCAAAAAGCCCCGCCTAAGCAGGGTTGTTTGGTTCAATTGTAGTCGCAGTTATTCAAGCCCAGAAATACACCAATTTTTCGCGGGGTGCAAGGGTTTTGATTGTTTCGGATTTATAAAGAATATTTACAGCAAGTATAATATTACGAGCTATAAGCCGTAACGCGGAATAAAATACGTTTAAAACTTACAAGCGCGCCCGCAATTCTTTAAGCGATAACGGACGCCCGTTGGCATCCATTAAATCACGGAAAGAAATATCACCGTCGCGCCATAGCTTTGCACGCCCAGCGCCAAGGTTCTCGTTTTGTTCGGCAACCGTGCGGCGTGACAACCACCCCTCAAATGTGGTATCTTGTGGGATTTGACCGTCAAGGCTTGCGCGGGTAGATGCTGGCACTTCGTCAATGTCTAAGCCTAGATCCCTAAATGTCTTTAGTATTGGCGTTGATGTAGATCGGCAACCAAAGTGCAGATTACCTGGCCCGCCGTCCCAAGGTAAAGTGTGGCCTATAGGTTCATGCGTGCCAACCGTATAGGTCAGGCCGTCACGTGCGCCGCATTCCTCAGTTGTGCGTAGGTCAATAGTGCTGACCCATTGCTCGGCTTTTATAATGTCGTCATTGTTATTATAGACCGCTTGCCGCGATGCTTGTGATACTGCTTGCGTTGCCGATCTAACAAGGGTGGCAGCGTGCCCGCGTGTCACATTAATAAAGCCTTGCACGACTTCACCGTTTTGTTTGCCGCCACGAATGCGCCTGATTAGTTGGCTGTTTGTTTCACCTTGCGCAATGCCCTGCCTCATGTTGTCGGTAAATCGCTTGAGCGTGTCACCAGCTTGCCTTGACAGCAATTCTGACACTGGCGAACCTTGGACTAAAAGACTGCCTGTAATCGCCGTTAATTGGCCCCGCGTTAACTCTGTGGTGATAAGCTGGACGCCCGCGCCTTTGTTTATTGCAGACACCGCAAATTTCGCTTCCATGTCTGCAATCTCGCGCAATTCGTTGGCAAGGCGTTTGCCCTCTGTGCGATAGGATGCCGTGATAGTTGCTTTGACCTGTTTGAGTAGCTTTTCTAGCCGCGCCTGTCGCCTTGATATACTGCCGATGCCTGTCGGGTCGATCCGCGCAAGCTGTGCCACGATGTCGCCCTGCAACTCATTTAAAAACCGCGTTGCGTCACGCGCTTGGCTTGCCGCGAGCCTTTGCAGGTCAAGCGCGCGGGTTGTCATTCGGTCAAGGATTTTGTCGTTAGCGCTTGTCATTTGCCGACCTCAATAAACCCATCGTCTGGGTTGGGGTCGGCGGCTTCCATTTCGTCCATGCGAATATACGCATTGTCAGGGGTCGCAGCAATTATAAGCGCTGCCTGAAGCTGCGCGATCCGTGCTTGCGCCTCGTCATATCTCACCCATTCGCCTTGCGGGTTAAGGTCCATAACTAGACGTTCTTCGCCGCATTCATATCTATCAATCATGGTTCATTCTCCCTTGTTGTTGGCGGGCTTTAGAACCGCGCGGCAGCCGTCTATGCTGTACATCACAAGCCCACAATTTCCACTGTCGTACTCGTCAACCACCGCAGCCAAAGCCGCCTCAAGCTCGGCAATGCGGGCAACCGCTACAATACCGTAAGTACCGACACTGTAGCCACCTGCGGCCCAGTCTCCGTGTCCTAATTCCTTCATATCGCTCATATGATCGTCCATGGTTCATTCTTCCTTGTTAAGCCCCAACCCTACGCCCTTAACCTAACTCAATCAAGGGCGTTAGTCGTTAGGTGAAGATTGACATCAGAACAAAATCAATCGTTGACGTGCCTGTTACGTTATCGTTCGCAGGTCCAAGCGTCATCGTCATTGCAATCCCGTTTTCAAACGCTAGGCCATCGCTTGGTAGAGGAAACGCAATGGTTGCAGCAACGGGCAAGGCTATTACAATAACAGGCGTACCGCTTCCGGCAACGGGCGTTGATGCTAGATCGTAAATCTTGACGTAACGCGGGGTCGCTGCAAGATTGGTCATAACGATTGATTTCAGACTAGACGCTTGCGCCCGCAGAACCCTTGAGTTGACGTTAACCGCGCCAACAGCGCCCACATAATAATCCTTGAGCAGGGTTTCGGCGTCTGTAACGATGCCTACGTTGCCGATTTTCTTGGTTGTCTCGGCGTTTAGCGTAACCGGACCAATTGCAGAAATAAGGCCCGACGAATTTTCATCTCTATGACCAAAGGCTACGCCCTCAACAATTCCCGACGTGTAAGCTGTCACACGAATGCGAACAAATCTGTAAACTGTGGGAACTTTTACAAGCCTGTTGACTGTTGTTGATGTTTCACCGTTTGCCAAACCGCCGCTTGGGTTTGATGTAACAATAGGGTAGAATGTTCCACCGTCGTTTGACCCTTGAAATGATACCGTGCCAACCCAATTGCCTGTTAGTTGCAGGCTGATAAACTTGTATTGTGACACGTCAAGCGATGAAAGCAAATCGTCGTTTAAAGCTGTTACATCAGTCAACGCGATGGCTATGGGCAAAGACTGAAAGCCCTCTATGCCCTCGCTGCTTACGTTTGTAACGCGCAAGCCTTTACCAACAGGAAATACGCCCGCAAGGTCAGTGCTGCCGCCGCCTTTAATTTCTACTGCCATTTTATTATCCTAAACTAATGCCCACTGGACGTTATATTTGCCATTTGCAGGCGCGTTTTGCATAGTGCCGTAGATTGTAAAACCAACACCCGCAACAATTGCAAACGCCTCAACTCGAATTGGGTCCACAAGCAGATCCTCTGCCGCGTGGTCGTCGGTGTCTTCAATGCGCATTTTTACTAGCACAACAGAGTTTGCCGTAATTGCGCTTACGCCAGTTACAACAAATGTTGCCGTTTTATTTGATGCGCCAAAATCCAGCGTAGCGATGCCAGACGGTCGCGGTGTACTTGGACCGCCCGCAATCATTCCTTGATATGATTGCGCGTCTTTGCCTTTAACCTTGCCAGCGTCAATCTTTCGCCCGCTGTCCAGCGTGATGATTAGATGGCCGCGCGTGTCAACGATTGCCGATGCAATGCCTTCGCCGTCAATGCCGTTTGTGGCTGTCGCGTCCTTGCCGTCCTTGCCGTCCGTTCCGTCAATTCCGTCTTTAGCCTTTGGCCCTACTTCCCCCGCTTTACCGGCTTTGCCTTGGTCCCCTTGGTCCCCTTTTTCGCCCCGTATTGATTTGCCTTCATTGCCTTTATCTCCCTTTATGCTGTTGCCGTCTTTGCCGTTTAATCCGTCCTTGCCATCAACGCCGTCTTTGCCGTCGGTGCCAATCCCGTCTTTACCATCTAAGCCATCGTTGCCGTCTTGACCGTCTTGACCGTCAATGCCATCTAACGCCTCGCGCGCCTCAACAGCCTTGAGCCTGTCACGTAGCATTGCAAAGCCCTTGCCAACAAACTCGCCTAAGTCGTTATCCATTTAACGCTGCTACTGCGCTATCAAGAGGGCTTGGCCCGCTAATGTCCAGCGCGTCGCCTGTAAGCTCTGTTGATGTTGACTCGATCAAGTCCATGTCTCTTTCTGTGTCCAGATCGGGACTTAGAAACCCGCGCCTTTTACGTTCGGCATAGTACGCTTCTTTTGACAACAGCCCCAAGTTTACATCTGCCTGCATTACTTGGACCTCTTGTGCAGTAAGTGGTACAATGCCAAAGTCTTTGTTAACCTCAACCTTAATAGATTGCTCGGCTTCCCCTGCATAGAATGCCATCCAGCCAAGCGCAACTTCAAGAGCGTCTTTTAGGTTGTCAGCCATCATAGACAGCGTTGACGTTTCTTTTGTTGAGTCGAGCATGGCACCCGTTGCAGTGTCGTGACTTGATACAAGTAACTGCAACCCAAGCGCCTGCATTTGTTGTGCCAAGTCTTGCAGGTCATTGCGGCCCGCGTTTATAGCTGCACCAGAATGCTCAACCCATTGTAACGTTCCGGCAGGATCAAGCGAGGTAACGGCTTGACTTGCGCTAATTACAAGGGGTTCGTCGTCACCACGTCCAGATGCAAACAGGATCGGCACTCGCGCAAAATGCAAAATGTGTCGTTGGTCTGATTGGGATTGGAAGTGCGCAATGTTTACGTCTGCAAGATCCTCAAGTACAGGCTCGGCGGTAAAAAACCCTGTGCGCTGGGCATAGAAAGGAATTACAGTTATTTCTTGCGCGTTGGTTAAGTATGCGTCAAAAACAAGCCATTCTTCTTTGTTATTCTTGCGGTAGATCCGCACATAAACAACGCCTTCTTCCCTTGTAATCACGCGAACCTGTGGAATGGTTATCTGTGAAAACTCATCACTTGGATCTGTCTCCGTCACAGATTCCATAATCCTTAGCATTGACAACGCCAAAACGTTATTAAACATATTTGTTTGAAAGCCTAGAATATCCTCAACTCGCAAGTGAACCATGTATGGCCGCAAGCCTTGTGATGCTGCCTGCGCGCGGGTTGTTTCGCCCTCGCGTCGCGGCGCATCAACCATGATGTATGATATGCCAGGCACAAAGGCATCCTTAAACACATCAGACGCAAACGCGCTCAGGTCTTGGCCCTGCATGTTTATATCTCTTGCGAATTTTTTAAGGCTGTCTGAGCCTTCAACAATCTCAATCGACTTATTAAAGACGCGGCCTGTCATGTCTTTTATTGTTTTGCGTAGACCGTTAAACAAAAACGACGAATTAAGTCGCGCCTTGTAATCGTGGTCTGACTCAGCCTCAAACTTGGGCAGGTAGGTCTTGCCGGCCTGTCGCATTGAGTCAGTGCCACCCATAAGCGCGCGGCCTTTCTTAGAAGCCTCAACAATTTTGGCCATCACGTCGGAACGCTTATTGACTGTCTTTGACATATTTGTTTCCTTAGATGCGCAGTGCTGTTGAAGTCATTGTCGGCTTAACGACTGGCATTTCATACGCTAACGGGTATCCGAAAGCGTCGTTTTGGTGGTCAAGTCCAGTTGCTTTGTCCGGCTCGCCCTGCTTGTTGTACGGCTGCTGCTCAAGGCAACGCGCCGTTTCTGGGCAGGTATCAGGGTTAACGAATACACGGCCTTTTTGAAAGCCCATGTTGACTGCTAGAACTCGATCCTTAACGCGCGGGTTGCTTGGCTTTGCACGTATGGCATAGCCTGCACCGCGTAGAAGTCCGATGTCTGACAATGACGCGCCCTTGCTGCTTGTGTTCTTGCCGCTTGCGTCGGGGTATATCGTGACGCTGTGGCCCTTGTATCGTTCGCCCATAGTTAAGATCATGCTTGGCGTATCAACGCCGCCCTTTAGTTCGTCAACGCAATGCCAGTCATTTTCACGCAAAACAAACGCGCACGCTGCCATGTTGCCCACGTTAAAATCCATTCCGAGCTTGATTGGTTCGCCTGGCTTTAGCTTTTCGCGGCTTCTGTTTGTGTCGCGCTGATATGAGTTGTAGACCGTGCCCGATGTTAGGTTTACAAACTGCCCTTCAATGTAAGCGTCAATCAATTGCTCTGGATAGCTAGCCCGCAAGTTAGACACGTAGTCGATCGGCAGCATTGGGTTGCTGTGCGTTGCCGCTTGTATGTATTCGTAACCAGCCGTAGGGTTTAGCGCCCAGCGCTCATATACAAACCTAAAGCCCTCTGGCGTTGTATAAGCTGATACCCGATTAAATGGCCGTTTGATGCCTTCTGGCTTTTGTCTGTTACGCGCAATGATCTGGTTCCACGCCTTGCGTGCTGCCTCAGTCTTGAGCGTGTCAAGTTCGTCAACGTGCGCGCGGTAAGTTTCATACCCCACGATGCGCTCAGGGTTGTCCATTGTGCGTAGTAAAAAATCACCAAAGCGGGGCCATGATGTGTAAATCACGTTGTCTGATTTATTCCAACGATGCGGAATGCCCTGTTGATCTAGTTTAGCACATATACGCGGGGCCGTGATAAGCCTAACTAGATCATATGTAGGGGCATATAGCCCGATGAGTGCCGTTGCGCTGTGTGCCGCGTCACCTAAAGCAGAATATGCCATTATCTCGGACTTGCCAGCTCCAAAGCCCGCTACGAATGCGGGATGCTTTGCAGTAGACAATAAAAACCGTTCTTGCGGTTCAGTCAGTTTCAGTTTGATCAGGTTGCGCGCGCTCAATATCCCACCCCTCAAACATTTGCGGCGCTTTATCCATAGGGATTTCAACCGTGCCTTGAATCGGTTTACCGTATGCTCGATCCAATAACGAATTGGCTGCTGTAACCCTTGCCGCTTCGCTCTTGCCTTTTAATGCAACATGCACCAATGCTTTTAAGGCTAAATCAACGTGTTCTTTTGCTAGTGATGCTAGGTCACGCTTTACTAATGATGTCGCGCCAGGCTTTCTGCCCGCGCCTACTCGTTTTCCGCCGCGCCCTGTCATGTTTGATTATTTGATTGTTTGGACAT
>TARA_R110000782_G_scaffold1681_10_pt1 | contig 22328 bp, 30 predicted proteins | sample TARA_R110000782 | Tara Oceans TARA_R110000782 (sample SAMEA4397859) | marine metagenome | biome: Polar Biome; feature: [SRF] surface water layer (ENVO:00010504); material: water (ENVO:00002006), including particulate matter (ENVO:01000060) such as... | depth 5 m | reverse complement strand
CGTGTGTGCGTGTGTGTGCGTGTGTGCGTGCGCGGGCGCGTTGCATATGGTTAAACGATAGTAAAGCCATAAAATGCCCTTTAGCGGCCCTATATTGTCATAGTAGTACGATTATTGTGGTGTGTTGCATATGTGCAACGAATAGCAGGAACATATAGAGAACATATAGAGAACATTGGCTATTGGCGTATTTTATGGGTTGGGATAGCCGAAAGAGCCTAGGGCCTGTCAGTGGGCTTCGTTGAGCGTCTCAGGCTGTGTTCTACTATTGTTCTGTGTTTGTTCTCGTTGTGTTCTTTTATCAATCGTTGGGGATGTTCTCTGTTTGTTCTTCGTGCTGTAAACGGTATACTATTGTGTGCCGTGGGTGGGTGGGTGTTTTCTATGGTTTTATTGGTGGGTATAGGTGTGAAAGTGTATACAATCCCATACCGTGGAAAACATAGCGTTAAAAACTGTATGCAATCGCTATATATATGTTATAGTATAACAGTGTGGTATATGTGCAACAGTTATAAACATAATGTTTTATCAGGCTGTACAATCATATTGATATAATGGTAGCATATAGGGTTGGGGTTCAGGGGGGTACAGGGGCCACTGGGGGGTGCGGCGTATATATACATGCACAATGACAGCGGGGGGTATTTTGAGGTCCCTGTTAACCACATGTGTTACATAAAGAGCACAATTGGCTTATAATAGACAGTATACAGGCTGTATTGTACGATTAGGGGTTGACATGAACGACGACCTAGTGTATAATAACCGTAGGTTCAGTACTTAAAGTATAAACTAAACTCCTACACCAATTAGTCATAAACATAAAATAGTTCTTGACATTAACAACGAATGTTGGTATAACTATACTTACAGTATATACTTAAAGTTTATAGTTTGTTTGAATGTATATCTTGTTGATGGTGTTAACATTAAGTATATACTTAAAGTATACCTTAAGTACAACCTTCCTCCGTCCATGACTAATATATCAATCATAATTGAAGATGAGAATGTACCTGAGCGCGTTTGAGATGTCTCGCTCTTTAAACATCAGAAGCATCCCGCGTAGCGCGTCACGGCCAGATTGTAAAGATCGAGTAGTGGTTCATTAGGCAGCGGCTAATGTCTCTAACGAATGAAGAACAAAAACACCTTGACTTACCAAGGCACTTATGGTATAACTGAAAGAATGAATAGAGTACCCAATGAATAATAACGTAACAGACAACGTCAGTGACCCTTCCAACGTCAGTGGCCTTCCCAGAGGTAACAGAACCCTCTACGCCTCAGACAGAGTACTAGGTGCCTTCTTTGAAGCACTGATGGCTAATGGTCTTAGAGGACTACAATCCACACACATTCCACATAGTGACGTGTTCTACGTCCGAGAGAAGTACTTCACTGATACAGGTGAATGGATGTCTCTTGATCGTATTGAACGCTCCATGTATTTAGAGGGGATGCTAACAGCACGTAATGTACTTGATCCTCACCGAAAGAGAGACTGGGAATGACCTTAGCATCTTTACTACAAAAGCTTATTAAAGCCTTTACAACGTCAGTGGTCCTTCCAACGTCTAAGAAGGTTACGAAACCTAAAGCTACCAACGTCAGTGGTCCTTCCATGGGTTTATCTCGTAATGGGATAGACATGATTAAAGACTCAGAACAACTACGCCTTAATGCTTACCTACCAACACCTAACGATGTATGGACAATAGGTTGGGGACACACAAAGTCCACTAAGAGAGGTATGGTCATCACAGAGGAACGTGCTGAGGTACTCCTTTGGTCTGATCTATCCTGGGTAGGACGTGTTATTGATAAACATGTTAAAGTACCACTCACACAGAATCAGTATGATGCTCTTTACTCTTTCATCTTTAATCTAGGTGAAACTAACTTCTCTACTTCAACTCTATTACGTCTGTTGAACAAAGGGGATTACCAAGGTGCTGCCGACCAGTTACCTCGATGGAATAAACAAAAGGGTAACGTACTACGTGGTCTCACTAAGAGACGTGCCGAAGAGCGTAAACTCTTCCTTACTAAATAACATTAATTAATTGAGGGAGGGTCACTGCAATGGCCGAGTCTGCTGAGAATAAACGTGCCTTAAAAGACATAGAAGAATTAGAACGTAAAGCCGAACGCTTAAAAGATGTTGTTTCCTCCCTAGAAGTACAAGTGGCAGCCCTAGAAATACATGTTGCCGCAGCCAGAGCTCGTCTCACAGCTATAGACGGAGTTGTAGGTTGGATAGTTAAGTTAATTATAGCTGCAATAATCGGGGGTTTTATGACCTTTTTGTTAAGGGGCGGCTTGGTCTCATGAACAAGTTAGTGCTCCGTGTATCAGGTATGAACCACTTACTAGTAGGTGTTATTGTTGGTATGTTGATAGGTGTAGTTCCTTACTTCATCACAAGGGAAGCTAATCCTTATTCTAACGTCCAGGTATCCGAAGTTAAAGAAGTAGGGAAATCCCTTAGGGTGACAGCTCACTTCACAAAGAATGAATGCACCTTTAAGAGACTAGCTGTCTTTGGAATAGATATAGGTGGTAATGGTGTTAGAGTCACATGGGAACCTATTGATCGTACTACTGCCATTGAAGACAGGGTAGCTGGAAGTCAGACCCTTATTATAGACATCAACAACTACCCAGCCTATGACTCCTACGAAATAAGAACTAGACATGATTGTGGTGGTAACCGAGTAGATAAAGTGTTCGTAACAATTAACCCAGCTGTAGACCTGTCAAAAGAGGAAACCTAAGTATGACGTACTTACTAAGTCTAACTAAAGGGTGGAAGACAGTGGCCTTTAATATACTAGCTGCTATTGCACCTATCCTAGAACTAACAGAATTAGAAGGTATTGTCCCAGGGGAGTACCTTCCGTACTACGTCTTAGTTATAGCCCTAGGTAACATGTACCTACGTTCTGTTACAACAACAGCTATTGGAGCTAAAGAATAGTGTTAGGTTTCTTTCTGTCACTAGTTAATCCGTTATCGAAGATAGCTAACCAACTAATAGAGGCTAAGGCTAGAAAGCTAGACGCTAAGACAGAACAAGATCGAATTAAAGCTGATGTACTCATTAACCAATTAGAGGCACGTCAATCTGTATTAGTAGCAGAGCAGGGGTCTTGGATGACTCGTTTTATCCGTCCTCTCTTCGCTTTACCATTTATCATCTATAACTTCAAAGTCATTGTCTACGATAAAGTCTTTGGGTTAGGTGTCACCGATGACCTCTCAGCTTCCTACTGGCAGCTTCAGATGGTTATCTTCGGAGCTTACTTCCTTACCCGTGGGTTTGAGAAGAGAAAAGGATAAGAGTATGGGTTGTTGGTTAGATAGTAAGAAACCTTGTTGTAACTGTTTTGGGTGTTGGAACGTAAACCCTAGCCTAGTACCGACTAAGTTAAAACTAAGTATTGGTACGAGCATTACAACCTTCAACGTATTAGGAGATTAGTATGCCAAGTTCACCAGGTTATGTCCGAGACTACAAAAGGGAAGCAGCCATTCGCCACACCCCTAAGGACCTAGCAGAGAACGCCTCTCGTAAGAGGGCTCGTCGTATGTTAGAGAAAGAGGGTGTAGTTAGTAAAGGTGATGGTAAAGATGTAGACCATAAGAACCGTAACCCAATGTCCAATGGAAGAGGTAACCTAACAGCTAAACCTAAGGCAGCTAATCGCAGTTACTCCCGTAAGACTAACGCTAAGAAGTATGGCAACAATGTGGGTGCATCTAACCCTCCAACCCAGACGAAATATAAAGGATCAAAGAAATGAAACCTAATACTAAGTATATGAAAACCAAAACACCTAAAGGCTCTTTCCCTAAGGTAGGACGTAAAGTTAAACCTACTAAGGTACCTACTGGAAAACCTGTATCTAAGGTAGCACCTAAAGTTAAACCTACTAAGGTACCTACTGGTTTTCTTATCTCTAAGGTAGGACGTAAAGTTAAACCTACACCTACAGCTGGACCTATGAAACCTGTATCCAAGGTAGCACCTAAAGGTAAACTTACTAAGATACCTACTGGAAAACTTATAGCTAAAGTAGGACGTAAGGTTAAACCTATCAGAGGTGGGTACAAGAAATGAAGTATGAAGTAAAAGGTGATGTTATCATAAACCACCGTGGTGACGTAATGGCTCATAAGGTCTATGGTGTCTGGGAAACAAAGAATGAAGAAGTTCTAGGTTTTATTGATTCACTTAACAAACCTGTAGAGGTTAAGGTGAAGAAGGTACACCCTGTTGTAGGCCCTGTCACAACTAAGAAGTTTAAGTTGAAAGATAAGAAGTAATGACAACACCAACGTATTCAGCTAGGACCGAGATTATATCGGTTACTTCTACAACAACAGGAGCTGATGCTGACCTGCTGTATACGTGTCCTGTTTCGTATGACGCTGAAGTAACTCTTATCTTGGTTACGAATGGCGCTACAACAACCACCTTTAACGTACAGCTATACCATGAAGATATGGCAGCATGGCACTACATTTCAAGGTTACACTCTATCGCAGCTGGTACAAGTTTAAACGTGTTAGATGGATCACCTCTCTTCCTACACGCAGGGGATAAAATAGCGGTGTACAAGACAGGTGGTACGTTTGACGCAACTATCTCTGTCAAACAGTACTTCAATCCTACAAGGAGACTTTAAATGGCTAAACGTGAACTAACAGAAATGCAACAGAGATTCCTAGATGTTTTATTTGAGGAAGCTGAGGGTGACCCTATCAAGGCTAAGAAACTAGCTGGGTACTCTGACAACGTTGGTACAACTTCTATTACATCAGCTCTCACTAATGAGATTGCAGAACTTACTCGTAAGTTTATTGCACAGAGTTCAACAAAGGCAGCTTACGCCATGTTCAGTGTCTTAGGTAAAGATGCTGACATGTTAGGCGTTAAAGAACGTATTTCAGCAGCTAAAGATATTATGGATAGAGCTGGTTTCGTTAAGACTGAGAAAGTAGAGGTCACAGCTGTTGAACCTTTGTTTATCCTTCCAGCTAAGAGAGAAGACTAATGCCAGTTAAAAAAGATACTAGGTTAACTAAGGCAGGTGTTTCTGGTTTTAATAAACCTAAGCGTACACCGAACCACCCTAAGAAGTCTCACGTTGTTGTGGCTAAAGAAGGGGACAAGATTAAGACTATCCGTTTTGGAGAACAAGGGGCCAGCACTGCTGGTAAACCTAAAGCTGGTGAATCGGATAAGATGAAGAAGAAGAGAGCATCTTTCAAGGCTCGTCACGGTAAGAATATAGCTAAAGGTAAAATGTCAGCTGCTTACTGGGCTGATAAGGCTAAGTGGTAATGGCTGTTAAGAAACCTAAGGCTAAGAGTAAAGTAAACGAAGCAGGTAACTATACTAAACCTACAATGCGTAAAGCTTTATTTAAGAAGATTAAAGCAAGCACTAAAGGTGGCTCAGCAGGTCAGTGGTCTGCTCGTAAGGCACAGATGCTAGCCAAAGAATATAAATCTAAAGGTGGAGGTTATAAGAAATAATGGCTAAAGGAATGAAACACTATTTTAGAAATGGTAAAGAATATAAAGGTGGAACTCACAAGACTAACGGTACGTTAATGTCAGGTGCTAAGCATACACCATCAAGTAAGAATCTATTTCACTTTAAAGAACTATCTGCTACTGCTCAAAAGGTTGCTAAGAAATGAAGGCTCCTCAGAAATCACTTAATAAGTGGACTAAAGAAGAGTGGGGTACTAAATCGGGTAAACCATCTACTCAAGGCTCTAAGGCTACTGGTGAGAGATACTTACCTAAAGCAGCTAGAGAATCTTTAACAGATAAAGAGTACTCAGCAACATCTGCTGCTAAGCGTAAAGGCAAAGCGTCTGGTAAACAGTTCGTTAAACAACCAAAGAAAATAGCAGAAAAGACTGCTAAGTTTAGAGCTAATAAAGGGGGTTACGTTGCATGTGGAGCGTCAAATCCAAGTACTCAGAAAAAGAAGTACTAAATAATAACTTGACAAACTAGAATGTGTATGATATAAGATGGCAAGGAAACAAGCTCCAAAGTTTAAAGGTATACCTACCGACCAAGCTTGGTTTATACCAAAGAAGGGCTTAGACGGTTCTTACTTCCCTATTGTACGTGTTGGAAGACATATACCTTTTGGGTACGAACAAGACCTAGAGGACCCTGATATCCTTCACCCCATCCCATCTGAACTAGAGATGTTAGAACAAGCCAAGAGGTACCTAGCGGAGTATAGTCTTCGTATTGTAGCCCGATGGTTGACTGAACAGTCTGGTCGATATATCTCACATGTAGGACTTATTAAACGTGTCAACATCGAAGAACAAAGACGTAGTGCGGCCCGAACCTATCGAAGCTATGCAAGGCGTTACAAAGAAGCCGCTGAAAAAGCGCGTACCCTCGAAAAAGGTCGTCTCGGTGGAGAAGGAACAAGAATCCTTAACGGAGACGAAGAAGACTCATAAGACGTATGCTAAAGCTAAACCTGAGCCAGTAGACATCAAGAAGGCACAGGACATTATCTTTGAGCCTAACCCAGGTCCTCAGACAGACTTCCTAGCCTCAACAGAGCAAGAGGTGTTGTATGGTGGTTCAGCTGGTGGTGGTAAGTCATACGCTATGGTTGCTGACCCTGTAAGGTACTTTAATAATTCAGCTTCTCAGATGCTGCTTGTTCGACGTAGTACAGAAGAGTTAAGAGAACTTATATCTGTATCAAAGAGCCTTTACCCTCGTGCTATTCCTGGTATTAAGTTCTTAGAAAGAGATAAGACTTGGATTGCTCCAAGTGGTGCTACTCTGTGGATGTCATACCTAGAACGAGAAGATGACCTTACACGTTACCAAGGTCAAGCTTTTAACTGGATTGGTTTTGATGAGCTGACACAATGGCCAAGCCCTACAGCTTGGAACTATATGCGTTCTCGTCTACGTACTGCCGATAAAGAGTTACCTACAGGTATGAGAGCTACAACAAACCCAGGGGGTCGTGGTCACCAGTGGGTTAAGAAGATGTTCATCGACCCTGTTCCGTACAACACGCCGTTCTGGGCTGAGGATATTGACACTGGTGAAGTAATGAAGTGGCCAGCCTCTTCTAAGTTTGCTCAAAAGAATGATATCGTTGGTAATCCTATGTTCAAGCGTAGGTTCATCCCAGCTAACTTGATGGACAACCCATACCTCTCTGAGGATGGTATGTACGAGGCTAACCTTCTATCTCTACCTGAACACCAGCGTAGACAATTACTAGAAGGTGACTGGAGTGTTTCTGAGGGTGCTGCCTTCTCTGAATGGGAACCATCTAAACATGTAGTAGAGCCTTATGACATCCCACACAGCTGGGCTAAGTTTAGGGCTTGTGACTACGGCTACGGCTCTATGACTGCTGTACTATGGATTGCTGTATCACCAGCAGAACAGTTGGTAGTATACCGTGAATTATACATTAACAAGACTACAGCATCTGACTTAGCTGATATTATTATTGAGATAGAAAAAGGTGAAAGTATTAGGTACGGTGTACTAGATAGCTCACTATGGCATAACAGAGGCGACACTGGCCCTTCCTTAGCTGAACAGATGATTATGAAAGGATGCCGCTGGCGTCCCTCAGACCGTTCTAAAGGATCACGTATTGCAGGTAAGAACGAGATACACCGTAGACTACAGGTAGACGAGTTTACTCAAGAACCTCAGTTAGTTTTCTTTAATACTTGCCGTAACATATCAACAGAGATGCCAGCTATACCTCTTGATAAGAACAACCCAGAAGATGTAGATACTAAGAGTGCAATAGACCACGGATACGATGCCCTACGTTACGGTATTATGACTAGACCTCGTTCCTCTTTATGGGACTTCGACCCTAACAAACAACGATCTGGTTTTCAAGCCAGTGACACAACCTTCGGCTATTAAGGAATACTTATGGATAACTTCGAAACAGACCCTTCTGAAATGGAACATAACATGGAGCAAGCTGAGTCTTCCTTTGTTAATGACATAAAAGAAGGTGAAACTACAGACAATAAGGTAGGGACAGTTACATCCTTTGTTGAAGAACGATTCTCAAAGGCTGAAACAGCCCGTTACACCGACGAAGAACGCTGGGTACGTGCTTACCGCAACTATCGTGGCCTCTATGGTCCTGATGTAACCTTCACAAGCACCGAAAAGTCTCGTATCTTCGTTAAAGTTACTAAAACTAAAGTTCTTGCAGCGTATGGGCAGCTTGTTGAAGTCCTTTTTGGCAATAATAAGTTCCCTATTACGATTGATCCTACTACTTTACCTGAAGGTATTGCAGAAGCTGTCTCTTTTGAGGTAAACCCAGAGATGCAGGACGCTAAAGGCCCTGTAGTGTCACCTGAAGAGGCTAAGTTGAAGCCTGGTGAGACCACAAAGCAGCTTAGTGAACGTCTAGGGGCCCTTAAAGCTAACCTAGAGCCTGTTATGAGTAACCTTAAAGAAGGTGAAGGTAGAACAGCTACTGAGATGACTGTCCACCCTGCTAAAATAGCAGCTAAGAAGATGGAAAAGAAGATTCATGACCAATTAGAAGAGTCAGGTGCCTCTAAGAAGCTACGTACTGCTGCTTTTGAGTGCGCTCTCTTTGGTACAGGTGTTATGAAGGGTCCTTTTGCTGTAGACAAAGAGTATCCACACTGGGATGACGAAGGTAACTACAAACCTCGTATTAAGACAATGCCACAGTGTGATGCTGTATCAGTATGGAACTTCTACCCTGATCCTGACGCTAACAGCATGGATGAGGCTGAGTATGTCATCGAGCGTCACAAGATGTCACGTTCACAGATGCGAGCCCTTAAACGTCGTCCATTCTTCCGTGCTAACTCTATTGACCTAGCCCTTACATATGGTGAGTCTTACATTAAAGAGTGGTGGGAACAAGCTATGGAAGATAATAGCTCAGACACATCGTCTGAACGATTCCAAGTACTAGAGTTCTGGGGTTATGTAGACCGTGAAATCCTTGAGGAGCACCAAGTAGACATTCCTAAGAACCTAAAAGATGCTGAACAGCTTAATGTTAACATCTGGATTTGTAATGGTCAAGTACTTCGTCTTGTGATGAACCCATTTAACCCTCAGATCATTCCTTACTATGCAGTTCCTTACGAGGTAAACCCTTACTCCTTCTTTGGTGTAGGTCTAGCTGAGAACATGGACGATACACAAACACTAATGAATGGTTTCATGCGTATGGCTGTTGATAACGCAGCCTTGTCAGGTAACCTAGTCTTCGAAGTAGATGAGAACAACCTAACTCCTGGTCAAGACCTAGAGATATATCCTGGTAAAGTCTTCCGTCGTCAAGGTGGAGCTCCTGGTCAAGCTATCTTTGGTACTTCCTTCCCTAACGTGTCTAATGAGAACATGCAGATGTTTGATAAGGCTCGTGTACTAGCTGATGAATCAACTGGTCTTCCTAGCTTTTCTCATGGTCAAACAGGTGTAAGTGGTGTTGGTCGTACAGCGAGTGGTATCTCTATGCTCATGTCTGCTGCTAACGGTTCTATCCGTACAGTGATTAAGAACGTAGATGATTACTTACTAGCCCCAATGGGTAAAGGTTACTTCTCCTTTAACATGCAATTCGATCATGACCCAGAGATCAAAGGTGACCTTGAAGTTAAAGCCCAAGGTACTAGTTCTCTTATGGCTAACGAAGTACGCAGTCAGCGTCTACTACAGTTCCTACAAGTTGTACAGAACCCAGCTCTTGCACCATTTGCTAAGATGGACTACCTAGTACGTGAAATTGCTGAATCAATGGACTTAGACCCAGATAAGGTTGCTAACTCTATGTCAGAGGCTGGTATCCAAGCTGAAATCCTTAAGAAGTTCCAAGAAGCTAATCCTCCTGCAGAAGCCCCTCCTGGAGCTCCTGGTGCCGAAGGTGGTGCGTTACCATCTGGTCAAGAAGGTGAAGCTGGTGGTAACATTGGTGCTGGTGGTGCTCAAGCTCCTGGTGAACAAGGTTTCTCAGGTAACACCGGTGGCGGTGGAGGAGAATAACAGATGGACGCTAAACTCCTAGCTACCATTATTGCCATCGCTAAGAAGGAGGCGTCTGCTAACTCAGTAGGTATCTCCTCTACAACCAATATGGCTATCAATGACCGTATTGAGGTCTGGATAAAGAACTTGACTGACACCTCAGACATCACAGTCTTATCTGGTGGTCAATTTCAAGTATTCGAAAGGTAACGTGTAATGGAAATCAAGAAGCTAGTAAATGATAAACCACTCTGGGACTCCTTCTGTAAAGAACTAGATGAACGTATAACTTACTCTCAGAAACAAATAGAACAAAGGGATGAACCCTTGGAGTTGCACCGCTTACAAGGTGAAATTAAAGCATTACGTAGTCTTAAACTACTCCGTGACAAAGTTAATAACTCTAAACCAGAGGTATACTGATGGCAGCTCCTTTAGTAAGTAAAAGACCACCTAAGAAACCAGTGAGTAAGAGGCCACCTAAGAAACCAGAAGGTTTAGGTCAATCTGAAGAGCAACCTATTGAGGGTTATGACTGGGACAACACAGAGTCTAATAACTTCGATAATGCTCTCGATGTAGAGATTAGGTCTGACATGGACCCTATCCTAAGTGGTGACAACATCTCACGACTAGGTTTTGATACAGAACAGTTAGAAGTAGACAACTTTAAAAAGACAGCAGCGTACTGGCCTCATGACGACACTGTTAGACTTGACACTTCTGTAGCAGGATCAGAGGATGTATTGGCCCATGAGACCCGACACAGAGGGTTAAGACAATTATCAGACTACCGCGACGAAGACCCTGAGTTCTTTAAGGAGAAGTACGGTAACGAGGCTTTCGTACTGCTAAATACAATAAACTCGGGCAAGGAATGGAATGAGTGGGCCACAGAGTCAAGGGATAATGCAAAAGGTGAGTGGAACGCTCCTGACAAGGATGGTAACTGGTTAGACAAAGAAGGTAAACCTAACAAAGATAACATGGTGTTTACTTTAGAGTACATTACCGAAGAAGCTATTAATCACTTTAGAGAGACTGGTAAGTACCCTGAGAACATGGAGAACGGCGCACGTTTAAAAGGGGGTATGGAAGCCCTTGATAGAGCTGCCCAAGACATGCTAACTAAAAGAGGTGAACCACCTCGTGCTACCCAGAAGAGTAACGAACCTAGCTACTGGGAAAAGTTTAAGAAACAAATTGGATTTAATGAGGGTGGTGTAGTTACCCCAGAAGTACAAACGCCACCTGCTGACTACAGGAACGACCCACCTCGAACAAGACCGAAAGAGAGACGGGGAATGAACTTAGCAGGGGTTCCCCGTAGCAAATACAAAGGTACTACTACTACGTCTGTAAAAGCAGCAGCTGTAAAAGCAGCAGACTTCCTAATTGAATTTATTCCAGTTGTTGGAGACGCTATAACAGCCAAGGAAGTTTGGAATGAGTTACAGGAAGATGAACCTAATTACTACATGGTAGGGGCCCTAGGAGGTGCTGCTCTTGTAGGTCTTATTCCAGGGTTAGGGGATGCTGCCTCTGTTGCTATCCGTAAAGGGGCTAAAGAGGTCTTTGATGTAGCTAAGCGTGTAGAAGTTAATCCTAACAAACTAGGGTCTATGGGGGGTAACATCAGTTTAGTACCTAAGCCTAAAAAGACCACTCCTCCTCGTTTTAATAAAGAAGCGTTAGAGGCCGCAGCAAAACAGAATGATAAGTCAAGAGAAATACTTGTTGAAATGCCTATTGAAGACTTCCTTAACTCTGCGGAAAAGGGAACCAGTGCGTCTAAACTTAAGGGAACACGGGCTCTTGTTGAAGCTGGAAAACCTTTTGACTCAATACCCCAGTTAACATTTAAGAACAATGGGAATGGTACGGGGATAGTTGTGGGGCATGATGGTAGGCACAGGGCCATGGCTTTACGAGAACAAGGTGAAGACACTATTCCTGTGGTCCTTACAAGTCAAGCAGGGGATGGACCTTCTATCAGGTGGGGTCAACAAAATGACAAGACTAGTCGTGACTATGTCTCTAATCTGCCTACTAAGCTAATTGGAGAAGACGGTGTAAGCAAAGTTAGTATGCCAACGGCTGCTACTGAAATACGTACTACGAAACAACGATATGCTCAAGGAGGAGTAGTAGACCAAATGGATAATATGAATAAAGAAGATGGTCAAGTAGACCCTGTATCAGGTAACGAAATCCCTGTAGGTTCAACTGCTAAAGGTGTACGAGATGACATCGACGCTAAGTTATCAGAAGGTGAATATGTTGTACCTGCTGATGTAGTCCAGTACTTTGGTGTAGCTCACTTTGAGAAACTACGCGAGAAAGCTAAGGGCGGTCTAGCTGATATGGAAGCTGATGGTCGTATTGGTGGAGGTAGTACAGAGGATATCCCAAGTCCAGCTGCAGCAGAAGGCTACGCTAAAGGCGGTCTTGTTGAAGGTGCTGATATCGACAGTATCCTTGACCGTGTTAAAGCAGCAGCTATTGCTGACTCTTCTATTGCCAACATGCTAAAAGCTAAAGGTATCTTTGTACAACCCCCTGTTGGGAACACCCCTCCTGCTATGGAAGGAAAAGACAAACCTCGTAACTTTGCTGAAGGTGGTGCTGTTACGGATGAAGCTGGTATAGGTGAAGACATCTCCGGCAGCTTTAACCCATATGCACATACACCTGGTTTCTCTATCGGATCAGGTGCTCCATATGGTGCCTCAGGTGCTCCCTATGGTGACTCAGGTGTTGGTTCACGGCCAGCCCCTGTTTGCCCAGATGGGTATGTGTGGGACCCCGTAACTAATACTTGTGCAATTGTACAAGAAACACCTCAGGATGTAGAAACACAATCTACAACGAGTAGTAAGTATAAGGAAGATAGCCGAGAGAATAACCAGAATCGACTAGCTGGTGAAGATGCAGGAACTACATCAACAAAGAGTTGGTCAGATAACTGGGATTACTCTCCTACTGCTGAACAATCTATCTTTGACCAGTCTATGGCTAAGATTAAGTCAATGACTGCTAATGTAGGGTATGCTAAGAAGGGTGCTGCAGGTCTTGGTGCTTTAGTTAATCCAGCTCTAGGCCTGGCCACTCTGGGTATTACAAAAGCTATAGCTATCAACAATGTAGCACAACTCGAAGCAAATATCAAACATCTAGAAGCCCAAGGTTTAACAGAGCAAGCAAAGGAACTTAGGTCTTCAGTTGATGTTTTACGTAAGGAACACAAAATACCTGACTTTGTTGCTAAAGGTAAGAACTATTACGAAGACATTAAAGCATTAGACACAGGTTCATCAGACCCTGCAAAGCCTGGTTTAGGTGTACCATCGGTTAAGGATAAAACTGTAAGTTCCACATCGAGTACAGCAGACAGTAAAGGGTCTGGAGCTATTCTTACAAAGGGTTCTACTAAAGAGTTTCGTGGTTACATGGCTCATGATGGTGATGGAGGTGACGGGTCTGCTGGGGCCTCTGATATTGGTGGAGGTAAAGAAGTAGGACCTCCTGGTACTGGAGACACGGGTGGATCAGAACGTTCAGAGTCTCCTTCTGAAAAAGCAGGAGGAGGAGGAGGCCCTCCTGGTACAGACTCTGGTCGTCAGTCAGGTGATTCTCAAGGTTCTCATGAAAGTGCTGGTGCCGTATCTGGTGGACGTAACAAAGGTGGCCTAGTCACCCGTAGAGTTAAACTAAAGGCAAAACCTAAGACTAAGAAGACTAAGAAGTAACTCCACTAATGTGACAAGTTGCTATAAGGTATATAGAGAGCTGTCACTTTAAGGATTAACAGAATACCCAACCATAATCATAAGGCTACTCAGCATGATGCTGACCCCAACATAAAAGGACTACCCAACATGGCTACCCAAGATATCGTAAAAGATGCAAAGAATACAGCTGAGACCTACGTCAATCGTGGTGTAAACTACGCGACTAAGCAGGAGAAGCTTAAGAAGGAAGAAGCAGAACTAGAGGAGCTTATGAAGGCTCAGTACGGTTCTGGTGATGAAGAAACAGAAGAGTTAGAACCAGCAGTAGAAGAAGTAAAAGAAGAAACTGTTGTAGAAGACGATCCTGTAGATGAAGATGAGGCAGAAGATGAGAATCTAAGCCGTGAGGAGAAATCCTTTAAGAAACGGTATGGTGATCTTCGTCGTCATATGTCTGAGAAGGAGAAGGAGTGGAAGGCTAAACTTGAAGAGTCTACATCTACTTCTCCGGCTATCCGAGCCCCTAAGTCTGATGAAGACATTGAGGCATGGGCCGCTCAGTACCCAGACGTAGCAGCCATTGTAGAGACTATTGCAGCTAAGAAGGCTAACGAGAAGTTTGCTACAGCTGAGTCTCGTCTTAAAGAGTTTGATGATGCTAAGTATGAGGCTTCCCGTACGAAGGCTGAAACAACTATCTCTAAAGCTCACTCTGACTTCTTTGAACTTCGTGACTCGGATACCTTCCATGACTGGGTAGACACCCAACCTAAGGTAGTCCAAGATGCTCTTTACGAAAATGCAGACGATCCAGCTAGTGTTATCCGTGTTATTGACTTGTACAAGGTAGATAACAACATGACACCATCAGCTAAGAAGAGTAAAGCTAAAGATGCAGCTAAGACTGTCTCTAAGCGTACTCGTACTTCTATTGATGATGATGGAGCTAGTTCTATGATTAAAGAATCTGATGTAGCTAAGATGTCTGACAAACAGTTTGAAGATCGTTATGACGCTATTCAAGAAGCTATGTCATCTGGTAAGTTCGTTTACGACGTATCAGGTAAAGCACGTTAATACTAATACTTAAAATATACCTTGACACTAAGGTTTAAGTATGTTATAACTGTAGGTATTCATCAGGCCCCTCCTAGAGGACACCCTATGAATACTTACAGTAGCCCTTTTAGGGTCACTACTGAACACTCATAATCTTTAAGACTTACCTGACAAAGTACAGGCCCTATCTGATGAAGCTTGCAAGCGGAATCCTTTTAGCACCCTCGAAATACATCAGCCTCTTAGACGGATTGTAAAGGTTCTCTTAACTGAGACACATTTCCTAACTTTAACGTATGCACTATGTGTACACTTGTGTCTTTATTTATCAAGCCCAACATCCTTGGAGGATATAATTATGGCTTTCGCATCAGCTGCCGGACATGGCAACTTACCTAACGGTAATTTCTCTAGTGTAATTTACTCAAAGAAAGTACAACTTGCTTTCCGTAAAAAAGCACTAACAAACGACATTACTAATTCTGACTACTTTGGTGAGATTAGTGCACAAGGTGATACTGTAAAGATCATCAAAGAACCTGAAATCTCTGTATCATCATACGCTCGTGGTACTCAAATCCAGGCTCAAGACTTAGACGACGAAGATTTCTCTTTGACTATCGACAAAGCTAACTACTTTGCTTTCAAGATTGATGACATTGAAGAAGCACATAGCCACGTTAATTTCATGGACCTAGCTACAAACCGTGCGGCTTACCGCTTGGCTGACCAGTTGGACCAAGAATGTCTTGGTTACCTATCAGGTTACAAACAGTCTGCTTTGCACGCTGCTGGTGACACTGTGAACGACCAAGTAAATGGCTCTGTTGCTGTTTCTACTGCTGGTACAGATGAATTGTTGACTTCAATGAAGTTGATTAAAGGTTCATTTGGTAACATCACAACAAGTTCTGCTGGTGATCACTCTACTCCTATCGCTGCTCGTCTTCCTGGTGCAACTGCACTACCAACAGCTTACGTTTCTCCTGTTATGGTAATCAACCGTATGGGTCGTTTGCTTGACCAACAAAATGTTGATAAAGATGGTCGTTGGATTGTAATTGATCCAATCATGATGGAAGTACTAATGGATGAAGATTCACGCTTCTTGAATGCTGACTATGGTGATTCAGGTGGTCTTCGTAATGGTCTTGTTATGAGCAAATGGAATGGTTTCCGTGTGTACGTATCAAACAACCTACCTTCAGTTGGCGGTGGTGCTGGTACAACTGGTACAGCTAACCAAAACACTGACTATGGTGTTATTGTTGGTGGTCATGATTCTGCTGTAGCAACTGCTGAGCAAATCAATAAGACTGAAACTTACCGTGACCCTGACAGCTTTGCTGACATCGTTCGTGGTATGCACTTATATGGTCGTAAGATTCTACGTCCTGAAGCTCTTGTAACTGCTAAGTACAACTTGGCATAAGGGAACGGGGGCCCCTTCTGGGGGCTCCTACCTTAAAGCTATACATCTTTGAAAGGATATTCTAATGGCTACTATCTCAACATTCGTACAAGCTGCTGGAGGCAAGGGTAACCCTGGTCCAAAAGCTTACATGGTTGAACGTGAAGTGAATCTCGTAACTGAGGCTCCTGATCCTTCTGCTGCTGACGTTCTTCAAGTACTTACTGTCCCAGCTGACACAATGATTCTATCTGCTGGTCTTGAAGTAATTGAAGTTGCTGTTCAAAACACTGGTACAGATGCTACTGCTGACGTAGGTACTTCTACTGACGACGACGAGTGGGTCGCAGCTTTTGACATTGACGGTGCTTCCGTTGGTGACTACGCTCCAGTTGCTGCCGCTGCTACAACTCAGATGGATGGTGTTGCTAACACTCTTGATCTGACATTTGCTGGTACAGGTGCTTCGTTCACAGCCGGTAAACTTCGTGTCTTCGCTCTTTTGATGGACGTTGGTTCATCTGGTTCATCTAAAACTGCTGATGAAGTAGACCGCGACACACTTGCTTAATTTAACTAATGGTCGGGCCCCTTCGGGGGCCTTTCCGTCTTCTTACCTTTACTAAAGGAATGTACAATGGCTTTTATTGCTGACACCGTTTTCGATAACGGTTTAACTGTCTTAGATACGAATGGTACTCGCCTGGACCTTACGTCTACTGAAGCCACTACGTATGCTGAAGCTACTTCTTCACTAACACTAGGTAATGACACTGTAAACACTGGAGCACCTGAAGCAGGAGCTGTAGATGGTCGTCGGGTCATTGTCCCCGCTATCTCGGCAGGTTCAGTCACAGGGACTGGTACTGCTGCTTTCTGGGCACTTACGGATGGTTCCTCTGTCCTTTACGCCACAGGCGCTCTGTCTGCTTCACAAGCTATTACGTCAGGTAACACCTTCTCTCTGGATGCTGTATCTATTACTATCCGCGACGCGTAGGTTAGGGTAGAGCTATGGCTGACCATACCCTCAGAGTAAGCGGATATGCCGTATACGGTACAGCAGTTTATCTTGCTGAGCAGTATGGTGGTCATGTCCGTTCTGAAACTGAGGTATCAACACCTACCGCAGCTACTATTACACACTTTACCCCTGTTAGCCTATCCTCTCAAGCAGAGTTATCGACCCCGACAGCAGCTGAGAGTTATATATTATATAGCGTAGGAGTTGTTGCCATCCCTGAGGTGAGTACCAACTTACTCTCTCAACTCCATGTACTAACATCTACAAGTATAGAAACTACTACAGAAACGTTATCAACTTCAGTAGTATGGGAACACCCTCCTCTAGGACAAGATGTTGACTTTACAGTATATGTAGAGTCCCAGAATACAAAGTACCTAGTAGCAAAAGAAGATTATTCTAATTCAGTTTATGTACTAGGTGTAGATAAAACTGTTTATGTAGACACACCAAATACAAATAACCAAGTATCAGTTGCAGAAGTTAATACGACAGTACTGATACCTAGTGTAAGGATTGCAGCATAATGAAATGGCCTTTTAAAGACCCAGACGAAGTACAAGACTACACAGTTGATTGGTCTCGTTTCCTAGGTGACTACACAATAGACTCTGTAGCTTGGTATGTCCGAGCCGCTGACGGAACCAAGACAGCTATTACAGCTGGAGCAACAGTAGATGGTCTTACCTTAAGTGCTGTAAGCACTACAACATTGGTAGCCACAGCCCGTTGGTCAGCTGGTACCGCTAATCAGACTTACCGTGTAACGTGCGCTATTACGTACAATACTCTTCTTGTAGCAGAACGTGTAATTCAATTACCAATTAAGGAACGTTAAATATGGCTTACAACTATCTAAACTTAGTTAATGATGTTAGCCGTAGAGTTAATGAAACTGAACTTACATCTGGTAACTTCGCTACAGCCACCGGCTACTACAATACAGCTAAAGATGCTATTAACTCCTCTATTCGCCTATTGAACCAAGAATCGTTTCAATGGCCTTTTAACTATGTCGAACAAGAAGATACGTTAACGGCTGGTGATCTACGTTATGACAACCCCTCTAACGCTAAGACACTGGACTTCAATACATTCCGTATCAAACGTGATGCTACTTTTGGTAATTCGACTACTCTATTGAAGACCATGGACTATGAAGAGTTCCTATCTCGGTATGCAGACGATGAGTACAATACGTCTGACACAGGTATACGTTCGTTACCACGTACCATTGTACGAGCCCCAGGTAACCAGTACATTGTCCACCCTTCCCCTGATAACGCTTATGAGTTGGTGTACGAGTACTACTCACTCCCTGTTGACCTTATCCTATTCTCTGATGTACCTAGTACTCCAGAAGCCTTCAGACATGTACTAACAGACGGTGCCATGTACTACGTTCAGATATTCCGTAACGATAACGAGTCAGCTCAGATGTCCTTACAGAAGTTCCAAGAAGGTATCAAGAACATGAGAGCTATTTATACTAATCGGTATGAATACGTTCGTGATACTCGTATCAATCAGTCAGGGTCTGGTATACATAATGGGCGGGTTGGCTAATGGCTACAGGTTGGGAAGCTTTTCCACTTGAGCTAAAAGGTGGCCTCGTCAGTAACATGTCTCGTTTACAACAAGGGCTTAAGGCTCCTGGTTCTGCGAGAGTTTTAGTTAACTTTGAACCATCTGTTAAGGGTGGTTATCGTCGTATTAATGGTTTCTCTAAGTACTCCTCTAGTATCGTTCCAGTCTTTGGAGAACCAATGGTACAGGCCAGTGGTCAAACAGGGACAACCCTTGTACTAAGTAATCTATTTACAACTCCTGTCGATGCTGATACGTTTACTATAGACGGTGTAGCTGGTACGTATACCATTGCTACTTCTGGTGTATCGTACAGTGCCACAAACAAAGAGGCTACACTAACTCTTACAACATCTTTAGCAACATCTCCAGCAGATAAAGCTGTTATTACATTTACGAACAAGACCTCTAATATTGAGGGTCTACACCACTTTTATGATAGTACCTCTAGTTCGGGTATCACCTTAGCTTACCGTGACGGTTCTATATGGTCAAGCACAGGTAGTGCATGGACTAACAAGAGTGCCCCTGACTATGGGTCTGTCCTTGTAGCAGGAGGCTCCCAGACAGGGGCTACGTTAGACGTAGACGCTATCACAAGTGATACTTATGTACCCCATGTAGGAGACACATTCTCCATAGCAGGAGTAGAGAAGGTATACACAGTCCTAGCAGCCCCTACAGTGACCTCAGGAGCCGCTACAGTAAGCATCTACCCTTCTTTAGCTACTAGCCCAGCTAACAACGCTATTATCACCTTCCTGAGTGCTGATTTGACAGGTGGTACTCGTGGTAGGTTTGCTAACTTTAACTTCAGCGGTACTGAACGTGTTGTTATGGTTGATGGAACTAACTACCCTATCGTTAGCGGTATTACTGGTGGTGTGTCCATCCTTGACGGAACTACTGACATTTTAGCTGCTTCAGTTGTAACTGAGTTCAGTGATCACTTGTTCTTTGGTAAAGGAAGTAACCTAGTCTTTAACTCACCTTTCTCTGAGAATGATTTCTCGGTAGCTAATGGTGGTGGTACTTTTAGATTACCGGCTGGGATAACAGGCCTTATTAACTTCCGTGATAAACTCATCATCTTCACTACTCGTTCTATCCATCAGCTAACAGGAACAAGTGTTGCTGACTTTAGTCTATCTGAGATATCAACAGATTTAGGTTGTTCAGAACCAGACACCATCCAAGAAGTAGGTGGTGATATCATGTACCTCGGTGTAGATGGTCTACGTTTCTTAGGTGCTACAGCACGTATTGGTGACTTTAACTTATCACTTGCTTCCCGTACTATCCAAGACGAAGTAAATACATTCCGTACAACATACACCAACATCTCCACAGTTGTAGTAAGAGGTAAGTCTCAGTACCGTATCCTTGGTTTTACAGAGGGAGCTACTGAAGCATCCTCCACAGGGTACCTTGGTACTCAGTTTACAGACCAGGAAGCATCAGGCTTTAACTGGGGTAAAACAACAGGTATCAAAGCCTACCGTACCACATCTGTTTACACAGGTACAGAGGAGGTTATACTCTTCTCAGGTGAAACAGGTTATGTGTACAAGATGGAAGATGGTAACACCTTTGATGGAACAACCATTGAAGCTTCGTTCCATACTCCTTTCATGGCAGTAAATGACCCTAGACTCCGTAAGACACTGTACAAGGCCACAACCTATTATGACCCAGAGGGTGATGTAAGCGGTTCCTTAACATTTAAGTATGACTTCCAGAGACCAGACGTTATCCAACCTATATCAGGGGGTGGTACCTTCTCTGTCTTTGGGGCTGACATATATAACACAGTTGCATATGGTGGTAAGCCTGAGACTGTAATTGAGACGAATGCTACTGGTTCCTTCTTCACTGTATCTCTCCAGTATGAGTTTACAGAAGCTGGTGACCCTCCTTTTGTAGTAGACACAGTTCTACTTGAATACTCCAATAACGATAGAAAGTAAGTACTATGGGAACAGGATATACACGTAATGATACATCTAACAACATTGCAAATGGTAATGTAATTGATGCTGCTGACTTAGATGGAGAGTTTGATGCTATTGAAGCTGCCTTTGAGCTTGCTACAGGTCACACACACGATGGTACAGCTAACGAAGGTGCTCCTGTCTCCGTTGTTGGACCAGTACAAGAATACTTAGCAGACGGTGCAGCCTTTTATCCTAAGGCTACAGCCACGTACACACTTGGTAAAGTGGGTGCTACGTACAGCAACGCTTACGTAGACTCAATTACCTTAGGTGGTACAGCTGTAACGTCTACTGCCGCTGAGTTAAATATCCTTGATGGTGTAACATCTACTACAGCTGAGTTAAATATCCTTGATGGTGTTACAGCAACTACAGCTGAGTTAAACTACACAGATGGTGTTACTTCTAACGTGCAAACACAATTGAATGCTAAACAACCCTTAGACACAGACCTAACAGCTATAGCTGGATTAGCCAGCACAGACTCTAACTTCATTGTAGGGAGTGCTACAGGTTGGGTTGCTGAAACAGGGGCAACAGTACGTACCTCATTAGGTTTAGGTACAGCAGCTACTACAGCCTCTACAGACTACGCCACCTCAACTCAAGGAACTACAGCAGATAATGCTCTACCTAAAGCTGGTGGGACAATGACCGGCAATATCACTATGCCAGCTCTTGGTACCGTGGATGGACGAGACTTGTCAGTAGATGGGTCTAAGTTAGATGGTATTGAAGCTGCTGCTGATGTAACAGACGCAACTAACGTTACTGCTGCTGGTGCCTTGATGGATAGTGAATTAGCTGGTTTAGCAGCGGTAAAGGCTACGACAGGGACATTCCTTACAGCCGACCAGTCTAAGTTAGATGGTATTGAAGCTGCTGCTGATGTAACAGACGCAACTAACGTCACGGCGGCTGGCGCACTTATGGATAGTGAGCTTACAAGCATTGCTTCTGTGAAGGCTCTCGACCAAGGTGTTGCGGTTGCTGACAGTCCTGCGTTTACTGGGCTTCAATCAAAAAAGGCAACGACCTTAACTGATGCTAGTGAAACTGTAATTGACCTGACTGCCACCACAGGCGCTTATGGACGCGGCCCTGCTATTGACTTTTCAGTAGACTGGAATGGTGAATATACCATTAGTAATGTTTCATCTCAAAACGTAACAGGTGGCGCTGGTTATGGGGGCATTTTAGCCTTTTCAACAAACGGAGCGGCTGCTGATTCGCTTTCGGAACACATGCGTATCGACAGTGCCGGTAATGTTGGGATTGGTACGATTACACCTAGCACTGCACTTGACGTGGTAGGAACAGTGACCGCTGGTGACGTGAACATAACTGGCCCAACACCTATCCTCACACTGACAGACGACGATGTTGCTGATAAGTACACCAAAATCTTCAACGCTAGTGGTAATACTTACATTGAAAGTCGCAATGGTTCCAACAAC
>TARA_R110000782_G_scaffold7059_6_pt1 | contig 22475 bp, 28 predicted proteins | sample TARA_R110000782 | Tara Oceans TARA_R110000782 (sample SAMEA4397859) | marine metagenome | biome: Polar Biome; feature: [SRF] surface water layer (ENVO:00010504); material: water (ENVO:00002006), including particulate matter (ENVO:01000060) such as... | depth 5 m | reverse complement strand
AGCTAGAACACCCCATGTAGTTTCTTTCTTGAATCCAACTTGCTTGGATACACCTTTTGAGATTGCCATATCATTTTCCTTAATTTAAATTATCAACATTTGCAAATGTACTGGTTTAGGTTCAGCAACCGTGTTTTAAGAAGAGTAAACTTCTGCAACCAATTGTATGATTACAGGACAAATTACTCTTTCTGATGCGATAGAGTTACCTGCAATTTGTGGAGTTTTTAGCACATGAATTGTTATGCCATCTTCATTTAATACCAAACCTTTTGCAAAATGATTGCGAACAAGTTCAGCACGTTCTATAACTTCAGCAGTACCTTTGTTGGCATTACCAACTATGAAAACCTGCATTGTCAATCTCTCTCTGTAATAACCAGTACCAAGTACAGGGTCATCAGGAGATTGAATTGTAAATTGAACTCTTTGGTGTAAACCAATAGGAGGTTCAAAAGTAACAGATTCAAATGCAGTAGGTAATGAAGGAGATAAAGCAATAAGTTTTCTTTCTACTGCTCTTTTAATTTGTATAATTGCCATTAGCTTGCCTTATAATAGTCATCTAAATGATCTTGATATGTTCTCATAACTGAGTCAATAGTCGGTTTCATGATGGGTTTATTTTTATTATACTTCTGAAAGTCCACTTCTAGAGATTTGATGTAAGGGCCAAAGTTACTAATCATAACTGTTTCACCTAACTTATATTCCATCATATCAGCTTTGACAAGAGTAAGTGCCATTTCGTCTGAACTTGGGCCATAAAGTGTTTGCATTTCTAGAGTACCATCTGTCGATACTCTCCAAGAACCTTTTGCAAAACCTTCTATTGGTTCTAGACCTATTTTCTTTTGCCTCAAGAGATACAGACTTTGCCATTTCTCAGAATCACCTATTGGCGTATTATCCATAGCTGTCCACGCTATTGTATAAGTAAACTTCTGAACCATACCCTGTAATTTACGAACAGCTTCTTCATGGAACTTCTTCAGGCTTTCTTCTAACTTTGAAGTATCAGAGGATATAAACATATTAACCTTTTACAGTTAGTATCTTATATAATATCACAAGACCATCAGCAGAATGTTCTGTAATTGAATCTACTGTATAAACAATACTGTCAACAGTAATCTTGTCTTTAACAGCAGGTTTAAAACTCAAGCTGTTATTTGCCAAATGGAACAGTGCTGCATCTCTACCTACTAAACTTGGAAAGTTAAACTGATTGGTACGAAGATGCTTCTTATACATCTTTATAGAGTAATTAGTTTCTGTGTTGACCGTACTTGATGTTTCTACATCATAAACACCTTCAGTCACTACAGTATAAGTACAAGTTTGACCGTGTTGAGCAATTGCTCTTATTATAATTGCTAAGTATTTATCCATAGTATTACCTTACTTTAAATACGGAATGCACTAGGGCGATAAGTAAAAATCTCAGCCTCTGGTTGTACAATACTGTTATTATCTAAATTAGAATCGTTGGCTAACATATCTGCTTTGGAAATACCACCAGCGTAACCTTGTACTTTGTCGTACAATGAATTAAGACCCGGATTCTTTATGTACATCTGCAGAGCTTGCATATAGTTCTTAGCAGCAGATGAACCTTTGATAGAAAAGATATCAACTGTCTCATCAGTTCTCATAGAGAGCTTAAGCATTATGCTCTTGGCTGCATCCATAGAAGCTCTTTGAATTGACCAATCGTGTTTACCTAAGAAATAACTATATTCGTCATCTGACATGATCGGGAATTCTACTGATGTGTCTCCAAGTTCTATTCTCAATGCGTGAATTGTCATAATATTCCCTTTATTATATCTAACATAAATATTAAATTATAACATCAGTAATGATATAAGATAATACTTATGTTAGACACCTCAATTAAGAGGCATCTAAGGTACTTCAAAAAGCCCCGAAGGGCAATTATTAGTTAGAAGTTGTCAATTGAATAACAGCAGCAGGACGGCGAACCAAGTTCAAGAAGTTAGCTTCTGATTGGATCAGAATTTCACTGTCTTTAGGGTCACGGTACGTGAACACATAAGCTTGCTCACCAATGGTGTTGACATGGCTGAACTTGTTAGCAGGGCTAAAGTAAGTCTTGAACATGTCGTTAGTACCAACTGGAAGCATGTATGCCTCACCAGCGGGAATCAAAAGTGCGCCGTTGTATGAACCACGGTACTCAATGTACTCAACGCCACCGTGGATGAATCTACGGTATACGCCTGAACCCAAACGGTTACGCAATGGCTCTTGAGTGCTAGTGTAGTACTTGTAAGCTTCTTTGATGGTAGCGTGGTTGATCAACTTAGCAAAGAAACCTGTTGAACACAGGACGATGATGTTGTTAACTACTTCACCACTCAAGATGTTGTCTTGAATGTGTGCGATACCTTCTTCTGACTTAGCGTTCAAGTCAGTAGTTGATGTACCCAGCAAGAAGTCAATGGTTTTACGTGTTACGCCGAAGTCGGTGTAGAAGTTACCAGCAACAGTACCGTTAGGAGCGTAGATTGCACCAGCAGTGATAGCGTGTGCACGAGCAGCTTCAAGAGTCACTGAGTGATTCATGCGGATGCGTTGCAGTTTACGAGCGATAACAGCAGCTTCAGTTTCAGCCAAATCAGCAGAACCGTAAGCACGTTTACCTTGTACATCTTCTGGCTTGATACCGTCATCAAGTGGGAAGTGTGGAATAGCGAATGAGCGCAATGTGCGTGTGTCGCCTTTGTTTACGCTGTTGCGTTCGCCACGGGTCTTGTCGGTAACTAAACCTAAAGTGCCATCACTTGACTCAACTGTAACGCTGTGTTGGGCTACGCCCTCTTCACCGAATAGACCCAATTCGTTGATCAAGCCCCATGTGTTAGGTACTAAGAGCAGTTCTTCTGTGTAATCAACTAGCTCAAAGGGTTTTTCAAAACTACGAGTTTGCATTATATTTTCCTTGTTTTATGTTCGATAATCTGATTGATATTAAACAGCGTCATTGCTGTTAATACCTTTAGCTACTAATGCAGCGTACACGGCTTCTTTTTCAGCATCAGTGTCGTAAGTTACGTCTAAGATTAGACCTGCCTTAGATACAATAGCTGGGCCTTTTACGAGGCAAAGAACTGTGATATCAGTGTTTAGAAGTGTGGTTTTTTCAACCAATACGATAGCATCAGCAACTTGTGAACCATCGGCAGCGGTTTGAATAGCAACTTTGTATTTACCATCGGCAGTTACTTTACCAAGCACTGTACCGGGAACCAAACTAGCTGCAGTACCGTTGTATGTCACGGCAATGCGGCAGTAGCCAGACTCAGGGAATAGTTCTTGTTTAACTACGTTGGAGATGCGTTTTGCTTCAGTGGCAATTACAGTCATTTTATTTTCCTTTTAATATTACTTGTGTGCTTGCTTGGCTTTAAGTAATTTTGCCACAGCAGATTCTTTAACAACGGTTTCTTCTTGCGTTGAAACACCTTTTTCTACGAACATCTCAGAAGTTTCAACAGTAGTCATCAAAGCTTGCATAGCTGTGAGGAACGCTGTAAAATCATCTTCAGATTCTAATGATAGAGCAGCCTTAGCGATTGCTTCTACCTTGCTTTCGTCTTTAACGATAGCTTTAACTTTTTCAGTTTTTGCCTTATTGATAGCTTCTTTTCTCTCAGCTTCAAACAGAGCAATTGTATCCAGAGCTTTTTGTAGTTGTACCTTTTGCTCATCTAGAGCTTTTTGCACAAGTTCAAACTGAGCTTTTTCAACGGTTTCGATTTTAATTTCGTCTTCCATCTTAGATTTCTCCAATTCTTCTTTGTTAACAGAGGTAGATACCCCTTCAATATTCTCAACGCCAGCGTTTGTTGAGGTATCATTACCGTCTGCAGAAGCAGCAGGGTCAGATTCTTTAGTTAGAGACTTCTGTACTTTACTGAGTGTACCAGCCCTATGACCAACAACTGTTTCGGTTGGTTCATCATCTCTATAAATTTGTATCAAAGCAGCAGGATTCTCTGCAGTAGCATTTAGTGTAAAGTCAGTACCGGGAACTTCCAAAGTACCTTCTCTAACGATCTCTTTAATCTTACCAGTGGCTCTACCACCGCTTGAATTCCAAGATACCATATCACCAACTTTGGGCTTATATGCTTTTTCTAATTCGTCAAATGCTTTTTCGATCAAAGCTTGATCATTCAACATTGATAAATATTCGTTTTCATCTAACTCAGATAGAACTTGTGAAAGACTCTCAGCATCATAAGCAGACTTCATTACCTCGTAAGATTCTAACTTAGACTGAATGTAATCTTCATGGCTTTCACCAGCCATCATTTCACCATTAGGCATCATGTGCATTGGTTCGTAACCCATCATACGAGCAAGAACTTCAGCATCACTACCGTAGATTGAGAAGAACTTTTGCAGAAAATCAGGTAGTTCCATTGTTACACGAACATGTTGCATTTTCTCTATGAATTCTTCACTGAAGTTGTTAGCTTTTAATACCAGAGCGTAGTCATGTGTATTTGCTGGGCCACCTTGTGACTTGGAAGTCAGAGCTACGTGAGCGCCTTCTTTTTCAAAACTAATATCCGATAGTTTTCTTTTAGCTTTTCGTTGTGTTGCCATTATTCATCCTCTTCTATTGATTCGACAGATGCTAAAGCACCAATACTCAGACCATTGATTTCACCAGACTTAATTAACTCCCAAAGACCATCATCTAATGATTGAATAGTTGCTAACCAAGTACCTTTTTTTACAATCTTATCACCCAGAACAAAATCTGTAGGGCAGCAGTAACTTTCACAGAACTCAAAAGTATCAGTTTCAACTAAGTGAAATAGATTTGCTTTCATAGAATACTTGTTAAAATTATGACAAGCTTTGCGAACTTCTGCTTCACTAGTGATATCACCGTGAGCGTCTACTTCTTCTGGAACCATTACAATAAATGTAGCTTGTTTTAACTCTTCATCGACTGCTTTTGTAACGGGTAATTTCATTCCCATTAAAACGTCTTCTGATTCTAACTCATCATCTGTAATTTCTTTTATGTAACTCTTAAGAATATCTTCTTCTTTTAATACACGCCTAGAGAAAGCTAAACCTGCTGAACCACCCCAAAGTAACCAAGCAATGGTTCCTGCAGTAGGCCCACCATCCGGCATCTTCTTCTTAGGTGCATAATTCTTTTCATGTCTACTAAAGAAGGCATATGAGCGTTTCACAGTATCTAAACTAAGGTTGCCATTTATAATGTCTCTAGCTCTAGCTACACCAGAACCAACACCTTCAGCCTTAGCTTGTGAAGCATCTAGACCACCTCTATTGTATTTCTCTCGCAGTGCCAGACCTCTCCTAGCGTTATTACGCATTGCTTCTGTGGGAGCAAAGCTTTTAGCTTTATCAATTGTTTCCATATTATTCCCATTTAGCACAATATAACTATTATTATATCATAATTTTATTAGAAAATCAAGTGCAATAATAAAATACCTATTACAATACTATGCACTTGAATAATTAACTGTTTGGTGGAAGCCAAACTGATTCTGGTGTAATTGGAAAGTCAATTGGCCCAGCATGAATTGAGGAAAGTAAAGTTTCAAGTTCTGCACGAAAGTCTAAAAACTCTTGCTTGTTTTGAAGCGTGTATGAATCGGCAGATTGAACTCCTTGATTATCTTCACAAGTCCAAGATGTTTCTTGAAGCAAAGCATCTACTTTTGCAGCATTTTCTTCAATAGTTGGTGAAAGAGGGGCTGGTTTATCTTTGTGAATTTGCCATGCTTCTTTTGCGTTTATTGACCATTGCGGTAGTTCATTGATAATTAAATTCGGTAATTCATCATTTGAATATTCAATCCATCCAGTATTTTCAAACCACTGTAAAGCATGAACATTTACAGGCGTATCAGTCCACTGTAAACCAGAATATCCTACCTTATCCACAGATACATATTTATCATCACGTATAATAGTAAGTCTCATTATTATCTTTCAATAAAAGGTAAATTAGGATTGTTATTTAAAACAGTAGAAATTAAAACTTTATGACTAATCTCATTTGCTTTTGTCATTTCATTTCTAAATGATTCAACAGCAGCGCCTGTTTGTTTTTGTTGTTGGCTATTGTCAATAAGTAACATAGGAAGCCAAGCAACAGCACAAGCGTAATCATCAACTTCCTGACCTGTATTTGGATTTGTTCCACGAATTTGTGTAAACCAAGCACAATCTAATTGTTTACAAGGCTCAAACTTATTTAATGGACAATTTGATTTTGGTTGCAATTTCATATTTAATCCTTTGTGGCAATTATAACATCTACATATTGAACAGAAAAATCTAAACCTGAACCAGAAAGTGTGTGAGTGTGTGACTCACCACCACCTTGAGAACCAATAGTATGTGTGTGATTTGGAAGAGAAAGGTTAGCTGTATTTCTAGAACCAGTACCACCTGAACCTTGTGACCTAGAAGGTAAGTTACCTGCAACACTGAATACACCAGAAGCAGATTGAACGTTACCAAAGTCAAAAGTAGCTGTGTTAATAGCACCTGTAGCAGCACCACCTGAACCTGTTGCACCGCCGTGATCGTGCGAGGGCATTTGTGCAACACTCAAAGTTGTAGCACCAATAGCACCACTTATACTTCTTGCAGTAAATGCTGTAGTAAAAGACAATGTACCACCCGTTCCTGCTGTCCCACTAACTACTCTCAAAGCTTTATCATTTTGTGAAGTTTCTTTTGTCCAACCAACTGGTGCTGTGCTTTGAACAAACAACATAGATGTTCCTGATTCAAAACCAGTAGAACCAAAAGGAATCTCGAACCAACTTACTTCAGTACCGTCTTTTACAAGTCTCTTATACAACTCGTTGGTCGATGGATTGTACCACTCATCCCCTAAATTAGAGGAAGAGGGTTCATTTGCCGAAACTAAATGTTTAGTGTAATCTCTATTAGCCATTGAACCCCCTTAAGTTAAGCTTGCGCTTCTGTCCAACCAATACGGCAAGCAAGCGCCGCTGATCCTGAATTTGCAATGTTTCTTGCAGTAATAACCAAGCAATCTGGCCCTGTTGGAAATCCGGGATTAGTTGAACTACCATTACCACTTAGGATACTTGTTCCCAAATCCCTGACTTTATCCAAGTCATATGTTGTAGTAGAGAAGCTTGTACCACCTCCATTTTCAGTGTAGAAACCAAAAACTTTATCACCACCTGTTACAGTGCCTGTTGAAGCAATGTTACTAGTAGCATAGTTTTGAGTATTGTCAAAGTAAATAACTTGTGCTAAGGAACCTGAACCAACTGGTACGTTCTGCCATGTATTTGGTAAACTAATACCAGTAAATGTCATTCCTATAGGATTCAATATTCCTTCAATCAAAAACTGACCCTGAGAAATAATACCCAACTGAGCCAATGTCAACTGCATACGGTTAATAACTTCTCTGATACCAAAGTTTCTTCCATTACCAGAATCTACACTTGGTGCAATACGAATTGCTATCAGTGGTCTAGCTGTAGCACCAGAAGCAACTGTTAGATACCTGTTCATACCAGCAGTAAAGATGTAAGATTTGTCATCATCATAACGACCATCCATAATAACAGAAACACCCCAGTGACTTACAATTGGTGCACAGTTGTTATAAACATAACTTACACCAACTTGTGTTGTTCCTACACCACCTGAACCTACATCAGGAGTAAATGTAACAGATGCTGTACTTCCACCCAATGAATATGCGTTTGCGTTCCATACACCCGCTGCATTTAAAGCAGCAAAACCGTAAGTAGTTCTACGAGTCAAACCAGTTAGACCCCAACCTCTTGCTGTGCTGTTATATGCTGTTTTACCAGTATAACGAACCATTTCACTACCTGTACCATCTTGAACCAATACAAAGCCGCTGCTAGGCCAATGTTGTGCGTCTTTTACATACATTGTTGTATCAGTAGAAGACAATGCTGAACCAGCAACACCATTTGCACCACCTACTAATTTGCTAAAATAACCCCAAGTTGCTGTCTCAAAACGTGCTGGTAAGTTACCAGAACGCATGTAAGCACTTGTGTTTGTGTTGTTGTTAGGCATTCTGTGGCAATAAACAATCTCACCATTAACACCACGGAAACCAAAACGAATATGTCCAGCACCATACCATGTGTAATCAAGGTAAGACATTTGCATTTTTGCAATGTCAAGATTATAACCACTTGGCCCTGTTCCATCTAAACGATCTTGATTCCACTCACTCTGAGGAATCCTATAAGTTTGAATTTTTAGATACCTAATATTACCTAATGTTGGGCCTTGATATGTTGGATTAATAAACAAAGTTGTATCACTTGAAATACCTTGAATTTCATATGTCTGACCTTTAATAACAATCTGGTCACCTGCTATCAACTGTTCTCTAAATCTAGTATTTAAACCAGTAATAGTTCCACTATTTAGAGTTGCTGTAATTGAACCATATTGTTCACGAACAGATTGTCTACGGCAAGCAAATAATTGTTTACCATCATATTCAAAAAAGAAACCATTCTGACTGTCAAATAAACCTGAACGAATAGTAGCACCATCCCAAGAATGACAAGTAATTTGTCCAGAATCACCACCCGGAGTTGTGTCACTAGATGTTCCACTTGCTTGATATGTAAATGCCTTAGTGCTCAAAACACTAGTTACTACATAAGTAGAACCACCACGAACACCTCTGCCGTTGTAGAAATTCACAGTACCTGTATTAATTTCAACGTTCTCTATCAAAAGAACTGCACCAATTTGTAAGTTATGATCTTGCAGAACTGTAACGGTTACAGTTGAACCAGAAGAAGTAATAACCTGAATGTCAAAAGTAGGAGTCATTTTCAGACCTGTACTAAACTGCATACCTTTTCCAGATTGGTAACGGAAATATCTACGAGTCTGACGAATTTGCTGAACACCTATTGAATTACCACCCGGAGTAATAGAAACACCACCATCAAGTGACCTGTGTTGAACATAACCTTCTGGGCTAACAGTTAGTCTAAGTCCAGTTAGAGTAAGCGTACCAGCAGTTTGCGTAGCTGCAAGTTGGAATTGAAATTGTGTAGGACTAGTTACATTAGTAATTATCCAGTTTCCATTCAAATTAGGTGTTGTAGTTGCACCAGTCATGTCAATAGGAGCGCCCGGAAACAAACCATGTCTGTTTGTTGTATTTACAGTTACAACTGAATTAGCTCCACCAGCACTTGTAATTGATGTAACAGCAATAGGTGCTGCACTGTAAAGACCACCACCATAAATAGAAGTTGCATTCGCATCAAATACCGAACCACTTACAACACCTCTAGAGAGGTAGGTAAATGTTGTTGCATTAGTTACTGTAATGGCAAAAGTACCTTCTGCTAGTTGATTAGTTGTCTCTTGTACAGAGACGACATCACCAGTGATCAAAAGGTGCGCGGTTGTAACTGTAACTGTGATCAAAGAACGAGGGCTGGCTGCATTACCACTAATTGAAGCAACAACAAAACTATTACCACCTGTGCCTTTGGCAAAGAAACTAGGGTAGTTTTGAACCAATGATAAAGATTCCCATTTGCTAGGCTGTACTGAATATTCAAAGTCAGTGTCCATCAGTGATTGAGGTTCTGAAACACGAAGTTTTTGTACGGGGTCAGTAAGAACATCGCTAGGAGCAAATGTTTCACTCTGCTCATCAATGGTAATCATCAACTTGTCAGTACTGTTCATCGTTGCAGTATTGTAACTCAAAACAATAGTTGTAGTTTGAGTCGGTTGTTGTTTACTACCATTTGAGATGTTTGGATTCATCGGATAGTTTGCAGCATCACCTACATAACTTGTAGTTTTTAAATCAGGGTCACTAAAGTTAAAAATTACAGTTCCTGTGGTTACATTGGTAATTAGTAACAGGTTTTCTTGTTTAAGAAACCTATTGGTAATTACAACCGTGCGAGTTGCAGGGTTGAACGTGTACATACTATCAATTACTTTTTTTGCCATATTTAATCTCCTAGTCCAATATTAGATGCAGAAAATGGATATCTGCGAGGGTTTTGTTTAGTGGGAATTGTTTGAAGCACTATGCTTATTTGACTACCCACTTCAGGTGCACTATAAATTACTAATCTATTCTCTCTTACTCTGAAACCTTTACAATCAATATGAACAGGCATGAAAACATAATCAGCGTCAGTCACGTAAGGTTGCAAATATTTACCGTTGACAGTTACAGTCAAATCTCTAGAACTTACTATTTTTGTTGTTGACAACGGAACAGCACTTTCTCTTAAATTAAATACTGATTTTTCAGAGTCTGTTTGTGCACTAACATCATCCAATAAGATTGGGTAAGTTACTTCTGCAGGAACTGAAAAAGAACCAATGGAAATTCCATCTGCTTTTTTAAAGTATAATTTACTGTCTAAATAGTTAATAGCTAGTTCACCAAAGTCTAAATCAGAGACAATTGGAATTTTATTCGCTATTGAGGACTTCTTTAATATAATCTTACTTGCCATTTGCAATCCTTAATAAAGGTAAGAGAAAGGGCGGTAAAAACCGCCCATTAATCATTTAATGATTTAGTATGTTCCACCATCAATTGAGTTTGACCAGAAAGGAACACCAGTGGCATCTTCTCTCAAGAAACTACCAGTGATAGTTGACGCTGCTGTTACACCTAGTGCAGAAGTGCCGTTACCATAAATTATACCACGGGTGGTTGCTGTTGTCAAGCCAGTACCACCATTAGGAACAGTAATCGTTGTACCATTCCAAGTACCTGTAGCAACAGTGCCAAGAGTAGTTATTGATGTTTGACCAACGTATGTAGAAGCAATATCTAAAGTAGGATTACCGGATACACCATCACCATTGGTAACTGTTGTTCTATTTGAAGTACCAGTTATGGTTCTTGCAGAAACAGCACCTGAAGCAGTTCTTGCTACGATTCCATTTGTTGACAAGTTATGAAACGCCAAAGCCTGACCAGTCAAAGAAACATCATCTGCATTTATTGCAATACCTGTTCCAGCACCAACATCTAGCGTGTTACCTACTTTTGTTAAACCTAGACCAGCTACGATTTGACCTGCACCACTGAACTGGGTGAAAACCAATGCTGTTGTACCAACAATAATATCATCATCTGTACTTAGTACAAAACCAGAATCAGAGTTAGTAGTACCTTGTTCTACGAACACAAACATACCAGATACTACTTCAGCATTTGTATCAGCGTCTGTCGATCTTGTCCATGCACCAGAGGCAACAACATATATACCGTTTTGTGAACCTGTAGTCTGGTTTTTAACCAAAACTCTTCTACCAACAGCAAGTGCAACACCATCAATAGTTTGTGTATTTGATAAAGTAATGTTTGTTGTTGTAGCAGCCCTTACAGAAGCCTTTACAACTAAACCAGTTCTAGCAGCATCAACTGCAGTTGTTACAAACTGAGTTGTTGCAAGTTGAGTGGTATTTGTACCATCAGCAGCAGTTGGTGCGATAGGAGTGCCTGTTAGTGCAGCGGAATCACTCAACACTACAGCACCAGTACCTGTACTAGTAGTTACACCAGTACCACCGTGATTTACAGCCAAAACACCTGTCACATTGGCATGACCAACATCTAATGCTGTTACAGGAATAGAGATATTAGCTGAACCATTGAAACTAGTAGCAGTACCTGTGATTGGGCCACTAATAGCAACGGTACGAGCAGTTGCTAAAGTAGTTGCCGTAGTTGCATTACCACTCAAAGCACCTGTGAATGCTGTTGAAGATACAGATGTTAAACCAGCAAGAGTTGTTGAGCTTGCGCCTAATTCGACAGTGGTTGTACCGATTGTCGTGCTTGAATTTACAAGTTGGATGTTAGTAACACCACCAGCTTTTATGCTAACATCACCTGAACTTGCTGAAAAAGAAGCAGCATTGAAAGAGGCAACACCTTTTGCTGAAGTACTTGCATCAGCAGCAGAAATCAATACTGTATTTGTAGAAGCATTTACAGAAGTACTAATTGGGGCTGAACCTGTGATGTTTAAAGTATCTGTTGCTAATGCAATACCATCTGTACCTGCATTACCTGCTACGTTAAGAGTAGTGCTAATTGATGCTACAGTTGCTGAAGTTGCTCTACCTTTTGAATCAAAAGTAATTACAGGAACAGAAGTTGCTGAACCGTAGGAACCTGCAGCAACACCACTGGTTTTTAAAGCCAAAGAAGTAGTACCTGCACCATCATCATAAGTAGCAGCAATTTCTGTACTGTCTATGATCTGACCACCTGTAACATCCTGAATGAATTCAGTCAAAGATGTTGTTGCGTCAATGTATAAATTTGAAATTACTGATTTACCAGTACCATTGGGTGTTATATTAACATCACCATTGTTGTTTGATGAACTGATTGTATTGCCATCAATATCGATATTATCTACTTTAATATTATCTAATTTGCTATTTGAATCAGCAATCAAAGCAGAGGATGCTGTTAAAGTACCAGCAGTATGATCTAGCAGGTCAGTAAAAAATTTACCACCGACAACAACGTGATTGACAGCATTACCTGCGGTTTCTGTACCCATACCTATGTACAGACGATCACCACCGTTTACACCATTGTCAACTAGCGCTGAGTAAGCTAACTCACCTTGACCAAGTGTAGATGGATTACCAGATACTTCAGAACGTTTAATTCTTACAATAGAAGCCATAATTTTTCCTTAATTAATAATGTCCAGATTCAACATTCTGGTTTTCGAGTTGAGTAGTTGCTACCCATTTTTGATTTTGAGTAGAGTAAACCAGAACAGAACCTTCTGTCTTATTAGTAGAATCTACATCATCGGCGTCACTTATGTTTTGAATACCTGCTGGCCCCGGTGGGCCTTGTTCAGCCGCTGTAATAACTGTAACTTCACCAGAAGTTTCAACCAAAATAGTATCTTGAGATTCATCTACAATTATTGTGTCATACTGCGTTTCTACAATAATATTTGTGGTCATCTTGTTACCTCTGGTACTGATGTAACACAACCTTCAATTACTCTAACTACTGTAGTGTCTAGAAAAATTATCTCTAGATCATAGACAGCACTTGTAAAGGTGTAAGCAGTAGAAACTTCTGCTGGAATTACAATTTTAAACTTACCATCCAAAGGTTCATGAATTGATAACTTACCATTTTCAGTAGTAAGAGTATCCATAATAGCCGTATCATTTACAGCTTTTCTAATTTGCATTCTAGCAGTACAACCAGTAAGATTAACTGCTACAGGAGTTTCTCCTGTTTTCCATTGGATAATTTTAACAAAAGTAGAACCCTTGTAAATATCCAAATCAATATGTGCTGGTTGCATTTTTATTTCCTGTTATAAATTAATTTCACTTATTATGGCGCAGACATAGCATCAACAGATTCTTGGAGTAATCTAACTTGTTCTTGTAGTTCAGCTATTAATTCTAGTATTGCTTTAATTTCTTTTTTGCTCATTTATTGTCCAATACTTATTGATGAGCCACTCCAAGAATATAAAGTATTACCTGAGTTGGTATTCCATTCTAATCCGGTGACTAACCCATTTATTTCTAACTCAGTAAAAGAAATCCCTGTGGCAGAATCTACTTTACCAAGAATAGCTTCCTGCACTGGTTGCATAGTCATAAAATACAAAGTACTTATGTTTCTTCTAATGAATTTTTCATCAGTTATATTACAAGACTCAGCAAAACTAAAGACAAGACTATTTGCTTTAACAACTACAGAATCCCCTGCTGTAGTAGAACCGACCTGAACAGATACGTTTTGCCAGTCAGCAGCATTTCTAACAAAAGCTCTCTGTGAATAGATTGTTGTTGCTAATAGAGGAAGTGCTGGTTGAACTACAGGAGCAAACGTAAGTAAAGCAGTACCGTCTGCTCTGATAATACGAACTGTTCTATTAGTAGCACCACCTGCATTCTGAAGACTGATCTTAATAATGATAAATTCACCAGTAGTAACTGAAGGTGACAATACTGGAAGGTTTACTGTGTAGAAGTTTGGTGTAACAGCAGGACATACGGTAGCGACATCTACTGAAGGAAGCTCTGCCAAAACTCCAAACTTTGCGACTTTAGGGGTTATGATTATGGTAGCCATTATTCGTTAAACAAAAGACTATATGCGATTACATCATCCATTGTTACTCCTCTTGCGGTTATGTTTAAATACTGATCAACATGCTGTTCAATATTAGGGGTGTTAGTTGTGATTTTTTCACCAGTATCAAAAGTTAAAACAAGCTGATTCTTTGCATTGAAATCTGCGCTTATAATAGTTCTTTCTTTATTAAAAGGCAATACTGATTTACCAACAAGTGAGTTTCTAACAAACTCTTTGGTTTCTACAGTTTGACTTACTATTTCAAAAGGATTTGTATAACTTCTAAGAGAATCTACATGAGAAGGTACTTTTCGTTTCTTGGGCTTTTCAGGTTCGTTCTTGCGCTCTTCTATTTTTACAGCACTTGTACCAGCAAAGACGGCTTCTTCTTTTGACAAACCCTTAGCGAGAGAAGCGTTCGCTACTTTTGCAAATAACTCCCTTAAACTTAAGGACTTACTTTGAATAGCGGGTGTTGTGTTATCTGCAGACCAATGCATATTCTCTCCTTTATAAACAACAATAACCCCGGACATTTAGCCGGGGTATTTGTAAACTATTATAACATAGAATCAGTATTAATTCAAGTATTTGTTTTTATTAGAATCTTGCACTGTTTCTCTTCCTTTTGATTATACCTATTACAGTAGGTGACAATTTACCACCCTGTACAGAATTCCAACCGATATAATCATACGGTCGGAACATTTTCTCAATGCAGTAAGCATCTTCAGCTAAACCAGAATGCAGTTCACTCAAAACTATGTTTGGTAAACCAATATTAAGAAAAGCAAGATGTAAAGGGTTATATGGGTTATAAGAACTTCTAAATTTGTTCATATGCTCTCTGAACCTAATTTTAACAGATCGGGTAGTTACACCAATGTATCCTTGTGTGAATACATCAGTGCAATCTACAGTATGTAACCAGTAAACAATAGCTTCTTTATCCTGCATTTTCTAAGTTACTAGAACTGGTATCTGAACCAGAAGGTGAAAGAGATGTACCTTCTCCTGCTGTTTTGAATCCATCACCACTCCGGGAAGTCATCTCAGGCAACAACTTTTGATTTGGCTCTTGATCTTGCGGTAGAGAATCTACACCAATTGATTCACGAACTCTGTTCAAAACTGCTCTGTCAATCTCAATAACAGAAGTACTTGCAAAACGTTGTACAGCTTTAGAGAATGATTCCAAATCTTCTGACTCTAGGTTATCAAAGTCCATGAAACCCATTCTAGAAGTATCCCAACCGTTTAGTTCGTAAGTCTGCTTGATCAAATCCTCATTGATAACATCACGAATTTTCCTAAGCATTGATTCTGCTGCTGTGGAAGACAATGAGTTCTTAATCTGACCAAGAGCGTTAGAACCACCACCGGATTGACCCATGACTAAGATATCTGCAAACAAAGATGTCAAGATCAGATTCTTGTAGTATTCTTTGATTCTGGAGGTATCCATTGCTTTTCCACCATTAAGCGAAAGCAACTCAAGTTCAAAAAGAGGTTGTTTTGTGTCAGGGTCATGAGCTTGTGGTAGAATCAAAGCTGATTGCTGATTCAACTGCAAGTTACGCATAACGTTCTCGTAATAGGCACGAATGGCTTTTTGATCTGGTGAAGCGTCAGAAGAAAGATACTGCGGTGGTAACTTAAGCACTGGTAAACCAGCTAAGTCCTTCGCTACACCATTTGCTTCAATCTCTTCAATTACACTCAAGAATCTCCAAGCTAAGTAAGCATCACGCAGCATTGACTTACCAAAAGGATCACCTTTATGTCTACCTGCACGAAACAGCATTACTTTGCTACGAGGTAAAATAACTTCATTGTTTGTACGACTTGCGTATCTATTGTATACATCTGAAACAGCAGAAAGGTTTTGCTTTACACCTTTGATTTCGTTACCATCTTCAGTAAAGATGAACTTTTCAATAGTCTCTTGGTTTCTGATTGGCAGCTTTTTCCAAGCAATTAGACCGTCATCAAACTTAGAACCATTGGACTTTAATCTCCTGCGATATACTTTCTCATGAACAGAGAAACCATACATATTTGCAGACAGAGCTTCCGAAATAAACTCAGACCAAGTTTGATCGGTAAGATCATTCATCATTTCATTTATGATGTCAGCTTCTTTTTTCTCTTGTTCTGTAGCGTTAACAACTGGTTTAAACAACCAATCAACTTTGTTAATCATGTTGTCATACAAGGTCAGTGCTGAGTTAATAGTACTGTGGTAAGACATCTGCTTAAATGTATTGATACTGTTTGGGAAATTCAGTTCTCTTTTAAGTTCTGCATTGGAAACACCATTGAATATGTTTAAACCCAGATATCCTGCTTCAGCTAGTTTAAAACGCTCTGGAGTCTCATCTGCTGCTTTTGTTATCGAATTATTTTGTGATTTACGTGCTGCCATCAATGGCTCCTTTAATTATGAAACTAATGAATTGTTAAAAGTTGGAATATTGGAACCTGATGAGTTACCATCAAATGGGTTGCCTCCGCTTAAGTCCGGCAATGAGAAAACTGGCAATTGAAGGTCTTTATTCAAAAGTAGCATCGCGTCAGAACAACAATCAACCTGATCGTCTTTCTTCTTGGGGTCACCATCGAATATTTCCAGTTCATCAAAGAAAGCGGTGTTCCAATGCCCAGTTACTACATTTACGAAACCTGCTTGTGTTATGCTTGAGAAAGGAGCAAAACGAATCACTTTTGACTTCACAGGCTTGGACAGTCTTACGTTAAAACCCATCTCAGCAAGCTTTCTTTGCAAATCACGGGCGTATGCACCAGCGGCTGCTGCAGGGTCAATAGGGATGGATACAGTGACTTCCTGACCGTCTCGCATAGCTGTCTCAAAGATCAACTTCTCAACTTCATGCACTCTTTCCCTTATGGACACAACATCTTCTACTGTGTACATACTTGTCTTGTCTTTTGATATTAGAACTCCACGAGTCCAATCTGGGTTTGGATACTGTTCGGAAGGTTTACTGAAAGCGAAATCCCAAGCTCTAATCCTTTTAGTAGCTCTAGCATTCGGGTAATCAACCATGTTGACCCATTCCCGTTTCCATAAGCCAGCGGATTGCTGACGGGCATACCAGCTACCTAAAAGCAATCTTTCCATCTCTACTCTAGGCAAAGCTTTTAACTTGCTCACATAAGTAGGGTCAGCTTTCATCAAAGGAGGGTTATCGTAGATAGTTCCCGGAATGAACGTAAAAGAAAGAATGCCTGAATCATCACCTGCACCAAACTGATCTTCTAATTCTTCTTTGGTGTCAGACCACTGCAGGTTACCGCCTTCAATCTGAATCATGTACCTCGTAGGATACACTTCTTTTCTTACTGGTATTCCGCGCTCATCTAGTGCGAACTCTACCCAATTGCGTATGAAACTGTCATAATCAGGATTACCTGTAGCGACAATCTGTTTCTTGTAATCTACTGAAGTTGAACGCAAACGAGACAACATGTACATTACATTCGACTCGCTCAGTTGCTGAATCTCATCAAAACCAATATAAGTAAGCTCTGCACCTTGATAGGAGTATTTATCAGAAGCGTTATCTAGGTATCCGAATTTTAGCTGTGCACCACTGCTGAAAATCAACTCAAGCTCTCGTACTCTAATCCTAAGCTTGGGGTCTACCAGCTTAAACAGCGTAATCGCAGAATCGAACAAACCACCGGGATTTGAAATCTGCTTAGTTGTTCTGCGAAAGATTACACCACGAGTTCTTGGGTGATGACAGAACTTTAAAAATGAACCTAGTAAACAATGTGATTTACCAGCCCCTGCTGCACCACCATAGAAGGTAATGTCAGCACTGCTGTTCAAAAACTGCTCTTGAGCTTTTGATGCTGGTGAAAATACAATGTTATCATCGCTCATTTTATGTCCTTCATTGTTCCTTGTTGCTATTTAATACAGTAAGACTAAATGCTGGTTTGGGGTTATTCTCTTGTACTTGTTTACCTGTATTCCCTGCAATGTCTTCACCATCATACATATCCATAGTCAACTTACGGTAGTTGTCCAAAAGGATAGTTGCAGCTTTCAATTGATTGTGATGACCAGCTTCTTCATTCTTCATGATCTTTGCTGCTTGAATTATGGCATCTGCAATATGAGGCTTGATCTTACGCAACAGCATTATTAGCTCTCGCTCCTTAAGGTCACGGTTGGTTGGTTTATCAAATACGCTCTTATCTTCTTTTGGTCTACCTTCGTAGTTACCTGATTGGCCTTTAACAAATGGCATAGTATTTTTCCTTATTTATAAGTTCTGGTTACGATTCCAGAGTAGCCTTTTCGTAACTACCGCAGAAAATACGCTATCGTTTGTCACAAGGTTTGGCAAACTCGTGCAGAGCGTCCTATGCTCTTGTTACATCGCCTCAAGGTACGATGGACACTTAAACCGAGGGTCACGGTCAACTAAGGTAGTTGTTCTTGGCTCCACATCTGAGTAACGATCTCAGCTAATCATTGATTAACAGTCAAGCCCTTGCACCATGCTTGGGTTCTGTGGAATATTTGGTGCTGAATATAGGATTCGAACCCATCGCCTACGCATTACAAGTGCGTTGCTCTACCAAATGAGCTAATTCAGCTTTTCTTATTAGGAGTCATCTTCAGGGTCATGATAAAGCAGAGGTACTGTCTTACCTGAAGGGTTTCTTAGCAAGTTGAGGTCAACCTGCAGTTCTGAGTCAGAATTTACATAGGAAAGGTCTAAGCACTCTTCGCACTCACTACTCTTGTCAAATGCGTTGATCTTAAAATACTTGTTGCAATTTACACAGTTCATATTATTTATTCTTTTTATCAAGTAAAATTAGTGCCAGTTACTTATCTGGCGTGGACTAAAGTCCAGCAATAGTGACAGTGGTTTAGCAATGGTTGTTTGCTGGACGAAAGTAAACAGGTTGAATCCATGAAGGGTTAAGCTATGTTTTTAACTAAGCAGACTTGGTTCGCTTAATGAAACAATTTACAGAGTTTATTATTCTTAATTTGCAAGGATGCTTAATTATATCACAACAATCTGCTTTTTTCAAGTGCAAAGTTCAATCTTGCACAAATTCTCATTTCAATCGAACACACAATACTTATTCAATATCTTAGCGTACTTAAGCTGAAGTTTATTGTACGCTCTCTTTACCATTACCACATCTTGCACAACTAACGTTCTGTTCTTAGAATCTTCTTTCCATATCAATAAATATGAAAACATATCTTTAGGATGTGGTTTTATTTTAAGATAACCAGATAAGTTCTTATGAGCTTCTTTTATTATGTTGTACGTCTTATTTGATATAAGCACTAAATTACAATACCTAAAATCAGTTTCATCTAAATTCTTATGCAATGGTACTTTATCCTTTACAGCATCAATATTGCTTACTAATTTAAATACAAGTTTGTTAGCCTTTAACTTAATTCTTTTACCGTTTCTATAGAATATCAAATATCCATCTTCATTTGCAAATATCTTTCGGTATCTTAAGTTGTTCTTCAGTATAAAGAAGGAACCATCTATCATATCATAATCAATTAGTTCTTTTATTTCCATAACTTGACCTTTAATTATAAATTATCTAAAGTTTTTGTACAATTCTGATGAGACTACTAGAAGCCTTCTAAGCGTTTTTTACACCTTCAAGCTAGGTGGCTATACCTTGGCACAAACAAACGCAGCCTGATGCCCATACGTGCGTTGTACGAACGTTTTGACGTTTGATTTGCACATTGAAATTGAAGATTCATCTAAACCGTCTGTAAGACACCCCAACGGGTTGAGTTTAAAGCAGGAACGGTCAAACAATAGAAAAACATAAAAGATAATAAAATTACGTAGATAATAACTTAAGTTGAAACATAAGTAACAATCTACATACTAGCTTAAGTTATTATATCTTATATATCTTACTTGTTTAATATTTAGTACGTCTGATGTTAACATCAGTAGTTAACATCAGATATTAACATCAGATGGTTAATCTAGGTAGTAACCTACATATAAACTTAAGTATATAACTCTTAGTATTTCTTTAGTGTAGCACACTTTTTCTGGTTTGTCAACTACTTATGTAAAATATTTATGTTGACATGCTGTGTATTCGTGCTATAATTCTTTCATGGTTAATAAATTACTTAAGGAGATATATGCAAACTAAACGAATTGAAACTTACAGTTTATTTGAATTTTGTCAGGTTGTTGAGCAGAGTGTAATCGAAGGTTGGCGATTTGATTTTGAATCCAACGAACTGTTTCCTACAGCTTTTGGAAGTATGTTAGTTACAGGTATGGTTAAAGCTGAATATGGTGAAGATACACAAGAACAATTGCAGCACGAGCCAGAATTAGAGCCAGTTGTATGCGAGATTAATACTGAATCTAATCCTGTAGTTAAACGAGGTCGCAAGCCAAAGGATGTTGCTATTTAATTTTAAATAAAGGACGATAATGAAAAGAAACCAAAAAGTACAAACTGATCGTGTACTAAAAGAAAAGTTTACTAGAACTCAGTTTCCAGTACTAAACCCTTTAAATGATCGTCAGACTGAGTTGCAAGAAGCAATGAAGTACAATACACTGGTTGTAGCTCGTGGTAGTGCAGGTACTGGTAAGACATTACTAGCTATCCATCACGCTGCAAGAAAGCTTCATTTCAGTGATGTTAAGAAAGTTGTACTGATTCGTGCATATCAACCTTTAGCTGGGAGAAGTATTGGTTTCCTTCCCGGTACAGCAGAAGAGAAATTACTACCCTTCTACCAACAGATGATTGATTACTTTGAAGATTACTTAGGTAAAGCAACTACAGAGATTCACATGAAGAACAAATCAATTGAAATCTGCAGCTTGGAGACTATCAGAGGTAGGAACTGGAATGAAAGTATAATCATAGTAGACGAAAGTCAGAACTTATTTGTACCAGAGATTCAAGCACTAACTACTCGTGTAGGTAAAAACAGTCAGATTATCTTCTGTGGTGACAATACAGGGCCACAAACCGATCATAAGAAAGGTATGGATGGTTTGACTTACTTGGAGAAAATCTGCGTAAAGTACAATATCAGTGATTGCAGCTTCACTACCTTCAACAGAGAGCATGTTGTTCGCAGTGGATTGACTAAAGAGTTCGTTATCGCTTTCGAAGACGAAATTGATGCTGAATACACCAAAAGCAGTGTACTGGATGAAATAACTACAGTAGCAGCTACTAACAAAGTAAAAGGAGTATACAATGCACGATCTAAGTAAATATAAAAATCTTAAGGCTAAGAGCAAAAGTAGTGATGAGGATGAAATGGTAGAGGACAGCATTCGAATGTTCCAAAGTCATTTACCTTATTTTGAAAGTATTAAGACTAACAGAATTATTAAAGTCTTCTTGGATGAAAGTATCAGGGAGCCTAAGTACTACCGAACGGTTCTCCAAGGTATGGATTCCCTAAGTGAAGGTGATGCAGTGATTTTTAGCATAGATAGCTACGGTGGTATGCTAGACGGTGCTGTTGCTATCATTAACGCTATTGAGAATACGGAAGCTGAAGTTCACGCTAGTATCGAAGGTGTAGCAGCTTCAGCAGCATCTATGATTGCTTTGGCAGCACCAAGCCTCAGTGTAGCACCCTACGCTACAATGATGGTTCATTGCGCTACTTTCGGAGCTTTCGGTAAGCAGTCAGATGTTATGTCTCATGCTTCTTTCGTAGATAAACAAGTTCGTACTCTAATGGGTGAAGTCTACAAGGACTTTCTAACTGAGAAAGAACTGGAAGATTTGTTCATTGGTAAGGAGTTCTGGTTTGATTCTGATGAAATCGTTCAAAGATTAGACAAACGACAAGAACTGCAGGAAAAACGAGCAAAAGCAAAAGAAAGAGTTGTCGGTACTAAGAAAAAGATTATTTAACTTAATTTATTTTTTAAATTTATAGCCCCTTGGTTGAAAGACCTTGGGGTTTTTTTATTGCCAAAAATATCGAGGTCATTAGAAGGCTTGTAAGCGATTATTAGCTATTCTGAGTATACCTTATGCTGGCTGCTATTTAAAGCTTGTAGCGTTCGATCTGGCTATGTTGTTGAGGACGTTAAGCTGTCTAATAACAGTTGAGAGCGATTGATCTGGTGTTGTTTAAGGCTGATGTGCTTGGGTTGCATCTACGGATGATAAAAACGTTATTTTTAAGAGTAAGACTTGAGTGCTTGTTGGAGTCTCCGTACCCTGATTGACCATACGATAC
>TARA_R110000782_G_scaffold175732_1_pt1 | contig 22691 bp, 15 predicted proteins | sample TARA_R110000782 | Tara Oceans TARA_R110000782 (sample SAMEA4397859) | marine metagenome | biome: Polar Biome; feature: [SRF] surface water layer (ENVO:00010504); material: water (ENVO:00002006), including particulate matter (ENVO:01000060) such as... | depth 5 m | reverse complement strand
CCGGGCCCCAGGGCCCGGGCCGGGCGCGGGACGGCGCGTCCCGCCTGGGCAGCCCGCCGAGCGTCTGCGCAGCAAGCCGCAGCGCGTCCTCGGGGAGGATGTCGCCCACCACCGAGACCTCGATCGGCGCAACGGCCAGCCGCGTCAGCCACGCGTCGACCAGGCCCGCGTCCACCCCGTCGGCCGGCCCGGGCGTGCGCGCCCGCGCCTCGCCCGGCTCGAACATCAACTCCGTGAACCGGCGCAGCGCCGGCCCGTAGTCCTTCTCCTCGGCCCGCACCCGGCGGGCGTACGCCGCGTCGGTGCCCGGGGAGGCCAGCAGCGACGCGACCAGCGCCAGCGCGTCCGGGGCCGAGCCCGCGTCCTCGCCGTCCACCTCAATCACCACCGAGTGCTCGAAGACCGCCGGACGCAGGCGCAGCCCCCGCTGCAGCGACCACGCCCGCACGGCGCCGGCGTCGTGCGCCCCGATCGCCGGGTACGCCCAGGCCGCCACCGCGTCGCGCGTGCGCCCCAGCGTGGACGCGTCCTCGCGCCCCGGCCCGTCGCACAGCACCGCCCGCACCCGCACGCCCGAGCCCGGCACGCGCTTGACGCGGACCAGCACCCCGTTGCCGAGCAGGCCGCTCCACACACCCGTGGTCGGGTCGTTGGAGATCGTCGCCACCGCACCCTGGCGGGCGAATGCCATGAGGCTCTCCGGCACCACCCGGGCGGGTTCCACGGACGGGGCCCGCGCCACGGCGAGAACACCGCGCGCCCCCGACTCGGTCAGCGCGGGTTCCGGCTCGGAGCCGATCAGCACGCAGGCCAGTTTCGATGGTTCGAACGCGCGCCGGGCGTGCATGACCAACGCGGCGTCGGTGGTCGACGCCAGCACGACCGACGCCAGCCCCGCCCGCTCGACCGGGGACAGCCAGCCCGCGCCCCGCGCCGGGCCCGGTCGCGCCCGGGCCGCGTCCACCAGCCCGTCCAGCACCCGCCCCGCGTCGGCCCCCCGCCACGCCACGGCGTCACGCTCGTACCCGGCGAGCACCGCGGCCCGCGCGGCGCGGACCTCGTCCGTGGTAAACCCGTCCGCGTGGATCCGCGCCAGCTCGGCCGCCACCGCGCGGCCGGCCCCGTCCAGACCCGCCTGCTCGCCCCGCACCGAGACCTCGGCGATCGCCGACCCGCCGATCCACTCCTTGACCCCCGTCTCCACCGATACCACGCCCGCGTCGCCGAGCGCGGCCGCCGTGCGCACGCGGGCGCCCACCAGTTCAGCGGCCACCGCGTCGAGCACCGCCCGCCGGTTCGGATCCCGCACCCCCGCTTCGCCGCCCCCCGCATCGCCGTTGATGCCGCCCGCCTCCGCGCCAGACCCGGCCGGCTCGATCGTCAGCAGCGCCACCTCCGCCGGCGTGTACCCGGGCACCGTGACAGCGGCCACCCGCCCGGCCAGCGACCGATCGATCGCCGGGCCCGCCCCGGACGGCTCGGAGGGCCGGGCCGGGACGTCCCGCTGCGAGACGCGCAGGTGATGGATCATGTCGCCCACGTCGAACCGGCCGACCACCACCAGCGTGGCACGGTCCGGGCGGTACCGTTCGCGGATGAAACGGCCCACCGCCCCGGCGTCGGTCCCCTCGAGCGCCTCCGCGTCGGGGATGAGCGGGCGTCGGCCGAGCAGTTGGCCCTCGAACAACTCGGGCACGAAGGCGTGCCGGGCGCGTTCCTCGGGCGAGAAGCCCGCGATCCGGTCCGAGGCCATCCGGCGCAGCCCGGCCAGTCGGGCCTCATCGACCGTCCACGCCGAGAGCAGGTCGGCGAAGTGCCCCAGGGCGGTGGCCCGCGCGTCGGCGTCGTCCGCGTCGAAGACCAGGGTGTGCACGACGCCCTCGTGGGTGAGCGCCGCGTGGCCGCCCTCGGCCGCCCGGACCTTCCTCGCGGACCCGCCGAACCCGGACCGGAGCCGCTCGAGCGCGGCCACCGGCGCGCGGGCGGTGCCCAGCCCGCTGGCCCGCTTGGCGAGGTAGGCCGCGCCGATCTGGTCGTCATCCTCATGGACCGGGCCGGCCGCGACGACGAGCGCCACGCCGACCTGGGCCGGCTCGGCGTCCTCGGGCATCGGGTGCAGCCAGACGGTCAGGCCGTTGTCGAGCGTGAACACGGTCAGCCCGGACGGATCGGCGGGGGGGAGCGGAGGAGGCGGCGGAGAGAGTCCGGCGGGCGGGGCGAATACGGCCCGAGCATCCGCGCACGGCACCGAGATCACCAGTCCGCACAGGACGAGGAGCGACAGGACCGAAAACCGCGGGGGGACGTTCATCGACCGGTGTACCGCCGGCAGGCCCCCCACGCTGCACGCGACGGTCTGGATCGTCAGTCTTCGGGCTCGTCAAGGAACTCGCAATCGCCCGAGCACTCACGACCCTGGTCCCACGCCCCCGACGCCATCCCGCGGATGACCTCGGTGACCTTCTCGCGGATCTTGTCCAGGCGCAGGTCCCCGATGCCGATCGATCCCCGCTCGCCGGAGGCCAGCAGCCAGTACTCGCAGGTCGCCCCGGGCCCGGGGTCGACGCCGATACTCCCCAGCGCCATGGCGTAGATGCCCATCTGCAGGTCGGTCTTTTCCGGCTCGACGAGCTTTTTGCCGGGGTGCCCGGTCTTGTAGTCGATCACGCGCACGCCGCCGGACGGGGCGGCGTCGATCCGGTCGATCTTGCCCTTGATGGAATGGACGACGCCGTCGACCGGGAAGGGGAACTGGAAACCGCGCTCGATCTCCCGGATGTTCGCGTTTTGGGGGTGCAACTGCTCGAAGAAGACGCGGGCCATGGCCAGCACGCGTTCGAGCTGGTGCTCGTCGAGCTCGAGCTCGCGGGGCCACTCACGGAAGAACCAGCGCCGCGACTCGGCCTCGAGTTCCTCCCAGCCCGGCAGGGGCGCGCCCTCGCTGTCGGCCGCGGCCCACGACTGCGCGAACACCTGCAGCGCCTTGTGCACCGCGGTCCCGATCGACGCGACCGTCGACGCCTCGCCCGGCATGCCCTGGACGTAGTGCAGGTAGTAGCACCGCGGGCAGCGCAGGTACTGCTGGATCTGCGTGTAGCTGAGCGTCAGCGGGCCGTTCAGCCCGGGGAAGACCGCCCCCACGCCCTCGTCCGGGCGTCGGAGCCGATCGACGAGGCGGGCGGCGTCGTCGTGCAGGCCGGCGGCCCGCGCCCATGCCGGGACCGTGCCCGTCTGTTCGACGCACCGGATCATGGCCAGCCGGTCCGACGCCACCCGCAGACGCTCGGCCACCTGCCGGTCCGGGATTTCACGGGCTTCGGCCGCGTCGAGCGCGGCGGCCGCGTCGCGCCGCGCCGCACGCCGGGCGGACGCGATCACCGCGGCCCGGTCCGACGCCGTGCCCGACTCGATCTCGATCGCGCCGATCTCGTCCTTGTCCGCGTCGCCGACCACGTCGGCCTCGTCGTGCTCGACCACCTCGGGCCCGAGGTCGGCCATCAGCTCCAGCGGGTAGTTGGTCGACTTCGTCTGCTTGGGCACCTTGGCCAGCATCACCACCCGGCGCTCGGCGCGGGTCAGCGCGACGAAGAACACGCGTCGCTCCTCGTCGTCCCGCCGTGCGCGGGTGTCCCGCCCCTGGGGGTCGGGGTCGAGCACGCCCTCGGGCAGCACCGGGTCGTCGGCCCGCGCCATCGGGAAGCCGTGCCCCCCCCCGCAGCGGAGCAGGTACACCGTGTCGAACTCGAGCCCCTTGCTCGCGTGGGCGGTGAGCAATCGCACGCCGCCGGCCTCGGCGCCGTCCGCGCCGTCGGCCTCGCCGGGGTTGATCTTCTCCTCCGGCGTGGGGGCGAAGGACTTCTCCTTGTCGGGCAGGTCATCGAGGTAGTCGAGCAGCTGGCGCAGGCCCCGGGGCTCGTCGAGCCGGGAGAGCCGCTCGCGGGCGAAGCGGACCAGCGAGACGAGCGCGCGGACGCGGGCGGCCCGCTCGCGCGGGGGCAACGCCTCGGCGTGCGCCACCCCCGTCAGGCGGACGATCTGCATCAGGGCGTGGTCGGCGGTGCCCGAGGCGGCCGACTCGGCGATGGCCCGCTCGACCTCCGCCGCCCGGCGCAGCGCGTCCGCGGTATCCGCGGGCGCGTGCGCGCTCAGCCACGCGACGAACGGGCCCGGCTCCTCCTCGCCCTCGTTCGCGTTGGACCAGGCCCGCTGCTGCCGGTATCGGTGCTCCATCGCGCCCAGCGTGGCCGCGTCGATCGAGAAGGGCGGGCGGCTGAGCACCGCCCGGGCCGCCCAGGTCCGCGTCGGGTCGACCACCAGCGCCGCCCACGCCAGCACCGCACGCACCCCCGCGTCCTCCCGCGAGGCGTCGAGCACGGAGGTGACGAACGGCACACCGAGGCCCTCGAGCGCCCGCGCCGCCCGCGCCAGCTCCAGCGACGTCCGCGCGATCACCGCGATCGACGAGAGGTCCAGCCCCGGGTCCGCGTCTATCTGGGCCCGGATCATCCCGGCGACCGTCTCGCCGATCCGCATGTCGCTGCCCATGCGGACCAGCTCGATCGAAGAGCCCGCGGGCGCGCCCGGCCCGGGCCGGCCGAACTTGGAGTCGTCGAAGCGGTAGCCCGCGCGCCCGATGACGGCGTTGGACGCGTCGATGACCGCCGGTCCGCTCCGGTAGTTGGTCGTCAGGCGCACCGTCTTGGCGTCGGGCCACACCGACTTGAACCGGTCGAAGGCACGCTCGTCGGCGCCGCGGAACGCGTAGATGGACTGGTCGTCGTCCCCCACCACGCACACGTCCGGGCCCGACCGCGGCGGGCACAGCAGGCCCAGCCACGCGATCTGCGTGGCGTTGAGGTCCTGGAACTCGTCGACCACGACGTGGCGGCACTCCTGGCGCACGATGTCCGCCGCCAGCGGGTTCTCGCGGATCAGGCGCATCGACCAGGTGATCAGGTCGTCGTACCGGGCCGTGCCGCGGTCCAGGCAGGCCTCGTCCATCAGCGCGGCCAGCGCCACGCCCTCGCGCGCGATGATCAGCTCCGCCCGCCGGGCCCGCGCCTCGGGCGAGCCGTCCGACGCCAGGCCCGCCAGCAACGCGTCCACCCGGTCCATCGCCTCCCCCGGGGTCACGCCGCGGCTGACCAGCTCGTGGGCCACCTCGAGCCCGTGCCCGACCGCGTGATCGATGCCCCGCCCGATCGACGACCGGTACAGCCTGTTGGCGCGGATCAGCTCGCGGGCCAGCCGGCGCTGCTGGGCCTCGTCGAGGATCTCGATCTGCCCGGGCAAGCCCAGCGTGTCGCCGAACCGCTGGAGCAGGTTCACGCCCAGGCTGTGCAGCGTGCTCGCACGCACCCGCTGGGCCACGTACGGATCCAGCAGGTTGCCCAGGCGCTCGCGCAGTTCGCCCGCGGCCTTGTTCGTGAACGTCACCGCCAGCACCGACTCGGGCCGCACCGACCGGTGCCCGATCATGTGGGCCACCCGCGCCGTGATCACCCGCGTCTTGCCCGTGCCCGGGCCGGCCAGCACGATCAGCGGGCCGCCCGTGTGCTCGACGGCGTCTCGCTGCTCTTCCGAGAGCGCCAGCGTCGGCGCCCCGGCCGGGTCGGCGGGGATGGGCATCAGTTCGGCCATGGCCGGAGTGTACCGAAGACGACGCCCGGGGCGCACGCGCCAGCCCGCCCGGCCTTCCGGCTCCGACAGGGTGCTGTCAGCGTTGCTTCATGTACAGGTGCACGGCGGTGGTGCCGTATTCGTGCGTCTCGGGCCCGACGGTGTTCTCGATCGACAGATCGACCTTCACCGGCACGCCCTTGGCCTTGCCCGCGCCCTCGGCCAGCTCCGCCTCGAACGCGTCGAGCGCGTTGTCGGCGTCCTCCTCGTCGAGATCGATGGTCACGCTGGCCGGCGCGTCGGCGTCCTCGGCGTCGGGGGCGGCGACCGTGTGGACGAACGGCCAGGGCGTGCGCAGCACGATGTAGCCCGTGTCGTCGAGCATCTCGGCCAGGCGCGCCACCTGGCGGGTGACGCGGGCCCACCCCTCGGGCTCGCTGACCATCTCGTAGGGCGGGTCGACGAAGATCAGGTGGACCGGGCGGGGGCATCGGTTGAGCGCGCCCGGGCCCAGCGCGTCGCCGCAGACCACCTCGCACGCGTCCGCGACCCCCAGGTACGCGATGTTCTTCTCGAGCACCTCGACCACGCGACGGTCCTTCTCGACCAGCACCACCCGGGGCGACCCTCGGGAGACCGCCTCGAGGCCCATCGTGCCCGTCCCGCAGAACAGATCGAGCACGGGCCCGTCCTCGCAGTGCCCGCGCAGCAGGTTGAAGACCGCCTCCTTGACCAGGTCGGGCATGGGACGGGTGGTGGCGCCGTGGGGCGGCCCGGCGAGCGGGCGTCGTTTGAACTGGCCGGAGATGATGCGCATGAGGCGGGACCGAAGCCGGGCGAGGGGCCGAAGTCAAGCCGGCGACCGCCCGCGTGATCAGGCCGTGCCCGCCAGACCCTCGACCCGCTCCATCAGCGAATCGATCGAGCAGACGCTGACCGGGGGCGATTCCAGCCCGGTCACCAGCGACCAGAACGCCACGCCGCCCTCGTCGCCCCAGGCCCGAAAGCACGAGCCGACCCGGCCGGCCGCGTCCCGCAGACGCTCGGAGCCCAGGAACACCGCCCGCTGCACGAACACGCCCGGCTCGCCGGCGAACTCCTGCTCGGCGGACACGCCGGCGATCGCCTCGACGATCTGGGAGAACAGGCGGGGGCGCGACCGCTCGAGCACGTCCGCGTCGTGCCAGACCAGCACCCGCTGGCGGGGGGTCGGACGCCCGGGGATCGCCGAGCGGCTCCGCAGCGCGGCCACCACGCCCCGGGGCCCGTCGATGGTGCGGGCCAGGTCATCGACCACGATCTGTCGCTCGAGTTGTCCACAGAACGAGTCCAGATCCAGCACGCCCCGCCCGTGCAGCACGCAGACCTCGGTCGAGGGCTGCGTCTGCAGGTAGGACTGCAGGCTGGCGGCGAACCGCGTGCGGCTGCGCACGTCCCGCGACCACGCCACCAGATGGTGGCTTTCCAGCTTCTGGCACACCTGGGGCTGCCAGGTGCACGGCTCGAAGAAGAATCCGGGTTGTGCCAGGGACAGGTGCATGGGGCGAATACAACAGACACACGGACATCCCGTGGCCTCGGCTCCTCACTCGTTCTGGGGGGAGAGGTGGTGGATCAGCATCTGCGGTCCCCTGTTCGCCGCAGACCCCCCTCAATGTGCATCCGATTTGGCGCGGTTCCAGCGAATCGGCAGGTTCTGCCGGATTTTCTGGTGCAAGTCAGGGGTGGATTCCCGTATATTGTGTGGGGGAGTGTGAAGTTGCTCCCCTGAACGAGCCGCACGCGGTACACCCGGCGTGGCGCGTTCGGTCGGAGCAGTGTGGTTATAGGCCCAACGGCCTATTTTGGGGTACTTGTAGGCGTTTATACCCCGAGCCAGGGGAAGAAGCGGCCATACTCGTAGGGAACCCGGGACCGGAGCGGCGGCTCGAACAGAGGAGTCGTTCCTCAGGTCCCGACGGCCACGGACAGCCGGGCCGCAGGCAAACGGTGGAAAGGAAGTACGCCGTGACGGAAGCACGCACAGCAGCACCACGCGACCCGGGATTCGACCAGCGGACGCTGGCTCGGGTGGCCGGCGCCATCTCAGAACTGCCCGCGGTGGCGACCCAGGACTGGGTCGACGCCGCCGCCCGCACGCTCTCGGGCATCGACCCGCACTGCCGCGTCGGCATCGCCATCGCCCACGCCGAAACGGGAGGACAGATCCGCTCGATCGAGGCGGTGGGCGCGCACGCGTCCGCGGCCGAGACCGAACACATGGCCGACAGCAAGTCCGACCTGCTCGGGCTTCGCCTGCGCATCGAGCGCCTGGTCGACCTCGGGCTGCCCATCCCGCCCGAAGCGCTCGACCGCGGCCTCGCCGCCTCGGCCGACGAACTCGGCTCCTGGCGTGACGGTCCGCTCGGTCGGGTCTGGAACCCCAGCGGGCTCGAGCGGCTCCTCATCGGCGTCGTGCCCACCGGACGCGAGAGCACCGACCGCGTGCTGCTCGTGTTCCTGGCGCTCGGGCACGCCCCGGCGGGCACGCACCGGGCCAACACCCGCACGCTGGCCGCACTCATCCCGCTGCTCGCCCGGCGGGTCTGGAAGGCCCTGCCGCCGTCGGGGCCGATCTCGTGGATGACCGACCGCGAGCAGGACGTGCTCAACCGGCTGATCCTGGGCAAGTCGGTCCGCAACATCGCCGACGAGCTCGGACGCAGCCCGCACACCGTCCACGACCACGTCAAGAGCCTGCACCGCAAACTCAACGCCTCGTCCCGCGGCGAGCTCGTCGCCCGCGCCCTGGGCCACACCGCCGACGACGACGCCGATCTCGACCCCATCGTGCTCGAGCGGACCCGGGCGGCCTCGCAGATCGAAGTCACCCCCGGCGCGACCGCGGGCGTGGCCCGACGCGTCCCCTGACCGGTTCGGCGATCACACACTGCTCAATCCCGCACACACCGACCGGGGCCCGCAAGGGCCCCGGTTTCACGCGCACCGGGCGGGCGTCAACCGCGGACGTTCTCTTCGGCCCCGTCCCCAACCGATCCGTCCCCACCCGACCCCTCCGACGCCGCCGGCGCCTCGGACGGCAGGCCGGCCAGCTCGCGGATGCGGGCCAGCAGGCGGGCGGCCAGCAGGCGGTCCTCGGAGACCGGCTCGCGGTACTCCGCCCCGCGACCCGACCGCAGCGCCATCGGGTCGCGGGCGTGCGTCGACGTGCGGATCGCGTCGCTCTCGACCCGCCAGTTCGGCCGGCGGACCCGTTGGACGACCACCTCGACCGACACGCGACTGGGATCCTCCGGCGGCTCGAAAACCACCCGCACCACCCGCTCCTGCTGGTGGATCAGGTCCTCGACCCGCTGGCCGGGTTTCGACTGCTCGCGGTCCCACGGCGTGGCCAGCCCGGCCGTCTGCTTGGGCGCGGTGGTGATCACGCCCCGCGCCGCGTCCACCCGGTCGAGCGTGAACCGGTACTCGGCCAGCGTCCGTCGGGTGGCGTCGAACAGGCCCGCGTAGGAACCCGAGGGCACCTCCGTGGCCGTGGCGCCCGCGCTGTGGGTGGCGCAGCCGAGCCCGGTCGCGCCCAGCAGCAGGGACAGGATGGCCAGGGTGCGGATCACGCCGGGGACTGTACCACCGAGCCGGCCGCGGCGCGCAGCTCGGACAGCAGCACCCCGACCGCGGCCTGGTCCGTGGTGGTCGTGCCCACGTTGATCCGCCCCACCGGGCGGGGCGGGCCGCCCGGCTCCAGCGGGACCATCGTCGGCGTGATCAGCACCCGCCGTCCCGCGTTGACACGATCAACCACCGCCGAGGTGCGCTCGTCCGGCCCGGCCACGCGGAAGCACACCAGCCCCAGCGACCGCGCGAAGGGCAGCTCGAACCGCGCGTCGTCCCGCAGCGCCCGCTCGATGCCCTCGGCCATCGCCACGTGCCGGCGGACGTGGGCACGCAAACCCGCGGCGCCGTAGTGGCGGATCACGAACCAGAGCTTGAGCGCCCGCAGGCGCCGGCCGAGCGGCACGTGCCAGTCGCGGTAGTCGACCACCCGCCCGGACTCGCTGTCCTTGTCCCGCAGGTACGCCGGCGTGATCGCCATCGACCCCGTCAGGGCCGCCGCGTTGCGCACCCAGAACAGGTCGCAATCGAAGTTGGTCAGCAGCCACTTGTGCGGGTTGATGCACACCGAGTCCGCCCGCCCGATGCCCGCCGCGAACCCGCGGTGCTCGGGGCAGACCATCGCCGCCCCGGCCCACGCCGCGTCGACGTGCAGCCACGGGGCGCCGCCGGACGCGTCGATCGCCGCGCCGATCTCGCCCAGCGGATCGAACGCCCCCGTCGAGGTCGTCCCAAGCGTCGCCACGACCAGCGCCGGCGCGAGCCCCGCGTCCACATCGGCCCGGATCGCGCGTGCCAGCGCTCCCGGGTCCATCCGCAGCCCCGCGTCCGTGCCGATCGTCCGCACGCGGCTCGTGTCGCCCGGGTCGTCCGCCAGACCCGCGACCATCGCCGCCTTGACCACCGACGAATGAGCCTGCGTCGACGTGTAGACCGTGACCCGGTCCCGGGACGCGCCCGCACGCACCGCCCGGGTCCGCCCGGCGAGCAGCGCGGCCAGCGTCGCCTCCGACGCCGTCGCCTGAATCACGCCGCCGCCGCCCGTGCCCGCGTCGAACCGGAACGCGTCCGGCAGCCCGAACAGGCGCGCGCACCAGTCGCACATGCGCATCTCGAGTTCCGTCGCCGCCGGCGCCGTCGCCCAGAGCATCCCGTTCGTGTTCAGCGTGGCGCTGGCCAGCTCGGCCGCGATCGCCGGCGCGGACGCGTTGCACGAGAAGTACGCGAAGAAGCCGGGGTGCTGCCAGTGCACCAGCCCGGGCACGACGTCGCGGTCCAGATCACCCAGGATGGTGTCCCAGCCCGCTTCCCCGAGCCCGTCTTCCGGGGGCCGTTCCGGCAGGCGGGCGAGCGTGTCCCCGACGACGCCCGAGCCCCGGACCGGGCGCTCACTCAGGGAACCGAGGTAATCCGCCCCCCAGTCGGCCACGCGCCCCACCAGGTTCCGGTAGAGGGCGGCGTCCATGGCGTGGGCCGGATCGGCCCCGGGGGCCCCGTTCGGGTTCGAAAAGTCTTGCATCATGCCTCGGTTTCTGGTAATCCTACGAGGTCGGCAGCGGTCGAACGTCCGCCCGATGCCGCGGGAGGTTCCCGCGGACCGGGCGACGGACGGGGTCTTCGTGGGGCTCCGTCCGCTGGGGCGACGAGCGTTGCCGGAGTTCGTGGGTTTTCCGCCGGGACGCTCAATCCCGACGGGACTGTTCGTGTGGGGTCTCGACAATGCGTTTTCACGATGTGCGCGCGCCAAGGCGCGCCGGTCTTTGCGTGGGCACGCTGTGCCTGGGCGCCCTTGCCGCGTGCTGCGGGCTCGCCGCGGCCGGTCCGCGCCACCCGGGAGCCGACCGCCCGTCCGCCCAGCGCCCGGCGATGGCCGTGCCGACCTCCGACGCGCACCGCACGGCGCGACCGACGGCCGACGGCGCGGCATCCAGCCCCGCCGCGGACGCCGCGCCCGTCCCCACCGATGCGCCCCGCGGCTCGGCCGGCGCCCTCCGGTTCGAGGACGCGGCCGCCTCCACCGGACTGATCCACGCCCACGGCACCACCCCCAGCCTGCTGCTCCTGGCCGCCAGCCACGCCGCGGGCGGGGCCGCCGGCGATTTCAACGGCGACGGGCGCCACGACCTCTTCGTGCTCGGAGGCGGCGCCCACCCCGACCGCATGTTCATCGCCAACGCCGACGGCACCTTCTCGGACAAGACCGCCGCGTGGGGCCTCGAACGCCTCCACCACGCCTACGGCGCCTCCGCCGCCGACTTCGACAAGGACGGGGATCTGGACCTGTTCATCACCAGCTACGGCCCGTCCAACGGCCTGCCGCAGATCCGCAGGCACATGCTCCTGCGCAACGACGGCGACCCCGGCTCCAACCAGCGATCTTTCGTGAACATCGCCGACTCGGCGGGCCTGAACAGCTTCCAGACCGCCATCATCGACGGCACCGGATCGGGCTGGGGCGACTACGACCTCGACGGCGACCTGGACCTGATGGTCTGCGCCTACCGCAACCAGCACGCGGGCAACCGCATGTACCGCAACGACGGCCCCGACGGGCAGGGCGTGTGGCGTTTCACCGACGTGACCGTGCAGGCCGGGCTCAGCTACACCGCGGTACAGGGCTTCCTGCCGCGCTTCGCGGACATGAACGGGGACCGCTATCCCGAACTCCTGCTCATCGCCGACACCGGGTCGAGCAAGTACTTCGTCAACAACACCGACGGCACCTTCACCCTGCGCAACGACCTGGCCGGCGGGCTGGGCACCGCCAACGCCATGGGCGTGGACGTCGGCGACATCAACAACGACGGATTGCCCGACTGGTACGTGACCAACATCGCCTACGAGGGCATCGGCAACGTGCTGCTCGTCCAGAACCCGGACGGCTCGTTCACCAACCGGGCCGCCGACACCGGCGTTTGGCAGGGCTACTGGGGCTGGGGCACGCTCATCAACGACTTCGACCACGACGGCCACCTCGACATCGCCGAGACCAACGGCGGCGTCGGCCAGTTCGCCAACCGCCCCTCGCTGCTCTACCTCAACGACGGCGACGCCGCCTCGTTCCAGGAGCGCGGCGCCGACCTCGGATTCGTCCACCACGGTCAGGGCCGCGGCTTGATCCGCATGGACATCGACGACGACGGCGACATGGACATGGTCATCATCTGCAACAACCAGCCCATGGGCGTGTTCCGCAACACGCTCATCGGCCCCGACCGCACCACCCCGCCCGACGCCAACTGGCTCCGCGTGGTGCTCGACACGAGCGCCCGCGCCACGCTGGCCCCCGAGGGCATCGGCAGCATCGTCCGCCTGACAACGAGCCTCGGGCAACGCATCGCCCAGGTGGACAACGCCTCCAACCACTGCACCACCTCGCCCGCCGAGGCCCACTTCGGCCTCGGCGCGGACCTGTCGTTGCCGTGGGTGCGGGTGGAATGGGCCGACGGGACCCACACGACGCTCATGAACGTGGACGCCAACCGCGTGCTGCGGGTGGCCGCGCCCGCGCACCCGGCCGATTTCGACGCCTCGGGCGTGGTCGACGCCGCAGACGCGCTCGCGTTCGTCCAGGCTTTCCTCGCCTCGGACCTCAACGCCGACATCGACGCGAACTTCACGCTCAACTTCTTCGACGTCGCACGCTTCGTGGACCTGCTCCGCGACGGCCTGTGAGCCCCACATTCGGATCCGGAACGGGCCGGGCGCGGGGACCACGAACCCCGCGTCCGGTTCTGTTTGGTCGGGGCACGCCCCGTCAATCGTCCCGCGGCGGGCGGATCCGCTCGCTCACCTCGCCCGGCGGCTTGCCCGTGCGCAGCTCCTCGAGCAGCCGCCGGTAGGTCTCCAGGCGCACCGGCGCGATCCGGCCCTCCTCGGCCGCCTGCTTGACCGCGCAGCCCGGCTCGTGGTCGTGCGTGCAATCGGTAAAGTGGCACTCCCGGGACAGCTCGACAAACTCGGGGAACGACCAGCGCAGCTCCTCGGGGGTGATGTCCGCCAGGCCGAAGTACCGCACGCCGGGCGTGTCGATCACCCGGATGCCGCCCGGGATGCGGTGCATGGTCGACGCCGTCGTGGTGTGCCGCCCGCGCAGGTCCTGCGAGCGGACGGCGCCAGTCGCCAGTTCCAGGTCCGGGTGCAACGCGTTGGCCAGCGAGCTCTTGCCCACGCCCGAGTGGCCCACGAACGCGCAGGTCTTCCCGGCCAGCAGCGTCCGCAGCCCGTCCACGTCGCGTTGCCCGGTCTCTGGGTGGGCCCTGCAGACCACCACCGGGATGCCCGCGTCGCGGTACGGGTCGAGCTTGGTCAGCTCCGACGCCAGGTCCGCCCCGCTCAGCAGGTCGGCCTTGTTGACCGCGATGACCGCGTCCGCCCCGCCGTGCTCGATGGCCACCAGGTACCGGTCGATCAGGCGCGGGTGCAGGGGCGGCGACCGCACGGACACCACGATGACCACCGCATCGATGTTGGCCGCGACCACCCGCTCGGCGCTCGGGTCCCGCGGGTCGGGCCGGCTGAGCACGCTGCGCCGCGGCAGCACGCGCACCACCTCCGGGTCGCCCGTGTCGTCGGGCGCGAACACCGCCCGGTCCCCCACCGCGATGCCCGACTGCTGCTTTGCCGCCATCTCGGCCGAGAGCCGGCAGCCCACCGGGGCCGCGTCCGGCTCGGACCCGTCCGGCAGGACCTCCGCCCAGCGCCGCGTCAGCCCGACCACCAGCCCCTCGACCAGCGCGTTGGCGTCGCTCGTGCCGGAATCCCCGCCCGCACCGGCGTTCACGCCCCGCTTGCGTTCGTCGGCGAACAGCCGCAGGACCCAGTCGATCAACGGGTCGGGGCGGGACTGACCCCCGACGCGCTCGCCGTCGACGGTCTCGCGGGCCTTGGCCCGGCGCCGCTTCTGCGCATCGGACCGCTTCTTGCGGGCCTCGTCGAACAGGCGGTCACGCTCCCGCTTGGGCAGGGCGTTGAGCGCGTCCTCGAGTTCCTTGCGTTGCTTCGGATTCAACACGGAAGGGTAGGAACGAGGGACCGCCCAACCGCAAGCGGACGGCGCCCGGTCCCTATCCTTGCTCTATGAGCCGATACGACGAGTTCCAGACCTTCCGCGCCGAACTGAACGACAAGATCCTGGCCCGGGGCACCACCCAGACCAAACGCTTCTTCACGCTCGACACCAAAACCTACGAAGCGGGCGCACTGGACGCCAAGACCAAGGAACTGCTCGGCCTCTCGGCCAGCATGGTCCTGCGCTGCGACGACTGCATCGCCTACCACGTGGACCAGGCCGTCAAGGCCGGAGCCACCGACCAGGAACTCTGGGAAACCTTCGACATCGCCCTCGTCGTGGGCGGCTCGATCGTGATCCCCCACCTCCGCCGGGCCGTGGCCTTCCTCGAAGAGTGCCGCGCCCGCGCCTGACCCGCCCGCCCGGTCCGCCCCCTCCGCCGGACGTCCCCCGATGCAACAACCCTCCATATGGAGGGGTGCAACAAATCCGCGACAGAACGCAACACGCCCGTTGCGGGGACGCCTCGTTCTCGGTACGCTCGTTGTTCACCCCACGGGGTGCAGGGGCACGGCGCTGGGCCGGGGCGGGAACAGGCAAACGATTTCAGAAGCGGGCGGTCATGGCGGAAACCATGGACAAGGTGTGCGTACTCTGCGGCCGGAGCTGCGCCGGGCAGCCGCGGATCAAGAACGTCAAGGGCGAGTACGCCCACCGCGCCTGCGCGGACAAGAAACAGGCCGCCCCGGCCGAGGCAGCACCCCTCCACGACGCGGACGACGACCTGATGGGCGCCTTCCTCGACGACCTGCCCGCCCCGGCCCAGACCCAGGACGCGGGCGACGGGATCCGCGCCGCGTGCCCCGGCTGCGGCGTCAGCATGGCGCCCGGCACCGTCGTGTGCATGTCCTGCGGCTTCAACACCCGATCGGGCAAGGCCGGGAAGACCAAGGTCGTCGCGGGGGGCGAGGCGAGCGGCGGGGCCAAGGGCCTGGCCGGCCTGGCCGCCAGCGCCGGTTCCGCGGCCGGTTCCGGCATGGCGACACTGATCGGATCGGTCATCGGCGCCTCGATCGCGGGTGCCCTGGGCGCGGCGGTCTGGGCCGGCATCATCGTCGCAACCAACTACGAGATCGGCTACGTCGCCATCGGCGTCGGGCTGGCCTGCGGGTTCGGCGCGGCGGTCGGATCCCGCGGGAACGCCGGGATGATCACCGGGCTCGTCGCGGTGGCCCTCACGCTGCTCTCGATCTCGGGCGGGAAGTACTTCGCCGTTTCGCACATTACGAACGAGGCCTTGGCCGAGTGGGGCGACGCCTCCACGATGTTCGCGGACATGAGCCCCGACGAGATGCGCGACTACGCCGCCACGAACTTCGTCGACACCATCGTCGAGGAGCGCCTCGGCGCCGGCGGCCTCAACGAAGCGACCACCACGGAGTACCAGGAGCTGCTCGACTCCGGCCTCTTCCCGGACGACTACCCCGCCGACATCGTGGCCGAAGCGCGGTCGCGATGGGACGGCATGGACGAACCGGCCCGCGACGCCTTCGTCAGCGACGAGATCGTGCTGATCAACAGCTTCCGCGACTCGATGCGCACCTACGTGACCGAGGAGGGCTTCTTCGCCTCATTCGGGTTCATGGACATCCTCTTCTTCGGCATCGCCGTCGTCGCGGCCTTCGGCCTCGGCTCCGGCGGGAGCACCGACTGACCGTCCGATAGCACGCCCCGCCGCTCCGCCGCGCCAAGGACTTCGTCTCGGGCAGATCCCGCATTCACGCCACGCACGGGGGATTTTGACCCCCGCCGGACGCACTTCGTTCGATGCCCCGGCGGAAACGGCCGATGAGGCCGACAGGCGCACGCGCGCCCACGACCGGGCCGAACCATGAACGAACCCTCCAGAACAACCGGGCAGCAGGTCGCCACACCCGAGGGCGCCTCGTTCTTCCCCGTCTCGACCGATGCGCTCGACTCGGACGACCTCGAGCTGGACCTGTACCTCATGCACGCGGGCATGAAGCCCGTGCTCTTCCGCGGCGTCGGCTCGTCCTACTCCATGTCCGACTGCGCCAGGCTCGCCGAGAAGGGCATCACCACCCTCTACGTCACCACCGTCCAGCACCGCGTCTTCCAGAAACTGGTCTCCGAGCGTCTCGTCCGCGCCTACGACGACCCCGAGCGCAGCCGCGAGGAACGCTGCCGCATCGTCCGCGAGTCGTGCGGCAAGATGATCGACGACCTGATGCGCATGCCCCACGTCGAGGGCATCGCCGAAACCCTCGGTGGCATGGCCGCACAGTTCAGCGCCTGGTGCACCCAGGACGAGGACAAGTTCGGCCACCTGCTCGACATGTCCGAGCACGACTTCTACACCACCACCCACATGGTCAACGTCGGCGTGGGCTGCGGCATGCTGTGCGCTGAACTGCTCGGCCCCGACGCCCCGCTCATGCAGGAGATCGTCCAGGGCGGGTTCGTCCACGACATCGGCAAACGCGGCGTCCCCGCCGAGATCCTCAACAAAGAGGGCAAACTCAGCGACGACGAGTGGAAGCAGATCCGCGCACACCCGCTCGCCGGCGTCGAGATCCTCTCCACCCAGAAGGGCATCGGCCAGGTCGCCATCGAGATGACCCGCGACCACCACGAGAAAATCGACGGCCGGGGCTACCCCAACGGCGCCCGCGGCGACGCCATCGGCCTGCCCGCACGCATCTGCGCCGTCGTCGACGTGTACGACGCCATCTCCACCGCCCGCCCCTACCGCGGCGCGGTGCCCCCGCTCAAGGTCCTCGACATGCTCCGCCCCGAGGCCGGCACGACCTTCGACCCCGCGGCCTTCGAGGCGTGGGAACGCGTCATCCGGCGGCAGATCGAGCGCGACCCGAACCGCTGCGTGAAGGACACCGGCGCCACCACCACCCTGGCCGTCGGCGACATGCTGCCTTCCTCGTCCAAAGAAACACCCCGCACCGCCCGCCCGGCGGCCGCGACCGCGCCCGCCGGATCGTGCCCGCTGCCCTCCGGCGCGTGCGACGAGCCCGTGACCATCACCCGCGCCGCGTCGCCCGGCGACGACGCGCCCGCGATTGAGGCCACGATGGTCCGCTGCGTCGTGGACGGCGTGGACCTGCGGACGGACGCGCCCACGCGACCCGGCGAACGCCTCCGGCTGACGCTCCGCGACGGGCAGACGCTCGAAGTCATCGCCGGGCGCCGCTCGTTCGGGTCCGCCGGCGAGACCATCGTGCACTGCACAAGGGTCTTCGCGTCCCGCGCGGCCGCCTGAACCCGTTCGCCCCCAACCGAACCCGCGGCGATCGCTCGAACCACCGGCACCCTCCGGCCCGCCACCAAAAAACACATCCGGGCCATGGGCCCGGATGCGGTGCGACGGCGTGGTGTGAGGAGCTGGGGTCTGCCACGCCGCCCGTGCGGCCGGGCGAAGAGCGCCCGCGCCGAAGCGGCGCGGACCGATGCCAGCCTGAAGCGTTGAGTTACACACTACCCGCCCCGGCGTCGGAATCCCGAGCGAGGCCATCGTGCAAGAATCAAAGCCGCGCCGTGGCCTCCCAACCCCGGCGCGGCTCCCTGTCCAATCACCAAATTACCGCGCCAGCAGATCGATTCAACCCTCCGGGCGCAGGGTCCCGAATCAAATCCGGTGTTCTCCGATCTGCGAACCGGGGGGTCGGCGCGGACGGCGTGCGAACAGATCGAGGCGCTGCAGGCGCGCGGGCGGTTTACGAGCCGTCGATGCCGGGGCGGTGGCGCCCGTCGCCGCTGCGAAAACGCAGCATCAGTTCACGCTGGCCGCTGACGCCGAAGTGCCGGTAGACCCGCGAGGAGTACTCCGCCACCGTGTTGGGACTGACGCCCAGGTGCTCGGCGATCTTCTTGCGCGGCATGCCCTCGATGAGCAGGCCGAAGGTCGTGCGCACCCGCGGCGGCAGGGCGAACACGTCCGAGCCGCCCGAATCGGGCAGGTCCATGGTGTGCAGGGCATCGGCGGAGGTGAAGATGATGTGCGCGATCAGGCTGTGGCGTGCGTCGAAGGCGGGGCGCCCCGTGTCGCGGTAGAAGCCCACGCCGCTGAGCATGCCGTTCTCGAGCGGGCGGATGCTGTAGATGTGCTCGTCCACGCCCATCGGCTCGCGGTAGCGCTTGTAGTACTCGGTGCCGTACCACTCGTGGTCGGCGACCAGCTCGTGCCGCCGGCGGGTGAAGTGCTCGCCCTCCGCGCACAGACGCAGGACCGGGGCGTGGTCGGCCACCGGCACCTCGGTGTCGGTCGCGCTGGCCATGACCAGCGCCACCTCCCGCTCAGAAAACCCGTCCTGCAGGAACGAAAGGGCCATGATGTCCGCCTCGTCCTGGTAGCGGCTGACCACCCAGATCCACCGGTCGGCGTCGATCAGATCGGCCACCAGACGCATCAGCAGGGCTTTCCGCTCGCGCCCGTCCCCGTGCGACGCGGAGACCTGCGAGAGAATGCCAACGATGGCTTTCACCTCTTCGGGCGTGAGCGCGTCGTCTCGATCCACGGGGTTCCCCTCCACAAGGCGATTCTACCCGAGACTCGGGCGAAGGACCCGTGGGAATACTGACCATTCCGCCCGCCCCCTGTCGCCCGGCCCGTTTCTCCCGCCGGGGTCGGGGCACGGAAGGTCCGTTCCCGGCACAAAGGACAGTCCGTGCGGCCCTCCGCCGAAGTCGGGGGCCGCACGGACCTGTTGAACAAACGGCCTGAAGGCTCAGTTCCGCGTGTACTTGATCTCGCCCGACTTGCGCCATCCATCGTCGCCGACCTTGTCGTAGAACACGTCGGTGAAGTGGTCGTCGTCGTGCCAGGTCGTCACGATCTTCATGGTGTACGGGCCCTCGGGCGAGACCGACTCGCCCTCCATGACGCACCGGCTGCCGTCGTGCTCGCCGGTCATCATCAGGATGCCGGTGCCGAAGGTGTCCATCCAGGTGCTCACGTACTCGCCCTTGATGTTGTCGTACCCGGTGTAGGCCAGGCCCTGGAACTCCGTGCCCATCATGTCCTTCATGTAGAAGTCGGACTTGACGAAGCGCTTGCCGAGCACCCACTCGGAGGTCATGGTGCCCTCGCCCTCGGTCGGCGGCTGGCTGGGGTCCATGATGAAGCTGGTCTTGGCCGTCCACTTGCCCACGGACTTGTCCAGCACGGCGTGGTTCTCGCCGGGCGAGGCCATGGCCATCCACTGCTCCATCTCTTTCTGCATGTCGCGGTCGGACTGGCCAGTGTCCGGCTGATGAGCGGTCCCGTTGTGGCCGTCGTGCCCGTGGCCGGTGTGGTCGTGCCCGTCCTCGGGCCCGAAGCCCGGCAGAACAAGAACGGCGGCCGCGGCGGCGGCGCCGGCAACAAAGGCGAGTGCGGTGGTGCGGGTCATGCGGTGTCTCCTGCGTGTGGTGTGGTCGATCCGTCCCGGCCACGGCGGGCAGGACAAGGCCGTCTGATAAGTGTGCCACGCTGAGACGGATTTGTCACGCAAAAAGCGCAGAAAACCCGCCCATTACCCAAACATTCCGGGTGAAATACCCCCCATGTGCGGGGTTCCACACCCGGCACCCGATCACTCCGGCACGGGCACCGCCACCCGCTCGGCGATCTCCAGCCCGAAGGCCTCGAGGTGCGGGTAGGGCGTGGTCGAGTTGGTCAGCAGTTTCAGGCGGGACAGGCCGAGGGCACGCAGGATCTGCGAGCCCGTGCCGTATTCGACCATGCCCGGCGGGACGGAGTTCCGCGGCGTGTCTTCCTCATGATGCCCGGTGGGGCGCTGGAGCCGGTCGCGCCAGTCGTCGCCGATGACGGTGGGCCGCAGGTAGACGATCGCCCCGCGCCCTTCTTTCTGGATGGCCCGCATCGACTCGCGCAGCGTGCCGCCGGTGCTGCCCTCGGGCGAGGAGTCGAGGTCGTGGAAGATGTCGCCGAGCAGGTCGCGCCGGTGGACGCGGACGAGGGTCGGCTCCGTGGTCTCGCGGACGATGCCGGTGGCGTCCAGATCGCCCACGCCGCCGACGGTCAGGGCCAGGTGGGGCAGCGGGTCGACCAGCGAGCGGAAGGCGATGAGCGTGAAGTCGCCCTCGGGCGTGCGCACCGTGGTGCCGGACTTGGGTTCCAGCCGCTCGACGATGGAGCTCTTGGCGAGGCGGTGCTCGATGATCTGGGCGACCGAGCACATCTTGATGTCGTGCTTCTTGCACAGCTCGATCAGATCGGGCACGCGGGCCATCTCGCCGTCGTCACGCATGATCTCGATGATGACCGCGCCGGGGTAGAGCCCGGCCAGGCGGCAGAGGTCGATCGAGCCCTCGGTCTGGCCGATGCGGACCAGCGTGCCGCCGTCGCGGGCCCGCAGCGGGTTGATGTGGCCGGGGCGGACGAAGTCGTCGGCGCCGAACTTGGGGTCGATGGCCATCCGGATGGTCTTGGCCCGCTCCGCGGCCGACACGCCGGTGCCGAAGCCGTGGCGGGGGTGGCCGTCGATGGACACGGTGAACGGCGTGCCCCGCACTGAGGTGTTGACGGCCGACTGGGGGGTCAGTTCCAGACGCTGGCAGTCGGCCTCGGTCAGCGAGAGGCAGAGGTAGCCGCGGGCGACGGAGAGCATGAAGGTGATCGACTCGGGCGTGACGAACTGGGCGGGCAGGACGATATCGCCCTCGTTCTCGCGGTCCTCGTCGTCGGTGAGGATGACCATGCGGCCGTTGCGGAGCTCTTCGAGGACTTCGGGGATGGGGGCGAAGGGGGAGGGCATGCGGGGAGTTTAGGGAGAGACAAAGAGACGGAGAGACGAAGAGACGAAGAGACCGAGTGGGGATCAGACAGCCCCGACCGGGAGGGAGGGGATGGCTTGGTGGCCCGCCGACTCGAGCTGTCGGAGGTACGCAGAGGCCGCAGAGGTCACGCGGAGGACGCGGAGCGTTCCATCGGGTGCCGCGGCGATGAACAAAGCTGGTATCTTTCTCCCATGAAACGCAAGTGGATCGCCTCAAGCGGATTGGTAATGCTCGGCTTGATCGGGCTGCTGTGGCTGGCGCAGGTCTTCTCGGGTTTGTCGGTCCCGGTTCAGATTCTGAACTATGACCCGCGTCCGCCGGGAGAAACCATGGTGCGTTTGCAACTGGAAACGACCGGCGAATCGCTCCCAATCCTGATCGATCGGTACCTCTTTGCTGATCAGCACGATGGTTCTTGGCAAGACGACAGCTATCGCAGTCAGAATCTGGGCGAGGTGACGGCGTACTGGCAGTATCAACAGTTGATACCGAACCGATCCGCCACATTGGAGCGGGTTGTGATCCCGTCCCGCACCGAACCGATTGCGGATCGGCCGGGGTGGAACCGGCTTGTGCTGTCGTTCGAGCCGTACGGATCCGAGTTGGTCGCGGAGTATCAGGGCCACGAGCTGCAGCCGCTCACAACGCTGCTCGCCAACGGCGTATGGCGGAAGCCCCGGGGCGACTCGATCGCTGAGGTACCGTTTCGGTCCAGCCCGGCATCCGCGAACACGCCACTGTTTGATCAGGCCGGTCCCGCTTCGGCGCCCGCGGCCTTCGACGGTCGGTGGCGGGTGCGCTTTGGAGACTCCGACGAACCTGCGGTGGGTGTGTTTCAGGTTGGAAAGCACTCCGGAAACACTTTCGGCACCTTTCTGACCACGACGGGCGACTATCGGTATTTGGGGGGGCGGGTGGATGGGGATTTGATGCGGCTGTCGACTTTCGACGGGGCGCATGCGTTTCTGTTTCATGCTCGGATGCAGGTGGACGGGACGATCGCGGGGGATTTCTGGTCGGGGAACTGGCATCACGAGACTTGGACGGCGGTGCGGGATGCGGATGCAGCGTTGCCGGATGCGTTTGGGCAGACGACGGCAACCGGGGTGGGCTTGGAAGAACTGGCATTCCGGGATCTGGAGGGGGTGCCGACGCGGGTGGTGGAGTTGCTGGACGCGGGGGGTGCGCCGGCTCGGGTGTTGTATCTGTTTGGATCGTGGTGCCCGAACTGTGCGGACGCGGGGGCGGAGATGAAGCGGCTGAAGGGCAAGTACGGGGACAAGCTCACGGTGGTCGGGCTGGCGTTTGAGTTGACCGAGGACTTTGAGCGGTCGGCGCGGCAGGTGGGGTTGTATCTGGAGCGGCATGAAGCAGACTGGCCGGTGCTGATCGCGGGGTTGTCGGACAAGGCGAAGGCTTCGGCGGAGTTTCCGGTGCTGGACCGGGTGCGGGCGTATCCGACGACGATCTTCCTTGACGCGGACAACCAGATCGTCGCGGTGCACACGGGGTTCAGCGGGCCGGCGACGGGGGAGGCCTATCGGGAGCAGCAGAAGGCGTTTGAGGGGGTGGTTGAGGGGTTGATTGGGCCTTGAGTGCTTTGAGGGGTGAACCTCACCGCAGAGGGCGCAGGGGG
>TARA_R110000782_G_scaffold31993_5_pt1 | contig 22902 bp, 24 predicted proteins | sample TARA_R110000782 | Tara Oceans TARA_R110000782 (sample SAMEA4397859) | marine metagenome | biome: Polar Biome; feature: [SRF] surface water layer (ENVO:00010504); material: water (ENVO:00002006), including particulate matter (ENVO:01000060) such as... | depth 5 m | reverse complement strand
TATAGGAGAGTAGGTGATGGCTAAACCGAGACAAGGCAAAGCAAAAGTAAAAGTTACCGGAGACGGTAGAAGAATATCTTATGGGCAAGCTGGTCCAGCCGCAAAAGGGGGACGGAGAGTAAAACCAGGAACTTCTAAAGGTAACAGCTACTGCGCGAGAAGTTTAGGTATAAAGAAAGGGTTGTCTAAAAAGAAACAAAGTGACCCGAACACTCCTAATAATCTATCTCGTAAGCGGTGGAAGTGTTCAGGAGCAAAGTCAAGGAAATAAAAACCTTAAACATGACACAATCTAAGGTTTATTTATTTTCAAATTAGTAGCAAACTGACATTGAAAAACTTTAATATACAACTGAGTTACTCCATGTGTCGCAGCGTTAACTACATAAACACAGAACAGCCGTGACCTTTCATATAGTACGTTGAACCAAGTTAATGCTGTGTCATCCTAAGATTGGTTAGGCTTAGGAGCAAAATTTTTTCTTTTAAAACCCGTAGTCTATGGGGGGTTTGAATTTAACGTCTTCAAAAAGTTGACCATCTAAAAGACTTTCCCACATTATTGGGGGTGATTGTTTGCGTTCGCTACGCATTCTATCTAATTCTCTTTGTGCTTTTTTAAATGTTGATTCAACTTTTTGTGCTTTGGTTTGTCCCATTTACCTGTTAGCCTTAACTGGTTTAATCCCACGGGCAGCAGCTACTCGGTTATCAAGTGCTTTTATCCTAGGAAACGTGTTGCGGGGTATAGCAGGAGAAATTCTTTTCGGTTTAAATAGGTTTTTTATCCACTTTATCATAAGTTCTTCTTTCTTTGCGTTTGTGTGTGCGTTGTTATATAGTACAGCATAATTCCTATTGCTTGTAAACCGAAGGGTGTTTGACTAGTAAATGACTTTAGCTAAGTTCAGAATTCCAGGAGGTATCCAATCGGATCGCACAGACTATAGCACTGGACCTTTTTGGAAAAACGGTAACAGGGTGCGTTTTCAACAAGGTCAACCTGAACCTATAGGCGGTTTTGAAACTCACTCTGAGTATGATTCAACCTACGGAACACCTAGTAAAAGCAAACCTTGGAGAGATTTATCAGATAACGCCCTTATGGCGGTAGGCACTGAACAGTTTTTGTATATTCTTAAAAACGATGTTGTGACCGACATAACTCCGATACGGGCAACAAGTTCTAATCAGAACGATTGTTTTACTACAGCAAATACTTCAGCGAATGTTTCTATACTTGATTCTAGCCATTTGGCACTAGTAGGAGATTGGATAAGTATAGCTTCGGCAGCGGCTGTTGGAGGTATAACGCTTTCGGGTTTGTATCAAGTTGTGTCTGTAACCGATGCCAATAACTATGTTGTTACCCATTCTGCCGCAGCGTCAAGTACCGCAACAGGCGGGGGCGGGGCTACTGATATAGAGTACCTTTTAGCAACAGGGGATGCAGCGCCGACACAGGGACTTGGATGGGGAGCTGATACTTGGGGTACGGGTACTTGGGATACTCCAAGAACTACTTCAAATATCACACTAGACGCGGCATTATGGTCTTTTGATCTTTGGGGCGAAGACCTTATAGCGTGTAGACGTAATGGTTTACTGTACACTTGGGACGCTAGTGCCGGAGTTGGGACCAGAGCAGCGGTTATCTCAAACGCACCTATAACAAATAAGTTTGTTATGGTTTCTAGTCCAGACAGGCACTTAGTTGCTTTTGGAGCACATGATGGTTCTAATAGTGACCCTTTGCTCATTGCTTGGGCTACTCAAGAAAGCCTGACAACTTGGACTCCTAGTGCTACAAATACAGCTGGAAATCAACGCTTACCTATCGGTGACGCATTAATAGCAAAAGTGCAAACAAGAGAACAGACACTGGTGTGGACTAACGAAGCTCTTTTTGGTATGAGTTTTACGGGTCCACCTTTTATATTCACGTTCCGTACACTGTCAACAGGTTCTGCACCTGTTGGTCAAAATGCAGCATTAGATGTTGATGGTGTTGTTTATTGGATGTCTAGTGATAATTTCCATGTGTACAATGGTCGTACACAAGTGTTGCCGTCCCCAGTAAGAGATTTTGTTTATAACGATTTAAATGTTTCTTTATCTCCTCTTGTTCATGCAGGTTCAAATAGCCGTTTTACGGAAATCTGGTGGCACTATCCTTCAATATCGTCTTTATCTACTACTGATAAATACGTGACGTACAACTGGACCACAAATGAATGGGCTACAGGTACATTATCTCGTTCTACTTGGAATGATTCAGAAAGCTGGCAAACGTTACCATTTGCTTTTGATTCTAGCGGTACTTTTTTCTATCACGAAAAAGGAACTGACGCAAATAACAGCGCTTTAAATTGGTCAATAGATACAGGTGTTATTGAAGTTCCAGAAGCTGGAGATGAGTTATTTTTTATTGACAGGTTTGTTCCTGACCTTGAGCAGCAAACAGGAAATGTAAACCTTAAACTTTATTATAGAAGATACCCAACAGCAACGGAAAACAGTAAAACGTCTGTTATTACTCCAGCCACTTTAAAAGCTGACAAGCGTATACGTGGTCGCCAGCTTCGGTTTGGTTACGACAGCTCTGACACAAATAGCTTTGTTAAAATTGGAGATCTTCGTGGGGATTGGCGAGCAGGAGGTAAACGATGAGTAGAAATATAGGACCACTTGGGACTGCCCCTGATAAATACGACCCTGCTTTTTTTAACGCTGTGCTAGACCAAATAGAACTTATACATCAAACACTAGCACAACCCGCTGAAACAGGCTACCTTATGACCAATGTTACGGCTACTCGCACATTAGATGCAAACTCTTCATCTGGATCAGTAGATGGTGAATCTGTAACTGCTGTGTTAGGTACATTAATAGAAGACATGAAAGCGGTTGGAATGGTTAGTAAATGAAAATACGCCACGCTACTTTATTGGACATAGGTTCATTATTAGTGATGTTGAATACTATGCACCAAGAACCAGAACATGAACTAGACCAAGTAGATTGGGTAAAAGTATCCCACACACTTGTTGATTGTGTTGGCAAGGGGTTAGTTCTTATTGCTGAGACTGATGAGGGCGTGTTTGCTGGTTCTATAGGTGGGGCTGTAAGTACCGAATGGTACTCTTCTGTTCCTTTGTTGGGTGATTACTGGTATTATGTTTTACCAGAGCATAGGGCTAGTCCTGCCGCGTTTCAACTTATGAAACACTTCGAGAAGCTAACCGAAATGAATGTAAAGGTTGGTCACGTGTTAGGTGATGATATTGAACGAAAAGACAATATGTTTGAAAAACTAGGGTTCTTTAAAAGCGGTTCCCTTTATAGAAAGGATCAAGCCAATGGGCGGTCTATGTGAGTCTGAAACTGTAAATACACCCTCTGCTACAACTACGGTAAGTAACACGAGTATTCCAACTTGGATGTCTGAAGGCGGTGAAAAACTGTTTAATCAGGCCGCTGCTATAGCAGAAAATCCTTTTCAACCTTACACGGGAGCACGGGTAGCGGGTTTTACTCCGGACACACAGGCCGCATTTACTGGTATTCGCGATAACCAAGGGGCTTACCAACCGCAATTAACTCAGGCAGGGGATTTAACTACTCAGGCAGCAAAATCTTTTGACCAAGCAGCCTATGAACAGTACGCAAATCCGTTCCAGCAAAATGTTACTGACATAGCGGGAAGGGAAATGAACCGCCAATACGATCAATCGTTGCTTGGACAAAATGCTCAAGCTCAGGCGGCAGGGGCGTTTGGGGGTTCTAGGCACGGTATTTTAAATGCTGAAAACGAGCGTAACCGTATGCAAAACATGAGTGATTTACAGTTCCGTGGCGCTCAACAAGGATTTCAAAATGCTCAGCAAATGTTTGGTGTAGACCAAGCTCGTGCGCTTCAAGCTGGGAATCAAGCGGCCCAGTTAGGTACGTTAGGAAGTCAACTTGGTTATCAAGATGCTCAAGCCTTGCAGGGTATAGGAGCGCAACAACAGGCGCTAGACCAAAAAAGTTTAGACACAGGATATGCTGATTATTTAGATCAGCGTGAATACCCTTATCGCCAAGTTAATTTTGCACTTGGTGCATTAAAAGGAACACCATACGAAACAAGAACAACTGCAAACTCTACTGGAACTGCTACTCAACTAGGACCATCGGTTGTTGGTCAAGTGGGTGGAGCTCTTGGTGCGTTAGTTGGTGGGTATGGGTTAACACAGCCTTGATAAAGTTACACTCAAACTAGGAACAAACAATGGTAATGACAAATAAATATCTTCCTATGCAGCCTAATTTGTTGACGTCACCTCCTCCTATGGGTGGTTTAGGAGCGTTATCACAATCAGAACCTGTTACTGATCCTTTGCAAGCGCCAGCGATGAGCCAATTTTCGTCTATGTATGCTGCTCCTCGTACGGCTACTCCTGCTCCTACTTTTTTAGATCAGTTAGACAGCGACCCAAAGAAAAACCTTTATTTAACTTTGTTACGTGGCGGTTTTAACACGATGGCTGCTGCGGGTAAGCCCGGATCTACTGGGCTAGGTGCAATAGGCGAAGGGTATGGGGCGGCTATTACCCAAGGGCTTAAACGCAAAGATGAAATTACAAAAATAGCGGCAGCGAAAGCAATTGCTCAACAAAAATTTAGGCAAAAACAACAAGAAATAGAAGGCACTGCCGAACACCGAAAAGGTTTGTTATCACAAGGTGGTAAAAAAATAGATGTAATGAGAGAAACGCTAGAACAAAAGAAAAAAACTGATGCTGATGACATTTCTTTAAAACGAGATAAGCTAGAACAAACCAAAAATAAAAATAGAATAGACGGCCAAACAACCATGTACCTAAAAGACACAGATGAAGAAGGCAATGTTTTTTGGACGCCTAAAACAGTAAATAAGTATGATGAAAAACAATTATCAAATTTAGAAAGTAGGGGCTATATAAGTGGTGACGCTTATGGAAATAAATTAAAATTAATGGAAATTAATCAAAAAGAACTAGACAGTGATAGAAAAAATCAAGGAGAACTAGAAAAAATAAATATTCAACAACAGACTTTAAAATTAGCTCAAAATAAAAATATAACGAGCGGCATGACAACAGTGTTTAAGTTTGACGAAACCGCAGAAAACGGTGTTGCTGTGAGAAATGTGAATAAAGCCTCTAACCCTAAAGAGTACGCAAAACTTGTTGCTGGTAATTGGTATCCGCCTGACGCTTGGTCAAACATACTTGATTCTAAAAAACTTAGCTTACAAGAAGAAATAGCCGCTAATACCCAAATAAATGAAGAAAATAAAATTCAACTTCTTCAAGAAGAAAATAAACGCAAAAACGAAGTGACGTTTTACGATTTATCTGATCCAGATAACCCTAAAGAAAAAACACTTAATAGAATTAATGATGCTGAACAAATAAAAACACTCCAAACCGAGGGTAAGTTCCTTACTGGGAAAATGTATAAACTTTTATTTGACGATAAAAAAGCTAACAAACCAAAATATGAAATTTACGCTGGTAGAGGTGCCAGTGGTCCGACGTTTACTTTAGTAGACACTACAAAAGAAGCTAGTTTAAAACAAGCAATAAATAGTGGACACACTCAAAAATTAGGAGCTTTTGATATGAGCCCTAATGTTGAAACATACTACGACACAGATGGTGGTCCACCTGTATCTGTTGAAGTAGGTTCCCCTAAACATCGGGAGTTAATGAATATTATCAGTGCCGAACCTAGTAAATATGTAAAAGTAACACTGACTTTAGATAAACCACCAAAAACTAACCAAACAGTTCAGTATAAACTAACTACAAAGAAAAACGTGTTTGGTGGAATGCGGAAAGCTGTGGACAATGTTATGCGGGCTGTTAGTGCGAGACCTAAAGAGGAAATAGTTGGCCTTGGTGGTACCGTACGAGGTTTGGTGCAAAATATAAAAGGTTCTGCTGAATCTTTATCCAATTTGTTTACTACAAGATCTTCTTACGAGAGTGTAGATGATGAAGGTAATGTTCAAACTAATAATATGACAGATAAAGTTCAATTTGAAGAAAATAAATATAGAAGAGATTTTTTAGACCCTAAACGTATTTTAAAAAAATTACAAAAAAATGGCTTAGATATTAGCTTACTAGAAGTGTCTATTTTACAGCACCGCATGGCGTATATTGCGGCTAGGATGGATAAACCTGCTGAAAAAATAAATAAAAGTGATGTTGAAGCTAACCTTAAAACATATGACATTAAAGGTGCTGGTAGGGATGAAGCTTTAGCTATTTTATCTTTTTTCCAAAATAGGTTAGTTACTGAAATAGAAGGTGTTGATAGGGAACTATTAGAAATAGATCAACGTTTAACTACAAGACCGAGTCTTTCTGGTACAAAGTCTTTACCGCCTGTTCCTGGGACTCCGCCTGTAGGTACATTTAATGCTACGGATGGAACATTCACTAAAGCAAAACAATAAAGGAGCCGTTTAATGGCTGAAAACCAAGGATATAGAATAGACGTTCCAGAACTTCCTGGTTTAGATGTTTTTATTGCGTCCCCTGATGGACCTAGTGAAGAAGAAATAGTTAACATACAGCAAATGATTAAAGAAATTGCGGCTACTTCGCCAGAACAATTACCAGCAGGAAAAGGTTCTGTTGCTGAGTCACTCCAAGACCCAGCAAAAGCGTTAGAACTTGCAAATATAGGCCGTGGTAGAAGAACACAGCGATATCCTGGTATGGAAGATTTTAACCGATATTTAGCTTCTACGGGTTTGCCAGAATCGTATAAGCACGTTGCTCGTGGTGCGGGCGGCATGCTCGGAAGAATAACAGGTACCGCAACTGGTTTTGGAGCGGGGTTAGCTTCTGGTCCTGGAGCCCCTGTTGTGTCCCCTATTATGGGTTTATTGGGTGGAGAAGCGGGCGACATAGCTGGAAGCGCGGGTGGTGATGCTATGTTCAATGTTGCAGATGATTTGTACCGATCACAAAACTATCAACCACCACGCTACAAAGAAGACAATAAAATGATGGGTCCTATTAAAAGCGCGGGTGAGGCGGCATATGATAGTGCGTTTTTCGGTCCGTTAATTTCTTCCGGTGTTAAAGCAGTCGGTGGTCCTCTTAAATACGCAACCCGTAGGGCACTTGGGATTGGTGACAACGACACAATGATTAATGCGTTACGACGCGGTGTTGGAATGGATGCTCCTGCCGCCACTGACGGTGCCGCTACACTGGCTAGGAAAAGCAGTGAAGCTGGTGGTTCTGGTGTTGGTGAACGTGAGGTACAGAAGCTTGGGTATTTAGATTCTATAAAAAATAAACTTGGTATGGGTGCCCCTAAAAGCGCAACTAATATTGATGGCGAGACTTATGTTCCTGTACAGGTTGGAAAAAAGACAGGTGGTTCTGGGTTAGGTATTATGGACGTTAGCCCAACTGCTCAAAAAATTATTCCAGCTATTGCGGTGCTTCCTTTTGTTGGCAATATAGTAAGGGATCATGTTGTAAAGGTTGGTAAAACTTTAGATAACGAGCTTATAAACATTTTAGATGACGTTGCTCCAACTACAATCTTAAACAAAGGGCTCACTACTCCAGAAGTTAGTAAACTATGGACTAAGCTTGCTGGTGATAGCTATAACACGTTTAATTTAGGTATTAAAAAATTAAAAGAAACAATGTTTGAAACTAGTAAATCTCTTGGTATGCCTAAAGTGATTCCAAATACAGGTCTTCGCCAAGCGGCAAAAAAAGCTTTAAAAGACATAGAAAATGCAAGAACTACGTTAGAAGATGGAACAGTTGTAGAGGCTTATAAAGATAATCCACTTGTTCAGCAAATACGTAATTTTTCAAAAGTAGAAAAAATGTGGTCTCTTGAGCAATACCAAGGACAAATGGCGACTTTACGTGAAAATCTTAAAAAATATGGTGGTGAAGGTTTTGATGTGTCTATTGCTACACCGCTTAAAGAAGCTATGGAACAAGGTCTTTTAAATCCTTCTGTGCGGTTTGGGGGTAAGGGTGCTGTAGATTTAACTAATCAGTTAAGGGCTTGGAAAACAGCATTTACAAGCGGTATTAAAAAATATGAAACAAGTACAGCTAAACGGGTATTTAAACGCCATGACCGTGGAATATTTGGTGGCTATGAACAGTTTGGTGCTAAAGAAGCTGACGAGATTTTTGAAGCTGGTTGGAAACCAAACTCTGAAGAAGCAATGAAACATTTAGAAGATGTTGTAGGCTGGAAAGCAGTAGCTCAAGGGCTTCGTAGTAAAATGGATGAAGCATTAGAAATGTTTCGCACTGTTGACCCAGCAAAAGGACAAGTTAAATTTAACCTACCAGCGTTTAAAAAATCAATAGGTTTAGACACTGAAACGGGCGTAAAAAACATAAACCACATTCTTAGTAACGTAGATGTTAGTCCTAAACTACTTAACAGTGTTATGGACAAACTAGAGCTTATGAGTAAAATTAGAGTTCCTGATATGTCTACCTTCTTACAGCGTCGTGTTACTCTTGGTGGTATTGGTGGCTTACTTAGTGTGAGTAGTTTTGGATCTACAGGGGTTGTTGGTGCAGCGGCGACTTTATATGCTTTACGCAAAGGTGCCAAATTTTTAACCGATCCTAATATGCTACGTAAATTTACAACAGCTTTTGATTCTAGCCCTTTAACTACAGCAAAAAGACAAATGCAGTTTGATGTTTTAAAGCAACTACAGGGTAATGATTATACGCACGAAGCTTCTGGTAAACCGCGTTCAGACGTAAAAGGTGAAGCTGCACAAGCCACTATAGAAGAACCTGATTTACTTACTGAAGTACAAGAACGCACTATAAGGGACTTACGTAAACAGTGGAATAAGCTTCCTTCTAGCTTACAACAGAAAGCTCTTGGAGCAGTAGACTCTGTTGAAAATATTGACAAGACTTTAAAACTACCTCAAAAAGCAATTTTAGATGGTTCTTTATATAACTATTTAACGGAGTAAAAACCGGCCAGATCCCGAGCTAACAATACTCAGCAATACCGTGCCAATACCTCTACATCTCTTACTGGCTTTGGGATACAGGCGGGTGGTATTGGAGTATTGGCAGAATTGGCAGTTTTTACTTAAAGAATCTAAAAAGATCTAGCCAGATTTAGGGTGTCTAGCAATACTCATCCAAGTGTATCCCATACTGCAATCGGGATAGGGCGGTATTGGTGAGAATTGGTCGTTTTGTAACTCGTTGTTTTTACAGTATAATTTATATCAGACTTAACAATACTAATAAATTCAAAGTAATACCAAAAATAACTCTTGTATAGTTACCCTGCGAGCGGAAGATCTATAGATAAACTACACTTAAAATTAATACTTTACGGCCCAAGGGGAGAACAGCTATACTGTATTTAGAACTTAGAAAGGCAGAACATGATAAATTACCCGTTTAAAACAAAACCGTACGAACACCAGCTTGCCGCACTAGACAAAGGTTGGAATAAAAGAGAGTACGGATACTTTATGGAAATGGGCACTGGTAAAACTAAAGTGCTTATTGACAGCGCGGCTATGCTGTATGATCAGGGAGAAATAACAGGGTTACTTGTTATAGCGCCTAAAGGTGTTTACAGAAACTGGGACCAAAAAGAAATACCTACACACCTACCAGAGCACATTCCAATGGTTATGGGTGTTTGGTCACGGAACCTAACTAAGAAAAAGAAAGTAGAAATAAACACGCTGTTCCACCCAAATGACAGCCTAAACATACTTGTTATAAACATAGACGCTTTAATAACGGCTAAAGGAGCGCTCGTTATTGAAAAGTTTTTACTTGCCCACCACACAATGATGGTTATAGACGAAAGCACCATTATTAAAACCCCAAAAGCCCAAAGAACTAAAGCGGCAATTAAATTCGGTAAAATGGCAAAGTATCGCCGCATCTTAACCGGAAGCCCTATTACAAAATCCCCGCTAGATGTTTACACCCAATGTGAGTTTTTAAATGAACACCTTTTAGGCTTTAGTTCTTTTTACGGCTTTAGGAACCGTTACGCCACAACTGTAAATGAAAACTATGGCGGCAGACGTTTTATTAAAGTAACTGGATACCAAAACACAGAAGAGCTTGCCAATGTTTTACGTGAGTTTACTTACAGGGTAACTAAAGACGAGTGCCTAGACTTACCGCCTAAAATATTTATGCGACGTGAGTTTGAGATGACTAAAGAGCAAAAGAAAGTGTATAACGAGATGAAGGCTAGTGCTATTGCATTCTTAGAAGGCGAAGAAGCCAGCGCTACCGTTGTTATTACTCAGTTGTTACGTTTACACCAAATTAGTTGTGGGTTTTTCCCAGCGGATAGCGGTGAAATTACACCATTAAAAAATTACCGGATGCAAGAGATGTTTACCGCCCTTGAGGAAGTACGTGGTAAGGTTATTATCTGGGCTAACTATAGGCACGACATATTTATTATAAACGAACACTTAAAACTCACATATGGTAAAGATTCTGTAGTAACTTATTTTGGAGATACAAAAGACGATGATAGGCAAAAAGCGGTGTCTAATTTTCAAGACTTGGAAAGCCCCGTACGGTTTTTCCTTGGAAACACACAAACGGGTGGATACGGCATTACTCTCACTGCGGCAAACACTGTTATCTACTACTCAAACAATTACGATTTGGAAAAACGCCTTCAAAGCGAAGATCGCGCACACCGTATTGGTCAGCACCACCCAGTTACGTACATTGATCTTGTTTGTAAAAACACTATTGACGAAAAAATTATAGGCGCTTTAAGAAATAAAATATCTCTTGCCAACTCCGTAACTGGGGATAAATGGAGGGACTGGATATGACAATAATTTATATAATACTAAATCTTTTAAATCTTTTGTAAAAACCCCTTGCTAGTTATTGGTGATTTACTGCAACATACTTTTTTATTTATGGAGGCAAAATGCCCGCAACAGTGTTTGTAACCCAGGATTCCCCTGGACGTAATTTTTTTCCTGCGTTAAAGTACGGAGAACTTGTACCACTGTTCCCCGGAAACGCTCAAGTTGTATTAAGTGCAACACCAACAATCCGGTCTCTTAAAACTAAGTTAAAAAACTTTAATGATGAAGACTTTTTACTGCTAACTGGAGACCCTGTAATTATGGGGTTATCTATTACAATAGCCCTTGAGTTAAATTTAGGACGTGCTAAACTATTAAAGTGGGACAGACAGGAGCGTGACTACTTCCCTGTCACAATTAATTTACACGAGAAAGGATAAATAATGAATGATATATTTGCAGAAATGGAAGCCGATGCAATTGATGCTTCTGTAATACCTAAAGACCACGACCTTGAAAGCGTGGCTGGTATAGCACAAAAACAACTAGAGCTTGAAGCGGCTGTTGTACGTACTGAAGAACACTTAAAACAGTTAAAAAGAGACCTAGAGCAGGTTTCTACACGAGACCTACCTGACGCCCTTATGGAGCTTGGCCTAAGTGGTTTACCACTAGCAAACGGTACAGTAATATCTATTAAGCCGTTTGTGTCGGCTAGTATAAGCAAAGCCCGCCAAGAAGAAGCCCATACATGGCTCCACAAAAACGGACACGGCGATCTTATTAAAAACATTGTCAGCATAAACGCTGGTAAAGACAAACTTGCGGCAGATGCCGCAATCGATGCTTTGGTAGAAGCGGGCTTTGTCCCAGAAACCAAAGAAAGTGTTCATGCCCAAACCCTAAAAGCGTTTGTTCGTGAGCAGGTTGAAGCGGGAACGGCCTTACCGCTAGAGCTCTTCGGAGTATTTTTAGGCCAAAAAGCGACCATTAAAAAAGGATCTTAGAAATGGCGAAAAAAGATGTAGCAGTACAAGACGAAGCTGGTTTGCCAGCAGAGTTTTTAAATGAGATGGCACTAGATGCTGGGGCAGGGTCAGAGGAAGTAACTGCCAAAGATTTAGCAATACCGTTCTTACGTGTGTTGCAAAAAATGAGTCCACAACTATCCAAACGGGAAGCCGAGTATATTGAAGGTGCCACTGATGGTGATATCATTAATACGGTAACGGGACAGCTATGGGCGTGTAGTGATGAAAAAGACCCAGCAAAAGTTACGCTTATCCCTGTAGATTTTAAGTTTAAGGTTATGGAGTGGTGGCCTCGTAACAGCAAGCTAGGTTCGGGCCTTGTAAAATCTTATACCCGTGATGAAGATTTACCCGCACACGAGCGTAAAGAAAACGCTGAGGGTAAAATGAAAACTATGACTGATCAGGGTACAGAGCTTATTGACACAGCCGAACACTACGTACTAATTGTCCACCCAGACGGGACTATGGAACAAGCCCTTATTGTTATGAGTAGTACACAACTAGGTTCTAGCCGTAAATGGAACAGTTTAATTAAGCAAAAAATGCTTAGTACAGCAAATGGTCCAGTACCTGCACCTTCGTTTAGTCATATGTATACGTTAGGTACAGCGTATAAATCTAATGACGATGGCGAGTGGGCGGTGTTTACCGTGGCCGACGCGGGCAGGGTAGAAAACATTGACATTTACCGTGCGGCAAAAGCGTTTAACACTTCTATCAGTTCTGGTACTGTAGTCGTAAAGCACACCCAAGAAGGAACAAGTACAGACGTTCCATTCTAATCATATACCCGCCCCGTAACAAGGGCGGGTTTTTCTTGGGGAAATAGTTTATGACGACAGCACAAAGAATGATGGATAGGTTTGCGGGCATGGAAGAAGCCCATGGGGTTTACATAATATCCAAAGACATAGACGATAACGGCAAGCACAAAGGGAAGGCGTTTACTAAACGAGAACCTATTACCTTAGATTTGTGGGAAAAACATATAAAAGGTAAAGATAACTTAGGTGTTATCCCAATTAACTCTTCAAACAAATGTGTGTGGGGTGCGTTAGATATAGACGACTACAGGCTTGATTTAAAATCATTTTCAATGCGGGTTCACAAATTAAAAATACCTGTTATCCCACTTCGAAGTAAAAGTGGTGGATGCCATTTAGTGCTGTTCCTTTCCGAACCTGTAGAAGCTAAAAAACTACAAATAAAACTTAGGGAACTAGCGGCTACACTTGGGTATGGAACCTGTGAAGTGTTCCCAAAGCAAAGCAAGGTTTTAATAGACAAAGGTGACTTAGGTAACTGGCTTAATATGCCTTACTTTGGTGGAGACCGTGGAACACGGTATGCGTTAGACAAAGAAGGTAAAGCAATAAAGCTAGAAGATTTTTTAAACATTGCAGACAAAATAGCTATTACACCAGAACAGCTTGATGATTTACCTACTAGCGTTGGTGGCAAAGAACTATCAGATGGACCACCCTGCTTACAATCTTTAATCAACCAAGGTTTCCCACAAGGTACGCGGAACAACGGTTTGTTCGCATTAGGTGTTTACGCAAGAAAAGCTTTCCCAGACACTTGGGAAGAGAAACTTGACGAGCTTAACAGCAAGTATATGGACCCACCATTAGACTCTAAAGAGGTGCAAGTATTAATTAAACAAATCGGTAAAAAAGATTACAATTACCGCTGTACTGACCAACCATTAATCGGCTTTTGTAATTCAGCTCAGTGCCGTACACGTAAATACGGTGTCGGTGGGGGAGCTATGCCTTCAATGGTAGGTTTGCGTAAAATACCAACTGACCAACCCGTTTGGTTTTTAGAAATTAATGGCACAACAGTTGAGTTATCTACTGAAGATTTACAACAACAAATGAAGTTTCAAAAAGTTTGTATTTCTGCGTTAAATATAATGCCTCCAAAGTTGTCTGATCGCCAATGGCAAAACACTGTTCAGGCGCTACTTGACGGCTGTGAAATTTTAGCAAAACCAAAAGAAGCTGGTATAGCCGAGCAATTTATGGAGCTGTTAGAAGGTTTTTGTTCGGACGTGTCACAACAATCTCGTTCCCAAGAAGAGCTGTTGTTGGGTAGACCGTGGCTTGGTATGGACCAAAAAACAGAAAAAGTTAGGGTGTTTTTTAGATTACGAGACCTAGAAGATTTTTTAAACCGCAAAGGCTTTAAATACTACACCAGAAGTCAAATAAGCAGTAAGCTCACAAGCACTGAAATAAAAGCTGTTCCTAAATTTTTTAAAATAAAAGGTAAAGGTGTAAATACTTGGCACATTGATCCACCAGAACAACAGGCGGCACCGTTTGATTTACCGGACATGGGTGAAGATGTTCTTTAAACCTGAAATAATTTTAGGTCCTCCAGGATGTGGTAAAACTACCCACCTGTTAAACGAGGTGCAATCTACCCTTGATAGTGGCGTCACCCCCAACCGCATTGGCTACATGGCATTTACTAAAAAAGCCGCAACAGAAGCCGTAGAACGGGCTACAGAACGCTTTAACTACACTGCTCGCCAGCTTACATACTTTAGGACGTTACACAGCATGGCGTTCCGTATTTTGGGCTTGACTAAATCTAAAGTCTTAGACAGTAAAAAACAAAAAGAATTTGGTAATTTAATGGGGATAACCATAACGGGTAAAATTAATTCAGAAGAAGGCACTGTTGGTACAGCGTCCCGTGGGGATAAAGCACTGTTTATTAGTGCTATGAGTCGTATCCGGCGTGTGTCTTTAGAAGACCAATATTATGTAGACCCTATGGACTTAAACTGGTATGAAGTTGATAGAATACACAGAGGCTTAGACAAGTTTAAAAAATCCCGTGGTGTGTTAGATTTTACAGACATGCTTGAAAAGTTTGTAACTACCGCAGACACACCAGAGCTTGATCTTTTAGTTGTTGACGAAGCCCAAGACCTAAGTGCCCTACAATGGGAGATGGTACGTAAAATGAGCAAAACAGCGGTAAGGACTGTTTTAGCTGGGGATGATGACCAAGCTATTTTTCAATGGGCGGGGGCAGATGTTGAGTACTTTATTAACCTAGAAGGGCCGACCACTGTTCTACAACAAAGTTATAGGGTTCCTGTTAAAATACAGGACATTGCTCAAAACATAATAAGTCGCGTAAGCATACGTAAAAACAAAAATTGGAAGCCAAGGGAAGGTGTGTCTTCTATACAGTACCATACAACTACCGACCACATAAACATGGAAAAGGGTAGCTGGTTAATTCTTGGCAGAAATTCTTACCTACTTGAAGAAGCAGAGACTAAATGCTACCGTGACGGTCTTGTGTTTGTTAAAAACGGTAGACGGTCTGTTAGCGATAAATCAATTGAGACCATTAAAGTGTGGGAAGAATTACGCAAAGGCGGGTCATGCACAGCGGTTCAAGCCACACCCATACTAAGATTCACAACAAATCGTATGAAAGATTACCCTCATCACGGTGTATTTACACTAACGGACCTTAAACGCGATTGGGGCGTACAATCAGAAAAACTGTGGCATGACGCTTTTATTTACATGAGTGCAGTAGAGCGTTCGTATCTTATTGCCGCACTACGACGTGGGGAGAAGCTAACTAAAAATCCAAGGATTGTTTTATCCACAATACATGGGGCCAAAGGAGGTGAAGCTGATAACGTAGTGCTGTTTACAGACATTGCAAATAGAACACACAGGGACATGCTTAAAGACCCTGATTCAGAACAACGTGTGTTTTATGTTGGAGCTACTCGCGCCAAAGAAAACTTACATATTATACTCCCAAGGAGTAAATATTACTTTTCAGGTGTGTAGGATAATTGTTATAGTATATTGTCAAAAAGTTAAAACTTGTCACTTAGGAGGACATTATGGTTACTAAAGCAGAGATCAAAAGTATAGAAGTCGGAGCAGATGACACTATTGTCATAGTGAAAGACTTCGAAGGTAAAGCCCGTCGCGAAGGTACGAAAGCTGCAAAAATCTTTGACAGTTACAAAGACGGACAAACTGTTGCTGAATTTTTAGCAAAAAGCCGAGAAGTTGGCGGCTCACTTCGCAATGTTCGTAAAGATGTTGCTTACGGCAGAATTGAGCTAAAGAAAGCGGCTTAATTGCTACTTTAGCCAGTTTCTCCGTTGCTGGTGGAGTGGGTGTAAGCCCCACACATTTTAGAAATTAGAAAGGAAGAATTATGTCACAAACAGTTGAGTTTACAATGTTTTTCGGACAAGACAATGAATTAAGCATTATTGCTGAAGTAGGTGATTCTAAAAACACAGAGCGTCTTGAAAGAGGCCATGTCGATATCACCCAATGCAAACTTATCAAATACATGGGTAAAAAGACAAGGATAGTTTTAAATTTTGAACCTGAAGGTTTAGGAGTTTGGAACAGGCATTTAAATAAGTATGAAAGCCTAATGGACGACATTGCTGATGCGGCTCATGAAAAGTTGGAGAATTAATAATGGGTGAATTTCATTGGTTCTGCTCTAACAATGATGGTTGGGGTTCAGATGATAAGCTTGAAAAAGCATTACATAAGTGTAAAATGAGTTCTGTTAGTGCGGGGAACTGTAATATTTGGCGAGTTCCAGGAACCAACAAAGAGCTGTATAGCATTGTTGATTTTAAGCCAGACGTTGAAGGTATAAACTATATTGGCAAAACAAAAATTTGATCAGTGGAGAACTACAATGAGAGTAGACGAATTTTATAACTTTATGATTAAGCGTGAAACACTGCGTTTAGTTAAAGAACAAGGTGGACCGTGGCCTTGGACAAATGACCCCATACTTCAAACTTATAAATTTACCAATGTAAAGCGAGCCCACGACAAAACTACTAGATGGTTTTGGGAGAATGTTTTAGATAAACACCATAATGCCCCTAAAGAAGAACTACTGTTTAACTGTGCCTTGTTTAGATACTTTGGAACTATAGAATTTTCAGAAGCTATTGGGGGTTGGACTGAAAATTGGACAAAACATAAAGACATTATAAGAAACATAGCTAAAGAACGATTACGACAAGGTAAAAAAGTATTTACAGGGGCTTATGTAATAACAAATCAGGGAATAAAAGCGCCTAAACAAGATGTTGTAATTGATGAGTTTTTAACCCCACTTTGGCACAAACTACCAGACTTAGTGACTGTTGCTAATGAAACACAAAGTTGGCAAGCTGTTGCTATAGAAATGATGAAATTAAAGGGTTTTGGCGGCACAGGTTTTATGACTAAAGAGGTATTGCAGGATGCTATACATACTCCAGTGTTTTCTACTTGCTCTGACATTAACACTTATTGTCCTGTTGGTCCAGGAGCAAAGCGTGGGATCAATCGTGTTCTTGGATTTGACAAAGATGCAAAATTAAATAACGGGCTGGAAGTAATGATTAAGTTATTTAATGAACGTGCCGTATTTTGGCCTGAAGACTGGGTAACGCTTGAGTTGCACGACATACAGTTCCAACTATGTGAGTTTGATAAATACGAGCGTGTAATGCACGGAGAAGGCAGACCAAGGAGCCGCTATAAACATGGATAATGCAGTGCAGGATGACATATGGGAGTGGGCTAAAAACACGTTTCCTAATTCAAAAACAGAAAATCACCTCAACCATTTGTTAAAAGAAGTTGAAGAACTAAAAGCAGATCCTAAAGACTTATTAGAATACGCAGATTGTTTTATTATCTTACTGCACGTTGCAAAACAAAATGGAGTAACGGTTGACCTTATACAAGATGCTGTTAAAATAAAAATGAATATAAACAAAAAGCGCAACTGGACACAACCAGATAAGGATGGCGCACAAAGACACTTGGAGGACTAAATGATTATTAATATTCGAGGCACTTCCGGCACAGGAAAAAGCACACTTGTAGCTAAACTGATGGCTAACTATCCAATTATCAGTACCGATTTAGAATACGTTTTAGGCAAGCGGGACGTTATTACTGAGCGTTCTAAAAAGAAAACTGTAGGCTACACCCTTGAAAAAGGAATACACGTTGTTGGCCGATATGAAACTAAGTGTGGTGGGTGCGACACGATTAAAACACAGGACCAAGTGTTTCGGCTAGTTGACGAAAACGCGAACATACATAAGCACGTTGTGTTTGAAGGACTTTTAACGTGTAACTCATACGGGCGTTGGAAAGAGCTTGCCAATCGCCAAGATTTCTTTTTTCTTTTCTTAGACACTCCTATATCGCAATGTTTAGAAGCGGTGGTAGCAAGACGTATAGAACGCGGTAAAACTCCAGAAGAGGCTGTAGCCGACGAGCGCACTATTTATAATTTGACACGGATGTATGACACAAACCAAAAAACATTTAAAAAGTGTGGTGCAGATAATATGAAAAGCGCTATGGTAAATAGGCAAGATGCTTGGGGTGTATTACAGGGACTAATTACATGATAACGCTACATGCTCGTAATGTGAATGAAGCCTACACCATAGGACTTAACATGATAAAAGTTCAAGGGGTTCCCGAACCTAGCCGTGTAGGGGACGTGTTAGTTATGGATTGCCCTGTGACCACTACATACACAAAACCTAATGAGCGTGTACTATTTAATGCCTCAAGAAACGCTAACCCTTTTTTCCATTTAATGGAAAGTTTGTGGATGCTTGCAGGTCGCAACGATGTATCTTGGATAAAGCCTTTTAATTCTTCTTTTGACCAGTTTAGCGACGACGGTAAAGTGTTCCATGGCGCTTACGGCTATAGATGGCGCAACCATTTTGATAAAGACCAATTAAATGATGTTTGTACTTTACTTAAAACAGATCCTAACACCAGAAGAGCGTTTATCGGTATGTGGGATCCTAGAGCTGATGACGGTATCGGTGGTCTTGATTACCCTTGCAATGTTGGGATTAGCCTTCGTTGTCGGCAAGGTGCTCTTGACTTAACCGTATTTAACCGTTCTAATGATATCATATGGGGTGCGTATGGAGCTAACGCTGTTCATATGAGTATTCTCCAAGAATACCTTGCCGCACAAATTGGTGTAAAAATAGGTGTGTATCACCAAGTCAGTAACAACTATCACGCCTATGTTGATGTTTTAAATAAGGTGGGTATACCTGACCCCCATCCAATGGATCCATATAGTATAGGCGATGTTAAACCCTTCCAAATGGTATCAGACCCTAAAACATTTATGGACGATTTAACCGCGTTTATGGATATTACTTTTAATTATATGAACAATAAGCCTACAAAAGAAAAAAGATTGTTTAGAAATATGTTTTTTATTGAAGTCGCGTTACCAATGGTGTATGCGTGGAAAATGCAAAAACAAGGAAAACTATTAAACGCACTAACTGAAATACAAGCGATGGCTGTGTGTGATTGGCAAGCAGCTTGTTCTATGTGGATCAAAAGAAAGGTAGAAAGAAATGAATTTAAAACGACAGGGCGGGAACGTAGCAAGGTGGCACACGATACCGACTAACAAAGGACAAACTGTTGCTGAACACAGTTGGGGGGTAGCAATGATTTGCCGTGAGTTGTGGCCCTTTGACTACACACTAATGGAAGCGGCTTTATGCCACGATCTTGGAGAAGCCCTTACAGGGGATGTACCTTGGCCCGCAAAAACACAGAGCCCAAGTCTTAGAAAAGAACTGGATTTTATGGAAAGCAAACATTTAGATATTATAAACGCTTTGGTTCCTTTGGATAACCAACAACACGAAAAACTAAAGTTAGCCGATATGCTGGAAGTGTTGTTTTACGCCATAGAAGAAATAGAAATGGGTAACCAACACTTTAAAGAAATATTTGGACGTGCGTATGATTACTTTGAATCACTTAATGTAAAAGAAAAACCTGTAGTTTTAATGTTACAATACCTTGATAATAAATATGAGGAGATAACAAATGCCAGCTAATGATAAACAAGTAGGTGGGAACCACTACCGTACTGAAATACAGCATTGGGATTGGGCGGCAGCAAACGAGCTTGATTATTTCCAAGGTTGTATAACAAAGTATGTTGCAAGACATAAGAAAAAGAATGGTTTGGAAGATTTACTAAAAGCACAGCATTTTTTGTTTAAATACATTGAGCAAGAATACGGTATTGATGAAACTGAAGCCGTTAAAACAACACCTACTCCTGCTCCAGGAACAGTTACTTTCACACCTAATAGTGAACTAAACAACGGGATTACGGAAGTTCAAATAGACGACGGTGAAGCTACTCCTGCATATGTAAACCAAGATTAATGCGTGTTCCGCAACTTATACAAGCTTTAGTAGACAGTGCCAACCTCTGGAAAATATCCAGTAAAGAAATGGCGCTCATAGCTGGATACGAAGTGCGGGACATTTACGCTTGGTCCCAAGGTAAAAAACTCCCAACACTACCAGAATATGTAGACTGGGCTAACAGTTTAGGCTATGAAGTTACACTTATTAGGAAAGGGGAAAACTCTATTGCAACTACCACTGTTCACTCCTCAAAGTAATTGGCGGGCACCTGATATTTTACCAGATTGGGAAAGCGCTGACGCCATTGTAATTGATTTAGAAACTAACGACCCTAACCTAAAACTAAAAGGTAGTGGGTGGGCACGTAAAGATGGGCACGTAGCTGGAATTGCCATTGGTTTAGTACACGGTGCAAAGTGTCATACATATTACTTACCAATAGGGCACCAAATGGGAGGCAACCTTGACAAAGACCGTATAATTGAATATATGGATGAAATATGTTGTAGTTCTATTTTAAAAGTATTTCATAACGGTATTTACGATATCGGCTGGTTGTCTACTTTAGGAATCAAATGTGCGCTGCCTATTTTTGACACAATGTTTGGGGCTAGTTTGTTAGACGAAAACCGTATATCTTACTCATTAGACAACCTTGCAAAAGACTGGTGTAATTCTGGTAAAGACGAAGTAGTCCTTAGGGAAGCGGCATCTGCGTATGGTGTAAAACCAAATCTAGTTAAATCACAAATGTGGAAACTACCACCACAATTCGTAGGCCCATACGCGGAACAAGACGTTGTTGCAACACATAAACTTTGGGTGTTTGAAGAAGCCAAATTTTTAGAAGATAAAAAGCTAAACGAGCTAAAACACTTAGAAATGGATCTTATCCCGTTATGGGTGGCAATGAGAACAAACGGTGTTAGGGTAAATGAGGATAAAGCTGATGAGTTAGTTAAACACCTCAACAAAGAGTTAGTTAAAACGCACGACGAGATTTTTAAAAAACACGGAGTAAAAATAAACATTTGGGCGGCTGAATCTATAAAAGTAGCTTTTGACCAAGAAAACTTAAAATACCCACAAACTCCAACAGGGAAACCTAGCTTTACTAAAGAATTTTTAATTGCTCACCCACACGAATTACCTAAAACAATTCTTCGTGCCCGTAATGTAGAGAAAACAATAAACACGTTTTTAATAGGTATGATTAAAGACAGTAGTGTAAACGGTCGTATATTTACAGAATTTCATCCTCTTAAATCGGACGGTGGTGGGGCTGTTTCTGGGAGAGTAAGTAGTAGCAATCCAAATCTACAACAAACTAGTGCTAGACACCCAGAGTTTGGTCCTATGATTCGCGGGCTGTTTCTACCTGAAGAAGGAACACGTTGGGGGGCACTTGACTATAGTAGCCAAGAACCAAGGCTCACAGTTCATTACGCACACGTCACAGGGCAAATTGGGGCTAGTGATGCAGTAGAAAACTATAGACGAGACCCACGTACAGACTATCACCAAATGGTTGCCGAGCTTTGTGGTATTGAAAGAAAACCAGCTAAAACAATCAACCTTGGCCTAGCTTACGGAATGGGCGAAGTAAAGTTGTGTCACAGCCTTGGATTACCAACAGAAATGGTAGAAGGTTACGGTGGTAACATGTACGAAGCGGCTGGTACAGAAGGTAGAGAGCTTATAGCTGGTTATCACGAAAACGTACCTTTTATTAAAGGTTTAACTGAGCAGTGTAGCAACCGTGCAAGCACCACAGGCAGCATAAGAACGCTAGGCGGTAGGCTATGCCGCTTTAACCAGTGGGAGCCTGTACGGGGCAAAGGGATGCCTACTTCGGATAAAGATAAAGCCCAAAAAGATTACGGTAAAGTGCGACGGGCATATACACACAAAGCTCTTAACCGTTTGATACAAGGGTCTGCCGCAGACATGACTAAGTTTGCTATGCGTGAAATACACAAAGAAGGTATTGTTCCTATGCTACAAATGCACGACGAATTAGACTTTAGTTTTGATAATGAAGCAACAGCTAAACAATGTGTTGAAATAATGGAAAACTGTGTTAAACTAGAAGTACCTGTAATAGTAGATGCTGAGTATGGAAACACATGGGCAGATGCAGTACATAAATGGTAAACTTTGAAACACTACATAAAAGGATGTGCCGATGCGTTGGAGCAATGGCGATGATGATAGCTAAAGATACCTACAATGAAGTAACTATTGAATACATACGTAACCATTTGAAAGCCATACTAAAGGAGCTAGATAAATGAATACAGACGTTATGATCGATCTTGAAACATTAGACAAGTTACCGACAACCGTTGTAGTGAGTATTGGTATAGTAGAATTTAATCCTGAAAAAGGCGCTGTGGATGTAGAACGCGGACTTTGTTTATACCCTGACATACAAGAGCAAATAGATGCAGGAAGAACTATATCAGCCTCTACTTTAGAGTGGTGGATGAAACAAAGCAACGAGGCTCGTAAAAGCACATTTAATGTTCGTCGCAGAAGCATACATGAAACTTGTGAAACTATAAGAGACTTTTTCTCTTTCATGGATAGACCTAAAGCATGGGGTAACGGGAGTGTTTTTGATATAACAATCATAGAAAATTTTATGGGATATACAAAAATACCTTGGAAGTACTGGGACATTATGGACACAAGAACCTTGCACCGACTACACCCATTTGATAAAAATAAAAAGGGCGAAGTTGCCCACACC
>TARA_R110000782_G_scaffold37223_20_pt1 | contig 23178 bp, 19 predicted proteins | sample TARA_R110000782 | Tara Oceans TARA_R110000782 (sample SAMEA4397859) | marine metagenome | biome: Polar Biome; feature: [SRF] surface water layer (ENVO:00010504); material: water (ENVO:00002006), including particulate matter (ENVO:01000060) such as... | depth 5 m | reverse complement strand
CGACGCGCCGCGGGGCGTCACCCGGCATGACGTGCTGTCCGCCAAGGAAATGCTGGCGGCCTGCGAGGCGGTGCTCCCCGTCGATGCCGCTATTTTTGCCGCCGCCGTCGCCGACTGGCGGGTGGCAACGGAATCCGGGCAGAAGATCAAGAAACAGGAAGGCAAGCTTCCTCAGCTTACCCTCGCGGAAAACCCCGATATTCTGGCAACGCTCAGCGCCCTTGACGCGGGCCGCCCGTCCCTGATTATCGGTTTTGCAGCGGAAACCGAGAAAGTCGTCGAAAACGGCCAGGCCAAGCTTGCCCGCAAGGGCTGCGACTGGATCGTCGCAAATGACGTCGGCACGGGGACCGGCACCTTTGGCGGCGATGACAACCGGGTTTTCCTGCTGACGAAAGACGGTGTAGAGGATTGGCCGAAGCAATCAAAAGAGTTGGTGGCAAGAACATTGGTGAAGAGAATTGCCACGTTTTTTCAAGGTGTTAAAGCATGAGAGATGTCGTAATTTCAATTACCCGCCTGCCCCACGGAATGGATTTACCACTTCCGGGATATGAAACAGCGGACAGTGCCGGCATGGATATCCGCGCCGCGGTCGATCGACCGATTGAAATTGCGCCAGGCGGCCGCGCCCTGATCCCGACGGGCTTTAAAATGGCGCTGCCGCAGGGATTTGAAGCACAAATCCGGCCCCGGTCCGGCCTGGCGCTCAAAAAAGGCATCACGCTTCCCAATAGTCCGGGCACGATCGATGCGGATTATCGCGGGGAAGTCGGGATCATCCTGCTGAACGCCGGAGAGGAAACCTTTACCATAGAGCACGGGGACCGTATCGCGCAGATGGTGATCGCCCCTGTCCTGCAGGCAAGCTGGTACGAAGTCGAGAGCCTTGATGAAACCGCGCGGGGCGAAGGCGGTTTTGGCTCCACGGGTGTTGCGGAAAAGGTGTCCTGACCATGCTGCATTTGCCGAGAAAAATGCTTTATGCGCTTGAGGCCGTCGTTGATATCGCCTTTAACGCGCGTCCTGACCCGGTGCAATCGAAGGAAATTACCAAACGGCAGGGCATCCCGCTCCGGTATCTGGAACAGGTAATGCAACAGCTTGTCCATGGGGGCATTCTCAAGGGCGTGCGGGGGCCGCGCGGCGGATATCGTCTGGCGCGGGAGCGGCGGCGCATTACGGCGGGAGATGTGATCCGGGTGATCAATGCGGCGGAGGCGGAAGAAAACGAGCAGATTTTCACCTCGGAGATCGGACAGAATGTCGTCGGTCCCCTGTGGAACGACGCCCAGGCCTCCTTGCTGGCGGAACTGGATTCCGTTACGCTCGAAGATCTGTGTCAGCGCGCCCTGAAAAAAGACCCTGCGGAAGTGCCTGCCGATGGCTCTCATTTCGAAATATAGATAAAAATCAATGGATTGGGCTGAAAAATGAAAAACGACCCGCCCCGCGGCAAGATCTATGACTCCATCGTCGACACAATCGGTGCCACGCCCTTGGTGCGTGCACAACGGATCACGCGGGATTGCCCGAACAATGTGCAGATACTGCTGAAGCTGGAGTTTTTCAATCCGCTCGCCTCTGTAAAGGACCGGATCGCTGCGGCCATGATCGAGGCGATGGAGGAGGCGGGCCTGATCAATGAAAAAACAGCGATTATCGAACCCACCTCCGGCAATACCGGGATTGGCCTTGCCTTTGTCTGTGCGGCGAAGGGGTATCATCTGACTTTGGTGATGCCGGAGAGCATGTCGCTTGAACGGCGCAAGATGCTGAAACTGCTGGGCGCCAATCTGGAGCTGACGGATGCGGCGAAGGGAATGAACGGCGCCATTGCCCGCGCCGAGGAGCTCAAACGCGAAATCGGCGATGCCGTGATCCCCCAGCAGTTCGAAAATCCGGCGAACCCGGCGGTTCATAAGGTGACGACGGCAACGGAAATACTTGCCGATACCGGCGGCAAGGTTGATGTGGTGGTCATGGGGGTCGGCACCGGCGGCACGCTGACAGGGGTGGGAACAGTCCTGAAAGAACACAGCCCGGATATCCGCATTGTCGCGGTGGAGCCCGAGGACAGCCCCGTTCTCTCCGGCGGTCAGCCCGGGCCGCATAAAATCCAGGGGATCGGCGCCGGGTTCTCGCCGAAAAACCTTGATGAAAGCCTGATCGACGAGGTGCTGACCATCGGCAATGAAACCGCGTTCGAAACCGCGCGGGAAGTTGCCCGGCTTGAAGGGATTCCCGTCGGGATTTCCTCCGGCGCCGCCGTTGCCGCTGCGTTGGAGATTGCCGAACGCCCGGAAATGGACGGCAAGACGATTGTTGTCGTTATCCCGTCCTTCGCCGAGAGATATCTGACCACCGCCCTGTTCGACGGCCTCTGACGCCATGGCGCTTAGTGACGACCAGCTTGACCGGTACGCGCGCCATATCATCCTGCGGGAAATCGGCGGCGCCGGTCAGCAGAAGCTTCTGCGCGCAAAAGTCCTGATTGTCGGGGCAGGGGGGCTGGGATCGCCGCTCGCGCTGTATCTGGCGGCGGCCGGGATCGGGACGATCGGCATTATCGATGACGACGTGGTCGATCTTTCCAATCTGCAGCGGCAGATTGCCCATGGCACAGCGGATATCGGGACCGAAAAGGTGACAAGCGCGGCGCGTTCGGTTGCGCGTCTTAATCCGGATGTGACGGTCGTTCCCCATATCGAGCGGCTGGATGCTTCGAATGCCGCGGCAATCATCGGCGAATATGACCTGGTTACGGATGGCACGGATAATTTCGAGACACGGTTCCTGTTGAACGACGCCTGCTATTTTGCCAAAAAACCGCTGGTGTCCGGCTCGATACTCCAGTTCGACGGGCAAATCAGTACTTTCAAGGCCTATGAAGAGGGGGCGAACCCCTGTTATCGTTGTCTCTTTCCCGTGCCGCCGCCGCCCGAGATTGCGCAAACCTGTGGCGAGGCCGGGGTTCTGGGGGCGCTCGCCGGTGTCGTCGGCAGTTTTCAGGCGGTCGAAGTGGTCAAGGAACTGCTTGCAATCGGGGAGGGGCTCTCGGGCCGGCTGCTTCTTTATGATGCCCTCACCGCGGAGGTCCGGAAAATCAAGGTTCCCCGCGATCCGAACTGCCCGCTCTGCGGCGAACATCCAACAATCACGAGCGTGTCGGCGACCGGTTAGCCGAGGAAATAGGCGGCCGCAAGGGTGAGCGAGAGGGGCAGGGTGACCATGGAGATGAGGGTCTGCACTGTGATGATTCCGGCCATCACCTCCGCATCCGCGCCGAGCAGTTTGGCAAGGGCATAGCCGGAGCTTGCGGTCGGGATTGTGCCATAGATGATCAGGATCATTGCCGGAATGCCGTCAAGCCCGACCAGTATTGCCGTTGTGGCGACAATCGCCGGAAAAACCGCGAGTTTGCAGACGGTGGAAATCACGACATAAAGCGCGCCGGTATGGATCGCCTTGATTTTGAGCCCGGCGCCGACGCAGAGAAGCGCGATGGGCAGGGATGCCTTGGCCAGAATTCCGGCGAAATCATTGATAATGGGAATGGGCCCGATTCCGGAAAAATTAAGGAACGCCCCGGCCCCGATCGCGATCAGGAGCGGGTTTCGGATAATTTCCTGAAACAGCCGCCGGGGCAGGCTTATGCCGGAGGCGCTTCCCTGATATCCGACCAGAACGCTCACGCAGAAAAGGTTGGTTGGCGGCACCAGAACCGCCGTCGCGACAGCGGCGAGCAGAAGCCCTTCCGCATGAAACAGATAATCGGCGACCGCAAAGGCAATAAAGGTGTTGTGGCGCGCGGCGCCCTGGAAAACCGCGCCGCCGATCGGGGCCGAGATGCCGAACAGCTTGACCGACGCGAGCGATATCAGACCTGTCGCCAGGAGACCGCCGAGCAGGGCCAGTGCATAGGTGCCGACAATGTCGTTTTGAAAGGGCGCGGTTGTCGTATTGTAGAAGAGGAGCGCCGGGAACAGGACCCAGTAAACCACGCGATCCGCATTATGCCAGAAATCACCGCTCGGAAAACCGTTGCGCCGCAGCAGGTTTCCAAGAACCAGCAGCAGGAAAATCGGCAGCACGGAAAGCGAAATCGCCCACATGTCTTTTTTGCATCCTTTAATTGTTGTTGACCGGGGCAGGGGGTCAGCCTGTTTTGTGATCGAATTTACACCGTTTGGCCAGAATAAAATGCTCCGGCGCCGGGTTTGAATGCAAAAAGCCCGGCGGCTCCTCTATGGAAACCGCCGGGCTTTTAAAGCTCAGTTAAGCGAATAACGCTGCTTATGCAATCTTCGGGGCGGATTGCAGGACGTCATCCTCAACATAATCGGTGAACTGCTCGAAATTCTCGATAAAGCGGGCAACGAGATCTTTTGCTTTCCCATCATACGCTGCCTTGTCCGCCCATGTATTGCGTGGGTTCAGAATTTCCGGAGGAACGCCGGGGCAGGACGTGGGCATGGCCAGACCAAAGAACGGATCTTTCTCCGTCTCGGCATTGGCAAGGGTGCCGTCCAGGGCCGCATTGACCAGCGCCCGTGTGTGGCCGATGGGCATGCGATGGCCGGTGCCGTATTCGCCGCCGGTCCAGCCGGTGTTGACCAGCCAGCAGTTCACGCCATGCTTGGCAATTTTCTCGCCGAGAAGTTTTGCATAAACCGCCGGATGGCGCGGCATGAACGGTGCACCGAAGCAGGTGGAGAAAGTCGCCTGCGGCTCATTCCCGAGGCCCTTTTCCGTGCCTGCAAGTTTCGCGGTGTAACCGGAAAGGAAGTGGTACATGGCCTGTTCCGGCGTCATCTTGGAGATCGGAGGCAGAACGCCGAACGCATCGGCGGTCAGCATGACGACATTGGTCGGAAAGCCGGCAACGCCGGTCTCCGATGCATTCGGAATAAACTCGATCGGGTAGGAGGCGCGGGTGTTTTCCGTCAGGCTGTTGTCATCGAGGTCAAGCTCTCCGGTATCCGGATCCATGACGACATTTTCAAGGACCGTGCCGAAACGGCGGGTGGTCTCATAGATTTCCGGTTCCGCCTCTTTCGAGAGGTTGATGACCTTGGCGTAGCAGCCGCCTTCGAAGTTGAAGACGCCATCATCGGACCAGCCATGTTCGTCATCGCCAATCAGCATCTTGCTGGCATCGGCGGAAAGCGTGGTCTTGCCGGTTCCGGAAAGACCGAAAAAGACACTGGAATTGCCTTCGTCGCTGACATTGACGGAGCAATGCATCGGCAGGATGTTTTTCTCCGGCAGAAGGTAGTTGAGAATGGAGAAAACGGATTTCTTGATCTCGCCCGCATAGGACGTTCCGCCGATGATCACCAGCTTCTCGGCGAAGTTCGGCAGCACGAACACTTCAGAGCGTGTCCCGTCAACGGCGGGATCGGCCTCGAAAGAGGGGACCTGAAGGATTGTGAACTCGGGCTTGAAGTTTTCCAGCTCATCGAAGGTTGGCTGTATAAACATGTTGCGGGCAAACAGATTGTGCCAGGCGCATTCGGTGATGATACGGACGGGCAGGCGGTGTTTCGGGTCCGCGCCAGCGTAGCAGTCCTGTACGAAGACTTCGCGGCCATTGAGGTAATTGCACATTTTCTGGTGAAGGTTTGCGAATTTGTCGGCGCCGATCGGCTTGTTGACCTTGCCCCACCAGATATTCTTCTCGCTTCCTGGCTCCTGGACAATGAATTTGTCATTGGCGGAACGGCCGGTATGTTGGCCAGTCAGGGCGACAAGCGGACCTCCGGCGGCGAGAGACGCCTCTCCCCGTTTGAGGGCTTCCTGATAAAGGGCGGGTGTCGATAAATTCCAGTAGGCCTTGCCTACATTGCCTAGGCCATTCTTATCCAGCCCATAACTGCTCTTACGGGGTCCTAATTGCTCCACATTCTTTCTCCAGCGCTGTCTATCGGGTCCCGTTTCCGGGTTTTCGTTTCAGAATAAGTTGCTTGTCATACCGGTGCAACATAACTGTTGCCAAAAAAGTAACTCTTAATATTGCTCTCTTTGTGGCTGTTTCAAATTTCCTTTAATTTTGTTCCACTTAAGTCATAACCGCTAAATTTTTTGTTAATTTCTAACAATTTTCAGCATTTCAATAATCTTGGTTCGGATATCGTTGGCGCTTGAAACCGGCTCATCGAAGAGAATCCGCTGATAGGTCCAGCCGCTTCGGAAGTCAATTCCCTCCCGGTCGATGCCGGTTATCTCGAAGGCGTCGGCGCCGCTTCCCTCAGCCCCGCAAAGCTCCTGCACGGCATCCGGATGATCCGCATTCATATGATCCACGACATCTGTTTCGATATCGATGTCATCCAGAAATCCGGGGGCGAGCAGAAAATCATCCTTATCGAGCCAGTGAATGTCGCCGAACCCGGCAACCAGATGCCCGCGACGGACATCCATCCGGTAGAGATTGAAATCCTTGAACCCGACAAATCCGCGGGCGGAGGGAAATCGCCGCAAATACCGTTCCGTAAGCTTCGCATCCTCGATAATGCCGAGGGTTCCCTCGATCGAGACGCGCGATAGGGTGAGCGGATCACGTCCGTCCGGTTCTTCGGCGATTAACAGGGAGACATTGTTGTTCCTGGCGATATTGCGGCTGTGAACCGCCATATCCGACAGCAGCATCAAAGGCCGCCCGGCAGGATCGGTCGCCACCATGACCAGGGACACATAGGGTGTGGCGTCCTCCGCCATGCTGGTTGCAAGGGAGGCGGTCGTCGCGCCGCGCAGGAGATTGCGCACGGTGCGGGCCCGCGTTTGTATTTCAGTCGAATCCAGCATGGGAGTGTTTTGCGGATATTTTCCGGAAATGCAAAAGGAAAAATCAAAAACCGCCGGAAAAGTTACGAAATGTGGAATTTATGATGAGGAAACGCCACAAAATCCATCCCGGACACGTAATTGCCTTAATTTGGATAAATGTAGATGGAAATTCACAGCAACAGATCATACAATATAGGTACCGACATGAATCTGGGGACTGACATGGCGACGAAAGTAGCCTTGGTCGATGACGACCAAAATATTCTGACGACTGTATCTATCCTTCTCGAATCCGAGGGGTTCGAGGTGTATAAATATTCAGACGGAGAGGAAGCCTTGAAAGGGCTCGCCGAAAATCCGCCGGATCTGGCCGTGCTGGATATCAAGATGCCCCGCATGGACGGGATGGAGCTGTTGAATCGCCTGCGCCGGACAACCACCCTGCCGGTTATCTTCCTGACGTCCAAGGATGATGAGATCGACGAGTTTCTCGGCCTTAAAATGGGTGCCGACGACTATATCCGCAAACCGTTCTCGCAACGGCTTCTGGTTGAGCGTATCCGCACCGTCCTCCGCCGCCACGGCGCGGTGAAGGAAAGCGAGAAGGAGGGCGAGGAGGATATCCTCTCCCGCGGCAAGCTGCGGCTGGACAGTGTCCGCCATGCCTGCTTCTGGGATGACAAGGAAGTCACCCTGACCGTGACCGAGTTCATGCTGCTGCATGCCCTTGCGCTGCGCCCGGGCCATGTCAAAAGCCGGGATCAGTTGATGGATGCGGCCTATGATGACAATATCTATGTGGACGATCGCACGATTGACAGCCATATCAAGCGGCTGCGCAAGAAGATCAAGGCAACGGACCCCGACTTTTCCGCTATCGAGACTCTCTATGGTGTCGGATACAGGTTCAAGGAAAAGTAAAATCGGAGCGACTCACACTGTATGACTGCGGATTCCAAGCCCTATGTCGGAAAATCGGTTCCTGACAGAAAAGCGGAGAAGCGGGAGAAAAAGACAAGACGCGGTCCTTTTTCCTCCCTTGGGCGCCGGATCATGGCGATCAACCTTTTCTCCGTCATTTTTCTGGCAGGGGGAATCCTGTATCTGGACCAGTTTCGCGACGGTCTGATCGAGGCCCGGTTCCAGGCCTTGACGACCAACGGCCGGATGATTGCCGGCGCCCTGGGCGAAGCCGCGCTGCAGGAAGTCTCCCTTGATGGACAGGTTCAGTATCTGACGCTCGATTCCCTTCCCATCAAGCGGGTTCTGCGCCGTCTGTCGCTGATCACCAACACACCGACATTGTTGTTCGACCGGGAAGGGGTGCTGATTGCCGACAGCCGGCGATTGATTTCTGCGGGTCGCAACATCGTCTTTGAGGAATTGCCGCCACCCGAGGTCAAAAGCCCCGTCCGACTTTTCTTCGAGGAGCTCTATGACGGGTGGGAGAAACTTTTCCCTGCCAAATATGACTATCTTCTCTTCCCGACAAACCCGATTCCGACCGGCGCGGATTTTCAGGAGATTGGCACCGCGATCAATGGCGATAACGGCCGGATGACACGCCAGACACAAAGGGGTGAGCTGGTCCTTTCGGTTTCCGTTCCGGTGCAGGGGTTCAAGCATATTCTGGGCGGACTGCTGCTGACGGAGAGCGGCAGCGGCATCGATGATGCGGTACGCTCCGCACAGGTGACGACATTGATTGTCTTTGCCGTGACACTTGTTATCACCCTGTTGCTCTCCCTGTTTCTTGCGCGCACTATTGCGGCGCCCATCCATGTCCTCGCCGAGGCGGCGGACAAAGTCCGCCGGGGTATCGGGCGGCGCATGGTCATCCCCGATTTTTCGGAGAGAAAAGACGAGATCGGCGATCTATCTACCTCCTTCCGGGCGATGACAACGGCGCTTTATGACCGGCTCGATGCGATTGAGGCTTTTGCGGCGGATGTCGCCCATGAACTCAAGAATCCACTCACCTCCCTCGGCACCGCGGTGCAGGCGTTTGAGCGGGTCAAGGATGAGGAAACACGCGAGAAACTCCGCGTCGTGATCTACAGCGATGTGAAGCGGCTGGATCGCCTGATTACCGATATCTCGGCGGCAAGCCGCCTCGATGCGGAGCTTTCCCGTGCGGAAGGAGAGGCCGTCGACGTCGTCAAGCTGGTGGAAGGTGTTCTCGACGGTTACCGGACAACCCAGATGTTCAACACCATTACTTTCGAGTTCAAGAAGCCGGATGAAGAGGTGACGGTAAACGGTCTGCCTGGTCGTCTGGGACAGGTACTGCGCAACCTGATCGACAACGCGATATCCTTCTCACCCGAGAAAGGCCAGGTGGAAATCGGGATCGAAGTGCATGAGAAAACCATCGAACTCAGTGTCGCAGATAGCGGACCGGGTATTCCGGAGAGTAAACTTGATGCAATTTTCAATCGGTTTTACACGGAACGGCCGAAGGCAGAGGGCTTTGGGCGCCATTCCGGACTTGGGCTCAGTATTTCCCGCCTCATCGTCGAGGCGCATGGTGGAACAATCACGGCCCGAAACAGGTTTGGAGAGGATGGCGAGATCCTGGGCGCCCTTTTCCTAATAAGGTTGCCAAGATAGGAAACTCTGGCTTAGGGTCGCGAGCATGATCACTTGTCACGCCAGTTCAGTCGAGATCGAGGGCAGGGGTGTGCTGCTGCGCGGGCCGTCCGGCGCGGGCAAATCGGACCTGGCGCTCCGGCTTGTGGACGGCGGCGGAACGCTTATTTCAGATGATTACACAGAAATCACTGTCCGGGATGGGCGTGCCTTTTTGAGTCCACCGGCAAATATCGTGGGCCGGATTGAGGTGCGGGGTCTCGGGTTGATGCCGCTTCCCTCGGTTCACGACATTCCGCTTGCACTCGTCTTCGATCTGGTGCCCTATGACCAGATTGACCGCGCACCAACGGCAGAGGTAGTGACATTTGGCGATGTTGACATTCCCCGGCGATATCTGGACCCCTTCATGGCCTCTGCGGCGGCCTTCGTTCGTCTTACCCTCAAGCAGAACCCCCTGATGACCGGCTATGAATAACATGGATAACACCCGTCAATCGGCAAATCAGGTCGTCATCGTGTCCGGTATGTCCGGCGCGGGCAAAAGTACGGCGCTCCGCCAGTTTGAAGACATGGGGTGGGAAGTGGCGGACAATATCCCGCTTACCCTGCTTGTCCCGATGGTCCGGGATGTCGGCGCAGCCGGAAATGCCAACCTTGCCATCGGCATCGATCTCAGAACTCGCGGCTTTTCGCCTGAGCAGGTCCTCTCAACGATCGAGGAGCTTCGAGATGAAGGGCACGATCCCGTGCGCCTTCTTTTTATGGATTGTGACGAAGCCGTCCTGCAGCGGCGGTTTACAGAGACCCGCCGTCGCCATCCGCTGGCGAAGGATCGCCCGGTGGGAGATGGTATCCGGCAGGAAGCACAAAGGCTCGAAGGCCTCAAGACTGCGGCCGACCTGCGCATCGACAGCTCCAATCTGTCGCAACCGGAACTCAAGCGGATTCTGACCGGGCATTTCAGTCTGCAGCGATCCTCCCGTCTCGCGGTGACGGTGATGTCCTTTTCCTATGTTAATGGGATCCCGCGCGAATCCGATCTGATGTTCGATGTCCGGTTTTTGCAGAATCCGTTTTACGAGAGCAACCTTCGGCCCCTGACCGGTCAGGATGAGGCCGTCGCGGAATTCATCGCACGGGATCCGGCCTATGACGAGTTCATGGCGCAGATCGAAATGCTGCTCTTGCTGCTGCTGCCCCGGTATGTGGAGGAGGGGAAGTCCTATCTGACCATTGCCTTCGGCTGTACGGGCGGGCGGCATCGGTCGGTTTGCATTACGGAAAAAATCCATGACCTTGTGGTAAAATCCGGCTATTTTGCTAATTTGGTGCATCGCGATCTCGCCGATGCGAGAGGAACAGTAAAGTGAAACGAGACACGCCATTTCAACAACGGAAGAGGGCACGATGATCGGAATGGTACTGGTCACCCACGGGCGGCTGGCGGAAGAGTTCGTCAATGCGACGGAGCATGTTGTGGGGCCGCAGACACAGGTGCGCGCAATTTCGATCGGGCCCGACGATGATATGGAACAGCGCCGTCAGGATATTCTGAGCGCCGTTGCCGACGTTGAAAGCGGCGCCGGCGTGATCATCCTGACCGACATGTTCGGCGGGACACCGTCCAATCTCGCGATCTCGGTCATGGAAAAGGCGAATGTCGAGGTTATTGCCGGGATCAACCTGCCGATGCTGATCAAGCTGGCAAGCGTGCGCGGGGATGATGATATGGCGAATGCTGTCGCTGCCGCGCAGGAATCCGGCCGCAAATATATCAATGTTGCCTCCCATCTGCTCGCCGACAAATCCTGACATGATGTTGCATGCTGCCTCCTGTAGGAAAGGCCGATCACGGTGAAACGTGATCTGGTCATCGGGAATGCCCGTGGATTGCATGCGCGGGCCGCCGCCAAATTTGTCAAATGCGCCGAAAAATTTGATGCCGATATCCGCGTCACCAAAGGGGAGAGCGAGGTGTCGGGCTCCTCGATCATGGGGTTGATGATGCTTGCCGCCGCTACCGGATCGACCATTTCCGTCACTGTCTCCGGGCCGGAGGCGGAAGAGGCCCTCGATGCCATCACCGAACTGGTGACCGACAAGTTCGGGGAAGAGTGAAATCGGACAAACATCTGTCGTTATAACGATATAAATATTTCTTTATATGACTATTGATTATGCGGAGCGGGGTTGCTATACAGGCGACAAAGAGGGCGTCGGCCTGTGCGCTGGTGCCTCCCCATGACGAGTTTTTGACGCGAAAGAGCATAACATGACAAAATTTGAAGACTTCAAGGTCGCCGATATGTCGCTGGCCGACTGGGGCCGCAAGGAAATTGCCATTGCGGAAACCGAAATGCCGGGCCTGATGGCGCTGCGCGAAGAGTTTGGCAACAAAAAGCCGCTGAAGGGTGCGCGCATCGCGGGCTGCCTTCACATGACCATCCAGACGGCGGTTCTGATCGAGACGCTGACGGCGCTGGGCGCGGAAGTGCGCTGGTCCTCCTGCAACATCTTCTCGACGCAGGATCAGGCGGCGGCGGCCATGGCTGCGGCGGGCATTCCGGTGTTCGCCTGGAAAGGGGAAACGGAAGAAGAGGCCCTCTGGTGCATTATCCAGACAATCGAAGGGCCGGACGGCTGGCGGCCGAACCTCATCCTCGATGATGGCGGGGATCTGACCCAGGTCATGCATGATGACTACCCGGAATTGATGAAGGGTGTCCTTGGCCTGTCCGAAGAGACGACGACCGGTGTTCATCGCCTCTATGAAATGGCGAAGGCGGGCACGCTGAAAGTCCCGGCGATCAACGTCAATGACTCGGTCACCAAATCAAAATTCGACAACCTCTACGGCTGTCGCGAAAGCCTTGTTGATGGCATCAAGCGCGCAACGGACGTGATGATTGCAGGCAAGGTTGCCGTTGTCTGCGGCTATGGCGATGTCGGCAAGGGTTCCTCTGCCTCGCTTCGCAGTCAGGGCGCCCGTGTCATGGTCACGGAAATCGATCCGATCTGCGCGCTACAGGCGGCGATGGAAGGATATGAAGTCGTCACCCTTGATGAGGCGGCGAAATATGGTGATATTTTCGTCACCACGACCGGCAATATCGACGTCATCACCCTGGATCACATGCGGGATATGAAAGACCGTGCCATTGTCTGCAACATTGGTCATTTCGACAGCGAAATCCAGATCAATGCGCTTCGGAACTATACCTGGCACAATGTCAAACCGCAGGTCGATGAGGTCGAGTTTCCGGATGGCAAGCGCCTGATCGTTCTTGCCGAAGGGCGTCTGGTCAATCTCGGCTGTGCGACCGGCCACCCCAGCTTCGTGATGAGCGCCTCCTTCACCAACCAGGTGCTGGCGCAGATCGAATTGTGGGAACGCCATGATACCTACAAGAACGAGGTATATGTCCTGCCCAAGCATCTGGACGAAAAGGTTGCAAGGCTGCATCTTGGCAAACTTGGCGTGACCTTGACGGAGCTGAGCGCGGAACAGGCAAAATATATCAGCGTCCCGCAGGCAGGTCCGTTTAAGCCGGATCACTATCGTTATTAAAGCCTTGATGGGATTAAATTCCATGAATTAAGAGAAATGGCTGGCGGGGCTATCCCTCCGGCCATTTTTTTTCTATTCTCTGGGCGTTGGCGCTGAACAGACCGGGTGACACCATAATGTTGGCACCAGCATGGTAGGTTAGACAGTAAAGGCCGTAAACTGGCAGGGATGATAGAAGACTTCACCTCGACACAGCTGATGCTTGTCTGGATATTGGTTCTCGCGGTCGTCGGCATGGCGATGGCGTTTCTCGTCATGCGCAAGAAAGCGCTGGCGCTGCTGGTGCAGGGGGACCGGGACAATGACAAGCTGGCGTCACTGGAAGAGACGATCGATAATTTGAAATCGGAGCAGGATCGCCAGAAAGCGGAAGCGATCTCGCTGAAGTCTTCCCTCGCGACGGCACGCGGAGAGCGGGATGATTTCATCGAACTGCTGAACGCCGCACCAATCGCCATCTGGCGGCGGGATCAGAATTCAAAGATCATCTGGCAGAACCGGAAATATGCGGACATCGTTGGCCTCAAGGAAGAAGAGACGACGGTGCCGGAACTGGCGCCGAGCCGGGACCCGGATCAGGCGCGGAAACTGGCGACCAAGGCCCGGGTAACCGGGGTGACGCAAAGCGAGGTCCGCCGCTATATTGTCGATGGAGACCGGCTCAGCTTCAAGATCGTCGAAACGCCGCTTGAATTTGATAACCAGCTCGCCGGTTTTGCCCTTGATACGACGAGTGAGGCCGAGCTTTCCGAGGAACTCAAGCGGCATATCGACGGGCATGCGGATGTGCTGGAAAATATTACCAGCGCGATTGCCATTTACGGGCCGGACCAGCGTCTGGAATTCTTCAACCAGACCTATGCCAAGCTGTGGCGGATCAGCGATGACTTCCTGTATGGCAAGCCGACCATCAGCGAAGTGCTGGACAAGCAGCGGGAGCTCCGGCGGCTGCCCGAGCAGGCGGATTTCTCTTCCTACAAGGAAAAGCGCCGGGCGCTCTTTACCAATGTGATCGAGATGCGCGAGGAGCTGGTCCAGCTTCCCGACGAGACGGTCCTGCGGACGATTATCACGCCGCATCCGTTCGGCGGACTGCTTTTCCTGTTCGAGGATGTGACGGACAAGGTGGGGCTGGAACGGGCGCGCAATACCCAGATTGCCGTGCAGCGCGCGACCCTCGACAACCTGTATGAAGGTGTCGCGGTATTTGGCGCCGACGCAAGATTGAAGCTCTATAACGCGGCATATTGCGCGATTTGGGGCCTTGAAGAAGGGTTTTTGCAGGAAGATTTCCATATATCGCAAATCATCGATCATTATCTGGAAAAGACGGGCGCGACCTGGAGCGATGCCTACCGGGAGAAATATATCGCCAATGTTACGCGCCGTGACGCCGCCAGTGGCCGTATCGACCATGCGGGCGGGAATATTATCGACTTCAACCGGGTCCCGCTTCCCGACGGCAATGTGCTCTTTACCTATGTCGATGTGACCCATGAGTTGCGGGCACAGAGGGCCTTGCGCGAACGCAATGAAGCGCTGGAAGCCGCCGATAAGATGAAAACCGAATTCGTGGCAAGCGTCAGCCATGAACTCAGGACGCCGCTCAACACCATCATCGGATTTGCGGAAATTCTGGTGAAGGAGTTTTTCGGGCCGCTCAATGACAAACAGGTCGAATATGGTCAGGGCATCCTCGACAGTTCCGACCATCTCCTGCTGCTGATAAACGATATTCTGGATATGGCGAATATCCAGGCGGGCAGGATGGAGCTTGAAAAGGCGCCTGTGGACATTGCCTCAACGCTTCAGAATGTGGTCACCATGGTTCAGGAGCGGGCGAAAAAGCGGCACCTTGAAATCAAAACGGACATTGACGACGACCTCGGCCTTATCGAAGTGGATGAGCGCCGTATCAAGCAGGTCGTCTTCAATCTTTTCAGCAACGCCATCAAGTTCACACCGGCCAAAGGGCATATAACCCTCTCCGCCCATAAGAACTCTGACGGCTTCGAGATCACCATCAAGGACACGGGAAAGGGCATCGCCGAGGACCAGATCGAGCAGATTTTTGAGCGATTCTCCAAGGGCGATACGACCAAGCAGAACGCCGGTGCCGGTCTCGGGCTGTCACTGGTCCGCAGCTTCATCGAACTGCACGGCGGCCGGGTGGAACTGACATCGCAGGAAAATGTCGGCACGACAGTCTGCTGCTATCTGCCTCCCTCCCTCGCGGTGGAGCCGCTGCCGATGACGGAAGGATCCTGAGCGGCGTTATGGCGCATTCCCTGATTTTACAAAGCGAGGTGAGATCGCTTGCCGAGACCGCAGCCCTGGCGGAGCGGGTGTCGGAGATTCTCAAGCCGGGGGATATCATTGCCTTGGGAGGAACCCTCGGTGCTGGCAAAACCGCCTTCGTCCGCGCCCTTGTCCGGGCGCTGGCCAGGGAAGAAATCGACGTGCCGAGCCCGACCTACAACCTCCTCCTCACCTATGATTTCGATGACTTCTGTCTTTATCATTATGATCTTTATCGTCTGGAAGCACCGGAAGAGGCGTTCGAGCTTGATATCGACGAGGCATTTGACAGCGGGGTTTCTGTTATTGAATGGCCGGACCGCCTGGGCCGTTACCTGCCGGAGAGCAATTTGCGGATAGAAATCACGGCGGAGGATGCCGGGAACAGTGAGGCGCGTCTGTTCAGCTTTTATGGTGATGACCAGTGGCGACGGCGGTTGGGGGACATCGCGGAGCGTCAGAATGCGTGAAGACCTGCTGATGTCCTTTCTGGCGGAAAACAATCTTGAGGGCGCATCGCGTGAGCCGCTTGCCGGGGATGCCTCCTCCCGCCGGTATGAGAGGGTTACCTCAGGCGAGGAGAGCCTGATCCTTATGGATGCGCCGCCCCCTCAGGACGTCCGCGGATTTGTGACCATAGCCCGGGCATTGCGGGGGCTTGGATACTCTGCGCCGGAGATAATGGCCGATCAGTCGGAACAGGGATTTTTGTTGCTTGAAGATCTGGGTGACGATGTTTTTGCTCGGATTTTTGCAGCCGGGGAACCGGAAGAGCCGCTCTATGAGCTTGCTGTGGATTTTCTTGTTGATCTTGCGAAGTCGCCGGTCCCACCGTTCCTTCCAGTATTTTCCGATGACTATGTCCGCGACCAGAACAAGATGTTTCTGGATTATTACATACCGGAGAAAACCGGCAAATCGCTGGAAGCGGAACCGCGCGCTTTTTATCTGGAAATCTGGGAGAATTTGCTGCCCCGGATGCGCGTCGGTCCCGATGTCATGCTGCTGCGCGATTTTCACTCCGAAAACCTGATTTATCTTCAAAATCGCGACGGGCTGAAGGCGCTGGGCCTGCTCGATTTTCAGGATGCGCTTTCAGGCCCCGCCGCCTATGACCTTGTCTCACTTCTGCAGGACGCGCGCCGCGATGTGGCGGAACCGCTGGCGGAGGAAATGATGTATCATTATCTCGATGCAACAGGCGTAGAGGAAACGGCGTTTCGCGAATCATACGCCATACTCGGGGCCCACCGGGCCCTCCGGATCATGGGGATCTTCATCCGCCTTGCAAAAGTTGAGGGAAAGAGAAAGTATCTTGATATGATCCCGCGCATGCAGAGACATCTTGTCGGCAACCTCGCCCATCCCGGGCTTGCGGCATTGCGCAATTGGCTGGACCTGACGATAGGCGAGGGGCGGTCATGACGGGTCTACCGGATATTTCCGATATGCGGGCGATGATCCTGGCGGCGGGGCTTGGCAGCCGCCTGCGCCCGATAACGGATAAAACGCCCAAACCCCTGGTCAAGGTCGCCGGTCGCGCGCTGATCGATTATTGCTTTGAGTTGCTCGGCGTTGCCGGTATCCACTATGTCGTCGTCAACAAGCATCATCTGGCGCAGCAGATTTCGGCGTATGTCGAGGCTGTTCCGGGGTTCGACATCGCACTTTCCGATGAGACGGAGGCCTTGCTGGAAACCGGGGGCGGGGTCAGGAAGGCATTGCCGCTTCTAGGTCAGGCGCCTTTTTTCGTGCTCAACTCCGACGTTATTGTCCGTGACAGCGGCCCGAGCTCCCTTCGCAAGATGTATGCCCGGTGGCAGCCCGAAGAGATGGATATTCTGCTGCTGCTGCATCCGGTTGAAACGGCTGTCGGATATGCGGGGCAGGGCGATTTTCATTTGGAGGAGGGCGGCAGGTTGATCCGGCGCACAAAGGGAAGCGCCGCGCCTTATCTCTTCACCGGTGTGCAGCTCATCAATCCGCGGCTCTTCGACGGGATGCTGGAAGGCGCGTTTTCCCTGAATCTCCTGTATGACAAGGCCGCCTCTACAGGACGCCTGTACGGCGTCACCCATGAGGGGCAATGGTTGCATGTCGGCACGCCGGACGCGCTGGCGGAGGCAAGCCGGATAATCGAAGGGGCGTGATGGCCGGGGCTGTTGCAAAAAGGACTGTCCTCAATATCCCGGCGGAATTCGGCTTCGTCGATGTGGTCGCGAAGGAACTGTTGAGGCGCCATGGCGCCAGCACCCGAAGCCTGAGCGAAATTACGGTGCTTACCACGACCCGCCGGGCGGCGCGGGCTTTGCAAAAGGCGTTTTTGCGGGAAACGGCCGGTCGCCCCATGATGCTGCCGCGCATGCGCCCGATCGGGGATGTCGAAGAAGATGAACTCCTGCTGGAGAGTGATCTTGCCATTGGCGGTGCCGGCGAAAAGCTGCTGGCGCTTCCTCCCGCCATCGATCCGCTCAGGCGCCAGCTCCTGCTGAGCCGCCTGATACAGGCGCGAAACGACAGCTCGGGCGGCCTTGCCGAGGCGGCGGGCCTTGCATCGGCGCTTGCCCGCTTTCTTGATCAGGTGCAGACGGAAGGGCTGGATCTCAAGGATCTTAAAAATCTCGTCCCGTCGGAATATGCCGAACATTGGCAGATCACGCTGGAATTCCTCGAAATCCTGAGTTTGAACTGGCCCGCAATCCTGACCGCGGAAGGCGCTGTCGATCCGGCGCTTCGCCGTGATTTGCTGATGCGGGCGCAGGTCGAGCATTGGCAGCAGAACCCGCCGGAGGCGCCGGTTTATGCGATCGGGTCAACCGGCTCGATCCCGGCCACGGCGCTCCTGCTGAAAACAGTGGCGGAAATGCCGAACGGCACGGTGATCCTGCCCGGGCTGGACCGCCAGCTTGATGAGAAAAGCTGGAACGCTGCCCGGAATGACGCCACCCATGCCCAGCATGGCCTCGCGCTTCTTCTCGACAAGCTTGAACTCTCGCGCGACGATGTGATTAATCTCAGCGATGAGAGTGCCCGGACATCCTCCGCGGCGCGGATGGCCCTGCTGGCGGAAGTGCTCCGGCCGGCAGAGACGAGCGATCAGTGGCAACTGGCGGAAGCGCCGGACAGGGAGGCACTTTCCGGTCTCCGGCGGCTCGATTGTCTGGATGCGCAGAGTGAGGCGCAGTCGATCGCGCTGTTGCTGCGCGAGGCGCTGGAAACCGAGGGCAAGACGGCTGTGCTGATTACACCGGACCGGGATCTTTCACGGCGGGTGGGCGCGGAGCTGCGCCGCTGGGATATCGAGGTGGATGACAGCGCCGGTATCAGCCTCGATCAGTCTCCGCCGGGTGTTTTCCTGCGGCTTCTGGCACGGATGGTCGAAAGTGAGGCGGAGCCGGTTTCCCTCCTTGCGGCATTGAAACATCCCTTGGCTACCGGCGGCGCCCTCCCCCAGACGTTCCGCCGTCATGTGCGGGCGCTGGAACTGGCGATATTACGCGGTCCCCGCCCGGCATCAGGGTTCGCCGGGATTGCGCGGGCGCTGCAAGACAGTGAAGCCGGGGAAGAGCTCAGGAACTGGTTTTTGGAACTCGCGGAAACAGCCGCCTCCCTCGAACAGCTGGCAGCCCGGCGCACGGTCGACTTTTCCGATTTCCTGACCCGGTTCATCGCCTTTGCGGAAATCTTGTCCCGTCCCGAGGGGGAAGAGGGGTCGGCTCTCTGGCAGGGCAATTTCGGGGAAGCGGCCGCCGGATTTATCTCGGAGTTGTTGCGGGCCGCTGATGTGATTGATGAGTTCGATCCCGCGTCCTGGCCGGAGCTTCTCGATAACCTGATGCGCGGGCGGATGGTGCGCCCGCAATACGGGCTGCACCCGCGCCTGCAAATATGGGGCCCGATTGAAGGACGGCTTGGCCGCGCCGATCTGGTTATTCTTGGTGGCCTGAATGAGGGAAGCTGGCCACCGGATGCCGGGAGCGATCCATGGATGAGCCGTCCGATGCGGGAAAAATTCGGATTGCCGCTGCCGGAGCAGAAAATCGGCCTTTCCGCCCATGACTTTCAGCAGGCGTTCGGCGCGGCGGAAGTCGTGATGACGCGAGCGGGAAAAATTGACGGAACCCCGACGGTTCCCTCGCGCTGGCTTCTTCGTCTCGAAACCCTGCTCGAAAAGTTCGGCATGTCGCTCGATACGGCGGGGGCGGAGAAAATCCTGAGCTGGCAGCGGCAGTTTGACCAGCCGGTGACCTACGAACCCGTTCTTGCGCCGCGCCCGACCCCGCCCGTCGCGGCCCGACCGCGCCGCCTGTCGGTTACCCGCATCGAGCAATGGATCAAGGACCCCTATTCCATCTTCGCCGCCCAGATACTGAAGCTGCGCCCGCTCGATGAGATTGCGATGGATCCTTCCGCCGCCGATAAAGGCACCTTTATTCACGCGGCTCTTGAAAAATTCATAGAGGAATTTCCGGACCGTCTGCCGGAGAACGGGCGCGAGGCACTGCTGGAGTACGGGCAGGAAGCTTTCGGTGATGTGCTCTCCTATCCGTCCGTCTGGGCCTTCTGGTGGCCTCGGTTTGAACGGATCGCGGACTGGTTTATTGCCTTCGAAACAGCGCGGCGTAAAAATTTCAAAACGCTAAGGACCGAGGCACAGGGGGAAATCAGAATTCCCTCCCCGGCGGCCGATTTTACCTTGAGCGGTACCGCGGACCGGATCGATCAGGCGACTGACGGCAGCCTGTCCATTCTCGATTATAAAACCGGCATGCTGCCCTCGCCGACGGAGGTGGAGACCGGCGTCTCCCCGCAGCTGGCGCTGGAAGCGGCCATGCTGGCGCGGCGGGGATTTCCCGGGATCACGGTCGCCCCGGTCAGCGAGCTTGCCTATATCAAACTGAGCGGTGCCGATCCGGCGGGAGAATTCCGTCAAGCGGGCGGCAGCAAGGGGTCCCCCGCAGAGACGCTGGCGGATGAGGCCTATGACGGGCTGGTGCGGCTGATTGCGCAGTTCGATCGGCAGGCAACGCCTTACCTCAGTTGTCCGCGCCCGGATCTGCCTTATCGCTTTAATGACTATGAGCATTTGGCGCGCGTCAAGGAATGGTCAAGCGGGGAGGATCCGGAATGAGCCTCGACGTACTGCTTGAAAACGGCATCGCCCGGCAGAAGGCGGCGGCGGATCCCGAAAAATCCGTCTGGGTGTCAGCCTCCGCCGGATCGGGAAAGACGCGGGTGCTGGTGGAACGTAGCCTGCGCCTGATGCTTGCCGGGACGCGACCAGAAAAAATTCTCTGTATCACCTTCACCAAGGCGGCGGCGGCGGAAATGGCCAACCGCCTCAACGGGATGCTGGGGGGCTGGTCGATCATGACGGACGCGGAGCTCACGGCCAGCCTCAGGGAGCTGATCGGCCGGACGGCGACGGAGGCCGAAATGATGCGGGCGCGGCGGCTGTTTGCGAGTGTCCTCGATGCGCCGGGCGGGCTTAAAATACAGACCATTCACTCTTTCTGCGAATCCGTTCTTGGGCGGTTCCCGCTGGAAGCCCGGCTTTCCCCAAACTTTGAAGTCATGGATGAGCGGAGCGCGGGCGAGATCATGCAGATCGCCCGCGATGATACCCTGCTTGACTGCCGCAAGCCCGAGAATGTGTCCCTCGGGGCGGCGCTGCAATTGATCAGCGAAAAGGTTGATGAGGAGAGCTTTACGGAACTCCTCGCGACCATTGCCCGGAACCGCAGCCGGCTTATGGCGCTGCGGCGGGAGATGGGCGGAACAAATGCCGCGATCTCCGCCCTCGCCAAGAAAATCGGGATTGATGCGGAGGCGACAGAAGCCCATCTGATCGCCCGCGCTTCCCGTGAGACGACCTTTGACGGCATTGCCTTGCGCCGGGCGGTGGACCATCTTCTGCCGGGCGGCAAGAGTGACGTTAAGATGGCGGAGAAAATGGCGCCATGGCTCCTAAAACCGGATCGGCGGGAAGACTTCTTCTGGGATTATGTCTCCGCCTTTTTCACGCAAGCCGGCACGGTCAAGGCGAAGCTTGCAACCAATGCCGTTGTTGATTCCATGCCGGAAATTCTGGATGTGCTCTCCGCCGAGGCGGAGCGGTTGGCGCGGGTTCAGGAGAATATCAAAAAGGCCCGTGTCCTGGCCTCGACATCGGCGCTGATCCGCCTTGGCGCGGCATTGATAGACCGGTATGAAGCGGAGAAAGCGCTGCGCGGGCGGCTCGATTATGACGATCTGATCTTGAAAACCCGCGATTTGCTGACCGGGGCCGGTATTGCGCCCTGGGTGATGTTCAAGCTAGATGGCGGGATCGAGCATATCCTTGTTGACGAGGCACAGGATACGAGCGCCGAACAGTGGCAGGTGATCGCGGCGCTGGCCGAGGAATTCTTTACCGGATATGGCGCGGTGGAAGCCGACCGCACCCTGTTTGTTGTCGGCGACGAGAAGCAGTCGATTTATTCCTTTCAGGGCGCCGATCCGGCCACTTTCGATGTCATGCGGCGGGAGTTCGAGGCGCGCGCCAGCGATGCGGAGAAGGATTGGCGGAATGTCCCGCTCGACCTTTCCTTCCGCTCAACGGATGCCGTTCTTGATCTTGTCGACCGGGTGTTTGCGGATGAGACGGCGCGGCGCGGCCTTACGGCGGCAGGGGATGAGATCAAGCATCTTGTCCGCCGGACCGGCGAGGCCGGGCTGGTCGAAATCTGGCCAACGGTGAAACCGCCGGATATCGAGGCGGCGGACCCCTGGGAAATGCCCATGGCGCAAAATCTCGACAGCAAGCCCGCGGCGCAGCTCGCGAAAAATATCGCGCTGCAGATTCGCCGCTGGCTGGAGAATGGCGAGGTGTTAAGCGCGACCGGGCGGCCGATTGCCCCGCGGGACATCATGATCCTGGTGCAAAGCCGGAACAGCTTTTTCAGCAATATCGTGCGCGCGCTCAAGCTTGCCGATATTCCGGTCGCGGGCACGGACCGGATGGTGCTGACGAAACAACTTGCGGTGATGGACCTGCTGGCGCTGGCGCGGTTTGTCCTGCTGCCAGAAGACGACCTCACCCTTGCCGTCATTCTCAAAAGCCCCTTTGTCGGCTGTGATGACAATCAGCTGTTCGAACTGGCCTATGACCGCAAGGACAGCCTCTGGCGCGCGCTGCGCGAGAACAGGACGGGGTTGCCCGTCTTCGACAAGGCACGGGCGTTTCTCGGCGAACTGCTTGCCCGGGCCGATTTCGTCCCGGTCTATGAGTTTTTTGCCGATATTCTGGGCCGCCTGGGCGGGCGGGAAAAATTGCTCGCGCGGCTTGGCGAGGAAGCGGCGGATCCGATCGAAGAGTTTCTGTCGCTCGCGCTCGGGTACCAGCGGACCGAGGCAAGCTCGCTTCAGTCTTTCCTGCACTGGATCGAAGCCGGGGCGGCCGAGGTCAAGCGCGATATGGAGCAGGGACGCAACGAGGTGCGGGTGCTGACCGTACATGGATCGAAAGGGCTTCAGGCCCCGATCGTTTTCCTTCCCGATACATGCCAGACGTCGAGATCGTCGAAAAATTCGACGGTTTTCTGGACGGAGGGGGACATCCCGTTCCCGCTCTGGCCGGTGAAGACGGGCAATGACGATCCGCTCACCGCCGAGGCGCGCCAGCTGGCGAAAGACCGGCAGCTGGAGGAGAAAAAGCGCCTGCTCTATGTGGCGCTCACCCGGGCGGAGGACCGGCTTTATATCTGCGGTTGGGAAGGCAAGAACAGACGCGGCGAAAACTGCTGGTACGAATTGATCGATCCGGCCTTTGGCGAGGGCGTCGAAGAGGTTGAGCTTCCCTGGGGCGAGGTGGCGCGGCGCTGGTCCAGCGGGGAGGTGGTTGAGAAGCAGCTAAAAGAGGATGCTGCCCCGCAAGCGCAGGCGCTGCTGCC
>TARA_R110000782_G_scaffold57258_25_pt1 | contig 23268 bp, 25 predicted proteins | sample TARA_R110000782 | Tara Oceans TARA_R110000782 (sample SAMEA4397859) | marine metagenome | biome: Polar Biome; feature: [SRF] surface water layer (ENVO:00010504); material: water (ENVO:00002006), including particulate matter (ENVO:01000060) such as... | depth 5 m | reverse complement strand
GGAGCAGGTCGCCAAGAACAAGGCGAGCCACACCGGCCGCTACCTCAAGCCGATGCTCTAGCCTCCGCGGAGCGGGGGGCTACCAGCCCCCCGTCCGAGCGAAGCTCGGAGTCTTGGTAGGGCCGGCTTCCAGCCGGCCTTCTCTTTTGTTACCATCCGCCCATGACCATCGCCCGCCGAGCCCTCCGCCTGATCCTGCTCGCCGCCCTGGCGTTCGCCATGCTCACGATCGCCGCCGTCGCCGCCAACGAACTCGCAGGTGGCTTCGCGATGACGTCCCGACTCTACAACTTCATGCATCGCGTCCCCTACGAACAGGGAGGCCAGGGCACCGAGTACGAAATCGCCCGCGTCTACGTCGTGCACCATACCCGCCTGATCGGACCGCTTGACAACATCCGCTTCGCCGTCGGGTGGGAGGACGAACCCACAACGCTCGTTCGCTCGGGCCGTCCCGTAGGCGACCCCGCCGCCACCATCGCGTCCATGCTCGACAGCCAATACCCCGCCATGCCGTCGGACATCCGCACCGCATGGGCCGCATCGATCGACGGCATGGTCCAAGCGGCCTTGCTCGACGGACCCGGCGCGGCGTTGGCCGCCGTGAATCAGGATCGAGACGGGACGACATTCTCATATCCCATCCCCGAGTCGGGCCTCCCGATCCCGGAAGACATCTTCCGCCAGGGCCGCGTCGTGATCTACCCGCCCGGCCTCCGGGTTGGGGGAGGCAACCCGATCGGCTTTCTCATCCTCTGGGTGGTTGTAGCGAGTGTGCTGGCAGTCGTCACCAAGTTGGTCGCTGACGCATACCGCCAGCGAACATCGGCCGCGAAAACAGAGCAATCCGCAATGGTGGCGACGGCTCACCGGGTCCCTCCGGATTGAGAACTCCTGACGCCGACCATTTCAGGGCTTCTAGACGCGTCCGACGAGCGGGAACCCTAGATCCCGGCACGACCCGTGTGGTACACTGACCACATGACTGTTGGCCAGATCATCGCCAGGCTGCAAGACGCTCTGCCAGCGCTCCGGAGCCGGTACGCCGTGGAAGAACTCGGCCTGTTCGGTTCAGCCGCACGCGGCTCCGACGACTCGGAGTCTGATCTTGATATCCTGGTCCGATTCCTGCCCGGTACGAGCGTGACGCTGTTCTCACTCTCGCGGCTCGCCTGCGACCTCGAGGACCTGCTCGGGCGTCGCGTCGATCTCGTGGAGGACCACAAGGGCCTCCGCCCCGAGTTCAGAGCCACCGTCAAGCGGGACCTCATCCGTGTCGCATGATCGGATAATACATTGCCAATGTGTGCGGCGATGAATGAATCAAGATGAATTGTTTGACTGAGTGATGGACTGTGAGGCATCCCATGGATGAACCTATTTGGAGAGCAGATCGAGCCCTTATCGAGAAGCACTTCATCGAAAAGTTGCCAGTATTGGAGGGTCGCCAGACGCCATCAGGCAACCCAGCGTTTACGGTGTTCGAGTTGCCGAGCAACGATCCTGATGCCGTGTTGTCGATCGAGTTTGACAGCGAGGAGATCACGGTCTTTTTCGACGCGTTCCACACGCACTTCGACGCATCGCATTATGTGGCAGCGAGCGACCTTGTGAAGTCAATCCTTGAGGAAAAAACCGCGATCTTGATTCGCGCTATCGACGGGCAGTGGGCGGGATCTCAAACTGTACAGGTGGACCAGCCGAGCGAGTGGGTCTCGATCGAGCCCAGAACCGGCGAATCCATCTGGGTGCGAGCGTGGTCAGGGTTGATCTTTGGCAAAGTCGGATTCTACGAAACGAAGTAAGCAACGCAGCGAACTGAATCAATGCACTACCGCCCCATCCCCGCCACCGCCCCCGATCCATACCACCCGTGCAGCGTCCACCGCTCCGCCTCCGGCAGCAATCCCTTCGCCGCCTCAACCCCCTCCGCATCCAGCCACACCAGCACCTGATCCCCGCCCTCTTCCCCCGCCCCGTGCAGCCGCCCGGCGATCAGCACGCCCTCGGCCGACTGAGCCTCTTCATACAGGGCCTCGTCGAACGGCGCCGTCGCCAGCACGTACGACCGCCCCGACCACTCGTCCGGAACCTCCGGATCCGCCAGCCGCCGGGCCTCATCTTCCTTCTCCAGCCGCGGCAGTTCGACCAGCGGGGCGTCGGTCGTAAACAGGTGCCCTTCCAGCACGAACACGCCCAGCTTGGTGGTCGGGTCGGTCTCGGCGTGGGCCATGCCGCCGGGGAGGGTGGCCTCGTCGAAGATGAACAACCCCCGGTGAGCGGGGTCGGACTTGGGTTCGCCCAGCGGCCCGGCGATCAGCAGCTCGCCCGCCTCCGCCAGCCGCTGCATGTTCGAGAAGTGCCCTGCGAACGCCTCCCGTTGGGCCTCCGGCGACAGATCCGTCGCCGGCCCGGTCTTGATGAAGACGAACACGTAGTCGCGTTCCGAAGAGTCCGGACGGACCGGCTCGGCGATCGCGGTCATCGACACGGCCAGCATCGCGACCGACAGCAGCAGGGAGGTTTGCATGGCTCACGATACCGCCCGCGGCCAACCTCGGCTGCGTAGGCTCGCACCATGACCATCCCCGGCCCCATCTCCAACCGCGTCGCCCGCATCGTCCGCGGCGAGGACCTCCAGCTCATCGCCCGCATGCCCAGCGGATGGGCCATCCTCGCCAATCAGCAGCCCGACGCCATCAACGGCTGCTGCATGCTCCTGCCGGACCCGGTGGTCTCGTCCGTCAACGACCTCTCGTCCGAACGCCGAGCCGCGTTCATGACCGATTTCGTGCGTCTCGGCGACGCCGTGCTGGCCGCGACGGGCGCCGAGCGGATCAACTACCTCATCCTCTGCAACCAGGTCCCCGAGCTGCACGGCCACGCCATCCCCCGTTTCGCCGCCGAGGACCCCGACAAACGCAAGCTCGGCCCTTTCGAGGCCTACGACTTCCCGAACGCCCGCAAGGCCGACGCGACCGGTCCGGACTCGGACCTGCTCCGGCGCCTGAAGGCGCATCTCGACCCACGGGCATGACCGCCCGGCGTCGCGCGACGCGGCCGAACGCAGGTCCGAATGCGCTCCCTCCACAACTCGGTCGGACGCATCTGCCGCGGGAACAATGGGCAAAAGCACCGTTGTCACGGGTCCCTGATGCGGATTTCGTTATCAACCGGTTAAGGAGCCCTTTCCACTCGGGTGTTCCTCCTGTACACTGGCCGATCCGACTCCGGGACACCCCGGAGTCCTCACTGGGTAGATCACCCACAAAATCGACGCCCCCGAGCGAGCCAGCACGTGCCCCGCACTTCGTATCTCCCAAACCGATTCGAACGCAAGTACGTCGTCCCCGAGTCGACGGCGGACGAGATCCGGGCGCTTATCCGGCCCCACGTCCGCCCGGACGAGTTCCTCACTCCGGACCGTCCCGTGGGATACCCGGTCTACTCGCTCTACCTGGACAGCCCGCGCCTGGGTCTGTACACCGCGACCGCCTCGGGCGAGAAGAACCGTTTCAAACTGCGCATCCGCTTCTATGACGAGTCGGGCGACGGGCCGATCTTCGCCGAGATCAAGCGGCGCGTCGACAGCGTCATCATGAAACAGCGGGCCGGAGTCCGGCGCGAGCGGCTGGGCGACCTCCTCCGGGGCGTGGTCCCGCCCCGTCACGAGCTGCTCAACGCCACGAGCGAGTTCGCCGAGGTCGACGAGTTCTGCCTTCTCACGCGTGCGCTCGCGGCCGTTCCGACGCTGATCGTTGGGTACGACCGCGAGGCCTATTTGGACACGCGGACGGGCACCTGCCGCGTTACGTTCGACCGCAACCTCCGGGCGAGGCCGTTCGACCCGGCGCGCGGGCTGACGACCGACCTCCCAGCCGCACGCCACCAGGACCCGGGCGTCATCCTCGAGATGAAGTACGTCGACCGGCTGCCGCAATGGATGCAGGCTGTGATCCTTCGCTTCGGGCTGCAGCGTCAGTCGGTGCCCAAGTACGGCTGGTCGGTCGAGTCGCTGGGCGAGGTCGTGGTGCGCCGGTACGCGCTGGCCGGCATCGCGGGCGGCGGCGATCGGCCTGCCCCCGGCGGGATCGTCGTGACCTCGCCCCTGTCGGGCTGGAAGCGTGGAGGCCCGTTCCGCCGCGCAGGGGGCGCCGTGTCATGACAGGCCTGGAGGGCATCGGACGACTGTTCACCGACGAGTGGGCCGCCACGCCGGGCGGCTTCGACTCGGTGCTGCTGATCATCCTCATGGCGTTCTGCCTTGGGCACCTGATCGCGTTCGTCTACATGTGGACGCACAGCGGCCTGAGTTACTCACGCAACTTCACCATCGCGATGGTGGTCATCCCGACCATCGTCTCGCTGGTGATGCTGGTGATGATCGACAACATTGTCGTGGCTTTCGGCCTGTTCGCGGTCTTTGCCATCGTCCGCTTCCGCAACGTCATCAAGGACACGCGCGACACCAGCTTCGTGCTCTGGGCGATCCTCACCGGTTTGTCGGTCGGGACCATGAAGTTCTCCCTGGCGGTGATCGGCTGCGCCGCGCTGGCGGCGATTTTTTTGTACCTCCACGCCGTCTCGTTCGGAAACCGCGTTCGGTTCGACACGATGCTCTCGCTGCAGTGGGACGGCCCTTCGGACCGGGCGGGGCTCATCCGGGAACTGATCGAACGCCACGCCGTCCGGGCCGAGCTGACGAGCCAGCGCGGCGTCGAGGGTGCCCCCATCGACGCGACCTACCACCTGCTGCTCCGCGATCCCGCCCGCGGCCCGGACCTGATCACCGACCTGCGCGCCCTCGCGGGCGTCCGCGAGGCGACCATCTACAAACGCCAGGACGAAACCGAGATCTGAACCCGCCGACCTCTTCCCCGCGCCCCGCACCGAGTAGTTCCGCACATGGCCACGACCGTCCGCACCCCGCTCTCCGTCCGACTCCGCCGCCTCTGCGAGCGGGCCGGGCCTGCGTTGGTCCTCCTCGCGGCCGTACCCATGACCCTGTGGATGTGGCATCGCCACGCCGGGGTGGTGGGGGGCGTCGGCGAGGCCGTTGCCGTCAGGGTCGACATCGCGGCCCCGGCCGACGGCATGCTCGTGGCCATCGCGAGCGTCGGTCCGGAGCCGTTCGACACCGTCCTGGCCGGCCAGACTCTCTTCAGGCTCGACGATGCACCCCTCGCCGCATCGCTCAACACGCTGCGTGCCACGATCGCCGTCACCCGTGCCGAACTGGAGGCCGAGACCGCCCGGTGGCGGCAGGACCGCCAGAGCGAGGAGCGATCCCAGGAGATCGCCCGCCAGCGCCTCGCCATCGAGGTCCAAGACACTCGGCTCGACCTGCTCGACCGCCGCACCGCCATCGAGTTCGACACCATCGAACTCCGCCGCGTCGAACAGTCCATCGTCGCGCTCGAACAGATGTTCGACCAACGCGTCGAGCCGGAGTTCACGCTGAATCAGGAGCGGCTGCGACGCGATGCGCTGGCCGCCAGCATCGAGTCCCAGCGCGCCGCGTTCGACGACGCGCAGGCGCAGCACCGGGAGGCCGTCGCCCGCCTGGCCGCGGTGCCGGGCGCGGTCGCCGATGACCTGGAGGCCCTGCTCGCTCCGATCCGGGCGGCCGTGCTGGTTCACGAGGCCCAGATCGCCGAACTCGAAGTCCAGGCCCGGCTGCTCCGCATCACGGCGCCCTTCGACGGCGTCGTGACGGCCGTGCACGCGCGCCCGGGCCAGGCCACCACATCCGGTGCATCGCTCCTGTCGCTCGCCTCGGAGCACGCCGACGCGATCGTCACCTACGTCCGCGAGAGCAACCCGGCGGACCTGGAAGTCGGCGGCCTGGTCGAACTCCGGCCGGTCCGCACCCGGGGGGGAGCGGTGACCGCCACGATCCGGAAGGTCGGCGCCCAGGTCGAGCCGGTCCCGGAGCATCAACGGGCCGATCCGACGCGTCTCGAGTGGGGACTGCCGGTCCTCATCGCCCGCCCGCCCGATCTGAACGTGCGCCCGGGCGAACTCGTCCGCGTGCGATTCAGGTGAAATACTCAGTATCGGCCGCAGATCCCGGGAGCCGTCTCGACGCAGGGTGCGAAATCGTCCGTTCTCCCTGAAACCTCCGTGACCGGAACAGACGGGAACCGCTCCATCGGCGGGACCGCGCACGCACAGCGGCCCCGGAACACACGCCCGCGCTCCTTGTGGGGCCACGGATCTGGAGAGGGGCCGGGTTGCCGATGAGGCAGCCCGGCCCTTCTTCGTGCGCACGGATCGGACTGTCCATCAAAAACGCCCGCCCGAGCGATCGGCTCGGGCGGGCACCGTCAGAGAGAAGGAGACGGTCGGGTCCGCCGTCCGGCGGTGAGGAAGGAGAAACGGGTCCGGATCAGCGCCGGCGCCGGGCCATCACGCCGCCGAGGCCGAGCAGCGCGAGCGTGCCGGGGGCGGGGACGGAGTTGATGGTCAGGTTGTCGACCAGGATGCGCGGGCCGGAGTAATCGTTGCCGAGCGTGGCGTACAGACGCAGCGAGTCGAAGCTCACGCCGCCAACGCTCAGGGTCGCGAAGGCGATGTTGTCCCGGCCGCCGAGATCGGAGATCACGAACGAGTCCGAAGCGACCACGCTGCCGCCGCTGTAGGCGTCGAGGTGGTACACGATGCCGCCCCACGGGCCGTTCTCGTAGTACGCCATCTCGAGCGAGGCGAAGTCGGCGACCTCGTCCAGGTCCATCGTCACGGTGGACAGCGCGCCCAGCGAGACGTTGTCGCCCGTGATGTAGGCCGAGCCGAACGTCAGCGCGTTGTTGGCGCTGCCGAAGGACGGGAAGTCGTTGTAGAGCAGCGTGGCGTTCTCGACGATCACCTGGTTGCCCAGGCCGTTGATGCCCCCGCCCGGCTCGAAGGTGTTGCCGTCGGGGAACACGCCGTGGACGTTGTTGACGCTGTGGTAGGTCACGCCGTTGTAGGAGAACGACTCGCCGTAGAAGTTCTCGGTCAGGTCGTCGTAGGTGCTCACGCTCGTCTGGGCGAGGGCGGGGGCGACGGCCGCGGCGGCCAACAGTGCTGCAATCGTGCTTCTCATCTCGGATCTCCTGGTGCTGGCCGCGGCGGGTCCGTCGCGGCGGGTGAAAGAAAACGGTTCTTACTCGTACGCTCCTCCGCCGAACGCGCCGGTGTCAAGCAGCGGGTGGCGGATCATCACGGTCGTCGGAAGCGGCGGATACTCCATCCGCACGCGGAACAGCTCGTAGTCGTCCGGGTCGATGCCGATGGAGGCGCAGACCGAGGCGCTCAGGTCGGCGTAGCCCGGGATGTCCGGCGTGTGCGCCAGCCCGAGCCCCCGCCCCAGTCTGGAGACCTTCGCCGACGTCTCCAGCGCATCGCGGTCGTCGAAGCTGATGTTCGAGGCCAGGTCGCTGAACACCCGCAGGTCGCGCTCGACCGGGCCGAACAGCCCCGCCCGCACCAGCAGGTCGAAGTGCAGCACCTCCGCCGGCGTGCGCACGGCCGCACCGAAGTGGGCCACGCGGTCCTGCTCGGTCGCGTGCACCGCGCCGATGTTGCGGATGATCTCCCCCGTCACCAGCGTGCGCTCGCCAGATTGCCCCACCGGCCCGGCCGCGAACTCGTCGTGCACCACGCCGTCGGGTGTCCGGCGACGCTCCAGCGCGGGCATCGGATCCGAGCAGAACGCCGGCATCACCGGCACACCCGCGTGCTCGCCCGCGGCCCGCGGGTCCAGCGGCATCCGATCGAGCGATTGCGCCGTGCGGGCCTGGTCATCCGCCACCACCGACTGGCCCACGATCCAACGCACCCCCGGGCGCGTCTGGCGGAAGCCGATCAGCCCCCGCACCTGCACCGCGTGGAAGTGGTGGGGGATGTCGTCGGAGGGCATCAGCACGCAGATCGCCATCAGCGTGCGGCAGTGCGCCCCCAGGGTGTAGCTGTTGCCCAGGAACGCCTGCTGACGCCACTTGGCGTCCGACGCCTCGTCCGCGTCCGCGCCGCACGACTCGAGCAGCATCTCGAACTCGGCCCGGCTCGACGCGTGCGTCTCGGCCAGCGTCTCGAACATCAGCCCCGCCTGGCGGGCCGACTCGACCAGGTCCGCTGGCACGCCCGCGTCGGCCGCGGCCTTGAACCACACCTGCAGGCTCTTGGACGCGGGCATGTGCCGGGCCGCCGCGAACGGGTCATCGGCGTAGGCGACCTTGGCCACCTGCCACGCCAGCTTGCGGTGGATCCCGAAGGCGTCCGCCACCGAGGTGACCGCCTTGGACCCCGGGCATTTCAGCTCGATGATCCGCGAGAACGAGTCCCGCACGCGGGACACCGCGTCGACCGTGTCCTTCTGGAACCCGGCGGGGCGGCGGTCGGTCTCGGCGGCGGAGGGCGTCACGCCGGCGAGCGTACCACAACGCCGCCCGTTCCAAACACCGTTTCTGAAACAAAGCCGGAAATTGTGCAAATCATGCGAAGAGGCTCCTCGAATGGGGCAAACGACGAACTTCTCGGTCCCTCCGCCTCAGCCCATCCCCATCAGCACATCGTCGATCTCCGGCACCCACCGCCGGGCCCGGGCCGCGTCGAACCGAGCGGGCAGGGCGTCGACGCGGGCCGCGAGGATGGACAGGATCCGCTCGGCCAGCCTGGACGGGGGCGTGCCGCCGCCGGTCCAGTGGTCGTGATCGACCCAGGACAGGGTCATCTCGTGCTCGGTCGGTTCGGTGCCGGGTCGTTCGAGGCTCAGGCGGAACGACCAGCCGTTGGGGGTCTCTCGTTCCTCCAGCACCCGGGCCGCCGCGTTCACGGCGTGGCTTCCGACCCCGCGTCGGACCGCTCCGAGGGGGTTTCCACCGGCGCGTCGGCGACCTCGGCCGCACGCTGGGCCTGGGCCGCCTGGTGCTTGCGGTACTGCACCCATCCGAGGAAGATCAGCCCGATCGACACGCCGAGCAGATAGACCCCCAACTTCTGAAAGAAGCGGTTGCCCTCGGTGGGGGCGCCTGCGGGTTTCCAGTCGGGGTCGGGCATGCGGGATCTTAGGAGACCGGGTCGCTTTCGCAAACGGGCCGCGAAAGGTCACCGCCCTTTGCGGGGGCGCCCCTTGCCGCGCTTCTTCTTGGTGGGCTTGGTCCGGCCGATGCCCAGCGCCTCCTCGATCTCCGAGCGGCGGACGAAGACGTCCTCGTCCGGCTCGTGGGCGTCGAGCATGGCGCGGACGTGCTGGAGCTGGTCGCGCAGGCGGGCGGCCTTCTCGAAGGCCATCTCCTGGGCCGCGTCGAGCATCTCTTCCTCGAGGGCCAGCACCAGCTGGCGGGCGTCGATGGACGGCTCGGCCTCGACCGTGGCCTCGCGAGCCTTGCGCCGGGCCTTAAGTTCGGACTCGATGCCCCGGCGGATGGATTTGCGGATGGTTTGCGGCACGATGCCGTGCTCGGCGTTGTAGGCGAGTTGCTTCTCGCGACGTCGCTCGGTCTCGTCGATGGCCTGGCGCATCGATCCGGTCATCTGGTCGGCGTACAGCACCACCTTGGCGTCGGCGTTGCGGGCCGCCCGCCCCATGAGCTGGATCAGCGAGGTCGCGCTGCGGAGGTAGCCCTCCTTGTCCGCGTCGAGGATGCACACCAGCGAGACCTCGGGCAGGTCCAGCCCCTCGCGCAGCAGGTTCACCCCCACCAGGATGTCGAACTCGCCCGCCCGCAGGGCGGTGAGGATCTCGATGCGGTCGAGCGTCTCGATGTCCGAGTGCAGGTAACGCACGCGGAAGCCGTTCTTGCTCAGATAGTCGGTCAGGTCCTCGCACAGGCGTTTGGTCAGGGCGGTGATCAGGACGCGGTCGCCCTTCTCCACCCGCTCGCGGCAGCGTTCCATCAGGTCGGGCACCTGCCCGGTGGCGGGGCGGATCTCGATCTCCGGGTCCACGAGGCCGGTGGGGCGGATGATGAGTTCGACGACCTCGCCCCCGGTTTTCTCGAGCTCGTAGGCCGCCGGTGTGGCGCTGACGTACAGCACCTGCGGCGTCATCTGCTCGAACTCCTCGAAGCGCACCGGCCGGTTGTCCAGCGCGCTCGGCAGGCGGAAGCCGTGCTCGACCAGCACGTCCTTGCGGGCCTTGTCGCCGGCGAACATGGCCCGGATCTGCGGGATGGTCACGTGCGACTCATCGACGATCAGCAGCCAATCCCCCGCGTTCTGGCGGGTGATACCGAAGCGCCGCGCATCCTCGCCCGCGTCGCGCCCGACCACGTCGTCGGCGGTCACGCGGGGGTCCGGGCGGCGCAGCGTGCGGTCGGGGTCCGGCGGGGCGTAATCGAAGTAGTCCATCAGCGTGAACGGACGCTCGCCGGGCAGGCGCCCGTCCATGTAGCGCGAGTAGTTCTCGATGCCGTTGCAGAAGCCGACCTCGGAGATCATCTCCAGGTCGTGCTTGGTGCGGGCGAGGAGGCGCTGGGCTTCGAGCAGCTTGCCCTGGCTGCGGAACTCGGCCACGCGGGCGTCCAGCTCGGCCCGGATGCCGTCCACTGCCGACTGCAGCTTGTCCTCGGGCATCACGTAGTGCACCGCGGGGAACAGGAACACCTGGTTCTCCTCCGCCAGCACCTCGGCGCTGGTGGGGTTGATCAGGCTGACCGAGTCGATCTCGTCACCGAAGAGTTCGATGCGCACGGCGAACTTCTCGTACGCCGGCCAGACCTCGATGGCGTCGCCCCGGGCCCGGTAGGTGCCCCGTTTGAAATCGATCTCGGCCCGCTGGTACTGCATTGCGTTGAGGGCCAGGAAGAAGTCCCGCCGCCCGATGGTCGCGCCCTTGGTGATGGTGAACACCTTCTCCGAGTACGCGCTGGGCGATCCGAGGCCGAAGATGCACGAGACCGACGCGACCACCACCGTGTCACGGCGTTGCAGCAGGTTGCTGGTCGCGGCCAGGCGGAGCTGGTCCAGGTCGTCGTTGCGGCTGGCGTCTTTCTCGATGTAGATGTCCCGGCCGGGGATGTACGCCTCGGGCTGGTAGTAGTCGTAGTACGACACGAAGTAGTTGACGCTGTTGGTGGGGAAGAACTCGCGGAGTTCTTCATAGAGCTGGGCCGCGAGCGTCTTGTTGTGGCTGAGGATCAGCGTGGGCTTCTGCAGCCGGGCGATCACGTTGGCCATGGTGTAGGTCTTGCCGGTGCCGGTGGCGCCCAGCAGACAGACCTGGCGTTCGCCCGCGTCCAGTTTGGACACGATCGAGTTGATCGCGTCGGGCTGGTCACCCGCCGGGGCGAAGGGGCTGACGATCTCGAATCGGTCGGCGACAGTCACAGACGATGGTACGCACCCCGAACAGAGTCCGATTCTGATCAGAGCCACGGAATCCGCTTGCCGTGATCAATATGTGACTGTATAGTCACATAAAGCCGGTCGGAACCGGCGTGGCCGCAGGACGCGGCCGGAGCACCGCATGGACGACGCCGCCGACGCAGTCTGGAAGGCCCTGGCCGACCCGACCCGCCGGGCCCTGCTCGACGAACTCCGCGACGGCCCCCGCACCACGGGGCGCCTGGCCGAGCTCGTCCCGGGCATGACGCGGTTCGGGGTCATGAAGCACCTCGTGGTGCTCGAGGACGCCGGTCTGATCACGGTGGAGCGCAAGGGACGGGAACGCTGGAACCACCTCAACGCCGTGCCGCTGCGCCGGATCTACGAGCGGTGGGTTTCCAGGTACGAGGACCGGTGGGCCGGCTCGCTCGAGCGGCTCAAACAACAGAGCGAAAGGAAGGCACGCATGGGAGTCAAACTGCACGACAAGCCGGCCCGCATCGCGCACGTGGTGTGCGAGATCGAGATCGCCGCGCCGAAGGAGACCGTCTACCGAGCCTGGTTCGACGACGTGAACAACTGGTTCTACGAGAACGACGAGGCTCGCAACACCCGGCCCACCCGTTGCGAGGAGAAGATCGGGGGCAAGTTCTACCTCGAGTACCCGGGCGGCGGGTTCAACGTCATCGGCGAGCTGACGATGATCAAGAAGAACGAGAAGATCCGCATGCGCGGCGACTGCACCATGCCCGAAGCGATGATCGCCAACATGACCGTCTCGTTCGTCGCCGAGGGCTCGGGGACGCGTGTCCGCGTCGAGCACAAGATGTTCGGCGAGTTCGAGGACGACACACCCGCGGGCTTCGAGGAGGGCTGGATGGACGGGCTCGTCAAGCTCAAGAAGCTGCTCGAGTCGCGGGGCCGGTGAGCCAAGCCGCCCCGCACCGCGTGCACACCGCCCGGCCCCGGTCGTCCGCCGGGGCATCGTCCAGGCGTTCCAGGCACGATCCGCACCGCCCGTGCCGGACGGCCACCCGCGCCGTTCGGTGCGGCCCCCCGAACGCGGAGGACAGGGGCACCATCAGCACCCCGACCAGCACGGGCAGCGCGAGAATCAGGAAGAACCAGACGCCCGCCATCGGATCTTCGGTCCAGATCCGCCAGGCGAAGTAGAGCATCCCGGCGGGCATCCAGGACAGCAGCAGCATCAGCCCGACCCGCCACCAGCGACCGACCCGGCGCATCGACCGGACGAGTTCCTGGCGCTCGTCGGCGGGGATCTCCCCGATCAGGTCCCGGCGCACCCGCAGCAGGCGCGAGTCCGGGCAGGGCACATAGCGGCCCCGGTCGTCCGGCGCGAACAGGGCCGAGGCCGCCCGCACGCCCGGCGCCAGCCACGCGAGCACGCTGGCGCGCAGCACGGGCATCGCCGGACGCGACCAGAACGGGGCGACGATCCGGTCGGCGTTCCAGGCCGCGCCGCACTCCGGGCAGGTGACCGCGCCGTCGGCGTCCGCGGGCGTGCCCTCCAGCGAGAACGCGCACGAGCCGCACACGCCCTCGGCCACGGCGGTCCGCGCGGTCTGCCCGAGCGCACCGCGGACCACATAGATCTGGTATCCCTTCGACGCGACGACCACCAGCGCGATGAACACCGTCAGGCCGATCAGCGATCCGGCCACGCCCATGCGCCCGATCATCAGCCCGCCGATGATCCCGTACGCCACGAACACCCCGACGACCAGCAGCAGCGTCAGGATCACGCGGTCGGGCGTGTAGCGCCGGCCCTCGCTCTTCATCGCCGCCCGAAGCCGGTTGGCCAGCAGCGCCAGGCGCGGGTTCTCCGACCGGGCCGCTCGCTTGAGGTCCGCCGGACGCAGCCGCCGGATGCGCTGCCCTCGGTCGTCGATGAGCGGCCGGAAGGTCGACGCGAGGCCGACCCGTGCTTCCGAGCGTCGGTCACTGCTCATTGGTACCGCACCCCCCGGTGCTCGATCCATCCCCCGGCCCGCTGGTTGCGCGGGTCGTGGTGCGTCCAGTGGATGGCTCCGCCCTTCTCGTTCCACTCGTACTCGCCGCGCAGCGTCAGCCGATCGCCGATTTCGATCGGAACCCGCTGGGCCAGATCGATGTTGTGCAGCACCAGCACCGTCCGCCCGGACCGCACCCGCACGAGGAAGCGCTGGTGGCGGGAGCCGAAGGTGTCGTCAGAGAGGATCCGGTCCACGGTGCCGCTGACGGTCACCATCACGTCGGAAACTCGGTCTTCGAACAGCTGGTCCAACGGGCGGCCTCCCGTGGCAGTGTACCGGGCCGCTCAGCCCCGCGCGGCCAGCAACGCCCGCGGCGAGGCCCGCCCGATCCGCCACGCGGTGGGGGCCGCGGCCAGCAGGGCCATCACAATGGCCACCAGCCACCCGAACGCGATCGCCCCGATCGGCGGGCGGATCGCGAGCTCTATTCCGATCAGCTTGCGGTTGCTCACCTGCCCGCCCCAGGCCGCCTGCAGGCCCAGCAGCGTGCCCAGCACGCAGGCGGCCAGCGCGATCAGGATCGCCTGGCCGCAGACCAGCATGACCAACTGCCGGCGCGAACCGCCCACCGAGCGGATCACGCCCAGCTCGAACCTCCGGGACTGCACCTCGGCAATGATCAGGTTGGCCACGCCGAAACAAGCCACCAGCATCGCCCCGATCGCCACCGTGCTGAAGACCGCCAGCGTGCTCTTGAACACCGCCTCGAGTTGCTCGCGGATCTCCCGGCCCGAACCGACGTTCAGCACGCCCATGCCGAACGTCGCGTCACGGATCTGGGCGACCGCCGCGGTCTCGTCGGCGTCCGGGTCCAGCTCGATGCCGATGATGTACGGCCGAGTGATACCGAACTTCTCGGCCACGTCGGTGCGTGAGCCGACCACCGAGTGGATCGTCTGCTGCACGAAACTCCCGCCGAAGTCGAAGTACTGACTGATGAACTCGAGCCCGGCCGAGGTGACCACGCCGGCGATCTCGAAGCGGTGCTCGACACCGTTGTCGCGGCAGACGAACTCATCGCCAACGCCCAGCCCCCGGGCCGTGGTGAACTCGCGCGCGACCAGCACGGCCCCGCCCTCGTCCATGCGCCGGGTGGCGGTCTCCGGATCGCCCTCGACGAACTCGACTTCGAACATCTCGGAGATGATCGAGTAATCGAGGCCGAAGAAGTTGGTCTTGTACTGCTGGAGCCCCTCGACGCCGAATCCGTCGATGTCCACCTGGGCGATGGTGATGGCGGTGGTGCGGGTCACGAACGGCAGCGCGGCGATCGCGGGCTGGGCCTCCTCGCCCAGCGGCAGGCCGTACGCGAAGGCGTCCGGGAAGCGGATCTTGCCCAGCCAGTCCCGCAGCGCCGACCCGCCGTTGGTCCAGATGCCGACCATCAGGGCGAGCCCGGTCATCAGCGCGCCCGCCGTGAAACCGTGGCGATAGGGGGTCGAACGGACCGTTCGGGTCAGCAGGGCCGGCGGGAGCCCGAGCAGGCGCGACACGATCGGGCCGGCCCCTCGGGCCACCACGACCACCACCGGCACCGAGAGCAGGAAGTACCCGATGAACATCGCAGGGATGCCGATCGTCGCGTACGTCCAGAAGAACACCTGCGAGTCCGCGATGCCCACGCAGATCAACACCATCACGGCGATCAGCGCCAGGGCGATCCCCAGCACACGCCCGATGCCCTTGGTGCTCGGGGGATTCGCCCGGGCGCTCAGCGCCCCCAGCGGCGAGAGCGTCGCCGCACGCCACGCCGGCCACAGCGCGCCGAGCAGCCCGGCCGCCAGGGATCCGAGCACCACGAACGACAGCATCACCGGCGGCACGACCATCCCGTCGGGCATCTGCCGCTCGAACACCCGCGACAGCGCGTACGTCATGGCGATCCCGATCGGCACGCCGATCACCGCCCCGCCCGTGCCGACCATCACGCCCGCGAGCAACTGGGCCACGCCGAGCTGGCCCCGCTCCGCCCCGATGCACCGCAGCACCGCCAGCGTCCGCTGCTGCTCGGCCACCCCGGTGGTCAGTCCGGTCATGATGATGAAACCGGCGCACAGCAGCGCGATCGCCCCGACCAGCACCAGGCCGAGCTGCGACGCGGCGAGGTTCTTCTCCACGCCCGAGGTGATCCGTTCCGTTGTCTGGACCAGCACGCCGGAGCCCAGCCCGTCCGCATGCTCGGCCGCGAACGCTTCCGGATCGATCCCGTCGCGCAGTTGGACCTCGATCTGCGAGAGCCTCCCGGCCCGGCCGGCGATCCGCTCCAGCGTCGGCAGCGAGACGATCCCGATCGGTTTGCCTCCCAGCGGCGAAGCCTCGGAGATGCCCACCACGGTTAGGGTCGCACGGGTCCCGAAGAGACGCAGCACCGTCAACTCGTCGCCGACGCGAACGCCCACACCCTCGTTGAGGGCGGCCGCCGTCTCCGCGTCGGTCGCCCGTTGGCCCTCGACGGGCGCCGGCAGGTCCATGTACCCGATGGGGTCCGCGAACACGTCGACCGGCTCGCCCGCGCGGGTCCGTTCCGCGTCCGCCCGGCTCAGACGCCGAGCCAGCGAGGCATCGATCAGAAGCTCGTTCTCGGCCGCCGGCAGACGCCCCGCGACCAGCCGGGGCGGGCGGGCGGCAAACTCCGCGTCCAGATCCACGCCCGAGACGAACGCGCTGACCCGGTAGGCGATCGGCCGCGCCGACCATCCGTCGGCGGACTCGATGAGCGTCGGCAACTGCAGCCCCAGCGAGAGCGTGGTCTCGAGCCGGGCGTCGGCCCGCTGCACCCCCGCCCAGTTTCTTACGGTATCGAGGACCGCCGCGGGCATGGTCTCCCCGCCGGCGGGCTGGATCCTCACCTGGGCGGTGCCCATCGATTCGTCGAGCTGGTTCTGAACCGCGGCGTTGAGCGAGGCCATGGCGCACGCGATCGCCGAGACCAGCGCGGTGGACATCGCCACCGCCGCGATGAGCAGCGCGACTCTACTCGGCCTCGCCGAGCAGACGCTGCGCGCGAGTCGCCACGCCGCCCGCATCGAGGCCCCCTTCCGCTTCCGCGTCGATGACACCGCGCACGACGCCGTCACCGACGACGAAGATCTTCCGGCAGTAGCTCGCCGCCTCGGGCTCGTGCGTGACCATCACCACCGTGATGCCCTCTTCCCCGGCCAGGTCGCGCAGCAACGCCCACACCATCGCGGCCGAGCGTGAGTCCAGATTGCCCGTCGGCTCGTCCGCCAGCAGCACCGGCGGCTGATACAGCAGCGCACGGGCGATCGCCACACGCTGCTGCTCGCCGCCGGAGAGCGCCTCGGGCCGATGCGTCGCACGATCGGCGAGTCCCAGCCGGTCGAGCAACTCCAGCGAACGGTTCTTCAGGTGGACCGGATCATCCCCGCCGAGAAGCCCGGGCAGCTGCACGTTCTCCGCGGCGGTCATCGTCGGCACCAGGTTGAACGCCTGGAACACGATCCCGATGCCGCGACGACGGTACTTCGTGGCCGCCTTCTCCCCCATGGTGTCGATCCGCTGCCCGGCCACCTCGATCGTGCCCGAATCGGGCCGATCCAGGGCCCCGAGCAGGTGCAGCAGCGTGGACTTGCCCGAGCCGGACCGGCCCATGATCGCGTCGAACCCCCCGCCCGGGATCTCCACCGAGAGCCCGCGCAGGGCCTCAACCGAGCGTCCGCCCGATCGGTAGTTCTTGCGGACATCGACGCATCGGATCATCGCGGTTGTGTTCGCCGTTGGTGGCCCCGGGTTTCAGGCCGGATCAGGAGATCGACTTGTCGTAGGCGGCAGCGTCCATCAGCTTTCCCAGCCCCGACGCGTCGCTGACCTTGATCTTCACCAGCCAGCCCTTGCCGTAGGGGTCCGAGTTGATCAGCTCGGGGCTGTCCGAAAGAGCCCCGTTCACCTCGACGATCTCGCCCGCCACGCCCGAATAGATGTCCGAGGTGGTCTTGACGCTCTCGACCTCGCCGACCGTGTCGCCCGCGTCCACCGTGGTCCCCGCCGGCTTCATCTCGACGAAGGTCACGTCGGTCAGCTGGTCCACGGCGTGCTCGGTGATCCCGATGGTCACGACGTCGCCGTCGACCAGGTGCCACTCGTGGGATTCGGCGTACTTGCGATCGCTGGGGTTGGACATCTGCCTGGGCTCCTTGGTCGCCGGCCCCCTCGTCGTGGCCGGGTTCGTGCTCGTGGACGAGCGGTGTCGTAAGAGGGGTGAAGATCGTAGCCGCCGGGCGAGCCCGGATTAGCCCTGCACCCGGGTGTGCATGTCGCCCTGGAACTCTTCCAGGTGCCCGCCCCGCTTCATGATCTCGTCGATCACGTCGCTGAACTGGGCCTCCACCGGGGGCGGGGACTTGCCCTCCATCAACTGTGCGTACAGGGCGTCATCGATGCCCACGAACTTGCGCATGGCGTAGTCGTAGACCGCGTCGTGCTCGTCGCGGGACAGGTCCAGACGCAACTCGTTGATGACCTTGGTCCCCAGGCGGATCCACTCTTCGAACGTCTCCTTGGAGATGTTCTGATGGATCCACGTGCCGACGCCGTTCCGGAACGGCGGGCGGGGCAGCTGCGTGCCCATCCTGCCGGTCTTTCGGCATTTGAAATCCCCCTCCGACGCCGCCGGGCCCGCGTCGACCACGTCGGGCACCGGGGCGCCCAGCTGGGTCAAGAGGTCCGCCATCGCCTTCTTGGGCATCAGGTCCCCGCGGGTGGTCGCTTCCTCGTAGCCCCGGGTCAGGATCGCCTTCGCCTGCTCGTCCTTGCCCGCGGCCATGTAGGCGGCCCCGGCCAGCTGGAAGCCCTTGGTCATCGCCGGGTTCAGTTCCACGCACTTGGCGAACGCAGAAGCCGCCTCGTCGAAACGCCCGGCCTGGCTCAACGCCTGCCCGAGCGAGAAATGGGCCATGTCGGAGGTCGGGTCCTGCTCGATGAGCTTGCGGAACTGGCTGATGCGGGTTTCGGGGTCCATGGGCAACCCTAGCCCGTCCGGCGTAGCCTGTTGCCGATGACCACGCCCGATCTGACCTCGCTCTCCACCCAGCTCTGCGGCCAGACCCTGCGTGCCCCGGTGCTCCTCGCCGCCGGCACCGCCGGCACCCTGGATGAGACCGCGGGCGTCGTGGACCTGTCCCGGATCGGCGGCGTGGTCACCAAGTCCATCACCCGGCAGCCCCGTGGGGGCAACCCCGAGCCCCGGATCACCTGGACCCGAGCGGGCATGCTCAACGCCATCGGCCTGGCCAACCCCGGCGTCGACGTGTTCGCCGAGTCGATCGCCCCCCGGGCGTCCGGGATGCCGTGCGTCGTGATCGGGTCCATCGCCGGCTTCTCCATCGAGGACTACGTCGCCGTCGCCGGGGCGATGGAGGAAGCCCCGGGCATCCCGATCGCCGAACTGAACGTCTCCTGCCCCAACGTTCATGGCGGCGTGGAGTTCGGGGCCGACCCCGGCGCGCTCGCCGAGCTCGTGCGGGCCGTGCGACCGGTGCTGGCCGGCACCCGCCTGCTCGTCAAGCTCAGCCCGATCACGGTCGGCACGCCGCACACGCCCACCGATCTGGCCCGCGTGGCGGTCGAGGCCGGAGCCGACGGGCTGACCCTGTGCAACACGATCCCCTCCATGGGGATCGACGTCCGCACCCGCAGGCCGCTGCTGGCCAACATCACCGGCGGCCTGTCCGGCCCGGCGGTGCACCCGGTGGTGGTCAAGATCGTGCACGACGTGTACCGCAGGTTCGCCCGGGAGGCAGGCGTGCCCATCATCGCCGCGGGCGGCGTGACGCGGTGGGAGGACGCCGCCGAGTTCATCCTCGCCGGGGCCACGGCGGTCCAGGTGGGCGCGGGCACGTTCATCGACCCGCGGGTGCCGGCACGGCTGCTCAAGGGTCTGGACCGCTGGGCCCGAGCGCAGGGCGAGCGTCGGATCGCCGACCTGATCGGCGGGGTCGTGCTCGACCGATGACTCCGGTTCAGTGGCGGGGCTCGACGGCTCAGCGGACGCGACGGGGGTTCGGCGCCGGCTGCCCGTCCGCGTACTCCCAGACGACCACCCGCACGGTCTGCACGCCCCATTTGAGCGCGACCTCGTGGGTCGGGAAGAGCAGGTCGAGCCGGGCGCCCTTGATCGCACCGCCGCAGTCCAGCACCGGCACGATCTCCCCGTCCGCGTAGCCGGGAACGGTGATCATGGTGCCGTACGGCAGCACATTGGGGTCCGCGGCCACGAGACGCATGGCGTTGGTCCACACGGAGTGCAGGGTGGCGGTCTGGCCATCGGCGAACTCGCCGCACGAACGCCCGTCCGGCGAATAGCCGGTGACCTTCATCAGGAGCACGCGGCCCGGTCGCACGGGGCGTCCGTCGAACCAGCGCGTGGACAGGTCCCACTCCGGCGAACTCTCGGTGATCTCCTCGACGCCCACGACCTCGATCTGGCTCGCGGGGTCCGACGCGGCCTCCGCGATGGCCGCGGTCGGCGTCGGGTCCGCCTCGGGCTCCGTTGCGACCTGCACCGGCAGGGCGGACCGATCAAAGCCGACCAGAGCGGGCAGCGATCCGGCGCGCTTGGTCCACACCGCGCTGCCCATCACCAACGCGATCACCGCCGCGCCGCCCAGCGTTCGGGCAGCGACCGGCAACATGATCTGACTGGCGGTCAGCGTCGGGGTCTTGGGATGTGTCAATGGGCGCCTCCGATGGCATCAACTCTTCGCGTGTCCGTTGCAGAAACGGTTCCGTCCGAAGCGAGGCGGCCAGCGGCGCTCGCGCCCCCGTCCTTGGGGGCGTCGGCGTATGGTAGCCGAAAGGCTCACCCGGCACAGCGAACGTGGCCGATGGACCAGACTCGGCCCGAATCGGTGCCGTCATAACCGGAACCGGCGGCAAAGATCACACCGGACGGTTCCGAGAACGATCACGCCGATCGGGTCGGCCTCCGCCACGAACTGGGGAACCCATGCGTCCGGAAACCATGCTGATCGACCTCGGGATCGGTCTCCTCGGGGGCGCCGTGGGCGGTTTGGCCGGCATCGGCGGCTCGATCATCATGCTCCCCGCCCTGGCGATCTTCCATGGGTATGAATCCCCAGAGAAGAACCGCCACCATGTGTTCATGGCCGCATCGATGCTGGCCAACATCGCGGTGTCACTTTCCTCCACCCTGCAGCACCGGCGCAAAGGAGCGGCCCGGAAGGACCTGCTGGCGTCCCTCGCCCCGTCCATGTGCGCCGGCATCATCCTGGGTGTGCTCGCCTCGAGCCAGACCGAGGGCCGCTGGCCGGTCATCGGTCTGGCGGTGTTCATCTGGGCCTACTGCGCGTACACGGTGTTCACGCTGGTGCGGTCGATCCCCGAGCGGCCCTTTGACGCACCCTCCCCGAAGTGGTGGATTCTGGTCACCGTCGGCCTGCTGACCGGCGGGCTTGCCGGCTTTCTGGGCGTGGGCGGCGGGATCCTGCTGGTCCCGCTCCTGCAGCTCGCGGGTCTGAACATCCGTCACGCCATCGCCGGCAGCGCCAGCGTGATGTGGATCAGTGCGACGATCGGGGCCGCCACGAAGCTCTCGTTCCTGCCCTCGCAGGGCCTGCGGGTCTGGGACGCGATCGAGATCGCCGCGCCGATGTCCGCGGGGGCGTTGGGCGGCGCATGGTTCGGCGCCTGGCTGAGCCACAAACTCAAGGTGCCCGCGCTGAAGGTCGCGATCATCGTGGTGCTGGCGCTGGCCGCCGTCCGCATGGTGATGTGAGCCCGCCCGGGTCCCGCCCCGATCAGCGGATCCGCTCGCCCAGTTCGACCAGCCGGCCGACCTCGGCCCGCAGGCGCTCGAGGGCGGCGTCGGCGCCGTCCGCCATCAGCTCGTCGTGCGGGATTGGCTCGCCCGCCTGCACCACGATCGGCCCAGCGAACAGGCGCGGCTTCCCGCCCCGCGGCCAGGCCTCCCGGGCGCCCGCGATGCCCACCGGCAGCACCGGGCAGCGCGATCGTCGCAGGATCACGGCCACGCCGCGTTTGAACTCGCCGATGCTGCCGTCCATCGTCCGTGTTCCTTCCGGGAAGATCAGCACCACGCGTCCCATCTCCAGACGGCGCAGGATTTCCTTGATGGAGGCCGGATCGCCGCCACTCTCCTTCACCGGCACGGCGTGCAGCGTGGTGATCAGCCGGCCGAGCCACTTCGAGTCGAATAGCCCGGCCCGGGCCAGAAAGTCGAAGTGGCGGTGCTTCATCGCGCACCCGACCATCGGCGGGTCCAGATAGGACTGGTGATTGGCCACCACGAGCACCGGCCCCCGGGCCGGCAGCGACCGGGTCCCGCGCCAGCGGAACCCGAACAGCACCATCAGCCCGACCTGCGTGAACACACGGACGCACTCGTAGAACAGCAGGGCAGCCAGCGACGAGCCGGGATGTTTGGATCGGAGCCAGCCGAGCAAGGAGGCCTACTCCCCGCCGTCCGAGATCAGCGCGCCGATTTTCTCCCGCACGTGCCGTTCGAGCAGGGTGACCACGCTGTCCAGGTCCAGGTCCGAGGTATCGATCCGGATCGCGTCGTGCGGGCAGATCAGCGGCCCGTCGCTGCGGGTCGAATCGATGCGGTCGCGTTCGAGGATCTGCGACTCGAGATCGCCGAGATCGACGCTGTCGCCGCCCGAGCGCATCTGATCGGCGCGTCGCCGGGCACGCACGCCCGGGTCGGCGTCGAGATAGAACTTGACCTCCGCGTCGGGGAAGACCACCGACCCCTGGTCACGCCCTTCCGTCACCAGCCGCGGATGCTGGGCCGCGATGATCCGCTGCTTGCGGACCATGTGCTGACGCAGCTCGCCGATCGCCGAGACCATCGAGACCGCGGCGGTCACGTCCGCCTGACGGATCCGGTGGTCCATCGGAGAGTCCCACGCGAGGATGGTGGGGGGGTCGGCCGTCCAGTCGAAGTGCAGGTCGGCACCCACGACGGTGCTGACAAAGTCACCGACCTCGTTCGGATCGATCTTCCGGTCGATCATGATCGCCGCGGCGCAGCGGTACATCGCGCCCGTGTCGAGAAAATCGAGCCCGAGACGGGACGCGAGGATCCGCGCCACGGTGGACTTGCCCGTCCCCGCCGGTCCATCGATCGTGATGATGACCGGAAGGTGCGTCGGCACGGGGAAAGGGGTCCTCGTGAACTGAAGAGTGGTGGGTGCGTCCGTCAGGGTCACCGCCCGCCTCCTCCGCCCCTGGGGCGTCAGTCGCTCGCTGCCTCCAACGCCGCTTCCAACGCGTCGCGGCTGTGCAACACTCCCAGTGTACCATCTCCGGGGCCACGATAATCGATCGCGATCGCACCGTCGAACCCCACCGCCCGGATGGCCCCGATCATGGGGGCCAGGTCGTAGCCCATGTGCTCGGGAGGCGGGACGTCGTCCAGGCCCTCCAGCTCGGCCTCGATCGCCGCGAGCACCGCGTCCTCGACCGACATCTCCTCGTCGTCCGACGCCGGCTCGGGCTGCTTTTTCTTCGACGCGGCCTTCTTTTTTGGCTTCTCGACGGGCTCGGGGGCCGGCTCGGGGTCGTTGAAACCCAGGGTCGCCGCGTTGACCACCGAGGCGTACGGCGTCAGACGCTTGAGATAGTGCACCGGGTCGCCCGAAGCCGCGGCGGCCTCGAAGTCCGGCATCGTACCGACGCGGAACCCGCCGATGGTCTTGACGAGCTCGGTCAACCGCTCGGCGTCCTCGGTCAGGCCCTTCTCGGGACGGATCAGCACCATGATCTCGAGCCGGTCGGCCCGCTCGAGCACGCGGCGCATGCGCCCGGCGACCCGATCCATGGTCTCGTCGTCGTCCTTGGCGGTGATCGCCAGCGACGCCGAGTTGCACCCCAGGAGCGACGCCGCCTCGACCACCTTGGTCATGCGGATCACCGCGTCCTCGCCCAC
>TARA_R110000782_G_scaffold167129_10_pt1 | contig 23488 bp, 28 predicted proteins | sample TARA_R110000782 | Tara Oceans TARA_R110000782 (sample SAMEA4397859) | marine metagenome | biome: Polar Biome; feature: [SRF] surface water layer (ENVO:00010504); material: water (ENVO:00002006), including particulate matter (ENVO:01000060) such as... | depth 5 m | reverse complement strand
CCGATTACCCCAATACAGGGGTCAATCTTGCATGCCGGTTCACACCATTTTCATATCTCAATATGAAGCATTCTGACAATGCAGGCCACTGCAGAAGACTTTTGCCTACGCCCATGAGAGAGGAACGGACGGAGGTATTTGCATGATGAGCGCTCCTTTCCTCCGACAGCTTTGAAGTGCGCCGGGTTCTCGAAAAATTGATCGGGGAAGAGAATAAATCGCATCAATATACGTGTGCTTGAAATAATACGCAGCTGAAGCAGCTTGGCTGCTGTCATCCTGAAGCAAAGCATGAGGGCCAATATGGGGAACAAAATGAGGGTACTCAGAAAGAATAACAGAATGCCTTCTGAACCGGCACCAGACCAGCCCTGCAGACGGTCATATGTTGGCAGGAACCGGTTTTATTACGCTATGAAAGCCAACATTTTCTGCTGTATGATCGCTATCACTTTTCTACCTGCTCATGCCGAGCAGTCGGCTCCCCCGGAGCAGGAGAGTGAGATAATTGAACTCTTCAATGGTAAAGATCTCACTGGCTGGACTGCATTTCTCGGCAAAGCCGAAGCCAATGCTGATGGGCACATGACAGTATCGGATAACTACAGGGTGAAAGACGGCATCCTCCATATTGCAGGTATGCCGTTGGGCTATCTTCGTACCGAAAAAAAATATACGAATTTCGAGCTTTGGGTCGATTGGCGTTGGCCTAGACCGAATGTCTCCCATGAAGACGCCATGAAGGGCATTCCGCCAAATAATAGTGGAATTTTGCTGCGTGTGGGTAGCCCTGACCGTCTCTGGCCAATGGCCTATGAAGCCGAATTGTCTGAGTATCGCGCTGCATCCTACAGGGACTTGTCCGACGTAGGCGACATCGCCATCCTCGGATATGATAAGGCATCGTTTAAGAGCGAGCCTTCACTCATCAACTCCTTGGGCCCTCCAGACGGCACCATCGGTTTTTCGTTTAAGGATTTTCATCGCGTACGCTATGTCAGCGCTGAAAACCCTATTGGGGAATGGAATACCTACCATATCATCTTCGATCAGGACCGCCTCAGGATGGAGGTCAATGGCGTACTTGTTAATGAAGGGAGCGGGGCGGAAATTGTGCCGGGGTATATTGCGCTGCAATCGGAACGCGCCCCGATCGAATTTCGCAACATTCGCCTGAAACCGCTCGATCATTAGAACGGCCTTGGAGCCCTGAAACAGTTAGAGCTGGAATTAAGATGATGCGATATGTCAGAACCGGTTTCAATCTGACTGAAAACATCTCTAATCTGGTACTGTTTCCAATGTACGCGCGTTCGCGATTCCGAAATGATCAGCGATGTCCTGACCTCTGAGTCCTGCAGTGTGCGACTCTGGACTCAGAGGCAACATCTGTTGATCCCATGCACGAAAAGATTCGACCAGCCGTCGATAAATGCCCGGATAAATATCCTTGAGATTGGCGCGCTCCAACGGATCATTGACGACGTTGAAGAGAAATGTATTGCCGAGGATCTTCAGATATTTCCAGTCGCCATCGCGACACGCCTCCTGCGACAAATTGAGATAGCGCCAGCACAGAGTACGCGAAATCGGGGGTGCCCCGTCATAGAGCGTTGCGCTCAAATCCATACCGTCTGGAGGATAGGCCGGGTTGCCCTTCGCTCGCGCAGCTGCGAGTAATGTTGGCATCCAGTCCATCGTCATTATCATCTGCTCGTTGATGCGGTTAGCCGGAATATGGCCGGGCCAACGAACTATGGCCGGAATCCGCAATCCCCCCTCCAGAAGCTCGGTTTTCTTGCCACTGAAGGGCCAGGTGTCCGAATAGCGCTCGCCACCATTATCGCTCGTAAAGACGATGATGGTATCATCGGCAATACCCAGACGATCCAACTCTGACAGGATACGTCCAATTTGCATATCCATCCGCGTCACCATGGAAGCAAAGGTTTTCATGCTGCCGCCATCGGTATGATAGATGGCACCACCGCCCTTACGCCGAAGACGATCGGCCTCGACCTCATCATCGGGGCCTTCCCATGGGAAATGGGGCGCATTGAAATGCAGGCTAATAAAGAACGGTGCCTTATCCATAGCATAGGAGGATATCATCTCGATAGCCTTGTCGCCCAGAAGATCGGTCAGATAGCCCGGTTGCCTTATCAGCTTGTCATCATCCCAAAGACCATCTTCACCCAATAGCTGGTGCGTAAAATAATCGAGGGCACCATCACGAAAACCCCAGAAATGGTCATAGCCGCTTTTCAGCGGACCATAGTTTGGTAGTTTACCCAAATGCCATTTACCGAGCAGCGCAGTGCGATAGCCGTTCGCTCTGAGCAATGATGGTAAGGTCGGATGGGAAGGAGGCAGGCCCAAATCGCGGTCTTCATTGGAACCCAGAGGTTCTTCAAGACCGATGGGCAACCGATTCTGGTAGCGACCTGTCATCAGAGCAGTGCGCGTTGCAGAACATACCGCCGAATTGGCATAGGCTTGGGTGAAGCGCATGCCTTCCTTGGCCAACTGGTCAATCGCTGGCGTCTTATATTCGCGGCGTCCGTAACAACTCACATCGGCATAGCCCAGATCATCCGCTAATATGAAAATGATATTGGGCTTTCTGTGTCGGGCTTGCGCCTCCGCATTTGCTATTGCCGGTGAAAACGAAGATCCAATTACTGTGGCGACCGAAGCCAGCACCGATCTGCGAGAATAAAATCCATCGAACATATTGTCATCAACCGCCTATGGCTCGAACAGGATATTCTGGATTATCGCCTGTAAATACAGATGATAATCCAGATATCCCCTTTGAATCAGAAGTTGTAGCTGAACCTAGCACCTATCGTCCGCTTTACCGGAAGGCCCACAAATATACTGTTCAAGGGGCTGACGCCCGGAGAAATGATAGGAGCACTTGTCGTCGAACCAAGCGCATAAATAGAATCATTTGCCTTTTGCGCCTCAATCAAGTGATCGTCATTAAACAGATTATTCACATAGAATTCAATCTTAGCGTTATTGCTTTTCGTGAAACCTATACGCGCATTTACCTTTGTATTTCCTCCGACCCAAGCATAATTTGTTGGATCAACATACCATTTGCTCTGAAAAAGCGTATCAACACGCGCGGATATATCGATATCACCGACCAAGTGACTGTCGTACATGGCAGAAACAGACCCCTTCAGCCGTGGTGAATGGGCAAGGTTATTGCCATCAACATTGGTGCTATTCTGGATTCTGGGGCCATTTGGCAAATAGACGTAATCAATGATTTTATTCTTGGAATAATTGAGCGTACCCGAAAGGCGCAGGCTGTCGGTCACGGCTAAATCTGCATCAAATTCCACCCCCTTCAAATGCACCTTGCCGACATTGGAGACCACGACGATCGATGCAGTGGTATTACCCGCGGTGAAAATATTGGCCTGGCTGACCTGACCATCGCTCCAGTTCATATAGTAAAGTGCCAGTGTCGTCCGCAGCCGATTGCCGAACCAGGTCGCCTTGTGGCCAATCTCATAATTGTCCAGTTTTTCCTGATTATAGGCAATCAGTGCTCCCTGGCTGCCGACCTGGGCCTGCTGAGCAGGTGTCAGACCAAGCAGACCAGGGTTAAAGCCACCGGGTCTGTAGCCTCGTGAGAATGTGCCATAGAGCAGTGACTGAGGCGTAATGCTGTAATCGACCGTCAAACGGGGTGAAAAGCTTTTAAAGGTCTTTTTAAGTGGTGCAGAAAGAACGGGAAATGTCTGCTGCTGGGTTATACGATCCCACTGATACCGAGCTTCTGCACCAATCTTCAACTGATCGGTTATGTCATAATAGACGCCACCAAAAATAGCGGGAGTGCTCACTCCATATTTCAGGCCGCCACCACCCGCATTGATCAGACGACCGGTATTCTGAACGCCGTAACTCCCCTGCGGAGGGCCACTGATACGAAAATAGCTCGCGCCAATAGTAGCGCGCAGAGGCTTGCTTTCCGGCGTCGAAACGCGCGCTTCTGCGCTGTAGTTGCGCGTAAGGCCATACGGATGCGTAGCGAGTCTAGCAGTCTCCGGCGCGTAGCAGGCGCTGGTAGCCGTTGGCCCCGAGGGCGTCGCAGCACAAACAGCGGCGCGGGCGACGGGATCCGTAATATAAAACGGGTTGGGGATATTGGAACTATCGCGGCCTTCCAAGGCGACCAATTGCGCGAATTTAGTCTGTGAGAAGGAGAAAAGACCCGCAAATTGCCAACCGGAATCGGTCGTGATGTCGGCTCGGGCATGAGCATGATGGACTTCACGTTTTATGCCGAAATGGTCCAGCCAATCGGATGCAAAGGGCGTTGGATACCCTCTGATATTGTCCACGAATTCGCGGCGAGCATATGCATCCATATGATCGTTCGAACCGATATTGGCGGGATCAAGTTCGGAAAGCGTTGGAAGCTCACCACACCAATAGGCGCCGCCCGTGCCACCCAGATTGCAACTTAGAACCGGCCCCGGACCGACCTGCTTGATGGCCGTACCTTCCGGCGATCCATCGTCATCAAGTGTGTATGAATAATAGGCCGACAGATTCACGTTCGCTGACGGTGAGCTTGCCACGACGATTGAACCGGATGTACTAGATTGCCGACCTAACCGATTGCTATGATCGGTACCACTGCGATACTGGCCACCGAACGTATAACGACGAAGGGCAACGCGCACTCGAAGCAAGTCGTCGATGATCGGCCCTTCAACCATCAACCTGCCTTCTGCGCCACCATAGCTGTATATGTCACCACTTATCCGACCGGCAAATTCATTTCCGGGCATCCGCGTCACATAGTTGACGGCTCCCGAAAATGTCGCACGGCCAAAATAGACACTTTGCGGTCCTTTCAAGACTTCGACACGAGCCACGTCAGTTACATCCGGCGTGCCGATGCCAAAATTTTGCGAACCGACATAAGGTGACCCATCAATAAAGATCGAACCAGAGCTTGTAGAAAGGCCACGGAAGGTAAGATACACTTGGGAACGGTCAGCCCTGCCCGTGCCACTTCCGGTCTGGGTAACAAACCCAGGCGTGAATTGTGATAGATCCCGCAAACTCTTTACACCGGTAGCCTCGATTGCAGCCTGCGACATTACCGAGACTGCGATCGGTACCTTCATCAGATTTTCTTCACGTTTGCGGGCTGTCACTACAATTTCTTCAAGAGTAGCAGCGCCGCGAGGGCTCTTCGCAGATTCCGCGCCTTCACCCGGCGTGTTGGCCTGAGCATAAGCCGACCCTATGGTTGCCAAGGTCAGCGCGGTCGTCGCCATCATTGTGAGGCGACTAGAATTAATAGCCGAATTTGATACTGCTCCCATCATACATCCCCCTCATCTTCCATGATTTCGGTCCATAATTTGGCCTCATCATGGTCTTTGATCACAGTGCGCGCCTTGGCGACGTGCCCTCAATCATTTGGACGGAGCTTAAGATATGCCTGCCTGGTACAAGCGATACAAAATCTACTGATGCGATTAATATTTGAAATCAAACCAAGATTTTCTATATTAAGTTATTGATTTAACACATGATTTGTGGATGATAATGTTTTTTTGTTTCATAAATTTTGAATATATAATACATTTTTTAGGCTCATTTTTTGACTTTGCTCAAACTCGTTCTGACTGATCTGTGGGTGCTATTGATGGCCCCGGTGATTTCCTGCTGCCGATTTGCGCGGTAAATCAGCTGCTTGAATGCGCGATGGGGGTGTTCTTCTGGGCGTCACGGCCATGCTGCTTTTGGCGACTTTCACCACCACGCCATGGGTAACAAGATTTCAACCCGCGAGCGCCCCGGTAGCGGGAGCCAATATAAGAACCGCAGCCAGCCCTGCGCGAAAATATATCTTCATTTTCAACGATGTCGACTATACGGCATTATCAAAATCTGGAAACTGAGGTGCACAGGCCAGGTGGTCGATCCATGAAACCTCGCCCTCTCTTTTCCATGCTCATTTCATGAAAAGGCTCATCATTTCTTCTATAGAGTCTGTTTGGAAATGCGGCACCAGCCCGCCCCCCGCCCAACCACCCGATATTGTGCCGCCTGCTATCAGGCGGTTGGGCGGGGAGCGGGCTGGTGCCGAAACCGGAAATTGGCTTTTTAGCCAACTTCCAAACGGACTCTAAGTGCTTGAAAACAATGGTGGGCGCGGCAGGGATTGAACCTGCGACCCCACCCGTGTGAAGGGTGCAAAACGCACCTAAAACCGCATATTCCCGTTGTTTTGACCAGAGAACGGAGCAAGACCACATGCAGAACAAGCCGGAAACTGCTGACCATTTGCTGACCAGCTTGTCAAGGGTGGCATGATGCGCGTCATCACCCCTTCAATAACCAGCGCATGGGAAGGAACGCCCGTCGAAGGCTCCCCCTATACCCGGCAACAGCTCCACGTCATGAAGCAGGAGCGCCCGCACTGGACCCGCTTCGACAATCACCCCGTCACCTTGACCGCCCGGCCGCAACAGCCATGGGATGAGCCGGAACAGATCGTCGTCCTGTGCCCGATCATCGCCCGCACGAAAGATCGCAAGCGCGTCCTGATCATCGCGCCGGGCGGCGACAAGAAGTGGATGGACGCGGAACCATCGCCAGATTGACAATGATCCGAAAGCACGAGAAGGTGACGCCTATGATCCGCTTCTTCAGACAGCTATGGCAATCGCTCGCAAATGAGCGCGCACGACAACGGCAATTGCGAGATGCTGGCACCTGCATCATGTGCGAGCGAAAGCCCATAGAAATGCACGATCAATGCCATGACTGCCTGATGGACTTCCGCGCCGCTCCTTAGTGCATCGTCGAAAATCGCCATGCCTCGCTTCCGCGCCACCTTGTTCGATCGACAATATACCCGCTGGCGCGACACGCGCGGCGAAGCCTTGTCTGATGCGATCCGGCGAGGCTGGGCCAGCCGTGAAGACTATGAACGCGCGCCGACCTGCCTGGGCATAGGCGTGAAGATCGAAGAAGCGCCAGACGCGAAAAAGGGGCGGACGCCGTAACGCCCGCCCCCTTGGGTTCCAGTCATGTCGCGCCGGTCAGTCGCCGTCCGGCAACCCGTCCGCCCAATCCTTGATCCACGCCAACGCATCGCGGCAATTGGCACCCGCATCGATCAGCGCGCCGATGTAGAGCGCGGCCTGTTCGTCCGTCGCATCGCCGCCAGGCGAAAGCGGTTCATCGGCACATATCAGCCGGTCAGCGGGCGGCTTTATCGCCACCGCCGGTCTGGCGTTCGTGCACCCGGCCAAGCACAGCGCGCACGCCAGCGCCAGCGGGATCATTCGTGCCTTTGTCATGAGCAATCTCCTGTAATTCGCGGCTCTGTGCCGCCCGTAGCTTCGCGCGCTCCAGCGCCAGCAAATTCGCGTCTTCCTCGACCTTGCGCGCCGCCACGATCAGCGCGCGGGCCGACGCCTCGACCTTCCCGGATATCTCCGCCTTGCCAGCGCCCTTGCCCTCGCAATAGGCAAGCGGAAAGCACAAGGCCGCGCCCGCGATGAACCCCAGCGCGGGCTTTAGCCAAGGTGCGAGCGTGTCGATTATACGGTTAATCATTCCCCATCCTTTCCGGCATAGGCCGCAATCGCGCCAGCTTCCGCCGTCCGCGCTTCAACTTCCTTATCCTTGTTCTTGTCGAACTGGCGCGCGGCCGCATATCCCAGATAGGCGGTGCCACCGAGCGCATAGAAACCTTCAGGGATAGCCCCCAGCGTGACCTGCACCCCATGCGCAAAGCCGTCGGCAAGGGGCTGGCTGATTGCGCCCAGCGCCCCGCCGATCACCCCGGCGATCACGATGAACGCGATAGGCGCGATCGATCCGACCGGGCGGACTATGGATTTCACGCCACCCGCCCCAACCAGCCATAGACAAACGCCTCCTGCGAAGGCTTACGCATGGCAAGCTGCTTGTAGAACACCGCCTGATCGCCATTGAGCGCGCGCAACAGACGTTCTTCGCCTTCCGCGCCGCGCCGCGCTTTGTAGGCCCGCAGCGCCGCCAGAGTGCCGGGGCCGATGCGTCCGTCCTCGGCAATGTCGGCATAATGCTTGCCGCCATTGTTCAGCGCATTGAGCCATTCCTGCAACCACAGCGCTGGGCGCGCTGGTCCCATGTTGACGCCGGTGTCGAACAGTTCGGCCCCAACGCGCGGATAAATCTCCCCGACCGCCGCAAAGCCGGGTTTGATCGCGTATTCCTGCCTGTAGATCGCTACCGCTTTTTCGCGCGGCAACTGTCGCATATCGCCGGAATAGCCGTTGGCGCGGGCGACGGCCTGCGTGATGCCCCAGCGTGTCGGACCACCACGGTCGGCGGGATGATTACTATATCCGCCCTCATGGCCGATGGTGATCTCGATCATCTCTTCAATCGTCATGCGTTGCCTCCTGTTTTCTTATCGATCCTCGCCAACATTGCAGCCATATCCTCCGGCACAGGCTCGTGTAGTTCCGGCGCGTCGCGTTGCCCGGTGAACCGCACACAGGCGCTCGTCAGTTCATTCGCCGCATGACGCAGCGCGCGCGATGCCGCGATCGAGGGACGCAGCGCGCTCATTTGATCCTCTGCTCCAGATGCTGGATCGTGACGGTCAGCGCCGAAAGCGCCGCCGTCAGCGCCCGATCGGTGGCGATGCGATCCTTGTTCGATGTCAACCGATCCCACATCAGATAGAAGATCAGCAGGCCGAGCGGCCCGAACTGCGCGAAGATTTCGAGAAGCTCTGGACTCATGATGCCGCCTCAAGCGCTGCCAGCCGCTCATGCAGTGACGTGACATCGGCAAAGGCGTCGCAATCGGGAACCATCAGAAGCGTCTCTCAATCATGAAGTGAAGAACATGCGCGGTCATCATCAGTCATCCAGTGCCCGGTAATGCAGATATGCGCGCCGACAATGATCCGGCTTGTCACCGAACTGCACCGCCGTCGTGTCGATGATCCACGCCACGATGCGCGCCCAGCGATGCCCGTTCGCCTGCGCCTCGCCCACATAGCTGGAAAGCATCTGCCGCCCGGTCGGCCGCGATGCCAGCCCGACGACATAGAGCGGGCCGTAGACGAGGGTGCAGGCAAGAATGGTGATCGACCGCCCAAGCGCCTGCGCGAAGATGCCAAGGCGGGCGATCATGACGGCCACCCCGTCGTGATGTCGATCGCGTCCAGTTCCGCCTGATCGGACGATGCTGCGATGGCATCTTTCAGGCTCCAGCTATGGTTCATGATCGCCTTGCCCCACGCCGCCATGTCGAGCAGAATTTGAAGCCCGTCCGCATAGGTGACAGTGATCGTATTGTTCGACTGCGGACGAAAATCGGCTCCCATTACCGCACCCTGTCCTGCCGCCACCGCCGTTGAATAGGCCGCATGGCTGGTCAACCACTTCAGCTGGTCACTTTCCCGTGTCTGAAGCCTTTCGCCCGCGAGCGGACCGGTTTGAGGCGTATAGCCGCCCAACAGGCGACCGGCCGTTTCCGCGCTGACCAGACCTGCCTTGATCGCTTTCGCCTCATCCAGCGGCGGCACCCGCAGGTCCAGCGCCTGCCCGTCTGCGGTAATGACGAAATCGTCCAATGTGTCGGAGGACAGGAACACCTCGCCTTCCTGAATGACCTTCCCGGCCTCGGCAGGCGTATTGACCATGAGGCGCGGGCGCTGGCCCGGCGAACCGATGAAATAATGCGTCACTTGTATCTCCTTAGAACGGTCAGTTGAGCCGCGCCCGCATTGAGCGATGCGCCGGTCGTCCCGGCGAACAGGATTTTGCAGGCATATGTCCCCGCCGACACGGCCCGGCGTCCCTGCATCGGCACGAAATGATCGGTGTTGCCGGTGCCGGACTGGACGATCTGATCGGCCCCGTCATTGACGACCAGCCTGTATCCCCAGCTATGACCCGTCGAGAAGGTGACTCCCATGCTGCCGATCAGAATGAGGTCGCCCGCGAAACCCATCGTCACATTGAAGGTCACGGCTGTCTGATAGGTGAAACCGGCATCTCCCGTTACCGACGACCCGTTCGAGCCAGACAGGGAATCCGTGAAGGCATCGTCCTGTGCCGACGATGTGCCGACCTTGTTATCCTTGATCGTGCCGTCGCTGTTGACGCCGTTATTCGCGGCATTCGCCCCACTCTCAACCGTCGTTGCCGGTGTCCCCCCGACATTGGTTCCAGAGGGAGCGCCCACCGTCGCATTGTCGGCGGCCTTGCCGCTGCCGCTTACATTCGCCCACTGCGCGCGCTGCCCCGCGATTTCGGCAATCTTGTTAAGCACAGCCTGCCGGGCCGCATAGAAATCCGTGAACATGGCGTTGAAGGTCGTGCGGTTAATGGGCGTATCGGTGCTCGCGTCATACCATGCGGGCGACAGGCTGCCGAGATAGGCCGCCAAATCGATGCGCCTGTTGATGTAGTTCGTCCGCTCCGTCGTGATGCCATAGGCTGCCGCCTGTCCGTCGATGCCCGCCGCTTCGTTGTCGATGGCGCTCCAGCGCTGCTGGATGTCTGGCTTCTCGCTCTTGTCGAGCACCGAATCCGAAACGATATTCTGGATGCGTATCTGCGCATCGGATGCGTCTATCGCCGCATTGCTCGCCTCCAACGCCGCCGCTGATACATCGCTGAGCAATTGCGCCGCTGTTTTTGCCCCGACATTGGCGGTATTGTTGGCCGTATTTTCGCCAGTCACATCGGCGCGGCGATCTCCCGGCCCCGGCATATAAGGAGGTATGGCCGTCTGCGCGGGTTCGACCTTGGCAATGAACCCGTCGCTGAAAAAGATATAAGGGTCGGCCTGCCCGCCGGGACAGGAGGCGCGCACATTGAGGAAAGCGAAGAAGCAGTTGGCCGGAACGGTATGGAACGCGCCGACGCGGGTTGCTTTCGTCGGATCGCCATTGGCAAAATTAAGTGTATCCGCCCCAGCCAATGGAGCCGACGCGCTTGCTACTTCTGTAATATAATTGCCGTTGATATCCTTATACTGCAAATTGGCATAGACATTACAGCGATGCCCCGCGACCAGCGCCGAATAATAGAGCTTTTCGCCCGGTATTACCGGCACGGCCCACTTCTGGCATCTGTCGAGTTCCGTGCTGCCCGGCCCCATTGCATAATAAGCATCGAATACGGTGCCCGCCGCCGGCGTTCCCACCACGCCCGCCCATGCCACATGCTTTGTGCCCCACCAGTCCGTCAGGTCGCGCCCTCGTGTGACCGGCAGCCCGACCGTTCCATCCCAGCCCGCGCTCCACCCCGTCAGCCCGTTCGTGAACTCCGAATTGATGACCAGATTGGAGCCGAGGGGGACAGATGCCAGATCGTCATATCCGGCAATCGCCGCTGCGATTTCGTCTCTGTCCCCGGCTCCGACCAACGCGGGCGTAGGCGGTGGCGTCCCGGTCCGTCCCAGCGCATAATCATGCTTGTCGGCCGTCTCGGTGCGCAGCGTGAAATGCACTTTCAGCGTCGCCGGGTCGATGGAGCGTTGCAGGATCAGGCAATCCTGATCGACCAGCCCCAACTGGGGCAGGTTCACCGTCATGCAATCGCCAGCATGAAACCCGCGCATATGTGGCTTGCACACTATCTCGATAGGCGAAAGCTCGCGCGCATCGACCAGCGCATAGGCCGCGAGCTGCGCCACCTGGTCGGCATCCTGCACCATGTTCCACTGGCGCTCTTGCGTCTTTTCTTCGCCGTCCTCGGTCACATAGGTTGCGACCTGCACCTTTTCGGCGCTCACATATTCCCATTGATGCTCTTCGGATCGATATTTGGGAACGATGCCGTTCAGGCGCGCGCTATAGCTCTGCGACGCCGTGATTTCCGTGTCGTCGTCGGCCAGATCATCTTCGTCGATGGTGCCGACGGAAACATGCGGGGCAGACCATGTAAGCCCCAGCTTCGCGCCCTTCCATACTGGCTGCGCACCCCCGGCCGCCAATATGTCTTTCAGATTGGCCCATTTGTCGCCCGGTTCATGGATCACGCCGCCGCATGTCCAGCCGTTCGCATCGCACACATTGGCGAAGGCGACGAAATCCGAAACGACCAGCGCGGCGATACCAAGGCCGATGCCGAACACGCGCTTGCCATTGGCGACGCGCCCCAGCGCATAGGTCAGCGCATGGACAGCCGGATTGTCCCGATAAACGAACGTGCTTTCGTCATCGCTGCGGCACGCGCCCGATCCGCCCGGATAGGTGCTGTCCGCGCGCGGATCATAGACCTTCACACCCTTGCCCAGCAAACCCATGCGCGGAAGGCCGCTGGCAAACCGCTTCGCATCCTTGTCGAATTTGAGGTTCCACAGCGCCGCCGCATGGCCTGACAGCTTGTGCGAAGCGCCCCAGTCCGGCATTCCCGCGAAATTCGGGGTCAGGACCGCCGCCTGCGGGTTGCTGCCCAGTTGCGTCGTCGCCCACAAATAGCCGTTATAATAGCCGGGATGCGCGCCGCTGGTGAACCCGTCATAGCTGTAATCGAGCTGCAACTGTTCGATCTCTTGTATCGGCCCGACGCCGCTATAGACGATCACCATGCCGCGATAGGGGTTCGGCACCTTCTTCAGCGTCGCGCCATAGCCGGTATCGTGGCGCAATACGCCGCCGCTGTAGGTCCGCCCGATCATATACGGTCGCGGCGCCTCGCGCTCGACAATGATCTGGTTGACGCTCCCTCGCGCTGGCGGCGGCTTGTAAAGCAGGTTCGCGCCTATCGTCGCGGCCGTCGCTACTACACTCGCAACCGTTGCCACAGTTGCAGCGGTAGAGGCCAGCGCCGTTCCAGCCGCCGCGAATGCACCCACTCCGGTAGCAACCAGCGCCACCGCCGCCGCGACGATGGCGACCGTTTTGAGAACCTTCGCCATGCGCTACAGCCGCCAGCCGCTGGTCAGGGGTATCACCGGCTGCATGGAAACCAGAACCGGATTATCCTCATGCCAGCCGTAAAGCAGCCGACCGGCGCAAATCACGATCCCTCCGATCCCGGCTTCGTCGCTTTCCATCACACCCAGATCGCCCGGCAGCATCGCCGCACCTGGCACCCGTTCCAGCCCGATCGCATCCAGCATGTCGGCGACGCTGGCCCATCCGCGCTTCTTCAGCGCACGGTGCGCACCCAGCGCACTGCGCACACAGGGCAGTGCTGGCGGCTTGTGGCCCATATTGACCATGTGGACATGCGCCATGTGCAGGCACGTCACCTTCTTCGCCCAATCGAAGGGCTTGTCCTTGAACGTCGCTATCGTCGTGTCGGTCGCGCGCTTGCGGCGCAGAAGGTCATTACTCATCAGCGTAGTCCGTCAAATCGATAGGAATAGGGAAACCCCCAGCCGCCATAATAAGGCGCGGTCGCGCTCGACGATCGCGCCGGGGCGTCCACCCCCCATGCCACCGGAATTTGCAGCCCGGTCGCATTGTCATGGCCCAGCTCGCCGGGCCATACGGACTTGTGGAAAACCGGCGACATGCTGTTGCCCTCATTGCGCAACAGCAATCGTTCCGCCGCCGAAATCAGGTCAATCTGAAGCTCGCGCGTTTCCCGGCCGATGCGCAGCCGCGTCGCATCGATCAGGCCGTCGAAGATCAGATCCGGGCTTCCGATCACCGTGCCCAGGTCCACCGAATAATCCGCCTGCCAGAACCTTACGCTTGATCCCTGAAATCCCGGCTGCGACAGGTCGGAAGGCGCGGCCAATGCGTCGGGGTAAAAGCTGATAGTCACGCCGGGCAGGCTGTCGCCCACACCCTCGGTCAGCGCTTCAGCGCCTACCAGCGTTCCGAATGTCGCATGCCCCGGCAAATAGCTGTCGCCGCCCCATACCATCATCCCACCATCGGTCAGGCACACATCGCCGGTCGGCAATTCCATCTTCATCAGATTGACGACAGCGATGCGGGCAGGCGCGCTCATGCCGCTTCCTCGATAATCAGGCTGATGCCTTCGATCACCTTCTCGATGGTGATGTCCCAGCTAAAAGCGTCGATAATCAGCCCTTCGAATTTCGGCTGCGATATCAGCACGCTTGCCCCATCGGCAAAGCTCGCCCGCAACGCCGGGAATATCGGCAGGCTGATCAACCCGCCGCCCGATGCCACCCGGTCCGCCCGCGCATTGTGCAGATAATGCTGCCCCGCGCCGTCGATCAGGCTGATCCAATACCCCTCTTTCACCACAGCGCCAGCCGTCAGGCCGCGAATGGCGATCGTCGTTCCGGTCTGTCCGGCGCCATCGACCACAGGCGCGCCGCTCACGCCCTGGTTGACGCCGATCAGCGGCCAGATGATCCGAACGCCGGTATCGAGCGCCGCAAGCAGGCGCGACAACAATATGCGCGCCGCGTCGGGCTTCATCGGCGGCCAGCTCACCCGTGCGCGAAAGCGCGATCCGGGGCGGATCAGTTGCTGCGCCTTGCCGCCATGGCTCGCCCGCAACACCGCGCCATATTCCACCGGCTGCGGGGTTGCGGCATTGGGAACATAGGGAGAAGCGATCTCGATCATGCCAGTCGCCTCGATGCCTGCCGCGCCAGCGATTTTTGCGCATGCTGACTTCCGGCCGAAGCGATCGACGGTGCGGCGCTGGCGACCACGCCCGCCGCCTCGCGGCGCACGATCACATCGAACAGGTCGCCTTTCACCACTTCCACCTTCATGCTGGATGAAACGGTCGCCGCTATCGTCTTGTTGACCCCCGCGACACCGGGCAGCACCGCACGGCCCAGATCGTCATTCGCCACGATCCGGCCCGATGCGCCGGGCAAGAACAGCTCCGGCCCCCGCTCGCCGACCAGATAGGGCCGGTTGCCGGTCACAGGCCCGCCATGCGCGCGCGCGCCGGGCTTGTTGATGTTCGTTGCCAGCTTGCTTCCGAACGCGCCTGCGCTGCCCAATTGCATGAACAATCCGACGACGCCGCTCAATAGGTCGAGAAACCCGCCATTCCTGATGCCGTTCGACAGCCGGTCGATGGAATACAATATATCGTCCGTCGTTTCCGCCCAGCTCCTGCGCATGCTGTCGGTCGCCGTCTTCGTATCAATGCCCAGGTCAGCAAGCAGGCTCTTGAGTTCCTTCGAACCCTGATCCTTGGTCCATTGCTCAAGCCATGCCTGCGCGCCTTCGCCCGACCGTTCCAGCGAAGCGGCCAATTCGTCCCATCCCTCTTTCTGTTCCAGAATGACACGCTTCTGGTCGTAAAGAATGTTCAGCCGCTTCTGGTCGAGGCCAGGGAATTGCTTCTGCAATCCATATTGAATTTCCAGCAGATCGGCTTCGTGTTCCATGCCCTTGATCCGCATGGTTTGCAGTTCAAGCGCCTGTTCCAGCTCCTTTTTCTGCGCCTCATATTGCTGGGTCAGCTTCGCCGCATCGCTAAGCCCGCTACCGCCTTTGGATTTTTTGGAGCCGCTGCCGGACGCAAGCGAAACCGAAGTATTGCGGGAATTTCCAATCCGACCGGCGATATCATTGGCTGCATCGAGCGTCGCGCCAACGCCGAATATATCCCCTCCGGGCTTTTTGCCGTTCAGCGTATCGCGTTGTTCGGCAATATTGACCTGTTCTCCGCGCAGATCGGCAATTCTTTGCAGCGCGGCCTGCTTCTGGTCGGGGGTCGCGTAGCTGCGCAGCAAGATCGCTTTTTGATTGGCGATGTCCCATTGAATGCCCAGATTGCGAAACCCAAGCCCTACCTTTTCAATCTGGGGGATCATCTCCGCCGCCCAGATCGTGATCCGGGCCTTTGCGCGGGCTGTGAAAGCGTCCAGGCTTTCGTTCGCATCGGCGAGGCGGTCGATGTAATCCTTTGAAATGACATCGCCAGTCTGGCGGAATGCATCTTCCAACTCATGCAACCCGTCGCCGCCATCCTTCAGCGCCGCCGCCATGTCGACGCCGACCCGGCGCCCGAATATATCGACAAGCGCGCTGGTATATTGCGCCTGGCTGCCCATATTCTTCGCCGATGCCGCGACAGCATCCAGCAGTTCGTCCGTGGTGGATATCTCGCCGGTCAGGATGCGTGCGGATATGCCCATCTTGTCGAGCGCTTTGGTGCCTTCATCTTCGACGCCGTTCTGCACATCGCCCAGCGTCGAATTGAGCCGCTTCAGCGCCTTGTCGAAACTGGCGCTGTCGATTTCCAGCGCGCGGAACCCTTCGCGCAACGTCTGGAACCGCTCGACGCCGACGCCCGCCTGATCGGCCGCCGTCGCCAGATCATCGGCAAAATCGAGGATATCCTTGCCGAACCGTGCGATGGCTTGCGCGCCGACCGCGCCGAAGAAACCGGCGGCAAAGGTTTTTACCGTGTCGAACGATGCACCGATGGACTGCAAGGATCGGTTCATCTTGGCGCTTTCGCTGCCCAGCTGTGCCGACGCCTTCTTGATATTGGCGTTGAAGCTCGCGGTTTCCGCGATCAGGTCGACGACCAGCGATCCCACTTGTGCCATGCCCTACCTCATTTCGCTTTTTCGGCACGCGCGGCGCGGGCCGCTGCGCGGTCCAGCACATCGTCCCATTCCTGCCATTGCTCTTCTTCGCTGGGTTCCGGGTCGAAGCGATCTTCAGTGAAGATCAGGAAATCTTCGATGTCCGCCGGGTTCTTGACATGCGGCGCCTGGGATGCCGCCGCGACCATCGCCGCATTGATGTCGGCGCGCTTGCCGCCAAAGGGTTCTATCGTCTCGTATAGCCGCCATTCGCAATATTCGGCCCAGCTCATCCGCTGGCCCAGCTCTGCGATGGTGCAATGAAGCGCGAGCGCCAGCCGGAAGCGAAATCTCCGGTCGGCGCTCGCCTTCAGTTTTTTAGGCGCGTCTCCGCCGCCGCGCTGCCGATCCCGTTCAGGTCCGCCGCCTGTTTATACAGCGGCGCGAACCGATCCGCCTTCATCTTCAACAGCGCGGGAAGGTCCGCTTCGCTGAAGATCGGCGCACCGTCGGCGGCGCATACGCAGCGGATCAGCAAATGGATATTGCCGTTCTTTTCCGCCTCGGTCAGCGCGTCGATATCGGCGACCGACAGCTTGCGCACAAAGGCGCCGTCGATCCCCTTCAGCGGCACCATTTCGTCGTCGTCGGCCATCGCCAATATGGCCGCGCGCGGGTCTTTATGGGTCTGGCTCATATCAGGGTGCCGGAACCTTGACGATCGCGCCGGAAATGCGCAGCGAGGCGCTGGAAGGCACCACGCCGTCCACTTCCATGCCGATGTCCGTATAACGCAGCACCACAGCCGCGAAATAACGGATAGAGCCATCCGTCCGCGTGATCTTGATCCAGCGCAGCTCTTGCGCATCGCGCGCTTCGGAAAGCTCCGTATGCCCGACATCGTCGGTTTCCGCCATCATGCCCAGCGTGATCTTGCCATTGTCGGGAATGCCCATAAGGAATTCCTTGCCCACGCTGTCCAGATCGGTCGTGTCGATCTCCGCCGCCTCGCCGTCCGGCTCGCCGATGGAGCGCACGCGCCCGATCTTGGCGAAGGTCGCCGACGCATAAGCGGTTGTGGTTACTTCGTTCGAAATATGCACCGTAGTGCCTTGACTTTTCATAACCATGTCATGTCCTTTCTTCCCAAATGCTGAAGTCCGATTTCACGCCGAAACTGCGGGTTTCGATGTCGAAATCCGCTCCCTGTTCGGTGATGAATGTTCCGATGGCTGGCGGATCGCCCGGATCGCCCAGCGGCTCGATCGCGCGGCGCACAAGGTCCGCCAGTTGCTTCGCCGCCCGCGCCGTTACCGCCCAGCTATTGATCTGCATGTGCGCAACGTCGAGCGTGCTGCCGCCGTCCAAATGATTATTGCCGACCGTCGAAATCCGCTGATAGGTAATCGCGGGCAATGCTTCGTCCTGAAGCCCGCCCGCTGGCGCCAGCCGCGTGCCGATGGCGGCCGTTATCGCCGCCGTGCCCAACAGGGCGGCGGTCAGTGTCTCTTCTGCAAAAGCCATTATCTTATGCGCTTTCCTGTCAGGAAGCTGGTCTTGCCCGAAGCCAGCGCCCGCGCCTCGCGCTCGACGCCCTTGCCCATCGTCTGGCCGATCTTGCGGATTGCTTCGTCCCCGCCTTCATCCAGCGCCGGGCGAAGGAACGGTTCGGCTTTCATGTTTTTGGTGCCAAATTCGACCAGATGCGCATAACGGCTCGCCACCGCCTTTTCCGGTTTCTTCTTGCCGCGTCGTTTGACGATAGCTGCGCCGCCGCGCACGCCGACATGCACCGCCGCCGTGCCTGGCCCCGCGCCCTTGCGGACGCCCGAACCGACCTTGCTCAACAATAATCCGCTATCGATGGAAGGGTTTGCCCGGATATTGGCCTTGGCCTTTGCAACGATGATCCGCGCACCCGCGCGAAGACCGCCGACAACCACCTTCTTCGCCACCCGGTCTGGCATGGCCTTCAGCAATGTTTCCAACGCTTTCACGCCGGTCAATGTCGATGACATCAGCCCGCATCCTCTATCGGCGATCCGTCCAGCACCACGCCGCGCCCGTCGATCTGGAATGTCACGGCAATGAAGTTTGTGCCGTCGTCGCTCTGTTCGATATGCACCGCCGCCTGTCCGGGCAGCATTTCGCCCGCCTCGTTGCACAACACCAGTGCGCGCCCGCCGCCGATATCGGCGCCGTCCACGGTTCGAATGATCAGCTTCATGGGGTCAGCCCTCGAATATTTCCTGCCCGTGCAGCCACAATTCACCGCTGCGCAGCGTGCCGGTCACATCGACCAGTTCGAACGTCCGGTTCTTCCAGACCACCCGGTTTTTCGACGTGATGTCCTGCATGATCGGCGAGAAACGCAGCACGAACACCACGCGCGCGGACGCCTGCACTGCCCCGCCTTTCAGATATTCGCGGCCCTGCCCTTCGATCACCCGCGCCCATGCGGGGCGCAAATCGGCCCAGCTCCGCACTTCCTCATTCATGCTGTTCCGCGTGACGGTCGCCACGCGAACCATGATCTTCTGATCGCGACTACCGGCACCCATGCTACCTCACTCCACCAAACAAAGTTCGTAGCCCCAGCCATTGATATTGCGGACTTTGATCGGAATATTATGAAGGCGCAGGGCTTTGCGGATCGCGCTGATATGGACCTTCAATGTGGGCGGCGTGCTGCTTTCGCCAATTTGCATCAAAAGCGCAAAGTCCGACGCTGCCCCAAAACGACAAATGGTCATCAATATCCGATATCTGGTTGGATACATGTCCCGCGAGAGTATCCGTATCCCGCGCCAGAATAAGGCCGGGGGGTTAAGCTGCACCATCAGGCCGAACCGCTCTGCCTTTTCTGGCTTCGCCTGGCCGCAATAAGGGCATGTCTCCATCACACAACGAAACTTCGGTAATTGACCAATAAGTCATCCACCGCATGCGGCACGGTCGATACCGGCTTGTCGCTGGTCGCGCTTCTGTTTTGGTCCCAGTGATCGACCAGCAACAATATCGCATGTTTGATCGCGGGCGGCACAGTGGCATAGCCGCAGATAAAGCGGATCGTCACATTGTTGATGCCGTCGGCAACAGCGGGCCAGCTATAATTGCTGGCGCGGACCAGCCATTGTGGATCGGCTACATCGTCCAGCGCATAATTCGCCGGGCTGACTGTTTGCTCCGCTTCGTCCGGGTCGAAATATTTAACCGAAACGATCGATGTGACCGGCCCTTTGGGCAGCAATATCGAAGGCGAAAAAGCGTCCAGCACAAGCTCCCATGTCTGGCTGACCAGCGCGCGGCCCGTATAATTCTCCACATGGTCCGTCGCGGCGGCGATCAGCCCGGAAAGGAATGTGTCTTCGTCGCTGTTGTCGACATCGATCCGGCTATTCGCCTTCACTTCCGCCAGTGAAACGGGCATCGTTGCTGGCGCGGTGATAAGGCGAAGGCTCATCTTTAACCCCTGGAAATATTGGCTGGGCGCGTGGCCCCGCTCATGTTTATTCTCGATGGCCTGACCGTGCTTCTCGGCACCGGCGGCACATAGGCCGCCGCCGTCATCGGCGCGAAGGTTGCCGTGCCAATGCCCGCCAGCGCCAGCGCCGATGCCCCGGCGCCGATCATGGGCGCGAATGTCACCGATCCCGCGCCAGTGCCGTTCGCCGCGAACTCGCCCGACGCGATACTGGTCAATGGCGCAAAGCTGGCGGAACCCGCCCCGGCCAGCCCCAGCGAAGCCACCCCGGCCCCTGTCATCGCCGCAAAGCTGGTCGAACCATCCCCGGCCAATGCCAGCGAGGAAACTCCCGCTGCCGTCATCGGCGCGAACGTCACCGATCCAAAGCCGGACCCTTCGGCGATCAGATAGCCCGCGCCGGTAGAAGTCATCGGCGCGAAGGTTGCGGTCGCGCCTCCCGTCAGTCCCAGCGCTGCCGATCCCGATCCGGTCATGGCCGCGAAGCTGGTTGATCCGTCGCCAGCCAATGCCAGCGAAGCCACACCCGCCGCCGTCATGGCCGCGAAGGTAACCGAACCGGAACCAGTCCCGTTCGCAATGATCTGCCCCGCGCCGCTCGACGTCATCGGCGCAAATGCCGTCGATCCGGCCCCATACAACGCCAGTGTTGAAACGCCCGCCGCCGTCATGGGCGCGAAGTCCGACGATCCTGCGCCACCCAACGCCAGCGCAGCGGCGGACACGCCGGTCATAGGCGAAAATGCTGCCGAACCAATACCCGCCAACGCCAGTAAGGCGGCACCGGCCGCGATCATGGGGCTGAAGGTCGATGACGCCGCCGCTGCAATCGGCGGGGATAATATGGCATCATCTGCCCCATCGCCCTGCAATTTCCACAGGTGGAGTAAATTCTCTTCGGTGCCGTCATATTCGGTAGCCGGAGGCGAGCCGTCGGACAGATAGCGCGCACCCTTGAACACCGCGACATGAGCGACCTCGCCGCCTGTGCCCATTGGGAAGCTGTTGGTCGGCCAATGCCGTATCGTGAACGGGTTGGTGTTGCTGGCGAGAGACAGGTTGCTGGTTGTGGTGCCGACAAGCACACGGTCAACATAGACGAATGTGTTCTTGCCGCCGGGCGGGCAAACCAGTGCGATATGATAGGTCTGGCCGACCGTGAAGCCAACCGTGATGGTCGTGTTGGTCAGCACCAGATTGCCGTTGTTCACGGACAGCCAGAAATCATCGAGCTGGGCAAAAATAATTCGATGCGTCGCGCTGGTAATCAGATGCTTGTAGAAACACTCGATCGTCACGCCATTGCCGACCGAAGGCAGAACCGGGAAAGGCGCGGTGGCATATCCCGCCGATAAGCCTCCACCAAAAGCAGTGCTGGAATAGGTCGGGCTGGTTACGGTCAGATCGCCTACGACATTCAGATCGACGCTGTAAGGGTTTTCCCAGAGCGCGCGGCCATGCGTGATCCCGTCGCCATCGGTATGATCGTCAAGGATCATGTCGGCCGAGCCGTCATTGACCGGATGGACGCCCATCGGCCAGATTTCGAGCGGCACTGCCCCCGGATCGGATGCCAGTTTCAATATGATGTCGTCAGTTCCGACCGTGATCGGTGTCGATCCGTCGAGAGCCAGCGCGGCGCTGAACCCGCGACGGTTGACGCGGATGCGGGTGGCGGGCGACCCTTGCGACACCAGCGTTGTCGCACCCGCCTGCAAATCGACCGGCAGGGTAAGGTCCACGCCCGACCTGCTCACGCCCGTCACCAACGGCCCGCGATCGTCGCCCGACAGACCTGCCGCGCCGCGCATCGCCCGGTAGATATGCCGTGCCTGCCGGATAGCGCCGACCTGGCTGGGGTGTATACCGTCCGACACAAGTTGCAGGTCGGCATAGCTCAGATAGGTGGCGCTATTCGCCTGCGCCCAATCGTAAAATGCGCCGCGCACTTTGGTCTGCGAGGCCAGATCGGTGTTATAAGCATTGTTGGTGATGTTCGGGATCGAGAACATCACCTTTTGATACGCTGACGACCCGCCCAAGGCGGTGTCGATGCTGGCCCAAAACGTGTCCAGATACCCAAGCATGGTGCCATATGCGGTCAGGTTGAACCGCGCGTCATTATGGCCGATGCCGAGCAGCATGGCCTCGACCCTGCCGCCCGCCGCCGCCAGCACATTGAGCAGATGGTCGTGATAGCTGCCACCACCGGGTTGCCAGTTGGCGAGCGTGGTATTGCCCTGCACCTTGCCGACAATGCCGACCGCTACTCCTGTCTCCGCGATCATCCGGTTGGTGAACTCGACCGCGCCGGTTCCGGTAAACCCGCTGGCATCCGCCGACTGGACCCAACTCGACGGCTCGCCTGTAGGCCCGCCCTCTGCGTTGGCGAATATCCGCATCGCGGAGTTGACGGTCAGGCCATTGCCGGAAATCGTCGTCGCGTCGGTGCTGTCCCGAACGAGATGGCGCACCGTGAGGGACTGACCGGCGATACCGAACAGTGCGCCCATGAAGACTGCCGTGGTGCCGCTCGTCCAGTTGCTCCCGTCGCCCGACAGGTCGAGATAGAAGCTGTCCGTCCCGGCATCGACGCCCGTAACATCAAGCGACTGCGATCCCGTCGATCCCAGCGTCCCGACCAGCCATGCCGCCTGAATGATCGCATCGTCCGACACGCGGCGCTTGCGCGCGTAGACGGTGCCCGCCACGCTCGCATCGATGGTGACAGGGATTGTGCCATAGCCCTTGCTGCCGCCGCCGCCCGTCTGCACGGCGCGCTGATAGATGCGATCCGCAGTGGCAAGCTGCGTCATGGTGAAGACGGCATCAGCCATATCTATGCCTCGCTGTCATTTCACCACGGCGCACGTCATTCACCTGTTTAGGCGTTCGGTTCGTTCAGCGTGTATGCCGTCACGGTGAACGCCTGACCGGCGGCAAAGGACGTGTTGTCCACTTCCAGATCGCCGCCGCCGCCCGTCGTCGTGACGGTCCCCTGAAGATGGCATGTGGTGCCGTCATTGGCGTAAATTCGATAATGTCCGGCGGTCCCCGTCGCGTCGGCCGATGCGTCGTCCCATGTGCCGGACTTCGCCTTCTGCCCGCTTGCCGCCGCCGCCATATAATCGGCGGGAAGGTTCAGCGTCGCCAGCACGGTCCCGCTGTTCGCCGCCGCACAGTTCGCCGGGGGTGCGCCTGAAAAAATCTTCATGATGGCGCTGGCGCCGATTGCGGTTTCCACCGCATCAAGACGGGCATTGCGCACCGCCACACTGGCCTGAATTGCCATATCAAATGCTCCTGAATTGAGGGGTGAACGCTCCCGCGATCAGCGGGCGCGGGTTTCCGGGGCGGGCTTTTTCACGGCCCGCTCCATCTTCTGTTCGGCGAAGGGCACCGCATAGCCTGCTTCGATCAGGCGTTTAGCTTCGGCGCTGTCACATTCGTGAATGTCGCCGGGCGCGAGCGAAACGCCGCCAACCATGCTGACCAGCATCTTGAGTTTCATGC
>TARA_R110000782_G_scaffold244079_1_pt1 | contig 23558 bp, 18 predicted proteins | sample TARA_R110000782 | Tara Oceans TARA_R110000782 (sample SAMEA4397859) | marine metagenome | biome: Polar Biome; feature: [SRF] surface water layer (ENVO:00010504); material: water (ENVO:00002006), including particulate matter (ENVO:01000060) such as... | depth 5 m | reverse complement strand
GTAACACCTTCATTTAAAACAGTTTCATCACTTTTTATCACATCAAACATTTTTTTATATTCAGTAAATAAGTTATCACTTATTTTATGAACAATAATTTTTGATTCTGGGTATATTTTATTTATGTAATCAACGATTTGCGTATTAGGTGTTACTATATTAATTACATCATAAGTGAAAGAATCCATACGGTATAAAGTGTTTAATACTGATTGTATATCACCTTCTGCTGTTTTCAATAACCATTTACCATCACCTAATTTAAAACCAGTTGGTTCTTTTAAAGCCATGGTTTTAATTTTTAAGTTTTTAAACTTACTTGGTGATTCAGTAATAACAGTAATTTCTATGTTTTTATCATTTAGTAATTCCTCTTTATGGTTACCAAAACTATCTTCATCGATTAACAATTTCAGTTTAACATTACTAAAATTGTTAGCTAGAGTAATTGGTAGATTATCTTTAAAGGTTTCACCAAAATTTAACCTATTTTGTTCCCAAGCATCGTTTGTCATACCAATTGAAAAGTGATTGATTCTGATAAGTGTCGTAACACCAATCTTAACACCTTTTAAATAATTTTCAAAACAAAAAGTAACATCATAAAAATGGAAACCTTCAACACTTTCATTAAAAACACTTTTTATTTTTTTACGATTAACAGCAAAGAAAAGACCATCAACATTAACTACTTCTTCAAGTTCGTGACCTAAATCATCACTATATGTTGATAACCAAGATTTACCCTCGTGAGTATGTTTAACTCGACCATACATTTGTTTAGGGTTTTCCCACCATTTACCAGATTCAGGCATATTTTTACTACCAGCTACACCAATAATACTATATTCAGGATTTTTATCAAAAAGTTTAACTAGTTTATTACCCCATTGTTTAGTTTCAATAACTAAGTCATCATGACAAAATACAACAATATCATTTTTAGCTTGTTTTAAGCCACGATTATATGATTTGGTTAGTGATTCACCATTGTTGATTATTTCTATAACCTCAATGTGTTTATGTAACCCAGAAGACTTAATTAAATGTTCTTTATGTTCTGGGTTAGTTTCTCTTGTACAATATACTACTGTTACCATTATTTTTTAAATCTATTATATGCGTTGTCTGTTATTTGTATAATATCCGCTTTACCAATAAAATCACCAAGTGTTTTCGCATTTGAGTAACTCATGGCTGAACGTAAGTAATCCTCAAAATTATTTACCCACCCTTTAAGAGTATATTCTACTTTTCTAAATCTAATCACACCTTCTGATGTTGTAAAGACTTCTTTACCCCATTTTTTTTGTACCTCTTTAGTACTCATACCTCTAAATTTTTTATATACGGGTATTTTATATTTGTAAGCTAATTCAGCTATTGATTGAGGGACCTTGATATGTTTCCATAAATAATTATCACCACATGATTCAATCGCTTTATTAAATAAACTACCAACCATAACATAATCAGCACCTAAAGCCAATGCTTTAATTATATCACTATAATTTTGCATCCCACCATCAGCAACTATTTTAGCTGGATTTTTTAACGTACAAGAAGCTAAATAACATTCTCTAACTAGCGACCCCATTGGATAACCAACGCCCGTATGTACTGTTGTTGAACAACCACCACCATTTCCAATACCAACACGAATATAATCAGCACCAGCTTCGGATAATTCAATATAAGTTTCTGGGTTAGCGATATTACCAACCATTAATTTAGAATGTGGGTATAATCTTTTAAATTCTTTTACTAATGAAACCATTTTAGCCATGTGTCCATTTGCTACATCGATTAGGTAATAACCATTTCTTTTTGAGAAGATTGGGTTGTTTGTTTTCTTAATAATATCATCAATTTCCGTTAAAGAATACGAAGAAAATACTTTACCACCAACCCATTGTTCCCCTCTAGGTAAACATGGTGTTATTTTAAGATTTGAATATTGTTCAGTAGTTGGGATATCGATAACCGTATCCATTGGTGCCGTAATTAACGGTAAAAACCCATTATAAAATGGGTTAATATCTTTTCTGCTTTCAATATTAGATACCATTGCAGGTTTTATTAATATGTCGTTGAAATCAAATTTATTCATTTTTATTTATTTTTTTTATATGTTTCGAAATATATTATTGTAAACCAGTACTACCGAAACCACCTTCACCTCTTTCAGTGTCAGTAGAGACATCCGATATTTTTGATAATCTAATAATATTTTTAGCGGTTACAGTTGATGCAACTGCTTGTGCTATCCTATCACCATGGTTAATTACGAAATCTTCTTCACCATGATTAATTAAAATCACCTTAACTTCCCCACGATAATCAGCATCCACAGTCCCAGGTGTATTCAACACCGTAACACCATTTTTAGCTGCTAAACCACTACGAGGCCTTACTTGGATTTCAAAATTGGCTGGGATTTCAAAAAATAACCCAGTTGGTATTACACCAACTTTACCAGCTTTTATAATTATTGGTTGGTCTTCTATATTAGCTCTTAAATCAAAACCAGACGACCCATCAGTTGCGTACTCTGGGTCAGGGTTTGTTGATTTATTTGAAAAGTTAAAATTTATCATATATTTTTCCATTGGAGCAATATTCATAGTTTTAACATTAAACTCATTATCAAAATCTTCTTGTGTATAAGGAGATTTTTCATCTAAGATATCTAGTATTTTTGCTTTAACTTCTTCTTCTGAAAACATTATTTATTTGATTTTTCATTTTTAATCGCAAACATGTTACCCATTTTTAATAAGTCACCTAAGCTTGAGTTATGGTATTCAACCATTTTATCATCTGTTTTATCAAACATAAGAATTGCTGAGTATTCTTCTTCAGTAAAATTAACACCATGTGTCATTGCATAATAAATACTACGTTCACTAATACGCATAGATACCAAATCTTCATTAAATTCGTACATTTTACCTTGATTTTTACGATGCCATTCTGATGTACAAGGTAAATATAATTTTGCTTTACCTATTTGATATAATAAACAAATTTTCACCAATGAATTTTGGTCAACTTGTTCTTCTGACGGTAAGGAATTATTACATTTAACAGCGTATGAAGCTGTTCTTAATGAGTGGTCAATCAGACCACCTTCAAAAGCATTGTTTAAACTTTCCATTGTTGATGCTGGTGCAGCAATAAAATCAGCACCTAAAAAATTCATGAAACCTTCATTCATGAAACCTAATTTTGTAGCAGTTTCAAAATATTTTTTTGCGTTAGCTACGATTTTTTCTTTTTCTAAAGACATTTAATTAAATATTATTTGTAAATCGTTATTTTAGCAAATATACAAATAATATTTTAATTAAAGTTATTTTTTATTGATTAAATCTAAATATAGTTTTCTTCTATCATCAGTCACTTTATCCATAGAATAAGTATCTTTAACAGTATTGTATAAATTTTCTTGAAGAGTTGTTAATAACTCTGGATTTTGGATTAATTTTTTAATCGCTGAATACCAATCTTTATTATTTTTTGCTGTGTCAATCAATATACTATTAGCTGTCATATCTAACCCACCACCATATTGTAATGCATTTGTTAAATCCAATTTGTATGGACCAAAGTTTTGTGCTATAATTGCTTTATGATGAAACCCAGCTTCAATTACTTTTAATTGACTCTTAACCTTATTAAAAATATGTTCTTCAATTGGTGCTAAAGATATATCAAAAAGATTGTAATTAGACGCATAAGTAGAAATTGGTTTTGTCCAAACTCTACGATATGGTTCGTTAGCAATATCATGGTATTCTGTCTGACTAAATTTCATCAAATAGTCTTTATATTCTGGACTAACTATTTTGTAATTATCAGTGAATATTTCTTCATATTTGAACCAAACACTTTCTTTAGGTGTAATAGGTCTTGTTTTTTGTTGTTTTGTTACTTCATCGATTACAGTGTGTGTACCTCTAGTATCAAAACCACATAAAACGAATTGTACCTTATCAAGTAAATTATCAGTTCTTAAACGACTTACAACACCGTTAAGAATTTCTAAATCTTTTAAGTGAGATGAACCACCTAACCAACCGATTCTAATTCTATCAGAAGGTTCTAAATTTGGTGTAAATTGTTTTTCACTTGGGTTAATAGCGTTTGGTAATATAAAAACATTTTTATTATGTTTTGAAATTTCTTCAGCAAAAATAGTTGTTGTTGTTGTAACATTTTCAGCTATTTTAATGTTGTTAAGAATTTTTTTATCTAATTCATAATTTTTTACAATATGATAAGCTGGGTGATGGGTTCCAACATCCCAATAATCATCTAAATCCATAATTGAGATGATACCTAATTCTTTAAATTTTTGGTTTAAAGCTAACATTTGAGAATAATCACCAATTGTTCTATGATAATGAATAATATCATATTGTTTAAGCCATTCATCATTATTTATCTGTGGTTCGTAATCAACATCAACATGAAATTCATCAGGATATTTATTCTCTAAAGCTATATGTGGATTGGTTGAGCGAAAGTAGCTAACACCAGTACGGTCAGATGGAACAACTAAAACTTTAATTTTTTTATTTTTCATATTTTACTATTTTTATATTCAAATATATTATAGTAAAATAATTTGTAAATAAAAAAAAGACCTTAAAAGGTCTTTTTTTTTGTATTTTTAAAGTGTTTTCTTTTTACCGCTTATAATACCTTCTTTTATCAAGGTGCTAATTGTTTTACTTATTGCAGCTTCGGTTATCTTTTTATCGTAACTACTTTTCAAAAAATTTACTAGTGTTTCATTCATTAGTTCTTTTAATTCACTTCTACTAATAGTAATTAAATCAGAATTTTGTGTTGGTGTTTGTTTAACTTCATTTACAATTTGTCTAGGTTGTGGTTGACTTTTTGTTGGATTAATTGCATTTATAATATCTTGACTTAAACCTTGAGTACCAGCTCTAGCAATTGGATTTTTAATCATAGCTTCTTTGATATTCGATGGTAAATTAGATGCCATAATATGTTCAGCTGAATAATTTTGAAGTGGTGCTGATACAGATTCTGTTGGTGCATACTCATTATAATTAGGTTCTCTCTCATCACTTTCATTATAAATTGGTCGATTATCATATTCTACTGATTCAGAAACGTTTTGAGTGTTTTTGTTTTTAATTGGGTTATCCGTAAGCGATTTATTCATCACTTGTCTTGATTTAGCTAAAAGTGCTATCATCGCTGGTGTCATTGCTACTGGTGCTGGACTCATATTAGTTAGTATTTAAAATTTCTTCTTCTTCTTCCTCAGAACCTATTTCGGTTGGTTCTAATTGTGGGTTATTTATTATTCCACTAGTTGCCGTTTTAACTATTGGTTTCGCTGGTTCTACCCTTTTCATTGGTCTAACAATTTGTTTAGGTTTTGGAACAGATGTTGGTATTGCGGTACTTGGTACTGCATTCATTGGTTCTGACGGAACATTTTGTACACCAGCAACTTTAGCGGCTTTTTGTTTAATAGTACTTGGAGCATATTCGTAATCATAAGTAGCGTAATTACTTACATCACTTACTGATTTACTATCGTTACCACCATCAGTCCTCATTTTAGACCCAGGTTTACGATACGACACTTTAGTTATTTTGAAATCTTCGATTCCATCAAGTCTAAACTTCTTATAAACATCATCACCTAAAACTACATTATTTTTCGATAAAACTCTAGCATCAATTAAACCGTTACCAGCTGAAGAAACATTTTTTTGGTTTATCTCAATAAATTGATTTGACACCTCACCTTTCTGGTTTTTATATCTAATAGCTACTCTATAATGTTTACCAGGCGTTTCATTATCCCCTGCCAATACCGTATCCACCAAATTACCAGATACACCTTCAATAAGACGTATCCCTAGTTTGATATTTTCTAATATAATGTCAGTATAAAGATTGTAAAGTTTCATATTTTATTTTTATATTATTACTTGACCAATATTTAATGCTGTATTAGGGTGTGTATAATCACTACCTGCGACCTGAGATGGCCCATAACCCCAAATACCAGCATTAAGTGTTAATTCTGGATTTCTACCAGAACCTAATGAGAATGCTTGATTTCCATTTACATCCCAATCACCACCAACACCAGTATAATTAAAAATATCTAGGAATTGACCTGAACCTTTACCATGTATTGGTGTTGTTGTGTCAGATACTGCTCTTGTATGTGTTGCACCATATTCATTTGATGCTGATACGTTATTATACGTATTTTGTGGTATTAGAATGTTTCTTTGAGTAATTGCTGCTGCTTCTAATGGAGATTGTCCACCGTTATAAATTGTTGGCATGTTTATAGTTTTTGTTTATTGTTATTTTTATTCATGTATTCTATTAAATATCTCATTTTATAAATTTCTTCAGATAAAGCTTGTGAATTTGTCATAATTTGAGATTTTGCACCACCTGAATGGTCAGCTTTCTTGGTTACTTTTGCAATACCAGTGGCCATAGGGTTTAATTCTTTTTGAAAGGTATTTCTTGGGTCAGTATCTGCAGTTACTTCTTTATTGTTATTTATTTTTTGTCTTGCATCATTAATTTTCTTTGTTACGTTATCTAATTCTGCTTGACCACCCAATTTATTAAATTCAATTTCATCACCTTTATTCATAGCAGATTTAAGTTGTGATTGGCGATTCTTTAATGCTTCACCATCCAACATCTTACCATCATGACTAAAATTTGTGTTATCTAAATTAATTTTCATTATTTTTTAATAATATCTTTTAAATCTTTTATTTTTTCTTTTGATAAACCTGAATTTTCCACTTTATCAACTAGTGTTTCTAATTTTTTATCAACCAACTCATTTTCTTTATTTTTTTGAGCTAGAATTTCTTCTTCCATAGTTTCTTTTGTAATAACCGTGTTTGTATTCTCAGCTGTGATACCACGACCAGAACGAGAACCACCAAAACTATAAACAGCAAACCATGGAATATTTTGTCTGTATCGACCAAATACTTTATCGGTAGTTGTTGATTGACCTTTCTCATAGTATGTATCATCATTGAATGATTTTTCTATTGGACCTGTTTCTATTTCACTATTACCTACTTTATTTCTGTCCCCACCACTAGAGGTAAAATCGCCACCAACTAGTTCGTTTAAATCTTTCTTTTTAAATGTAGCCATAAATTTATCTTTTATTATAAATATAATGAAAAGTTAGAATATTTATAATAAAACTATTAAATTATGGCATTTAGAACAAAATTAGATTTTTCAGACAATAGACAAGTAAAGCAACGAATAATAACACAGACTGTTTTATCTGGTGGGACAGCTTTTGGTGTACCATTTAGTTCATTACCAACTGGTATTGATTTATCAACGTCAGCTCAAACTGGTTCAATTGGTAATTTTTTCACCACATTTTCTGGAAATAGTGGGACAACAATTTTTAATTGGGTATATCCTGAGATGGCTTTAGCTTACTCAGGATTATCAGCAATTACACCATCAAATTCAGCAACTACTCAAGAGGTTTATGGTTATTCTGCTTTAACTGTTGTAAATATAGATGGTAATATTATCATACCAACATATAGTGGTGTTAGTTTTGATTTTTCAGTTGATTCAATTTCAACTTTTGGTACTTCATATACTGGTACATTATTAACAAATGAATTAATTTTTTTTTCAGCTAATACCTTAGCTTTTACTGGAAGAACAATATGGGCCGATATTTCTGGTATCACTAGAACCAATGAACTCATAATAACAAAATCACCGCAAGTTGGTTATGTTTATATATGTACTGATGTTGAGGGTAAAGGTGCTTGGGGCCCGTCTTCAGGGGCCACTGGTAACGTTAATTTTTGGTCAGCTAGTACTGGTAATAACGCAATAGCAATGAGAAATAGTGATTCATTAACTGGTGGTGATTATGCAATAGCTATGGGTTTTCAAACATCAGCTGATGGTAATTATTCTCACGCAGAAGGTTTTGCAACAGCAGCTAATGCTTCTAGTAGCCACGCTGAGGGATTTCGAGCAACAGCTGGTGGTGATTCAAGTCATGCTGAGGGTTATGAAACAATAGCTAGTGGTGATTATTCTCACGCAGAAGGTTTTGCAACAACAGCTGATGGTTCTAGTAGTCATACTGAAGGTTTTCAAACAACAGCAAATGGCCAATTTTCTCATGCTGAGGGATTTCAAACAATCGCCAATGGTGATTCAAGCCATGCTGAGGGTTATTTTTCAGAAGCTGGTGGTTATGGTTCGCATGCAGAAGGTGGTAGTGGTGTTGTTGGTAAAAATGGTGGTAATGCGTCTGGTATTGCTAGTCACGCTGAGGGGATTAATACAATAGCTTCTCACCTTGCATCACACGCAGAAGGTAGTGACACCAGAGCTAGTGGTCAATTTTCACACGCTGAAGGGCTTGGTTCAGTGGCAAGTGGTTCTTCATCACACGCTGAAGGTAATAATACACTAGCTAGTGGTTCTTCATCACACGCAGAAGGTAATGATACACTAGCTAGTGGTCAATTTTCACATGCTGCAGGTAATAACACAATAGCTAGTGGTGATTCTAGTTATGCTAGTGGTAGTAATTCACACGCTATTGGTTTTCAATCATTTATACATTCAACTAACTCAATAGTTACTGGGGATAGAAGTGTTGTTATAGGTGGTCAGAATATTACTGGTTATACAGATGATTATGTATTTGTTCCAAGTCTTAACGTTCAAACCGTTGGTTCAGGTGCATTTACGAATCAATTAAGAATTGATGCACTTGGTAATTTAACAACAAATACATCTGATGGTCGTTTAAAGAAAAACATATTAACACTTTCTACTTCATTAAAAAAACTTAATAGAATTCAAGGTGTTAGCTATCAATGGGATGATGTTCAAAAAGGTGGTACAAATATTAGACTTGGTTTTATTGCACAACAAATACAATCTGTTGAGCCTGATTTAGTTTTTACTAATAAAAATGATAATTATTTAGGAATAAATTCAGATGGTTTTATTCCGTTAATTGTTGAAAGTATTAAGGAATTGGCAAAATTTGTTGGTTATGATAAACCTGACGAGGTAGCGTTTAATTTTGGTGAGTTAAGACCATTAACTGAAGAGGAAAATAACGAGGTAGCCAATAAAGAATCAAACGCAAAACAGGAATATGAGAATTTATTAGCAAATGAGAGTGATGAAGAAAGAATTTTACGAGAAGAAAATTCTTTAATTTTAAAAGAAGAAGAAGGTTTGTTATATTTATCTAGGTATAAAATACCGTTTTTTTCACCTACAGATAGTAAGGATGAGAGTGGTGAGTTGAGTTCTATGACATATGATGATAAATATTTATATATCAAAACAATAGATGGGTGGAAGCGTACTAATTTACAAAACTTTTAATTATGGGAAATATAAAAAATTATAATTTTAACCAAATAGAACTAAAATTATCTAACGATGATTATTGGGATTTTTATTTAGCGAATGATGACGCTAACAATGGTTATTGTACTCCAGTAACATCTGGTGATTGTTTTGTTGTTTGGTATGACTTTAACGATTCAACAATATACCCAAACAGTGCAATAACATCACCAGATATTTATAGTTTAGTTTCGTGGGATAAGGCTGTCAACACAGGTTATACCTTTAACACTATTGGATTAACTGGTATTGATAATGGTCTGATAATATTCGATAAAAACCCGTTAGATTTAACAAACGATGCGTTATTACTTGCACTAACTGGGACTACTCTTGATATTCCATCTGGAGATACAAGACTTCACATGACAAGAGTTACTGGAACAACAGGTGAATACATTTATCCATATTCTATTATCCCAGAACCAACAAAACCAATGATTGGTAATTTTCTAAGTCTTGCTGGTGGTTTTTATCAAGGATATTATAAGATTGATGGTTCTAATTATAGTGTATTACCAACTAGAGTAAATCAATCTTGGTCTGCAGAGTTTTGGTTAACCACTAAACAATACACATTCGCACCTACTGGTACAACTCTTAACGATAAATATCCAGAAAATGCTGGTATGTTTTTTTATATGGGGACTCGTGCAGAAAATAAGTTTTGGAATAAGTGGGAAGGTTCGGACACTGGTTGTACTAGTGCTTGTACAACTGCTGCAACATGTACTGATGTAATTAGTGAATGGTGTACAGTTCCAAAAGAGTCTGAAATAACAATCGTTGGAGATTACGGTATGGGTGTTTCATTAGACCCACCTAGAACAAACATAGATTTAGTAACAAACGGGTTCTTAATTTACGGTAGAGCCTATGATGGTAGACCTGACGTTCTTTCTGGCTCAACAATTTATAACCCAAAAGTATCAACATTAAATAGTTATTATTGTGGTAGATGTGGTGTAACTCATCATGATGGTTTAGGTACTCAAACTGCTTGTTCTTATGATGGAAAAGGTATTGCTGTTGCACACATTAGAAAAACACTTACCAACACTCAAAACCCATTTCTTCTTTATGGAAGAGCTTCTGGTATTGTTCGTAGTGGTGATACAAGAGGATGTTGTGGTGGACCTAACGATGGACTAGGAAGTAAAACTGTAAATAACTTTAATGGTGTTGAAAGTGATGAAACTAGTATCGATTATAATATCGATATCATCGATAACGCATTAGGTTTCAGAATAACACCTGATGGTCGTATTGGGTATAAATTACTCACAGTAACTGGTACTTGTATATCAAATGGTCTTGAAAAAACCTATATTAGTGGTACTACAATAAAAGAAGAATACTCAATAGAGAATAATTTATTTGACCCAGATTTTTGGCAATATGTTGTTGTTAAATTTGAAACTGATTATTTGGATGATTGTGAATTAAAAATTAAAAACCCTAGAATAGGTAAACTTAAATTTTATATTGATGGTTATTTGAAATGGGTGGTTAATGATTTTCCTGAATTTATAGGGAAAAGACTTGATGAGTATAAATCAAAACAGGTGGGTGTTCCTTTTAACATTAGCTTAGGTGGTGGTTCGCAAGGTCTTATTGATAGCCAAACATTTGGTGGGTTAGATTTATCAGATAGAGGGTTACCAATAGAAAAGAACTTTGCTGGTACTTTCTTGGGTGGTATTTCACAATTCAAATTTAATATTTGTAAACTATCACTTTGCCAAATTCAAAATAATTACTCTGAACAATCAGGTAGATACATTTAAAACTTAAAAATATGGAATTTCACATAAATAAAAACTCAACACTTCCAGTACTTAAATTGGAATTAATCAAAGATGGTAGAAACGATTTCTCAAAATTTTACGAAAAAGTAGAGAATTCAACAGTTACATTTACAATGATAGACATAGTAACTGGTGTAATAAAAATTGGTAAGGCTTCAGCCACATTTGAACAAGTTTTACCAGAAAATTGTGTTGGGGAAGAATTCTACATCACATATAAATTCCCAGCTAAACATACAGCTGTTGCTGGGAGGTATTTAGGTAAATTTGAACTTACTTTCTTTGATGGAAGTGGAAATCTTATTGTACCTATTAGGGAAAATTTATATATCAACATTTTAGATGGTGGTATTAAAAAATAACCAATAAACTTGCATATATTGATTTTTTATCGTAACTTGATGCGTCATCAAGTTAAAAATTAAATTAATAAAATATCGTTTATTTAGAAAATTTTTGGTAGTTTTGTAAAAATTATAAAAAATGAGTATAAAAATCAGTAATGAAGAAATTGAAAGTTTTCTACAAGGTAACGACCCACAGAAATATATCGTAGCTATTGAGGCTGGATATAATGAACCAAACGTTACCTTGGTGGTCAACGAACCAGACCAACCTAAACGTATGGAACAACACCCATTTAAACCTTTTTTATGGTTTAAAGAAGACATTACAACTATAATTTATGGTGGTAAACGAATGAAGATGATTGAATCTTGTAAAAAACATGGTGTTAAAATTACCAAGTTAAGAACTTGTAATGATGAGGGGTTTTCACCTGCAAGGCTTGAAAATGGTTTCAAGTTTCTAGCAACATGTAGTAAATCATATAATTCTCTTGTCCAATTCTTTAAAGAGGGTGGTGTTGATATCTTCAGTAAAGAGGATGGTAAAAACTTTGTAATGTTTAGTCCGACTGAACAATACCTTATACAAAGTGGTAAACGACTATTCAAGGGCATGGAAGATTATGATGATGTTCACAGATTTCAATTTGACTTAGAAACCACTGGTCTTTTTCCATCTAAAGATAGCGTTTTTCAAATCGGTGTTAGAGATAACAGAGGAATGGAACATGTATTAGAGGTAAATGGTGATGATGGTGTTCAAAAAAGAAAAGAAGAAAGAAAAACAATCGATAAATTCTTTCAAATTATCGATTTTATTAAACCAGATATTATTACTGGTTACAATTCAGAAAATTTTGACTGGCCATTTTTATTTGAACGTGCAGAGCGTTTAGGTATGAATATAACTGACTTAGCTATAACACTTAACAGGATAACTAAAATCAAACGTAAACCATCTACAGTTAAATTTGGTGGAGAAACAGAGCATTATTTACAAACAAATATGTATGGGTACAATATCATTGATATCTCACACGCTGTTCGTAGAGCTATGGCGATTAACTCAGAGATTAAATCTTGGGGTCTTAAATACATCACACAATATTCTGAAATAGCAAAACCAAATCGTGTATATGTTTCTGGTGATAAAATTAACACAACATGGAAAGATAAGGAAAACAAATATGCTTTTAATGATACCAATGGTGATTGGTATATGATTACAGATAAAAACCCTTTAAAAACTTCTTATGTAATAAAAGGTGGTGATTATATTGTACAACGTTATTTATGTGATGACTTATGGGAAACTGAACAAATTGATAATATCTTTAACCAAGCCAGTTTCCTTATTTCTAAGATGCTTCCAACTTCGTTTCAACGTTCATCAACGATGGGTACTGCTGGTCAATGGAAACTTATTATGGCGGCATGGTCTTACGAAAAAGGTTTAGGTATTCCAGATATTCAATCTAAACGTGAATTTACTGGTGGTCTCTCTCGTTTGTTAGAATTAGGGTTCGCTAAAAATGTTTATAAATTAGATTACGCTGCACTTTACCCTAAGTGTCAATTAACACACGGAATTTTCCCTGATTTAGATATTAGTGGGGTTATGGAAGGTATTCTTACATATATAGTTGACACACGTGATAAATTTAAATTCTTAACTGGTTCTGAAAAGAAAACAGCTAAAAAATATGAATCATTACTAAAAGATGGTGTTGATTTAACACCTAAACAAAAAGAAGAATACAAAAAATTAGTAGAAGACCATAAAGCATTATCTAATTTATATGATAAAAAACAACTTCCACTTAAAATTTTTGCTAACTCATGGTTTGGGTCGTATGGTGCTCCATATATTTTTAACTGGGGTGATACCGATTCAGCTGAGGAAACAACTTGTCGTGGTCGCCAATATTTACGATTAATGGTAAGGTTTTTCTATGAGAAATATAACTTTAGGCCACTGGTAGGAGATACGGATGGGTTTAACTTTGCCGCACCTGATAATTTAGGTGAAATTAAATATTTAGCAAAGGGTAGTCATTGGAAAACTGAAAACGATGGTGGAAAAGAATTGGTTGGAATCGATGCGGTATTAGCGGAATTCAACGAAACATATATGGAAGGTCGTATGGGGTTAGATTTAGATGATGTTTGTTCATCTACAATAAACTTTGCAAGAAAAAACTACGCTAATGATATTGGTGGTAAGATTAAACTTGTTGGGAATTCAGTTAAATCTAAGAAGATGTCAGTATATATTGAAGAATTCTTAGGTAAATCAATCCGTATGTTATTAGATGGTGATGGTCATTCATTTATCAATTATTATTATGAATATGTTGATAAGATTTATAATTACCAAATACCATTGGTTAAAATTGCATCTAAAGCTAAAATTAAATTAACAATTCCAGAATATAAGAAAAAAGCTACTATGTTAAATAAAGCTGGTAAACCTTTACCTAAGCAAGCACATATGGAATTGGCTTTAAGAGGTGGTTTGGATGTTACATTAGGTGATACATTATTTTATATCAATACTGGGACATCAAAATCTCATGGTGATTTAAAGACTGTTCATTTAAATAAAATGACTAAAAGACAAACTGAGAAGTGGGTATTAGAAAATCCAGACACACCGATACCAGAAGTTAAAAGAGAAGTTCAATTAAATTCTAAATTGATTGACCCTAGCGTAATCGAACATGATTTTGAACTTATCAAAGAGTTGGAAATGCTTAAAAAAGCAATTATTGCTATAGAAATAGAGGATGAAATTGATTCCAAATCTCTTGAAACGATAAATCAAAGAATTGAATTAATTAATTCTGAATTATATACTGATGAGTATAATGTTGCACGTTATTTAGATGCTTTTAATAAAAAGGTTAAACCATTATTGGTTTGTTTTAATTTAGAAGTTCGTAACAGTGTTTTATTAGACATCATTAAAATTAAAGACAAGGTAACTAAAACAGTAACTGAAAAATTAAAAGATAGACTTGTTTTTACCAAAGCTGAATGTGAACTAGTATCTGGAATATCAAATAAAGCTGGTGACCAAGATTCATATGAAGATTTAATGCGTATGGAAGATAAAGAAATTAAGTTTTGGATGAAGGTTAATAAAATACCTAATAATATTGAAGAAACAGAATGGAATGAGGTTCAGGTTGATTATGTTGAGCGTATGCGTATTGCTAGAATTGAAGGTATTCAATTAGAAAAAGACTCACTAGATGATATCATTAAACATTTAGAAGTTGATGATTTAAATAATGTGATTAAAACTGGTAATTTACCAATAGATATGTTTGTATTAGCTGATGTTTCTGTTGAAGGGTTATTAGTTTCTAGAAAATGGAACGAAACATTAGGTTGTATTGATGATATTTTCAAATATCAAGATGAAGCTCTTAAAAGAGATAGATATTATCATTTAAGTGGAGGTTTTAATAATGACAATAGATATGAAATGTATATTGATTATTTATCAGAATTAAATTTTTTAAGTGGTGATACCACTACAATCGAAATTGACAAAAATAAATTATTGACGATTGATAAAATAGAAGTTGTCGAATTGGTGAAAGAAGTTGCAAATAAAACAATAATTGATAAACCTGAACCTGAAGTAAAAAAGAAACGAGTTTTTTCTGAAAGTAATGAAGATGAAGAAGAAGAATTATTTGAAGAGGATGAAAATGGTGACTTAACAAGAACAGATGAGATTATTCAGTTAGATGATGAGTTTGATGACACCAAAGGTGAAATGCCAGATGATTACGTAATCGACGAACCTAGGTCACCAGAAGAACCAAAAGAGTATTCAGAAAAAGAACAACATTTATTAGATAATGGTTTTATTGAGCATACACCACAAGGTTGGGTAAGAAAATCTTGGTTAGATAAACAACCTTTCATCGATGAAATGATTGTGAATGAAAAAAGAGCTTATGATATGATTAAAAGAGCTTATGGTCTTGATTCTTGGTTGGAAATAGAACCAAAAGATGATGTAGATGAATGGGGTTTTTAATTAAATAAAAAAGGAGAGTAATTATTACTCTCCTTTTTTATTTAATTTTTAATATACCCAGAATCCTTGTGGGTGATATTTTAATGCTGTATTTAAATCTGTAGCTTCTTTGGCACTTCTTTCTAACTGTGAAGTCGTTGAGAGTCTTAATAATCTAGTATCAAGTCTTTCAAGTACCATTCTTCTTTCTTCATTTCCTTCAGATATAAGTGTTTCATAGTCCATGGTTCTTTCTGCATCTGGTGGCCCAACAATACCACCAAATTTACCACGAGTTCTACCTAACGCTCTTTTAGCTTCAGCTATAAATAATTGTCTAACAAGAGTTTTTGTTGGTTCGTTGAATTCAGAAAAATCAAGTCTTGATAAAGGAACTTGATTTGGCATCTTAATAATATCTGGATTATCGTTTTTACAATCGTCTACATTTTCAGGGTTAGTTTCATAATAATGATACCATACCTGACAACCTGTCATATTTATTGAACTTCCAACACCACCAATTCCTTGACCAAATGATATCTTAGAACCAGGCGTAGATAATAAATGAAGTAATTTAGTACCATTAGGACCTGCAGTGATTTTGTAAACAAGTTCACTTCTTACAATACGATTTTTTAAGTTCATATCAGCAGCTGTTAATAAAATATCAAATGCTGGTGCTATATAATACCCACTTCTTTGACTCCCACCACCAGTTCCAACCCCACCACCAGTTTGTGCAAAACCACCACCAAAACCATAATCAATACCACCATAGTTTGCTAATAATGCTTGGCTAATTGCTGGTGGTGTTATCCATAACACTTCATTTACCTCACGATTAGCTGGAATTTGATAAACTTGTCTACCAGCTTCCAATTCAACATAATCTTTTTTAAGTTCCCACGGTCCATTTGTTTGTAAACCAACTTGCTTAGAATAAGCATAAGTATATTGTGTAACATAATCAAAACTTCTAACACTAAGAGCAAAAGCCATATCAGTAGTATCAATACTCTTTCCTAAAAGAGATTGCCATTGGTGTTCAATTAACCATTCTTGTACATATTGAGCATAGTCTTCTATTGCAATTTCTAATAGAGTGCATAGTTGTTCATCCAATAATTCTATTTGACGAATAGGGGCACCAACAGAGTGTCTAAACTGTCTAAATATTTTTTCTTTTTCATCTGAGCTTATTGACATAATTTTCTTTTATTATAAATATAAGAAAATTTCAAATTAACCTAAAAAATTCTTTGTTAACTCTACAGCTTCACTAATACTTTTAAAACTAATATTAGGAACTAACAATTGATTACCAACCTTTACGATTGGAACTTCATCAGATTCTGTCTTATTATATATCTGTTCATATTCTTCTTTATTTTCTTCTAAAAGGACATTAACGTCTATGAAATTAATACTCTCTTTTGTTAGTAATTCTTTTAATTCGTTACAATATGGACATTCTGGCACACTATAAATTTTAATCATAATTTTTATTTTATTAATTGTTCAACCAATAAGGTTGTTATTTCTTCTTCTGTTAATGTTTTTTCACCCATGATGGTTGAAATAATATCTTTTTTATTATTTAACATTTCCCACATTTTCATAGAAATTGTATTATCAAATAATTGATAGTAAACGTTAACATCATTTAATTGGCCTATTCTAAAGGCTCTATCTTCAGCTTGTTCATTGTTTCCAGGTACCCAGTCAAATGAGTTAAAAATTACAACGGTACCTTCTGTTAGTGTGATACCTACACCAGCTGATTTAATATTTCCAACGAACACTTTTATTTTAGGGTTTTCTTGAAACGCATCTACTGACCTTTGTTTTTGAAGACTAGTCATAGGGCCATTATGTTTAACTGACAATTTACCAAAATGATTTTGAATTATTTCTAATTCTTCAGTAAAACTAGTAAAAATAATTACCTTACGACCAATTTCTATAGCGTTTTCAGCCATTTCAATTGTGTGTTGGATTGCTTGTGACGCTATGAATTTTCTTAATAAGATAAGTTCAACAAGACTCTTTTGTTCTTCATTCGTTTTTTTATCTTCAAGTATTCTTTTTGTTACATACTCATCCCAAAGTCTATCGTATTCACTCCAACCTTTTTTATCAAGCGTTTGATACATAGGTGTAACAACTTTGTCTGGCATATCTAAAACTTCAGTCTTTAACCTTCTAAGAACAATGTTTTTTGTCTTGGACGCTAATTCTTCAAGATTACTAGCACCGCCTGTTAGCCATATTTGCTTTTTTTGCCCATTTTTAAGTGTTCTAAAGAACTGTTTACCGTCACAGTATCTTACGGCATAGTGTTTCCAATTTTCTGCAATAGGGGACTTAATAATCTTTAATAAGTTGAAGAAGTCCATTGGTCTATTTGCAACTGGTGTTCCAGTAAGTAACCAAACTCTTTCTACTTTATGTTTAACAACTAAATCTACAATAATTTTACCACGAATACTATCATTATTTTTAAGGTAGTGAGCTTCATCAATAATACATAAATCAAAATCAGCATCAACAAGTTCTCTATTTAAAAAACCATCATTTTTAACTTTTTTATCAATAAGTCCATGGAAATTCTTTAAGATATCAAAATTTATTATTGTAAATTTTGCCTCAGACCATTTTTTACCATCTATTATTGTTGTATCATCAGAAAACACATTTATTTCTCGTTGCCAGTTAATTTTAGTTGAAGAAGGACAAACAACTAGAATTTTTTTAGCACCACATTCTAATGCAGCAATAATTGATTGGGTCGTGTTATGTGTAACAATACCATGTTCAACAACATATAACTTATCTGGTGCGTCAACGCTAATACAAACAGTTTCACCTTCACCTTCTCGTTGAATATCCTTGATATAACGACCTACTTTATATTTTTCTGGTAGATAATAAATATCAGCTTTTCGTTTCAATCTAAATGGGTTAAACTCACTTGGCATCTTTATATTTAACCTATAAGCACGTTTACAAATAACCTTAGTCCCATCTTCTTTTTTATAAGAACCAATTTTAGTAGTTTTCCTAACAATACCACCTAAAGAATGTACAATTTCAGCAACATCATCCGCTAATCTTTCAGACACACTACAATATTCAGTACCATTAAACACACCACTAGTTGATTTAATACAGTGACCATCAGTATCCATTAGTCCTTGTAATATAGCTAACCTATTTTCAATACTAGAGTATTTGTAAATATCTGGGATAAATTTAGTGTCAGACCTAGTGTGTTCAAGACCTAAATCAATTAATGAAGACCCTACGTTAATTCGACATTTAAAAGTATTTTCGTTATTACAATTAATTTTAGAAAATTCAATACCATCAAAAATTTCAGTAAAATCATTTTTAGCTAATTCAATAATAATCTTTGATGATTTATTAAAATGACCATCACCCAAACCTAACCCTAATAAATAAGGGTCTATTGGTAATATATTATTGTTTGAGAATTCTATTGGTTTAACTATCGGTATTTGCCATTTGTTTTGACCATTACTTTGTTTATAGTAGGTGTTAAATTTATATGGTCGTTTTTCGTTCCACCCAGTACCTTTTTGTTCTAATACCAAATTTTTATCTAACATTTGTTCTGTACTTAAAGTGATATACCTATTTTCTCTATTTTTAGAGTTTTCACCAGAGTTATTTGAAGATACCGACCATAAGTGGCTACCATCAGTTAAAACACTATAACCATCATTAAATGTTACTCTAAAAAGTTGTTTAACACCTTGTGGGAAAATCCCAGTGATATTACAAGGAGTTCCACTAGAACCGATAATCTCGTCACCTATTTTTAAATCACCAAATTTTACAACCCCTTTAGGTGTTATAGCTAAAGTGTTGAGTACTAAGCCTTTACCTAAACCCATATCATCAGCAAGTATTGAACCATTTCTAGATAAAAGAAACTTAATACCTTCTTCTTGGTGTTGATATAACTTTTTACCTGTTTGTGCTAAAACATTATTATATGGTGTAAAATCAACATCCACATTTATTTGTTCGAAATAAGGGTCATCATGTACTTGCGTTTTAGGTAAGAAATACATCTTAGATTCTTGTTTGGTTGAAAGTTTACCATAGACGTGATAAGCCTTATCAGTATCAGCTAGAACGAATTCGATTAGAATTTTTTCTGGTGTAAAAGATAAGTCACCATTTTTTTGTAATTCTAAACCCAAATAGCTTGAAATTCTGACAACTCTATTAATATAGATTGGTTCTCTACTATGGTTATCTAAAATATATTTTATTTGGTTATCGGTTAATGATATTTTTTTATTTTTAAGATAATCTTGTTTCAGTTTTCTAATATACGGATTAATTCCACTATATTTCTCTAAAAAAGAAATAGCGGAGTGGCCTTTTATGTCATTTATATTTATCAAAATTAATTGTATTTATTTTCTTATTTATTATCGTTAAATATAATAGTTTCTAAAATAAAATCAAGTCTATTCTAGTTATTAATAAAACCATTATATTTATTAATAAAACTATGGACAATAAACGCATTACACCCATTACACGCATCAATCGTTTTTTTTCTGAAGAAGATTTTAATTTGGAAATTGAGATGGGTCGTGAGGCTATTGAGGGTGACGGAAATTTTACATTAATATTATATAGAATTGATAGACAACTAACAGAATATGATAAAGTATATGGTGAAGCATCAGTTGATGGAATTCGTTATTTACCACCTGTTGAACTTAAGGTTGTACCTATGATGGCTGAGGCTGAAAATAAAGCGTATAATCCAAATGGTGGTATGAGATATCTTCAAGATGGTCAATTAACTTTTGGTATTTATGATGCTCAATTAAATGAATTGAATGTTCAAATTAGCTATGGTGATTATATCGGTTATCCAGTTACTGAAACAGAAATTAGGTATTTTAGTGTTGTTAATGATGGTGTTAAAAATTACGATAATAAACATACAATTATGGGTTATAAGGGTGCGTTTAGAACAGTTATCTGTGCTAGTATAGATGGAAGCGAATTCAGAGCAATATAAATAAAACTAATTATTATAGTTACTATTATAATAAAAACTAATAAAATAATTTAATTATGTGTGCAATGCCTAAAGGTTATTTAACCAACATTAATATTAAAACAGAAAAAATAGGTTTAGAAAGACGACAAGAAATTCTAGATGGTATTGCCGATAAAGGTACTTTTTTACCAAAAGGTGTCATGGAAGAAGATATGGATGAGACATTTATTGATTTTATTCAATCTGATAAACGTTTATCGTTGAGTATTGATGGTGAAAAAGTACCAGTTATTTTCTTAACAATTCAGAGATGGGTAGAATTTACTAAATCGTGGAAATTTTCTGATGAATATAAAAACATTAAATTACCATTTATAACAATTATTAGAAAACCAGATATACAACAAGGTCAAAACCAAGCTGGATTGTGGAATATTCCTGGTGATAGGACTTATACATATATGAAAGTACCTACATGGGATGGAGTTAGAAAAGGTGTTGACCTTTATAAGGTTCCACAACCAACAAGTGTTGATTTAACTTATGAAGTTAGAATATTTACAAATAAATTAAGACATTTAAATCGTTTCAATAATAAGATTCAAAGAGCCTTTCAATCCAGACAATGTTATATTAACGTGAATGGTCACCCAATGCCTTTACATTTAGAAACTATTGGTGATGAAAGCAACATAGATGATTTTGAAAATAGACGGTTTTATGCTCAAATGTATGAAATGAAATTATTAGGTTATATCCTAAATGAAGAAGATTATGAAGTTATACCTACAATAAATAGAACAATAGTAAGTGTTGAGGTTGATGAGGATAAATTTATTACCGATATTGTTTTTGAACCTAGAAAGAAAGCTAATATAGCTACGTATAGTTTTATTTTTAAACCAAAAACTTCAACTGAATTCTCATTTACAGCAAAATATGGTGTATCGTTTTCACAATTAGTTGATATAGTAGATATTACAAGAATAATAATATACGTTAATGGTGTTGGTGTGTTTGATGGAACTATTTTAGTAACACCAATAATAATTAACCCAAATGATATAATTATAGTAAAAATAAATAAAAGCTACTTGGCAACAGGTATGTTTAAATTAATAGGAAATATAATATAATGAGCTGTATAAATAATTCATCTGATGTAAATCAAACATTTATAATTGAACCGTTAATAGTAGACGATACCTTTACTACTGGTGCAACCCTTATAAATAATATCATTTATTTTGATAGGACTGATATATTATCGGCATACACCGTTAATCTTAATAATTTGGCAAGTGCTAATACTTACGTTACAGGTATGACATTCAATAATAATTCATTAATTATTACTAGAAATGACGGTATTATTTTAAGTGTTGATATAAATACGTTAACTGGTTTAACTGTTAATGGTACAATATCAGCAACTACCTATCTTGGTTTACCTATTGATATTAACGTAACTGGTGGAACATATTCATCTGGTAGTGTTATTTTTAAAAATAACACTGGTGGTACATTTAGTGTAACTGGTTTAACAGAAAAACCTAAATGGTATGCTGAAAATACAATCGGTCCAGTTACTGCTCCAGCCGCTAATGGAGTAGCTTCAATTGCTTTTGGTGATGCAGCAAAAGCAGAATCAGACAATATGTTTGTTTTTGGTAATGATGCTGGTTTTCAAGCAATAAATGCTAATGATTCTAATTTCTTTGGTCAATTTGCTGGTTATCAAGCAGAAAACGCTGCTAACTCAAACTTTTTAGGTAATCAAGCTGGTAATCAAGGAAATAACGCTACTCAGTCAAATTTCTTAGGTGCGTTTGCTGGTTTTCAAGCAACAGATGCATATGATTCAAATTTCTTAGGTTATCAGGCTGGTTTTCAAGCAACAGATGCATATTATTCAAATTTCTTAGGTAATCAAGCTGGTTATCAAGCAGAATTTGCTAATAATTCAAATTTCTTTGGTAACAATGCTGGATATCTTGCAACAAATGCTGGTACTTCAAACTTTATTGGTAGTAATACTGGATTTGAAGCAACAAGAGCACATAATTCAAATTTCTTAGGTGGTAATGCTGGTAATCTAGCAACAAATGCTAATAACTCAAACTTTTTAGGTCAGAATGCTGGTTCTGGAGCAACAGACGCATATAACTCAAACTTTTTAGGTAGTAGTGCTGGTAATCAAGCAACAAATGCTATCTATTCAAACTTCTTAGGTTATCAAGCTGGTTCTGGAGCAACAAATGCGAGTGACTCAAATTTCTTTGGTAGTAGTGCTGGTAATCTAGCAACAGATGCATATTTTTCAAATTTCATTGGTAACAATGCTGGATATCAAGCAACCAATGCTAATAACTCAAATTTCTTTGGTAGAAATGCTGGTTATAACGCAACATATGCATATTATTCAAATTTCTTAGGTGCGTTTGCTGGTTTTCAAGCAACAAATACAAATAACTCAAACTTTATTGGTTTCTTTGCTGGTCTAAGTGCAACAAATGCAAATAACTCAAATTTTTTAGGTTATCAAGCTGGTCTAAGTGCATCAGATGCATATTACTCAAACTTCTTAGGTAATAATGCTGGTAATGGTGCAACAAATGCGGGTTTTTCAAACCTATTTGGTTATCAAGCTGGTAAAACTTATATTGGAAATAATATAGGTTCAAATAATATTATAATTGGAACTAATATTACCCTTCCAAATGGAACAGCTGATGGTATTAATTTAGGCGGTGTTTTATTTGGTGTTAATACTAATAATGATATTAACACTGACCCAGTAAATACACCTATTTCAAATGGTAGAATTGGTATTGGTGTTGTTACACCAACAACACGTT
>TARA_R110000782_G_scaffold75562_1_pt1 | contig 23608 bp, 48 predicted proteins | sample TARA_R110000782 | Tara Oceans TARA_R110000782 (sample SAMEA4397859) | marine metagenome | biome: Polar Biome; feature: [SRF] surface water layer (ENVO:00010504); material: water (ENVO:00002006), including particulate matter (ENVO:01000060) such as... | depth 5 m | reverse complement strand
CACTGTAACCTACAATACGTAGTTGATTAAGTGGGAAACCACAAGGCATATTATCTCCGTCAAAAGTAAGAAATACTTGACCACTTCCATCTTTTTCTTCCCAATTAAGAGTACCTACCGCACCATAAGGTATTCTGTAATCCTTTACATCAATAACCATCATACGTAATCCTGCTGGTAAGCCACATGGTAAGAAATCGTCTAGTCGTTGCATATTACTCTCCGTTAAGTTTTATTTAAGATAAAGCCATTCTACATAGCTTCATTTATAAAGTAAACTCTTATTTTTGGTTATTTGTTATTTTGTTCCCTGCCGTGGTTCTCATGAAAACCGTATTTAACCTCTGCTTCTTTTCTTGCTATACATGCTTCTTCAAAGGTGTCGTAGTGTCCTAGGTGGATCTGTACACGATCTACCATTATGAAAGCTCTGTATCTGCCTTTAGGAGTAAGACTTACCCCCATTAAACCTGATGTATTATTGACACTTATAGCACAATTAATAGAGTTACCTTGTGCCGTAGTGCTTCTGAGGTTATGCTCTCTATTATCTAAAGTATCTCCTGAGATGTGATCTGTAACTAATCCTAAAGGGGTGTTATTTATAATCCTGTGCAAAGATTTACTAGCGAACTCTGTACTATTGGTAGATACATACAGGTGCTTTTGTAATGCACCGCCCCGTTGATATACGTTCCATCTCGTACTGAGGAATAACTTTCTCCACTTTTTATCCACTAATGTGAAGATATTTCTGTATAACTCAGTACTAACATCTACCTTTAAATATTCCCCACAATCTTCTATTTTGTTAAGACAAGAACCACAACCTGTTTTATTCTGTAACATCCTACTTCTTGTAGATTCAATAATACGACCACAACTACAAACCACTGCCCATAAGTATCTAGGACGTTTATCTGCGCTCCTACCTATGTACCCTTTAACACTGAAATTAGTAATTGTCTTACCTGTTATATCTTCTACTCTATTCGGTATTTTACATCGTTTATACATCTTATAAGTACCTTGTTCATAGGTTACCTCTCTCCCCTCTCCAGCTTCATTGCTAAGGCACAAATCTTCTAACTGGTAATCATACCAATATTCTTTATCTTCTTTCAGATCAAGATAAAGGCAATAACCTAACTCTTTATTCTCTATCTTATCTGTATACCATATTATCATTTTCAATCCTTTTTATATTTTATTGTCTACTAATTATATTATAACATACTGATAAATAAAGAGAAGCCGTCTAGAAGTATAGACGGCTATTGTATTATTACTCTTCCACGAAGACTTGAATATTGACTATATCTTTCACTGTTGCACAGCCTACACTATCTTCCTCAGTATGGAACATTATAGTTTGACTAGGAATACCACTGAACCCTAAAATACCGCTATATTCTATACCCTCTTGGTCTGTTCCAAAAAATGCTCCATTCAAGACCTGCTCCCCTTGCCCAAAACATGTATGGTGATGTTTATCACCTTGTCTCCAATAGGTTGGGTGCAATTGCATCTGAGAACCACGCTTTCTCATTTGGTCTACCATACCCTTTTCACTAATATTATTATGATATCCATGTTCAAAGATAGCATGTTTACCATAGAATTGTGTGGTAGCAAAAGTACCATCAGGTATATTAAAGACTACGTTGTTATATTTAGCTACTTTACATAATGTCTCTAGAGTCTTATGTACTACAAAATCATAACTATAACGACCTTCTTTGAAAGAACCCATACCTTTGTGTGTAGATGAACCGTGATTACCAACAACACATACTACTTCCATTTCGATCCGTAAACTAGCTAAAGGCTCTATAATAAAATCCCATATAGAAGTAATAGCGTTATGAAGCTGTTCGGATAAACCTGTATCAGTAGAAATAGCACTGCCTACCCCGTGTTTGCTGTGATCCTCACAAAGGTCACCAATCATAGCAACAACAATACGTTCTAGGGGATATTTACTGCGCCTTTCGTGTATTTCCTCTAATATACGTTGTCCGTATAGTTCCATTCCTTTCATAGCTGTCTTAGTATTATAGTAACGAGTGACTTTACCTATCTGATAATCGCTTAGTAAAACCTCCAATGTTGCAGGAGTTCCTGAACTTTCAGGGCGATATTCATAATTAATTCTAGGTTTTGAATTTATACTTTGTGTAGCTTTTTCTAGTATATCTTCCAAAGATGCTATATCTTCATCTTCATCAAAAACATCACGTTGTATCTTTCGTAGTTGATTATTGGTCTTTTGTGCAGTACGTAACCTCTTGGCAAGGTTAGCTAAATTCCAATCTGGGTTCTCGCACAAAGTGTCTAGTACGTCAGGTGTTAATTCTTCTTCGCTTAAAGCTTCAATATCTTTCTCCAACTCTTCTCTGTTGGATTTATATCTTCGAATAGTACTCTCCATACTCTTACGTCCGAAAACATCATTTGCTATTCGTGTATTTGTCCAACCACGAGCAATACCGTCTTCTATATATGCCACTTGATCTGGACTTAGTTTGTTATAACTCAAATTTACTACTCCTCTTTTAATAAAATTTCTTTATCTAAAAACTTACATTTGACTATCGTCTCAAATTGTATATTTTCCACGAACTCTCCGTGGAACTCCATAATACTATCAACTAAAGCCTCATCTTGTCCATCCAATAAAGATTCTGAGATCTTATACTCATCTCCGTTAGATTCTTTCCACTCTAACAAAACCTCAACTATGTTATCTTCTGTCACCAGAACAATATTTGTATCAGCCTCGCATTCAGAATGTTTACCGTCTAAATCGTGATAGTATACCGCACCAAGTTCATCTTCCTCCACTCGATCCCACAATTCTTTTGATACAAAGATGCCATCTTGTACTGAGTTACCTGAGTAATAAGCTTCTGCACTTACTGAAACCCAGTATAGATTGTTATAAATATTCATGTACTACTCTCCTTCCAATCTTATACTACTTAAGTCAGCTTCAACACTCACTTGAAGTTTCACTTCATACTGTAATTCACTCTCACAATTATCACAATAAACACCTCTTGTCTCAGGGGAATTTATATCAGGGTATGATAGGTACTGCTCATCAAAATCATCCACTAGCTTTTCACCACACTTAGGACAAACTAACTCCATTTCAACAGGAAGATACATTCTTTTTACATCAATGTTTCCTTCTGGAATTTCAAAAACTTCTAACTTACTCACTTAGGTCTCCTCCAATAGTAACTTCAACATTACGTAATATATTTTCAATACTACCTAAAATATTACGCTCCTCTAAGTCTTCTTTGTAAATATCATAATCCACTTCGGACAGTATGTCCTCAGCAGTTTTACTTAATTCTTCATCTGTCCAGACTAACTCTAATTTAGTTTTTGCCATGTTATTCCTCCTCCATCATTACATGTTCTTCTACCTCAACCACTTTGTAGCAAGAAATATTAACATTCTCATCAACAAAGTTTTTAATAATAGCCAACAACTCTTGCTGCTTATCTTCTGCCATGCTTACAGCATCACAAGCTACCTCACCACATTCTTCATAAACAGCTTCTTCCATACGTTCTATAATGTGATCTACTACATCCTCATACATAATTTTAGAAGGTATTATATGCTGAACAGTTCCCCTGTGGTAGTGATAACCTACTTCGTACTCTGGGTAATCATCACAGAATACTTCTCCACATTTACTATAAACCTTACCTCCAGTTTTCATTATTCCTCTCCCTCTATTACCTAATATCTTTCAGATACAATTATTGTTTCATTCTGAACTTCTACTGTCAACCATGAATCACTGATCAAGGACAATACTTCCAGTGTTATATCCACACTAGCTACCGTACTTGGGTAGTACTCATCATAAGATTTACGTTGAGTAAAGTGTAATCCAGTGTTATATTGTTCCAGTAATCGCTTGGTATCACCTGTGACTATACCATTATTAAGCTCTATCCTTACTTTCATCGGTTGTATTCTCCTTTCAAATATTCCATGAGGTATTTTTTATTCATCAGTAAGCCCCTCTCTGCTTGCAATACCGAATTATATAAAGATTGAATAGCCTCTGTACTGGCTAATTTCTCTTTAGCATAAACAACAGCGTACACTTGTATCTCTGTCTTCATCTCTGGATAATCCTCATAAGGACCAGTATTACAGTCAACTTGCTTATGAGAAATATGGCTAAACTCCCACCCACCTTTTACCTCATTCTCTTGGATATATTTATCCACTAAGGTATAAATACGAGCTAACTCTTGTGGACTACCTTCATCAATCAACTTAGTCTTCACGAGAATAGGATCAGGTGTTACACAGTTAGCTTCCCGATACTTATGTAAAGCTTTCTCATACCAAACTTTACTTTCCTGATATTTATTTACGTGAAAGTCTAACCACGAATCCTCTAGCTTACAAATAGTATAATCAAACTCTCTTATTTCTTCCATTTCTTCATCAGCACTTTTTATTGGTTTATTATTATGTGGGCACAGGCAACCCATCATCCACTCTCCACAAGAATCGCAAGTATCTTCCCATCTTGAACTCATCATCGTCCCCTTAATATTTAAACAAGCAAGCCTTCACAATAACATCTGTACCTAAGATCCCTTCCACTTTACGTGCAATCTTACCCCACTCTTGTATAGTGTGCAAGTTTAATTTATCTGGTTCATTTAATTCAAAGCCATAGAAATCATCTTCTTCGTACCATGTTATGTTGTGTTCATTATATAGGTAATCTTTAAAGTGATCATCCTCCATGCCCATATCATTTGCATCTTGTGCATAGCACCCTAAGACTAGGTGACTCTCATATACAGTGCTCATCAGTCATATGCTCCTAAGAAAAAGAAGAATGCGCCTAACCAAAGTAGCCCTCCAGTTTGACCATGTGTGTCTAGGTAAGAGGCAACACCACATAATGCCACACAACCCACTACGTACCAACCTCTCTCACTAATCTTCATCACTATACTCCTCCTATCTATTATCTTCTTCATAAAATTCTCTTTCGTCAGTCTTAATATCTTCCAACACTAACTCAAGCTCATCAAGTCCTTCTCCTGTCAGAGATAAATAAACACCACCATTATTTATTACAACTTTACCTTTACTTATTCTCCAAGAGAGGCTCACAGCTCTACTCCATGTAATTTAGCAAGTATCTTAGCTTGATTAACGATAGCTGTCAACTCACGTTTAATATCATTCTTGTCCTGTGCCATACGAGTAAATGTCTTCAGTACGTGAAAACCAGCCCCTGTATCGTCCCAAGAATTGATCTTCCACATACGATTAACAAAGTATGCATCTACACGTACCTTACCAGATTGCATATCCTCATCAGTGAGGGTGTAATCTAAATCATAATGTTTATCCGACCATTCATTGATTTCTGGTACATGTCCTGTATAAGGTTGATTCACTAAACTTTCATCAGTATCCTTTGCGCGCTCATAATCTAAACTACATAGATCTTCTAATTCTTTCCTCATATCTGATGCCACCTCAGTTAGATCACGAGGGTCTTCTGTGAAGAAACAATCATAGCCTAACACCCAATCACAGATTTTTATATAATGCTGACTCGTAGTATTTAACCTCTCCACAGGGATAAAGGTATTATCTAAGTAATCCATTCCTCCTTGGACACACCAATCAGGAAAAGTACCTTCTTGGTGTTTGATAAAAACTCTATCTAATTTAGATAACTCTTCTTGTGTAACCATATTACTTGTTCTCCTTATTGTACTGGTGACCCTGATGTATCACAAAGTCTAGTCTCTTCTACTACGGGCTTGGTAGGTACGCCTTTTTCACTCAATTCTTCGAATTTAAAAGTCACCCATTTACCAATAAACTGCTCTTGTATTTCGTGCATACGTGAAGCATGATCACCCTTCATCATTGCCTTAAACTCTACGTTATCAAGTTTATCACTACACTTTAAGAGTAACTTACCCTCCCCATTCTTACACATTTCAACTCCAGTTACAAGTGCTTCTCCGTCTAGACGAGGCTTACTCTTCTGAGTATTGTTACTACGCTTACCAAATTCGTATACTCCTTCAGGATCACCGTGTACAAGCCCTTCATACCCTTTAGTATACCACTCAATAAGTAATTGCATACGTTCTTCGTGAGAATATGTAGGGAAGTATTCACACATAGAAAAACAGTTAGCTAACAAAGGTTCAGTAAGTATTACTTCAAAGACCTTTTCAACTTCAAATAACCGTTCTTCATATGGCATATCTGATACCCTAGGTATGTCGAAAATATGAAGTTTAATCTTCTGTGCATCATGGTTAGGATTATAACCTAAACGATTAACAGCAATATCTTTAATAAGTATACGATCCTTGCCTTTTAAATTGAAGCGTTTATTAGCTACTTCACATACCTCTTTGTCAGTACGTATAGGTTTTAACCAAGCAGAACGGATACGTTGTAAGGAGATACCGTGAGCATATGCTTCGCAATCAACATTAGCCAAACCTAATTCATGTAATCGTGCAACACCTTCACGTAAGAGCCTGATGTTCATTACTTCGGGTCTACCAATCTTAGAGTAAAGTTGACCGTCCATAATACAGGCACGACTACCATTAAGCTTAACACTTGTAATGCACGTATCAGGTAATTTATCAAAACCATCCTTGTAATTTAGAATCTTACGTGGGATCTTATTAGCACCTTTGACCTCCTGTGCCCCTTCTACAGAGGTACGGTAGTGTTTGTTATCCTGTTGGTCTACATACATAGCTAACACCTCTACAATAGCTTGTTCTTCTGCTGTAGTGGCATTACTTCTCCCACAATTCTTAGCTTCTGCGGTGTAACGTGGATCTTGTAATTTCCCACCTTGAACACCATGTAAAGCCACCACCTCTGCACCTTCGCTCCAAGCACTCCATACCCGTACCTTATCTTTGTTATCGATCTTGTATAATTCTTTAATCACAATTCATTCTCCAATTTCTTTAATCCTTCTACAATACATTCACTGAAATCTCCACCACCATTATAATAAAAGGCATCAACTTCAATTGTATCTCCTACAAGCTTCGCTTCAACGAAGCCATATGGATCAAGTGTACGTTCATTTACCAATAAATACAACATATCATTAAATATATAATAATCGCAACTTAAATCTTCGTCTGCAAAGAAAGAAGTTAACACACCGTATGCTGTCTCCTGATCAACTTCTTGATCAAGGTATATAGAATACTCCATCTCTAACCAATCTTGGATATTGACAGGTTTAAAATTACTATCTAAAACTTTCTTTAGCTTACCCTTTTTATGTTCCATTCCCGACATGATTAGTTCTCCTCTACCTTTATCCAAACCTTACCCTCTAACTCTGCTTCCTCTCGAATCGTCTCTTTCATACGAAGTATCTTATCTTCTGCTTCTTCCTTAGAAGGATAACAATGTGTCATAAGGTAATCGTCCCAAGTATAAGAATAACAACCTCCACTTTTTACAATAACGAACTCATTTTTAGGTGGTGAGAACGGTTTACTAATTATCCATAAAAGAATAAATAGAAACACAGAGTATAACAGAATACCTATTACTTTATTATTCAAAACACACTCTCCTCTATTAAAACCACTTTGTCAGGTATCTTACCTACTTCCTTACAGAAGTCAACATAGTCTTCTATAGCAAGTACGAATTGTTCATATAAATCTTCTCTGTTAGGTGACTCATAGGTAATGCTATCACCTATTAGTAATAACTTACCATAGTGAATTGTACCTTGAGAAGTGTTTTCTTCGGTACAAATACTACCGTACCAACCATCAAACATAAATACTTTCATAGTACCCCCTTACTTCTTCTTAGGTTTAATCGACATATACTCTTGCTTGGAAAGTAAGCACTTACTGAAACTACCATCTTCACACTGAGATATATAATCTTGTAAAGCAACAAATTTATATATGTCTTGGTTACCATACCACTTCTTCTTGTACCTCAGTGTACGATCTAAGTGAAATCTGCACCAATCTACATCACAAACAATATCAAACTCTATCACTTTCTCTGTTTGCTTGGTAATATCCACTTCTGGCTCATCAGATCTACGCTTACAAAAGAATGAGTGTACCTTAGCTATAGGTGTATCACCATATTCAAATGCTGGATCATCAAAGTAACATTTCCAACCTACCTCTCGAAACTTCTCATAGTTATCCATGGACATATTTAATCCTTTTACCTTTATTTTATATGATCTTCTACAATATTATAATTCTGATATTTAGTCAACAGAGAGGCTCTTACCCTATCATCTATAACATATTTAGAATTAGCTAACTCACAAGCATACTGGTACTTTCTCTTCTTCCAAGCTAAATGTGCTTCTGTTTCAGAATCAAAATACCCAATATGGTTACTTCTCTCATCTCCATCTTTAATAAACGGGTTGTTACACCTAGATATAAACCTATTATTGAGTATGTCCCAATTACAACCAAGCAAATACTTCCCTCTTCCATTTTTGCATTCCTTCGTAAATTCATTAACCTCCATACGTACAAAAATACAAGTAGTATCGGAGTAAATCTTGTTTCCTTCAAAGAGTAAGTCCTTATCTAAATGTTTTCCTTCCCAATCTTGCTTCTCCATCCATTTACGGAAATTAGAGAATAATAACCACTTATTACAAACTGAACAACCCTCATAAGTTGGGCGTTTAGATAGGCACTTGGTGGAGTAGCATCTTTCTAACATACTTTTCCACTTGGCATAGTAAGGACACCTCCACATTACTTTGAATTTCTCTCTACCATAGAGATTAAATTCTCCTGTAGCCTTGTACTTAGTCACACCATAACCTGCATCGTTAATACCTATTCCTACTACCATCTTATTTGTCATCATCAATTCCTACAGAAGAAATACAGTGTACCTGATCCATTATAGACTTAACCTTGAAACCATTAATTGGTTTTACAGATAATTCTTGCTCTAACATCTCTGTCATCATCTGAATACCACTAAGTTTATTCTTGTAGAATAATTTAGTTTTAGCTTCTTTACTCCGTTGATCTTGTTTAGCTTGGAACGCTTGTTCCTGCTCATAATAGTGTGACATTTATTATCTCCTCTAGGTTAATTTTATATAAGTTTATAACATGAGAAAGAGTGTGTCAACTATATTTGTTAAATAAAAGTCAATAAAAAACCCCCACCAAATTAATGATGAGGGTTTTTACTATAAGGTTTTTAGTACAATCTATCTAACTCAATAGGTAAATTTTTAGCAACAAGTATGATTTCATTACCATTAACTCGTGGCATTAACTCATTATCTAAAGCATCTCTAGCTATTGCGTCAATCTCATCATCAGACAGTTCAATTTTAGGTGCTGAGGTTTTAGCATACTTCAGCATTTTATTTGCCTCAACCCTTTGTTTATCATGCGACTGTATCGCCCTGACTACATGATGCCTTACAGTATAAAACTTAGATTTTTGCTTATCATCTAAATCATTAGTGTATTGCGACTTTCGCCACTGTATTTTAATTGGCTGCATTGTATATAAACTCCCCATCAATATAACTATAATTACCAACCACATCGTCTGGCACTATATCAACCTCAACCACTTCGTCCTCAGTTATTGATAGTATCCTTATTGATTCAGTAAGCCCTATTATTTCTTTTTCTGCATCTAGTAATATGTACATTTGTGATCCTTACTTGAATTTCACGTAAGCGCTTTTTAAGGTTACGTCAGTGTTTACGCTTAAAGTTACACTTGTACTTGTTGAATTTGCAAAATTTAACTCCGTTTTGTTCGTTGTACCCGGTGAAGGGGTCATCCTAAATATCAACTGCCCTGACACATAACCAGCGTTTAAAACGTTTAAATGCGCCGTACCAAAAACTGTCGTTAAATAAGCTGAAGTCTGCTTTATCTCTGCAACATCTGCTAAAGTTTTACTTTGTGGCAAAGTGAACGTTCCACTTGTGTAAGAGCCAACAGGTATAAACTCAACCCAATCGTCACCAGTTGATGCGACACTAGCAAAGCCTTGCTGCGCTTCAACAGTCGTGGCCAGTGTTTCTACTGCTGAGTATAGCATTCTCTGCTTACCTGTACTAACGTCAAAGCCGTTGCCGCGACCTTTGTAGTTAGCAATAGATGACTGCCCATTAGCTTTACACTTAACCCACAACTCCAATAATCGAGTTGTAGTGTTAAAAGTCTGGTAAATATAGCCACTATTACCATTGACGATTTCTAAGTCGAATTGAGATTTATCAGGAGGTGTTCCAGATTGAACAAACGCGCTTATTCTAACTTTTGCATACTGACCTAACAAATCAACTGAATCGTTACCGCTGTTTGATGTTATTTCAACAATATCTGAAAACTCCTGATAAGTTGCTGTCGCAGCGCCAGTGGCAGGAATCACAGCCTCGTAAATCTTGTAATAATTCAATGTTGATGCAAGCACGAATTCTAAATCTGCTGTTCTAGAATTATCTCTTGCCGCAGTAAATGCTCTTGTTGTTTCTTTTCCTGTGACTAATTCGGACGGCGCTCCGATACCACAACTAAATCTAGAAAAATCCTGACCACTACCGTTGTTTAATCTAACGTAATCAATATCGCCAGACTTAACCGCGTTCTGAGCTTGATTACGAACTAAAAATAAATTACCCGTTCGTTCTCTTGATAAATTACCACCAATCAATGCACACCTATCCGACACGCTAGGCATTTGAATGCGTAAATCATAAAGATACAACGAGCCAAAATTCATGTCAGAATTTACAATGAATGGAGGTCTATCAGCAAAATTAAGATTTGTCCCTTCAAGATGGAATGTGTCAATAGTTAGTATTGAATTAAGACAGCTTACAACGTTTCCTTCTGTAAAGTTTGAGCCACCATCTGACGAGCAGTTACCCATAAATACAGTTTGAACGTTGTTGAATAAATATCCTTTGCCGTTTGTGCGGTAGAATGTACCAGAAACCCAAGCCGCTTGGGTTGACGGGACTTCTGGATCACCATTGGCTAATTTACCCAGCAACCAGTAATTTTCCCAACCCACTGTAACCTCTGGCTCGATTATGTTAGTTGAGAGCATGTGCTGTAGTGCCCTAAAAACCTTACCGCCATGTTGTACCGATGATCTAAATACACTTTTGGTGTGGCAATTTTGCAATGTTGTCGTTGTTGAGGTTTGAGCTACAGACCATAAGTAAATACCGTAATCTAAAGAATCCCATGATAAAACATTCTCGAAAATAAACTGCCAGATTAATCCACCATCAGGTGAAATAGAATCTAGCTCAACATTACGATATGCGTTATACGTTAGTATACGGGACATTTTAGTAAACGTTGACTCGCTTGTTACTGCTACGGGTTGCCCACCACTTAAAGCTATTGCAGGTTTAGCCAGTGTCAGTACCTGCTCTGCATCTAAGTGATCATGCCATAGCTGGAAGTCCTCAAGGCCACCACCTGTTTGTTCTAAATTAAATATAGTGATTCCTGCTGCAGTTGGCCTAATTTCAGATTGACCCCCGTTTACCAATATTCTTAAATCAATAAAGTCTAGTGTAGCGCTAATGTAGAACAGTGAACGTGGGGTTATTAACGGACGTATACCGCCTGTTTTTCTACCGCCTAACGCTTTTCCTGTTCGTATTTCATCAAAGAAACGAGATAGTGCAGGGTAATCGTCCACAATTCCATTATCGTCATTACCAATTACACCAAATTGAGAATCCGATAGTGTTCCTCTATTCATTATGACAGCTACTTTAGTTGTGCCGCCCTCAAGGTAATGACTACCACCAACAATCACCTCGCCCGAGACCGCTCCATCTGGAACCCATGTAACATCATCCCTGTCTAATCTTTCCTGTACTAAAGTATTAACTTTATAATCAGCACCACCTGTATTAGTAAAGGTATTGTTAATCATGGTCTTAACTAAAATACCTACCTCAACTGTACTTGCTTCTAGTAAATCTGATAAAGTGGTGTAGGTATTTCTATTTATTAGTTTTATGGACTCTAAGTACTGACTGGCACCTACTTCATCTGGCACTCCAGAGGCAATGATGCCTGATTCTGAAAGTAATGCTTGCTGGAAACCAAAGATGTCGTTAATAAGGTCTTTCTCAAATGGAGTGCCCCTGCCATCTAGAGTTGTGGTAATGTTCCTCGCTTTACCAAGCGGGTATGCTGGATCTGTTGTATCTATTTTAGAGGGATACCTATCTTTTACAATTAATGCCATTATGTTTCCTTTAGCTGTTTATTTAATTTAAAAAGCCTAATCAATATTCAATTGATTGAGGCTATATTATTCTTTTGGAGGGGTGTGAGATGCAAATGTGAAAGTAAATCTAACCAAAGCACACAAAGCTGTCAGAAGCGCTGTAATTAGCCCCACCGCTTGAGTGGTTAGATTATTCAGGTCTTGAATATAAACCCAAGATAGAAGCTCTGAGAGCCAATAAACGGTAAACCCTGTAACTATATAGGAGTATACTCGTGATTTCTTTATGGTGTTGAAGATACACATTAGAGATACCTATTACGAAGAGACTCTGCTACCCTTTCATTTGTAACATATTCTGAGTCCGCTAACAGACAAGCATATTCATGTTTCCGTTCTTTCCAAGCATGGTGAGCTTCTTCTTCACTACTAAAATCTGCAATGTGTTCTTGTTTATCCTTAAAAGGGTCACAACACCTACTCTTGAATCTGCCATTCTTCCGAATAGAGGCTCCTATTTTATAATCCCCCCTATTTTTATCTGCTTCCAATAAGAAATTATTAATCTTAGGTTCTAAATAGCAACACATCTCAGGAGAGTATACATTATTATCTTTGTGCAGTAGGTCTTTATCTAAATGAAGTTTTGTATGTTGTTCCTCCATCCCTTGTTCTACACTCCATCTCCTAAAGTTAGAAAACGTAAACCATTCAGGACAGACAGTACAGTTCTTATACTTAGGTAACCTAATATGTTCTTCTTTACTATAACACCTGTGTAACATGGAAGCCCATTTGACATAGTGAGGGCATTGCCATTTTATTTTTCTCTTTCTCTTCCCCACCACATAAGTAGCTTCGTGATAAACTTTAATTGTGTAATCAGCATCATTAACTCCTATACCTAGTAACTTACCTCTATTCATAGTAATCCTCCCTCTTTCTGTGATGATTTCCTACTACCAAACCACCAAGCAACACTCATATTAGTTAATGCTAGCAATGAAAGTATGATCTCTTTATACAAGGAAAGGAGTTCTACAGGAGTTAGTATTTCTAGTCCACCTAATAATTGATGTACACTATATCCAAAGTAAGTAGTCACCCCCAATAAATATGTCGTAACTAGAGGGCGTACTAAAGACCTTATACCATCCAAGACAGGGCTGCCTGATTTTTGATTCCCGTACTTCTGTGAAGTTTCAAAAGCTTCCCCTATAGAGACGGTCTCTGCTATACTCCCTCTAAGGGATAACTCTTCTCTTGTATTCTTGGCATTTATTTCTGCCATGACTTGCTGATGGTTAAAGTTAAGCTCTTGTTGTTTCCTAACTTCACGATCTTTTAACCAACTACCAAGGAAACCTATTGCTGAACCTAGTATTGGTGATCCCAGTAAACCCATTATAGTACTTAACATAATTAACCCTTAATGTAAAACTTTCTTATAACCAGAGTGGTTACTTTTTATATTATTTAAATACCTCTTCAAGTAGAGATAAACTCTTGTAGTGTTGATGCAATTAAAAAGAAGGCATTCAAATAGTATAATATTAAATATTTTGTAGTTATCGTATATAAAGTATTGGACTGCTGTGGAATCTGTGATAAGGTATATCATATTGATCACAAGAGAGACTAATGTCACGGCAAATAAAGTTTTACTTTTATGCAATCTTATAGTTAGGCATAGGAATAGTAAATATACTATCTCGCACCTTACCGCACTCTCGTAAACAGATAACCCATAAGACCCGTAAGTTTTCATAATATATACATTGGTAGTAACCAAGATAAGTGTTATGGTAGTTTTATACACTGCAGCTTTACTTGTCTGTAAAAGGAGGGTTAGTAGTATCAATACTGTATAGTAACTTACCATGTACCCTCCTTTTATATGCGATCAATAATTAGCTTTCATAAACTTAATTTTTCTTCTTTTCTGGTGGATCTGGTGTTTCCTCATTAGGCATATTGTAGTTCTCTTTTATATTAGTAATTTAAGTTTTTTATACTCGGGAAGTATATTCCATCTCTTTCTTCAAAACAGCTACATCAGTTTTTATATCACACAACAAACTGGTGTTTTCTTTCACTTGTTTTTTAGCTTCATCTCTTTGGATTTTACTCTCAAGACTCTCGGCTTTAACAAGACTTACCATTAAATCAAATTTATCATTTAAACTGGCGTTTTGCATTTCTATCTTTTGTTCAAGAGGGGCAATCTTTAAATCAATTAACTCTCCTGTTTCTTTCTTAGTTATGGTATTATCTAACTTAGTCTTATCCTTACGGTAAAGCCAAGCTAAGTAAGGGATAAAGATCACCCATCCTAGTTTAGCCACCCATGCACCTAGTATTTCCAAACTCATTATTAATCCTTAGTTAAGTTTATATTACTCGTTTCTTCTTATTGTTAGGAGTAATAGTAAAACCCCAATGCAACTAACCCTTATTATAACATTGATATGAGGTATTTACAATGATAGTAAATGAGTTGTTGACAACCCTATTATTGTGGTTTAGTATTAGTGTCAATATTAATTAAGAAGGAGAAATAAATGTTTACACTAGTATGGCTTTACCTAGCCACTAACCAAATTATTGATATGACAAGAGGAACATCTTTCTACCCTATGTTTACCTTTGCTACTCTATATGCAGATGCAGTACTGATAGCTGCTCTGTGTGCCAGAATAAGAGGTAACTACAAGTAAGGGGACACATAGTGTCAGAATATAAATTATTGCTCCGTACGGAGCATACAAGAGTTATTAGGAGGGTTTATGGATTTTATTGGCGGTATGGGGGTAGGGTTAGTTTTTAGTTTTATAATAGGGGTGGGCGTAATATCTGATTCAGTAGGTATTATAGATATAAGTAATATAGAGGTTGCGGTATCAAAGTGCCCTGATCAGCAGTATATAGACCTTGTTATCTTTGGCACCCCTGCAGGTGTTCATGAAGAGACAAAGGTTACTTGTCTTGATGGTTCAGTGGTAATCGTTAAAATTAAATAAGAGGTATTATGAAAGATATTTATACTAAAGAAGATGTGCAAGGGTTAATAGACAGTATTAAACTAGTACGTAGCTGTATTAAGGATGGCTGTCCTTCTGGATTCAACCCACTGGAAGGTGATTGGGCTGAGAGGCTCTTTGCTAGTCAAGCTAGTACTTCTAAGGCATTAGAGAGTGTAGGAGAGAGATGATGAAGTACGTAAGACGTTACTTACAAGAAGTGGATGTTATTAGCCGTACAGATAAGGTTGTGGTCTACTTAAGTGAGATTAAAGTAGAGTGTATTATGTGTGTTAAGCTATTTGATGAAATGTATGAGGAGAAAGTATGATCAGTTTTATAATTAATTTCTTTAGGAAGAAAGATTGGGTGTATTACGGAGAAGATCCGCTGCTACAATCTAAATGGGGTGAAGAATATAAATACAGGTACCGTAGGTGTAGTAATACTGGCATTACACAAAAACGAATAGAGTATTATATGATGATACCCGAGACAAGGGGTTATCTAAATATTAAATGGGTTACTCATAAAGGTAAGGAGGAATTAAATAATGAATGGAAAACCTTTATATAGAGAGTTTGCTATATCTAAAGGTAGAGACTGTTATAGTTTTATTGAGATAGAACAAGACTATTACCAAGAGGTATTACATTACTTAGATTCCAAAGGACATAAACAAACTATGGACTTTGTACATAGAGATATGGTAAATTGGATTATTGAGGTAGGTAGTAATAAAGTATTTGATCATATGTTATTGTCGAACACAGCTAACTAGCAAACGAAGTGCCGCATGGTTAGTGATGAGAGACTTAACACATAGAGAACACGAAGTGTTTTATTTGTGTTTATAGTATAGTTGTATTACCTCGTGAGAGGTGCTAGTATTACTATTAACAAAGTATAGGAGAATGTTATAGTGTAATTACAATAAAGGACTAAGTTATTGTTTGTGCGGTCAGCACAATATTTATAGAGTTAGTCGTTAAGACTAAAAAGTAATATGGTAAGAAGTAGGGATAAATATGAGTACTATAAATATAATAAGATCTTTTAGTTCTTTTATTTATTAAGTACTTTAATATACTTTACTAGTTATCTATAAGGTACTACAGGTTTCAGTATAGTATGGTACGTATTCTAGTATAGGGTGTATACTAGGTTCAGTACAGTATGGTACTACAATACGTATAGTATATATCTATATTATACTAGATTTAGTAGGGTGTTGTATATGTATTATATACGTGTTATAATATAGGTATAGGAGATTAAAAATGAAAGATAAAGCAATAGAACTGGTAATAGAGCACAACAATCTAGGACAGACCATCGAAATAGTAAGGTTACTACTAGAGGGTAAATCTCAGTCTACTATAGCAAGTGAGATTGGAGTTACTTCACAATGGGTCTATAAGTTAAATAGAAAATATGTAAGAGGGGTTTAGTAACATGGATTTAAGGATACCAAGAGCAATACTTATCTGGATAGATGAGAATAGGGGTACTTTGTCTAGAGAGAGTTTTATCATACATAACTTATCTGTAATAATGAATAAAGAGATGATAGATAAAAAATAACACTAATAATACGTAGAATAGGTGGAATATGAAACAATACGAAATTACTAATTACCTTATGAGGTTTGGTAGTAAAATGAAATTAGATAAGAATGAACTGCATGTACTTATGTATATGTCTTCTCTTCTTAACCTCACTAAATACCCAAATGGGACTATAAAGGTCACTAAACCTCAGATACAAGAAGGCATGTTATTAGGTAGAGATGCAGTTAATAAAGGAGTTAATGGCTTAAAAGAGAAAGGTTATATTAAATATATATGTACTTGGCAATACCTGATAGAGGTTAACATTAAAAAGATAATACCTTGTGAAGATCATAAGGTAACCACACACAAGGTAAGACAACCTGAGAGTCAAGAAGAATTTCCTACGGGGGAGTATGATCCTCCTTTTTAATGGTATAGTAACAAAGGCAATAGTATGGCAAGAGTAAACCACAACAACCCAACAACACTGTATGTGTTTAAGTTAAATAATAACAAAGTTAAGATAGGTATTAGTTACTGCCCTATCAACAGAGCACAAAGGTTAGTAGAAGATGTACAAAGGTTAGGTTATAGCGAGAGTGTAGAAATCTTATACACAAAGATATACCCCGATAGGTATGTAGCTAAGGCATACGAAAAATTATTACATGATAACTTGAAAGAATACAAAGAGGACTATTATAGAGTAGGAGGATATACTGAAATATTTACGCACTTAATAGGTGTAGTAAGTGAAGTAAAGAAGTTACTTAGAGGTTTTTCAGATCAAGTAAAAGACTTAAAGTATTTTGACCCTTATTTGACGGTACAATATCATGGTAAGCTAGAAGCATTGAAGAAAGTAACAGACTATCTGTGGAAATTTAGTTCTAGTAAAAACAAGAACGGACTAACCTACCAGAGTTATAGGGTTAAAGCTAAGTGTATATTAGCAAATCTCATACTGTGTAATAGGGAAGATACTTCGTGGATATTAAACCACACACTCACGAGGGTCGTAAAGGGAGATATGTTTTTGTTGTGTTTGAAATCACTTAATGGTAAGACTTGTGAGGAGATTTGTGAAATGGTAGGGATAAATACCTCTACATGGGAAGATATAACTATTAAGTACGATAGTACTTTTAGGTTGAAGCACCTCAAGGTTACTAGTGTGGGTTTTTTGGGTAGATTACATAGTGTAGTGTTAGCTGTAAAGAAATATAACAAAACATCACCAAAAAGAGATAAATCCTTAGTAAGTCTTGTATCTAATATAGATTTACTTAATAATAATTGTGTAATAACGAAATAAAGGAGAACAAACATGAAGTTATTTTCAAGAAGATTGCTAACAACCACTCACAATGTCACCGTTGGAAACTATTTGTATTGGCAAGAATCAGATGGCCTAGATCTTAATGCTTATTACCAGCGATCTTATGTGTGGGAGGAGAAAGAACAACAGGAATTCCTGTATTCAGTATTCAATAACCTTCCTCTAGGTACTATTGCTATTATAGATAAAGACACTTATATTGAAGGAGAACCTAACTATGAAGTGGTTGATGGTAAGCAACGGATCACTACGATATTACTGTATTTAAATAATAATATCCCTTATAAAACAGAAGAGGGGGATTACTATTTTAAGGATTTAGATGCACCTACATCGAGACAATTAAGGAGTAGGGGTATGCCTTATCAGTGTTTATATCATGGTATGACAGAAAAGGATAAATTGGAGTATTTCTATAGAATTAACTTTACTGGGGTGCCACAATCTGAAGCGCATATGGAAAAGGTCTTAGGTTTGTTAGGAGAACAACCATGAAAGGTACAATAACCAAAGCAGGGGTACCCTATCCCTATAAGCTTACAGCTTTAGATTATACCTCTCTTAAACAGGAGGTTACTGTTGAAAGGGGTCGCTATTCTAAAGAAGTTACTGTTCACATAGGTAAGGTTATGTCACCACTTAGTGTAGGAGACCCTTACCGTTTTACAATAAAGCATATTACCCAAAGGTTCACAGACAGACTAGCTGCTATAGGTATTACTGTAGAATTAGGAGGGAACTACCCTTGGATCTACTTGGACAAAGTTAATGATGTTCCTGTAGAAGGTGTGTTCCAAGCAAGACATGGATTCACAGCATTCTTTATGCAGCAAGGGGATGATTGTCGCTTTAGCGATAGGAGAGTAGTGTTTAATAAGATACGTGAGATGTTAAATGAGGGGATGAGTTATGAGTGATAAGAAGCTAGTCTATGGTGTAGGTATTAATGATGTGGATGAACCTACAAGTTATAAGGTATTTCCAGAAGAGAGGGTTGCAAGTGGAGGTTACAAGTATATAGGATGTCCTTATTATCAGAGGTGGACAAGTATGTTACAAAGGTGCTATAGTGGTAGTTTACACAAGAGATCCCCTACCTACAAAGACTGTACTGTTTGTGAAGAATGGTTAACATTTAGTAACTTTAAATCGTGGATGGTAGATCAAGATTGGGAGAGTAATGCATTAGATAAAGATTTACTGGTAGGAGGTAATGGTGTATATTCTCCAAGGACTTGTGTATTTATAGGTCACGATATTAATACTTTTATTATGGTCAATAAAACCTCAAGAGGTGAACACCTAATAGGTTGTTATTGGGATAAATACACAGGTAATTTCAAGTCTTCAATCAGTAATCCTTTTAATAGTAAGGGGACGACATTAGGTAGGTATTCTACAGAACTAGAAGCACATCTAGCATGGAAGAAGCAGAAACACATTTATGCTTGTCAGCTTGCTGACTCAGAGTATGTTACAGATGAAAGAGTAGCGGAAGTACTGAAGAATAGGTATAAAAATTACACAATCTATGAAGAGGAATTATAATATGGAAACATATACACATGAGAAGATTATAAGTATAGAAGGACAGAATACAATTAAAATAGTAGCAGGTACATGGCATTATCAAGGGGAAATGTTATATAAAGTATGGTTACTTGAAGACAAAGGTGATGGTGAATGGGGTTTTGTATTCAATCCAATAGATCACCCAGAATTCAAATCATTGGGTGGCGAGGAAAAAGACAAATATGAAGAGAAACATGCTGAAAGTATAGTAGGAGCGGAATTGGTGTATCAAGTTAAATTGGAAGTATGGGAGAAGATAAAACCAGCACCACCCTTACATAGTAAAGGAATACTTAAAGAAGATGTGGGGTTTACACAAGAAGTAAAATACCTAAAAGACTTAATGACTAACAGTGAATTTCCACCAGAGTCACATGTCCACTTGATCTTACCTATGTTAGACGGCACATGGCATCTCGTTGTAGTGCCTAGATCTGAGATGACTATAGTTGATTCTGATACTTCCATAGAGGCCGTACTTAATTTTAATAAATATAATAAATAATATAAATGTAAAGGAGATAATATGAATATTACACAAGAAGATATCAATAATAAAATTGTAGAGATAAAAGGCAATGCTAATTGGTTATTAACACGACTAGAAGACCAAGGGGTTAATATCCTTGTAAGTCAAGGGCAATTTGTTTTTAGCTTTGATGCGGAGAATATTAACTCGGAAGAGGCGTTGAGGTTTAGTATAAAATACCCCTTAGAGGCAGGAGTCTGTAAGGTTTCCTCATCTGAATTGTGGGATTTAAAAAGTACTTATAATACATTTAGGGGATTGTATGAAACATATATGAAGGAGTTAGTATTTCAAACTAACACTAATGTAAAAAGAGCTTTTGCAAGTAAAGATAGTTCGGCTTATAGAAAGGCTAGAGGTAAGATCAAAGCCCACAGCTTATACCATGATACTGCGAGACAAGGCACACCTGAATTAGAAGGTTTACCTATATCCGATAAGATCACTACCCTCTCAACTAATAAACCTTCCTTTACACCAGTACCAGATGGAAAGGAAGAGGAGGTTAAGAAAAAACTATTAACACCTACTACGTATGGTTATAGATCCAGAGGGCATGAAAAGCAGCTTCTGGATGAGGCTAGGGAAGAAGAGTCAAGAGTGAAGTTACAGTTACCCGAAGCTAAAGGCGCAAGAATGGATTTTCTTGATTTTAACCTAGAGGGTGTAAGGTGGTTGGTAGAGTATCTAGAAGGGAAATATGAGGGATATTGGACACCTGAACTATTATCAAACCATACAGGTAGGACTGTAAATGAACTACTTCCTTTTACCAAGATAATAGAGGAAGAAGATAGAACTCCACGAGAGAAGGTTTATCTAAATGAATAAGGTATTATCTTACAAAGAAATGTGCACCTGTGGTGACTACGAACCATATAACCCATCAGGAATAGTTGCAGCATTACAACCATACGGATCGTGTATCAATTGCTACAATAGAGTTATGATAGATAAACTTAATACTGGACTTGCGGAGCAACAAGGTATAGAGTGGAAACTATCAGAATGTATGGATGATCTGAGGGAACAATTTGATTCTATGACTCCAGAGGAGTGGAATACAATGTACTTAGGTAATTGGGTTTGTAATAAGGGAGAGAATAAATAATGGATAAACAAGTAGAAGAATATTATGATAAACCTCTCTTCGGAGAGTTATTAACTATTACAAAGACGGGAATTGTTAATACTTGTCAAATCTTAATTGATCCTAAACATGAACAACTAATTCATGGAGGAAAACTATTCTACTCTTACTATACAAGGTTATGGGTTATGGAAGAAGGGGATTTTACTACTCCGACACATGAAGAGGTAGATATTAAGATTTACAATGCAGTATACTACAATGGTATACAGGTAGTACGTAAAGGTAAATTATTTATTGGGAGTGGATTATGATCAGCTTTAGAAGAGAAGTTATCGTAGATAAATATTATGAAAAATCAATAAAAGATTTCATGGCTAATTATTATGCTGGAGCTATGCCTGACTATGAAGACGGTAGTATAATACGCATCTACGTTAATAGTACAATAAACAACGGCAATGTGTCTTATGTATTTGATGTTCCTTATATGGAAGGTATGGACACTAATGAAGACAAAGACGTAGAGAAGATGATACGTGCTTGGTACAAGAAGTGCAATAAAGATAAAGAGGGGTTTACGTTATGATCATTAAAGAATTAACAACACAACAATTAAATGAAGAGTTAGAACGTAGAGGTAAGGCAAAACCTTTCCCTGTTCTACTGGAGAATCCAGATTACCATAGTTTAAAGGGGTCAGCAAGATTATACTTTGAAGAGGATAAGTTACAGAGGGAGATAGACACTCAGTACGCATACGAAATCCTGATGGAAACCTTCTATGGAGAGAACTACTTTGATTGGGTAAATAGTTTATCTTAACTACCCATAAACACTCACCATTGACACCACCAAAAACCTAGGTTATAATAGGGGTATGAAAGGGGTAATCTAGTAAGGTTATCTCTACAACCAAATTATTAAGGAGAAACTTATTCGCTGCGTTTGCTGTAATTCCATGTTACCACCTGCACTCATTTATCGCAGTATCCTGATACCCCACCCAACAGAGGTAGGGAAAACAACTACAATGAGAGTAGAAGAAGATTATTGTAATAAGTGTTCCAACAAATCAAATTACCCCGTTGAAGAAGAAGAGTTAGATTTAGACTCTTTAGGACTAAATGTACCAGAGGTGAGTCGCAATGACTACTGAGAATCAGAATAAACCAGCAGGAAGACCTACTCTAGCACAGCAAGCAGATAATGCACATGAAAATGCTGAAGTCCGTATAGACCTAGCTATGGCAAAGGCCGTACCTAAAGTTATTAAGAAATTACTAGCTATGGTAGATAATATGGATAAACAAAAAGATAACATAAACCTAACTGTTATTGATAGAGTTCTAGGTCATAACAAAGAGAACCGCAAGGCAGCTAAAGAAATACTTAAAGCTGTTAGTGCAGATACTATTGAAGATGAAGAAGAAGACTACACAATGGCAATCTCTCTATCATCTTCAGATGACACAAGTAAATCATTAAACTAAAGAATTATCTCCTCCGATAATATAAGAGTTGCATAAGCAACCAGTGTATTTATACACAATCTCCTCCTCCCCTCAGCCCTCGATCCGTACCTCCTTCGGTGAGAGGGCTTTTCTTTATGATAGTGTTAAATAGATAATAATATAGGTAAGGGCATATAATGGTATTTTCAATTAAAACGAAGGGCGCTATACATCAAAATCAAGTTAACGCAATGACTGACATAGCTAAAGCAATCAAAGACAACATAAGCAAGGGTAAGCAATGATATCCGTAAAAACCGAGTCAACATTACCTAATGGACTAGTAAGGCGAAGATACGAAGTAACTATTGCCGATTTACTTGGCAATGAATCGACTGAAATAATTGGCATGTTCAACCACACACCAGAAGATAATGGCTCAAGTGTTGAGGCTGATTACTTACAATCTAAAAAAGAACAAGAGATTGAACTATATAAATCAGATGTTATTAACGGTACGAATCCTTTTATGGACTATGAATACATGTGGAATGAAAAGGCTGTCTTATTAAAGGCTGTGCTTGATGATGCCTTATCACTCCCTGCAACCGAACCTATTGTATATAACGGCTTACCATACTTGGAGCTTGTTACTGATGAAGAGTTGAAAGGACTGTACAGTAAAGAGCAGACGTGGGTTGATAGTTTGCGCCAAACGGTCAGCGAACTCCTAACGGCTAAAGTAATATTG
>TARA_R110000782_G_scaffold57258_2_pt1 | contig 23706 bp, 16 predicted proteins | sample TARA_R110000782 | Tara Oceans TARA_R110000782 (sample SAMEA4397859) | marine metagenome | biome: Polar Biome; feature: [SRF] surface water layer (ENVO:00010504); material: water (ENVO:00002006), including particulate matter (ENVO:01000060) such as... | depth 5 m | reverse complement strand
CCGCCGAGAACCCCCACCCGCCAGTCGTACTCGGTCGGAACGAACTCCTGGGCGATGAGCAGGTCCGATTCCGCGAACAGCTTGCCCAGCCGCTCGTCGAGGCCCTCGTCCGAATCGACCCGCTTGACGCCCAGCGAGAACGCGCTGTCGGGCTGCTTGAGCACGCACGGGAACCCCAGGGATCGGATACCGGCCGCCGCGTTCTCGCTCGAAAGGATCAGCGTCCGTGGTGTCGCCAGCCGGTGGCGGGCCAGCGTCTCCGCGAGGTAGACCTTGTTGGTGCACCGAACGATGGACCGGGGGTCGTCCACGACGACCATCCCCTCGGCGGACGCTCTCCTGGAGAACCGATAGGTGTGGTGGTTGACCTGCGTGGTCTCGCGGATGAACAGGCCGTCGAACTCCGCGATGCGTCCGTAGCTGTCCCTTTCGATCAGTTCGCAGCGGATCCCGAGGGTCTCGCCCGCCTGCACGAAGTTCTTGAGCGCTTGCTCATCGGAGGGGGGCATCTCCTCGGACGAGTTGCGCAGGATCGCCAGATCGAACCGGGTCGGCGGGCTGGCCTTGCCCTTCCGAGGCGACCGCTTGAGGTACCGCTCCGCCTGCTCGATCACGAAGGGGCGGTGGGACTCGGGCACATCGCCGAGCCCGATGACCTTGATGCCGGTCATCCTCCAGCGGCCGTCGCGTTCGAACCGGACCCGCAGCAGCGGGGCGGGGAAAGCGTTGAACACCGCCTGCGCCAGCTTGTCGTGCCCTTCGGCGAGGTTGTGACCGAAATAGATACTCAGGTCGAACTCGTCCGATTTGATCCGTTTGAGGTTCTCCTGGATCAGTTCGTCCAGGTCCTGTGTCGCCACGCGTATGACCGGCGCCAGCTTGAGGTCCTGGATCACCGAGACGGACGGCAGCGGCCTGTGCCCGCGGGCCTCGGCGAGGAGCGAGACGTAGTACCCCGCCGCCTGATACCGGAACGACCTGCACAGATTGAACACCTTGCGTCCGACCCCCTGGGCGTACTCCGGGTCGGAGAGGTACTGGTACGAGGAGACCAGTTCCATGCCCGGGATCTTCAGGGGCCAGCGTTTCGGAGAGTCGACCACCAGCAGGGGCTTCACGAGGGCTTCGTCCTTTTCGGGGCGCGGTCCTTGGCGTCCGCATCGTCCCCGGGTTCGAGTATCAGCAGGTTTGCGTCGTAGGTCAGGACCCCGAGCATAATGGACGGCACGATTCGCGACATGGGCACGGTGTAGTTCCGGGCCGAAAAACCCGGGTTGTCATCGAGCGGATCGGCCACGTGCACCGACCGGGAGCCCGAGTCGTACCCGTGCAGGACCACGAAGTGTCCCTGGGGGAGCCCACGCACGTCGTCCTCGTCGTCGTTGGGCCCGTATTCCCGCGCCGCGCGGTAAAGGTAGGTGGCGCTCAGGCCGGTCAGCACCGGGCGGCCCGCCTTGATATGACCCGAGATCAGCCTGCTGGTCAGATCCTGCAATCGAACGACCCCGCCGAGCCGCCCGAACTCCAGATACGCCTCGGTCGCCGCCTGGAACTTGCGGTCGTCGACCGCCTTGACCTTGGCCTGGGCCTGGAGCTTCTCTGCCAGCACGCCTTGGGGCAGGACGCCGTCTGCGCCGAACCACGTGGGATCGAAAACGGTCAGGTTGAACGTGTACAGGGTCGCACGCAAGCCTCGCTTGAGCGCGTCCACACCGAGGTTGACCGCCAGCGTGCCCTCGCCGGCCCCGTCGTGCCGCAGCGATCTCACCGACCGCACGACGTCGGAGAGACTCGCGTCCATGCCCCAGTATCGGTACACGGCGTGCAGACAGGTCGGCCCGCAGGTGACGTCGTCCGGCTGCCGATGGATCTCGACCGAAAGAACGCCCGTTTGATCCGATTTGGCGCGTCCGCCCGGCCCTTGGCCCATCCCGTCGCTCCAATCAGTCCGCAGGCGGGCGGGCACCACGGCCCCCCGATCCAAAGCAGGCCACGGATTCTAAGGACCCCGATGCCGAATCAAGTCCCGCGGCTCTGGGTTTGCGGAAAGCGTCAAGAACCGACGGTTTGACCCGTCCCCGCCCCCGTCCATAAACAAACGGGAGTCCCGAGGGGACTCCCGTTGTGAACCCGGGCACGCAATGTCCTCCCCGACACTGCACCACCCGAGCGTGTTCCAAGTTTCGGGAGTTCTCTACGCGGGTGGCGTCACCCCGGTTTTGTTCCTCCTCAGTGATAAACGATAAACCGGCGTCCGCCATACGCGACTTCTGAGGAATTCTTTGACCCGGGTACCGCGCGGGGTGCCGCGGGGAATCCCCAGTCTCTGTGGGTGTCCCGTTGTTCCCAACGGGCAAAGCACCCTTCCAAGGGCGTGCGGCGTGCTGCGGGGGATATACTCCCCCCGAGATCGGCATGAACTCCCCCCACGCACAGGACAGTCTGCTCGAGCGGGCTCAAGCGGGCGACATCGACGCGCTGGTCGAACTCCTCGAGGAGTTGGGCGGCAACGTCCGCGCGATCATCGAGCCCAAGATCGGTCGCAAGCACCGGTCGATGCTCTCCGCCGACGACGTGATGCAAGTGACGTACATGGAGTGCCTTGCGCGTTTCGGCAGCTTCCACGGCGGGGGGGCACGGGGGTTCCTCGCCTGGCTGATCCGGATCGCCGAGAACAACCTGATCGATGCCGTCCGGGGGCTGGAAGCCGCCAAGCGACCCAATCCGGGCAAGCGGATCGGCATCCGCAGCCCGCACGATTCGATGATCGCGATGGTCGAGGCCCTGGGCATGACCGCAAACACCCCCTCAGTCGACGCGGCCAAGGGCGAGGTCATCTCCACCATCCACAAGGCGCTCGAACGACTGCCGGAGGACTACGCCCGCGTCATCTGTATGTACGACCTCCAGGGCCGCTCGATCGAGGAGATGGTCCAGGAGCTCGGGCGCAGCAAGGGCGCGGTGTACATGCTCCGCGCGCGAGCCCACGAGCACCTCAGAGACCTCCTCGGGTCCGAATCGAAATATTTTACAAAAGTTGAATGAGCCGGTAGATTGGCGTGACCCCGCTCGCGATCCCTCGCTCTGAGAACAAGAGATGCGCCAAACCCCCGGTCCAACCCCCGATGCCCAATCGCCCGAACAGGGCGACAAACGCCCCCAATCGAGGGAAAGGGCCCTGATCATCGCCGCGTTGAACCAGCTTGATCGCGCCTCGACCTGGACTTCTCAGATCACTTCGTTCACGGATGCGCCCACGATCGCGTCGACATCGGACACCGACCCGATCTCGGCGGACGCGCCGACGGTCGCGGACCCGTCCGTCCACAGCGAGCCCGCGTCCACGGACCTGCCCGGCAGGGACGCCTTCCCGGGGTACGACATCCTCCGGGAGATCCACCGGGGCGGGCAGGGCGTGGTCTACCTGGCCACCCAGCTGAACACGAAGCGACGCGTGGCGGTCAAGGTGATGCACGGCGGGGCGACCCTGGGCAGCTCGGGTCGCGTCCGGTTCGAGCGCGAAGTCCAGCTGCTGGGCCAGCTCAACCATTCCAACATCGTCAAGCTGCACGACTCGGGCGTGACCTCGGACGGCAGTTTCTTCTACGTGATGGACTACGTGTCCGGCCGGGCGCTGGACGAGGTGCTCCGCGAACACCGGCGCAAGCTCCGCGATCCGAAATCGCTGAGCAAATCCCGCTCGCGGAGCCGCGCCGACGGCATCGAGGACATCCAGTCCACCCTGGTCTTTTTCGCCAAGATCTGCGACGGTGTGAACGCTGCGCACCTCAAGGGCGTCATCCACCGCGACATCAAGCCCGCAAACGTGCGTGTCGATCAGAGCGGCGAACCCGTCCTGGTCGATTTCGGGCTGGCCAAGGTCACCGCGGGCGTGGAGACGGACCTGGACCCCTCCAACCCCATGACCATGACCGGTCAGTTTGTCGGCTCGCTGCCGTGGGCCAGCCCCGAGCAGGCGGTCGGATCGGGGGACGCGATCGACCTCCGCTCGGACGTGTACTCGCTGGGCGTCATGCTCTACCAGATGCTCACCGGAGGCGAGTTCCCCTACCCCGTCATCGGGAACATGCGCGACGTGCTGGACAACATCCAGCGGGCCGATCCGGCCCGCCCGAGCACGGTCCGCAAGCAGATCAACGACGAGGTCGAGACCATCGTCCTCAAGGCCCTCGCCAAGGAGAAAGAACGCCGCTACCAGAGCGCCGGCGAGCTGGCCAGGGACATCCGGCGGTACATCAACGGCGAGCCGATCGAGGCGAAACGCGACGCTGGCTGGTACGTCATCCGCAAGACCCTCAACCGCCACAAGTTTGCCATGTCGTTCGCGGCCACCGTCGCGATCCTCGTGACCGGCTCGGCGATCGGGATGACGGGCATGTGGCGTCAGGCCGAGGGCGCCCGCGCGGTGGCGGTCACCGAGCGGGACCGCGCCGAGGAGAACCTCGCGGCGGTCCGCGACCTCTCCCAGGCGTTCCTGTACGATTTCAACGACTCGATCGCCAACCTCCGCGGCGCCAACCGGGCCCGCGAGATCGTGCTGAACAAGGCGCTGGAATACCTGGGCATGCTCGCCGCCCAGAACGATCAGGACCCGGACGACCTCAACGCTCTCGCCGACGCCCACGAGCGGGTGGGCGACCTGTACGGCGCGATCTACGCCGCCAACACCGGCACCACGGAACAGGCCATTTTTCACTACAACGCGGCCCTCCAGATCCGCACCGGCCTTGTCGCCGATTATCCCGGCGACCCGGCCTACAAATCCAGCCTGGCCCGCACGTGGGAGCGGGTGGGCGAGTCCCGCTTCAAGCAAGAGGACTTCTCCGGAGCACTCGACGCATACACGGCGGGCATCGAGATGGCCACGCAGGCCCAAGACACCCCGGCCAGGCTGTCGATCCTGACCCGGGCCGCCGACGCCCACAAGCGCATGGCCGTGGACGTCGCCGACAATCCGCCGCTGTTCGATCAGCGGACCAGCATGGCCATGAGCATGTACGACCAGGCCAGTGACGGTTGGTCGCAGATCACTTCGCCCGAAGCGCCCCGCCGCCGTGCCATCCTGCTCAGCAAAGCCGCGCAGGTACTCCTGCTCCGCGGCAAGGTCGCGGAGGAGCATCGCGCCGATCCGGCCTCCGCCCAGGACCTCAACCGCCTCGGCAACGATCTGGTCCGCGAGGCGATCGCTCGCTTTGAGCAACTCTACGCGCAGAACCCCGCGGACTACCTGCTCGCCCGGGATCTGTGGGTCGTGCGCCACTACTACGCCCAGTCCCGTTTCGACGCCGCGACCGCGCACGACTCGATGGACCAGCCGGACCTGGCGCTGCAGGCACGCGGCGAAGCGCTCGAGCAGTTCCTCCTCCTCCGCGATCTGGCCGAATCGCTGGCGATGGACCAGTCAAACCTCGAGGCTCAGCGCGATCTGGCCACGACCATGAACAAGCTCGGCAACACGCTCCGCGAACTCGGGCGTCTGGACGAAGCGCGTGACGTGTTCGCGGCCAACGTGGCCCGGTGGCAGTCGCTCTACCAGAGCGACCCGGTCGAGCGGCACCTGCGCGATCTGGGCGTCGGGCAGTACAAAGTCGCCGAGGTCGACGAGCGGGCGGCGCTGCTCGCAAGCACCCGGGCCGAGCGGTTGGCGATGCTCCGGCTCTCACGGTCCGGCTACGAGTCCGCGCTGGAGACATTCCGCCAGTACGGCGATCGCGGCGGGCCCGCCGAGGGGATCTCCGAAACCGTGCGCGGCTGCATCTCCAGGGTGGATGAACACCTGGACGAGGGATAAGTATCAGTTTTTCTCGGCGTTCCCGTGCTCATCGCACGTCAGAGCCCGCTAGCGGCCGATAACATCCCGCGAGTGCCCGTGGCTTCTCCGGATTTCCCTGCTGCCTATGGACTTTGGTAGGCTCTTTAGGGGATACTTCCCCCAGAGAGAAGGAGAAGACTCGATGCAAGCGAAGCACACGGCAGCGATCGTGGGGGCCTTGGTGTCCCTTTCAGGCACGGCCCACGGAGGTGAGGTCGGTGGCACGATCGACTCGAACTGGAACCAGGGGTTTTCCGGGTTGTGGTCGAACCCGCAGGCGTGGGACCCGTTCGGGGTTCCCAACAACTTCCCGCCCCAACAGATCTTCTACAACGCGACGATCGACCGGGTGTCCAAGCCGTATCAGGTCTTCCTGGACATCGACGTGGAACTCCAGAACTTCACGCTCGACTTCGCCGATGCGACCCTGGATCTCGCGTTTTCGAGCATGACGGTCAACGAGAACTTCAGCCTGCTCAGCGGCACCATCAAACGCACCCCGGGAAAAAAGGAACCGCCCGAAACGGTGGTCAACGGGGTCTTGCGCCTGTCGGACGGGGCGCTCATGGGCGCCGGGACGATCATCTCGAACGGCTCGATCATCTTCGGCGCCGGAGGCGGCGAGGGAGAAAACCGCAACGTCGACATCTGCAACACCGGCGTCGATCACCGGGGCACGGGCAGCATCCGCATGGACGGGGGCACGGACATCCAGTTCAATGAGGGTGGCTCGCTGACCAACAACGCCGACGCCTCGATCGATATCGGTGAAACCGGCGGCGTGGATATCAGCGGCGACGGCAGCGGGACGATCGATAATCAGGGCGAGCTCCGCAACATCGGGGGCACCAGCCGCGGAGTCGGGAAGCTCGAGGTCACTTCGATCAGCGGGGTCAACTTCTTCAACAACGGCACCGTGACCGTGTTCAGCAGCGAGCTCCGCCTCCAGCCGACCAACCCGCTCACGGGCAAGGGCGCGCTGGTCGACGGTGTCTGGAACGTCAACTTCGGCAACCTCAACTTTGTCGACTCCCCGATCGGGGCGCTCGGCACCGAAGTGAACATCTTCGGATCCGACTCACAGTTCAATGCCATTAATGCACTCACCCAGATCCTCAGCGAGGGCAAGTTCCAGATCGCCAGCGGCAAGAACTTCGTGGTGGGCCAATCGCTGTTCAACGGCGGGGAAATCAAGGTTGGTTCCGGTTCGACCTTCGACTCGACCAGCGGCCTCGACAACCTCAAGGGCAACTCGCTGCTCGGCGGGAAGTTCGTCGTCGCGGGATCCTTCCTCTCCGGCACTGAGGGCGGTTCCGGGATCTACTTCCTCGGTTCGGACGTCACGCTCGACGGGCCCGACTCCGTGTTCACCGGCATCGAAGCACTCGGCGAGATCGGCGGCGGTGGACGGCTGGCCCTCGAGGGCGGCCGGACGTTCTCGACGTTCGGAGATCTGAACGTCAATGACGGCGGCACCGTCCGTGTCGGCGCCGGTTCGTCGCTGACCGTAAACGGCAACCTGAACAACAACGATCCCGGTGGTCTCTTCAGTGACGGTGTGTTCGACATCGAGGGCACGTTCTCGGCGCAGAACCTCAACATCGTCGAGATCTCCAACGAGATCATCCTGGACGGCCCGGACTCCGTGCTGCTCAACGGTCTCGGGGAAGACGCGCTGAGCCAGCTCGAGCGGATCACCGAGACCGGCATCCTGCGGCTCCGCAACGGCCGGACGATCGAAGATCTCGAGGACCTGATCGTCGACGGCATCCTCTGCATCGACGGCGTCACGGCGCCGGAACGCGGACTGCCGCTCATGGATCGCGGTTTCGGCTTCGTCGGCGCGCTCGTCACGGATACGGCGAGCTTCGGCGCCGATTCCACGCTTGAGTTCATCATCAACGGCGACTCGCCGGACGAGCACGGCCAGCTCTACGCATGGGATTCCGTCGACGTCACGCCCGGGGCCAAGATCCAGCTCATGATCGGCGAGGACGCAACGCTCGACGTCGGCGACGTGGTTTTCCTCGTTCAGACCGACCTGATGACGGGCACCTTCGAGGTTGTGGCGCCCGAGGGGGCGGATCCCGACGTCGTGCTCGGATTCGAAGTCGATCAGTCCGAGGACGGGGTCTCCGCCCGGGTCGTCTCGCTCAGCTGCCCGGCTGATCTCGCCCCGCCCACCGGCGTGCTGAACTTCTTCGACATCGCCCAGTTCATCCAGGACTTCCTCGATCAGGGACCGACGGGCGACTTCAACGGCGACGGGCAGTACGACTTCTTCGATGTCTCGGAGTTCGTGGTCTCGTTCGGCCGCGGCTGCCCCTGACCTGTACCGGTCTCACCTTTGCCCGCTCATCCACCGACACCCCGGCCCTGCCGGGGTGTTTTTCATAGAGCCTCGGGCACCACGCTCGATGCGCGGCCGCCGTCCGCTCGGTGAGGCGGGATCCAGTCGAATCGCGCCCGGGCCGGGCCGCGTGCGGAACAGATTGCCGGTATTATCCGTCCCCATGGACGGGACACCCCTCACTCTCGCGGCAGGACCGGGCGGCGGCATCGGCGTCGCCATCGGCCTCATCGTGCTGCTGGGCGTGGGGGCCCAATGGATCGCGTGGCGACTCAAGCTCCCCTCCATCCTGCTGCTCCTGCTCTTCGGCATCATCGCGGGGCCGGTGCTCCGGGCGGTGCTTCCCGAAGGGCACCTGCTCGCGATCGACCCGGACTCGATCCTCGGGGCGGACCTCCTGCTCGCCCTGGCCGGTCTGGCCGTCGGATTGATCCTCTACGAGGGCGGCCTGACGCTCAACTTCAGGGAGCTCAAGAACAGCTGGAAACCGGTCGCCCTGCTCGTCACCGTCGGCGGCACCGTGACGGGGATTCTCGCCGGGCTGGCGGCCAAGTTCATCTTCGGGCTCTCCACGCCCATCGCGATCCAGCTCGGCGCCGTGCTCATCGTGACCGGGCCGACGGTGGTCGGCCCGATGCTCAACCACATCCGTCCGGCGGGCGCAACGGGCCTGATCCTCAAGTGGGAGGGGATCGTCATCGATCCCATCGGCGTGGGCGTTGCGGTGCTCGTCTTCGAGGCGATCGCCCTGGGCCCGGAGATGAGAACCTTCTCCGGCGTCATGGAGGCTCTGACCATCACGGTGGTCGTCGGCACGAGCTTCGGCCTGCTGGCCGCGTTCGTGCTGCGCGAAGTCATCAGCCGGTTCTGGGTGCCCGATTCGCTCCAGAACCCCGTTTCGTTGATGCTCGTGGTGGCGACCTTCACCGCGTCCAACCAGTTCCAGCAAGAGTCCGGCCTGCTCGCCACCACAGTGATGGGGGTGGTGCTGGCCAATCAGAAAAAGGTCGACGTCCACCACATCCTCGAGTTCAAGGAGAACCTGCGGGTCCTCCTCATCGCCCTGCTGTTCATTATCCTGGCCGCCCGCCTTCAACTCGACGACCTGCTCGCGCTGGACCCGTGGGCGGTGCTCGGGTTCCTGGCCGTGCTCATCCTGGTGGTCCGTCCGGTGTCGGTGTTCATCGCGACGATCGGCACAGGCCTGAGGATTAAAGAGCGTTTGTTCCTCTCCTGGGTCGCTCCCCGGGGCATCGTGGCGGCCGCCGGAGCGTCGGTCTTCGCCCTGGGCCTGGAGAAGGCCGGGATCGCGGGGGCCGAGAAACTCGTCCCGCTCACGTTCACGGTGATCATCGGGACGGTGGCGTTCTACGGCCTGACCGCCGCGTGGGGGGCGCGACTGCTCGGGATCTCCGACCAGAACCCGCAGGGCGTGCTGTTCGTCGGCGCCCCCCGATGGGTCCGCCAGCTGGCGCTCGCGTTGCACGACCAGGGTGTCCGCGTCCTCCTGGTCGATACCAACCGGTCCAACATCAGCGCCGCCCGCATGGACGGCCTGCCCGCCCAGCAGACCAATGTCCTGACCGTCAACGAACTGTCCGAGATCGATCTCCGGGGCATCGGCCGGGTGCTCGCGGTCACGCCCAACGACGAGGTCAACATCCTCATCCTGCAGCGGTTCAAGGGCTACTTCGACACCGCCGGCCTGTACCACATCGTGCCCAAAGCGGCCGCCAAGAAGGAGGGCGAGCGCTCGGACCGGCGGTTCAGGCAGCTCTTTGACGCGACGGCCAACCACCAACTGATCGAGTCCCGGCTTGCGGCCGGCTGGGTCTTCAAGCGCACGACGCTCTCGTCCGAGTTCACGTATCGAGAGTTCCGCTCGCTCTACGGGCCGACGATGGTCCCGGTCGGCGCGGTCTCGCCGTCGGGCAACCTGACCATCGCCACGACGGGGCGCCCGTTCGCCCCCTCGCCCGGCGATACGGTCATCGCGATCGTCAACCCGGAAGAGCTGCTGATGAGCCCGCTCGGCCTCGATGACGACGAAGAAGACGCGGACGGCGAGCCCGATGGGGCCGCCCCGAAGGCCTGATCACGCTCCGCACCCGATGGGCCGGACGCTCCGAGCCGTCAGCGTTCGAACTCGCCGATCTGTCCGGTCGGGGTGCTGGCCCAGTGCATCTTGCCGAGCAGCGTCCGCCAGTAGCTCACCCGCGGGTCGGACACGAACCGTACCCGGCGGGACCCCGGGCGGATGCGGACGCGGTCGCCCTCGCCGAGGCGGTGGTGTCCCTGCCCGTCGATCAACAGCGTGGTGCCCGCCTCTTCGGTGGCATTGACCGATCGGACGACGATGTCCACCGGGATGTCCGCGTGCAGCACGATGGGCCGGAAACTGAGCGAGTGGGCCGCGATCGGCGTGATCACGCACGCGTCCACGCCGGGGGCGACGATGGGACCGCCGGCCGAGATGTTGTAGGCGGTGGACCCGAGCGGCGTGGACAGGATCAGCCCGTCTCCGGACACGGTCGGCCCGGGCTGGCCGTCGATGGCCAGGTCCAGCGTGATCATCCGGTACGGGGGGCCCGCGGTGACCACCAGCTCGTTGATCGCCGTTGCCCGGTAGAGCACCGAGCCGTCGGCGCCCACGACCTCGCCGTCGAGGGTCCGGTGCTCGTGGGTGTGCAGCGGAGCGTCGCCGAGCAGATCCGCCGCGGCCGCGCGGAAGGCGGCCACCTCGTACCCGGCCATGAAGCCCACCTTGCCCGTGTTGATGCCCAGCAGCGGGACGCCGAGTTCGAGCGTCGCCCGGGACGCGGAGAGGATCGTGCCGTCACCCCCGAGCACGACGATCAGGTCGGGCCGCCCCTGGGTCGCGGATCCGATCCGACCACCAAGAATCGCACCGGATAGTTCGGCCGAGTCGATCGACGCGATCAATCGCCCGTGGCGCTCGATGAGCGTGCGGACCTCCGAGGCGGCCTCGACCGCCCGGGTCTTTCGGGAGTTGACGACAAGCAGGACGGATCGTGGCATCGCACCCATGGTAGGGACAAAGGGCCCGCGGCCGATCAGACCACGCCGCTCTTCTGTGCGCCTTGGGATGACCGGGTGCGGGTCGGCACGAACCGTTCGTGGCGGTCGGGGTCTGCGGCGTGCCGGATCATCCGGGCGATGCCCGTGGCGTCAAGGCCCACCTCGGCCAGCTGGAGCTTGCGGGAGTCCTGCATGATCCAGTGGTCGGGAATGCCGTGGCGGACGACCCGGGACGTGTCCAGCCCCATCTCCTGGGCGGCCTCGATGACCGCCGTGCCGAACCCGCCCACCACGGTGTGGTCCTCGAGCGTCAGGATCGGGATCCCCCGCTTGAGAAGGCCGCGGATCAGTCCGGCATCCACCGGCTTGGCGAAGCGGGCGTCCCAGACCGCGACGCGGTAGTCCGAGCCGAGTTGGTCGCACGCCTCCATCGCGGCGATGGCAGGCGTTCCGAAGGCGAGCACGGCAACGTCGGGGCGTTCGGCATCAAGATCGGCGAAGCGGTCGGTCAGCAGGCGAGCCTTGCCTACTTCGAAGGCCGGGCACTCCCGGTCCAGGAACCGCTGGGACACGTCATCCCGCGGGTAGCGGACCGAGCTGAGGCCGCCCTCCCACGAGCGCATGAACTCCAAGGCCGCTCTGAGGCTCGGCTCGTCGATCGCCGCTGTCAGCACCGCGTCGGGCAGCGTGCGGAGGATCGCCACGTCACAGAACCCGTGGTGCACCGCGCCGTCGCCGCCGACAAGCCCGGCCCGGTCGAGGCACAGGCGGACGGACAGCCCCTGCAGCGAGACTTCCTGGAACGCCTGATCGAAGGCCCGCTGCACGAAGGTCGAATACACAGCGAAGAACGGCTTGAGCCCGGTCTTGGCCATGCCCGCCATCATGTCCATGGCGTGGCTCTCGCAGATGCCCGTGTCGAAGCTCCGCTCGGGGAACTTCTCGATCGCCTTGACCACGCCGGTGCCATCGGGCATGGCGGCCGTGGCGGAAACGACCCGCTTGTCCCGCTCCATGAGGTCCGCCAGCGCCTCGCCGAACGCGGCGGTGAACGAACGCCCGCCCGACTTCATCTCGACGCGGCATCCGAGTTGTTCGGTCCGCTCCACACGGAAAGCCTTGGGCGAGTGGAATCTCGTCGCGTCGTTTTCGGCGATGTCCAGGCCCTTTCCCTTGATGGTCTTGACGTGCAGCACCATCGGTCGGTCCAGGTCGCGGGCCTCGCTGAGGAACTCGATCAGCGTGGGCAGGTCGTGCCCGTCGATCGGGCCGACGGTCAGCAGGCCGAACTTCTCAAACCAGGAGTCCTCGGCGATGGCCGCCTTGGTCATCTCGCCCATGCGGTGGTAGGCCTCGCGGAGCATCCCGCCACCGGGCACGTGCCGGAGCAGCTCCTTGGCGCCCCGCTTGAAATCGCTGTAGGTGTGACTGACCCGGACGCGATCGAAGTACTGGGCCATCGCGCCCTGCGGCTTGGAGATGCTCATCCCGTTGTCGTTGAGGACCACCAGGAACTGCCGCTTGAGCACGCCCGCCCCGTTGAGCCCTTCCATCGCCACACCGTTGACGATCGAGGCGTCGCCGATGATGGTGGCGACGCGCCGGCCGTCCGGGCACGACACCGGGTCGTACCCATCCCCGTTGATGGTGTCGCCGCGGGCCATGCCCACCGCGGTGGAGATCCCGGTGCCGGCATGGCCGACGCGGAACAGGTCGTACCGCGACTCGCTCGGTTCGGGGAACCCGGCCATGCCCTGGCGGGTGCGGAGTTTGGAAAGTAGCGGGTACCGCCCGGTGATCAGCTTGTGCGGGTAGCACTGGTGACCGACATCGAAGAGCAGCCGGTCGAACCCGAAGTCGAACACCCGGTGCATCGCGAGCGTGAGCTCAACCACGCCCAGGTTGGGCGCAAGGTGCCCGCCCGTCTCGGAGACCTGCTCGATGATCGCCTGGCGGATCTCCCCGGCCAGCTGCTGGAGCTGGTCCACGCTGAGTTCGCGGAGGTCTTGGGGGCCGGTCAGGGATTCGAGGAGCTTCATTTCACCACCGGATTCGGGTTCTCTCGTAGGTCCGATGCGATTCTAAGCGGTCTGGGCGGGCCCTGCCGGAGTACGCCCCGGTGTCGGCCGAGTTCGATCAGATGCACGAACGCCGCCCGGACTACCCCTTACCGGTCTCTTTGGGCCATCGCCCGGCTCAGTTCCAGCAGCGGACGGGCCGCAACCCCGAGGGGGGCCAGCGCGGCCTCGGCGTCCGCCTCCAGCCGCTCGATCTCTCTCCGGGAGCCTTCCACGCCCAAAACCAGCGGATAGGTCAGTTTGCCCGCCTCGGCGTCCTTGCCGGTCGCCTTGCCCACCGTTTCGGCCGAGCCGGTCACGTCGAGCACGTCATCCACGATCTGAAAGATCAGGCCCAGGTCGTCCGCGAATCGGGTGATCGCCCGCAGGTGGTCCGATTCGGAAGCGGAACCGGCCCCCAGCACCGCCCCCATTCGGCAGGCCGCCCGGATCAACGCTCCGGTTTTGTTGCGGTGGATCAGTTCCAGTCTCTGGCGGTCGTCCAGCCCGTCGGGCATGCCGCCGAGCGTGTCGTACACCTGCCCGGCGATCATCGCGCGGGTGCCGTCGCCGAGCTCGCGGACCAGCCGGATCCGAAGCCCCGGATCGATGGCCTCCCCGGCCCCCCACAGGGCCTCGTACGCCAGCGTGAGCATCGCATCACCCGCCAGGATGGCCATGGCCTCCCCGGCGTGCCGGTGCAGGGTGGGCCGGCCGCGTCGCAGGTCGTCGTCGTCGAGTGCGGGCAGATCATCGTGCACCAGGCTGAACGCGTGGATCAGCTCGACCGCGATCCCGCCCGGAAGCGACGACTCGCCCCGGCCGCCCACCGCCTCGGCGCAGCGCCACGCGAGCGTGGGACGCAGACGCTTGCCCCCCCCGAGCAGCGCGTAGGCGATGGCCCCGCGGAGGTTGTCCGGGAGGTCGCTCGAGCCGGCGAAGTCGGCCAGCGCCCGGTCGATCCGTTCGATGATCGCCTTGTGCTCCATCGCCCGATCGTACCCCCGCCGCCCTGGGCACCCTGCCGCGTGCGCCCGGGTCCCGTATCATCCGCCCGTGTTCGAACAGGCGCTGACCATCTTCCGTGCCGGCGGCTGGGTCATGTACCCGCTGCTCGCCCTCTCCGTGCTCGCGGTGACGCTCGTGGTCGAGCGGTCGCTGTGGTGGTCGATGAACCTGGGGACGGGCAAGCGGTTCGCTCTCTACGTCGCCGATCTGGCCGGCGGGAGCGCCGGGCTGCGTCGGGCGGCCGAGCGTGCCCGCAAGGACCGCACCCCGCTCGGTGCGATCATCCGCATCCTGGCCGCCTCCGACGCGCCGCCCAGCGACGGGGCCGCGCTGGCGGCCATCGAGTCCCTGCGCCCGCCTATCGAGCGATCTTCGGCGGCCCTGGGCGTGATCATCGCCGCGGCGCCGATGCTGGGGATTCTCGGCACGGTCACCGGGATCATCCAGAGCTTCGATCTGCTGGGCAACGCGCAGTCGGTGACGGATCCGGTGGGGGTCGCCGGCGGAATCGCCGAAGCCCTCTACACCACCGCGTTCGGCCTGACAATCGCGCTGATCGCCGTGTTCCCCCACGCGTTCTTCCGGGCCAAGTCCGAACGCATGCTCGCCCGGCTCGAGTCCCTCGCGGGCGCCGTCGTCGATGCCAAGCCGGCGTCGGGCGGCTAACGCCCCGCGTCCTGGCCGATCACCAGTTCGTAAATCTCGTCGGGCGTCTCGGCGGCGTAGATCTTCTCGCGGAACGACTCGCTGGACATCAGCCGGCTGACGCGGGCCAACGCCTGGATGTGATCGCTGGTGCGGTCCGGCGGCGAGGCCAGCAGCACCACCAGCTTGACCGGCTGGTTGTCGATCGCCTCGAAGTCCAGCGGCTGGTCGGGCTTGCCGATCGCCATCGCCAGGCCCTTCATGCCGGCGTTCTTCCCGTGCGGGATCGCCAGCCCGTGCCCGATACCGGTCGTGCGGGTCTGCTCCCGCGTCCAGACCGCTTCCTTGAGGCCGGCGGGGTCGCTGACCTTCCCCGCGGCGGTCAGCACGTCCACCAGCTCGCCGATCACCGCCTGCTTTTCCGTTCCCTGCAAGGGAGAACGGACACACTCGACGGAAAGGATCTCGCTCAACTGCATCGCACCGTCCTGGGATCGACGCCCGTCCCCCTCCGGGTTCACACGCCCGGACCGAGGTGGCAATCCTACCCCGCCGCCCGGTCCCCCGGAAACCGCGGCCGCCGGTCACCGCGGGCGACGCATCTCCACGGCGTACGAAGCGTCCCGGTACATGGTCGCCGGGTCGCCCGGTTCGCCCTCCGGCAGCACCGCCCGCTCCCGTTCGATCGAGAGCCCGAGCGTCCGGGCGGCCCACTCCGCTTGCTCCAGATTCTCCTCCCGCTCGAGGCTGCAGGTTGAATAGACCAGCCGCCCGCCCGGACGCACCATCGACGCCGCGGTCTGCAGGATCTCACGCTGCGTCGCGATGAGCCGCTTCATCGCGTCCGACCGGACCCGGTAGCGGGCTTCTGTGCGACGCGCCAGCACCCCCGAGTTCGAGCAGGGCACGTCGGTGAGCACCAGATCGGCCCAGCCGTCGCCCCGCGGCGTCAGGTCATCCCCGTGAACAACCTCGACGCGGGGTTCGTCCGCGAACACCTCCGCCATGACCCTCAGGCGGGCGTCGTCGATCTCCGACGCGATGATCCCGGCCCGCGGAAACACCCGCAGCAACTGGCGGGTTTTGGTCCCCCGCCCGGCGCACAGGTCCACCACAACGGCTTCATCCTCGTCCGCGAGGCCCGAAACGACCTCGGAGGCCGCCGGGTCCTGCACCCAGACGCCCGGGTGGCGTCGCAACGCCTCGCCCAACTCGGCACGCTCGCCGGTGAACACCGCGTGATCGGCCTGCTCGTGGGGCACGAAACGAGCGTCGTCTGCGATGGCGTCCGCCCCGGCGACGAAACAGACGGTGGGGGGGTGGACCAGCGTGTGCAGAGCCAGCGCGGTCAGATCCGCCCCGGAGTGAGACCAAGACTTCAGGAGGGCGCCGGGCAGTGAGGCGGCGATCACGAGGCGATACTCGGGGTCCTCCGGCAGCAGAACACCCCGGAGCGTGATCGCGCCGCCGTCCGAAAGCGGGATCGCGTCCCGACGGTCGTCCCACGCCCCCACGCGTTCGCCGCGGGCCTCAACGACCCGGCGAAGGATGGCGTTGACCATGCCCGCGGCTTTCGGGCGGATTCGGTGTTTGGCCCATTCGACGGTCTCGTCGATGGCCGCGTGGTCAGGGATCCGGTCGAGCAGGAGGATCTGCGCCGCGCCGCCCACGAGGGCGGCCTGCATGCCCGGCTCCGTGTCGCGGACGTCCCGCCCTCCCGCCATCTCGAGAATGTACGAAAGCGTGATCCAACGGCGCAGGGACGCATCGACGAGCATGTGCGCCAGCGCCGCGTCCCGGGGGGCCATCCCGTCGGTGTCCGGCTCGGCCGGCAACAGGTCGGGCATCCGCCCGGCGTGCTCGGCCAGCACGCGAAGCGCCGCGTCCCGGGCGTTGACCACGCGGACCGGCGGGCGGGACTCTGATTGGTTGCGAACGCCGCGCATCCCCTACGGTACGCCGCCGAAGGAACGCCCAATGCCCGATCGCGACGTCCAGCCAGAATCGCGTCCCCCCCGGCGCGGGATCCTCTCGGGCCTGCGGATCCGCAAGAAGCTGATCGTTCTCCACACGTCCTTTTCGCTGGTGCTGGCCGTGCTGCTCATCGTGGCGCTCCGTCCGGCGCTGACCAAGGTCATCATCCGGGGCGAGCAGGCGCAGGCGGCCATGGCGCTGGACCTGCTCGGTCCGGTGGACGGGCTCGGCTCGGACCCGGAGTCCACGCGCGCGTCCGACGGGCCCGGGCGGGTGGTGGTCCGGGTCGGCACGGCCACGGAAGTGGGGCTGAACGAGAGCCAGGCCGCCCGGGCTGCGGAGATCGCACCCGAGCCGGTGCTGCTCACGGAGTCCCGCGATGGGGCGGGCATCGCGGTGCTGGCACGCCGGGGCGTCTACGCCGTCGTAAGGGCCCGCAACACCCCGGCCCGGGCGGCCGTCAACCTCGTCTACGCGCTCCTGATCGTCTCCCTGCTCGCCGGCTACGCGTTCGTTGCCGGCGCGCTCGAGGCGCTCGTCCTGCCCCGCCACGTGTACTCGCCGATCCGGGCGATGCTCGACGCCGACGAGGCCGTGCGCCGCGGCGACCGCTTGGCCGAGCAGATCCCCGAGTCGCTCATCCCGGCGGACGAACTCGGCGAGATTATGCGGTCCCGCAACGAATCCGTGGCGGCCCTGCGTCACCACGAGGATGAACTGGCGACCGCGCTGCGCCGGCTGGAAGAGACCGCGACGGACCTGCGCAAGAAGAACCACCTGCTCGAGGCCGCCCGCCGGAACCTGGAGGGCGCCGACCGGCTGGCGTCCCTGGGCATGATGTCCGCGGGCATCGCGCACGAGCTGAATACCCCGCTGGCGGTGGTCAAGGGCCTGGTGGACAAGCTCGCCGAGGGCCAGGACCTGACCCCGCCCGAGCGGGCGCTGCTGGCCCGGGTGGTCGCCCGGCTCGAGAAGCTTTCGGAAGGGCTGCTCGACTTTGCCCGCGTGCGCCCGCCGAGGCTGGAGACCGCCGAACTGCGGACCATCGTCGCCGAGGCCTGGACCCTGGTCCGCCTGGACCGCACCCTGGTGGCGCCCGGGTTCTCCGTCGAACTGACCAACTCCGTCCCGGAGCCGATCCGGCTCCGCTGCGATGCCGACCGCCTGATCCAGGTGTTCGTCAACCTCATCCGCAACGCGATCGGTGTCATGCGGGACGCGGCGACCAACCCGGGGCGGGTGGTCATCCGGGCCCAACCCATCATCCGCGAGGGCGAGGATTGGATCGTGGTCACGGTGGCCGACAACGGGCCGGGCATCGCCCCCGAGGTCATCGGGCGGCTCTTCGAGCCGTTCTATTCGACCAGGCTCGACGCCCACGGCACGGGTCTGGGCCTGGCGGTGTCCAAGGGCATCGTGCACGAGCACGGCGGGGTGCTGCTGGCCCGCAACGCGTCCGAGGACGACCGCGGGGCGGACCCCAAGGTGACGGGCGCGGTCTTCGAGATCCTCCTGCCCACGGATCCCGCGGGCCTGTTCGGGGATATCGAGTAAGATGGAGCGGATGAGCAACGCCACCGATCCGATCACGGACGCCCCGCCGCTGAACATCGTCGCGCTCGACGACGACGCAGACTTTCGCGAATACCTGCAGGGACTGCTCGAGGCCGAGGGGCACGCGGTCCGGACCGTGGGCACCCCGGACGCCCTCTACGCGACGTGCGCGGAAGACCAGCCGGAGATCATCCTGCTGGACATCAAGATGGGCAACCACTCCGGCGAGGAGATCCTCTCGGAGATCCGCAAGCGCTGGCCCCGCCAGTGCGTGATCGTGGTCACCGGCTACCCGTCTCTGGACTCGATGCGTCAGACCTTCAAGCAGGACGTGTTCGACTACATCACCAAGCCCTTCGGGATCGACGACATCCGCCGGGCGATCGCGCAGGCCGCCGAGGCGTTCGGGCTCGGCCAGCGTCCGCAGGACCGCCTCCGGGCCGAACTCGGCCGGCAGATCCGCCTCGCCCGGACCGAGCGGGGCTGGACGCTGCGGGAACTCTCCAACGCGTCGGCGGTGTCGGTTTCGCAGCTGTCCTCGATCGAACGGGGCACCCACCTGCCAAGCATCGAGTCGCTGGTGGCCATCGCATCGGCGCTCCGCTGCTCGCCCAGCGAGTGGCTGGCGGGGGCGGGCTTCTGACCCCGGCGCCGGTGGTCGGGGAAGGGGCCGGCACCCGACTCCAGCCGCCCCGGAGCCCACCCGGATACCCGGTCCGCGGCCCCGCTCCCTGCTAGGCTTTGGGGGTGCCGAAGTCACAGCCGATCATCCTGTTCACCGCGTTCGAGCCCTCGGGCGATGACCACGCCTCGGCCGTGATCGCGTCGCTCAAGCAGGCTCATCCCGAAGCGGATATCCGCGCGTGGGGCGGCCCGAAGATGGAAGCCGCGGGCGCCAGGATCGTCGCCCGCACGGGCGATGACGCCGTGATGGGCATGCCGGGCCTGGCCAAGATCAGAGAGCACAAACGGATCAACGCTGAGATCGCCCGCTGGGTCGCACAGAACCCCGTCGCGGTCCACGTGCCGGTCGACTCCCCCGCGGCCAACTTCCCGGTCTGCGCCATCACCAAGAAGGCCGGGGCCAAGGTGGTCCACCTGGTCGCTCCCCAACTCTGGGCGTGGGGGCCCTGGCGTATCAACAAGCTCCGCCGCCTGACCGACCACGTGCTCTGCCTGCTCCCCTTCGAGGAGACCTGGTTCCGCGAGCGCGGGGTGCGGGCGACCTTCATCGGGCACCCTCTGTTCGACCACGCCCCCGAGACGGCCGCGCTCGATGCTGCCATCGCCGACTGGCCCACCGGCCGGCCCCGGGTGGCCCTGATGCCGGGTTCGCGTCCGTCGGAAATGCGGGCCAACTTCGCCCTGCTCCTGGCGGCCTACAGCCGGCTCGCCCGTGAGCACCCCGAGATGCGGGGCGTCGTCGCGGCCACGCGGCCCGAGGTCGAGCCCGTGCTCCGAAAACTCGCCGAGGACGCCCACCTCGAGTGGCCCGGCAGCCTTGACATCCGCTTCGGGTCCACCGACGCGGTCGTGCGTTGGTGCGACCTGGCACTGGTGGTGTCGGGGACGGTCACGCTGCAGATCGCCCGCCAGCACCGGCCGATGGTGATCGTGTACAAGTCCTCGCGTCTGCTCTGGTCGCTCGTGGCACGGTGGATCATCAAGACGCCGTTCTTCACGCTGCCCAATCTGGTCGCCGGGCGCGAGATCGTCCCCGAACTGGTCCCGCACTTTGGCGGGGCCGATCCCATCGCCGATCGCGCGGTCGCCCTGCTCGAGAACCCGGACGCGGCGGCCGGCCAGAAGCGCGAGCTGGCCGCCATCGCGGACAAGTTCCGCGGCCACCACGCCGCGACCGAGGCCGCGGCGGTGATCGCCCAGCACGCCGGGCTCGTCGCGTCGGTCGCCGACGCCGCAGCGGAGTCCCCGTTGGACGAGGGCGTCACGACCGGCTGACGTCGCGGATCGTCCGGCACTCAGGCGCGCGTCGGGAACACACCGATGCCGCACCAGGCGTTTCCGACGCGGTCTTCGATCCTGACGCCGCCGATCTCGGGCGCCCCGAGAGGAACACCCTCGTCAAGCAGGCGATGGGCCAGCTTGTTCAGGTCGTGCAGGCCCACATCCTCGGACACACAAAACAGCAATACGACTGCTGCTCCGGTCCAAATCGATGGATCGCTCGCGAGCTTGATCAGGTCGGCCATCGGTCCTTTGACGAGTTGGTCCGCGTAGGCCCGGTTGGGCATCGGCACACCGTCGACGTACGCGTGCTGTGCGACCGACTTCACCTCCAGCCAGCACGCGTCGGCCGGGCGGACGCCGCCGGTCCGCCGGTCCATCCGGTGGGCCATGTCCCGGAACAGCGTGTCCTCACCGGCGATCAGCTCGGCCTGGTCCTCGGCGGGGTCCTGGAGCTTCTGTCCGGGCTGCGGCAGCAGCACAAGGTCACACCGATTCCTCGCCGAGCGGCGGACTCTCGCGGTGTGTTCGCCCGGATAGACCACCTCCCGCTCCACGCCGAAACCGGCCTCGATGAGTCCGCCGGACAGCACCGGGTGCAGCCCGATCTCGTTGATGGCGTCGACTCCGTGGACCGCCTGCTCCGCTCTCAGGCGGTCGTCCATCGCTCGCACGGCGTCAGAACAAGCCTCCAGAATGACAGAAACCCGCCACATCGCCCCCTAGCGTATCCCGCAAGGGCGTTCGCCCGTGATTTGCAATCCGCGTCAGGATCGGCGAAGATCATTTCTGACAGCCTCTCACCGACGGCCGGCGATCTCTCCCGCCGGCCATAAGGAGACCCCGACCTTATGGACGCCATCAACAGCTTCGTCAACTCTGTCAACGGAATCCTCTTTTCCAACTACACCGTCTACGCGCTTCTCGCCACGGGCGTTCTCTTCACCATCTGGTCCGGTTTCGGCCAGTACCGGGCCCTGACGCACGGCGTCGCGGTGGTCCGGGGCAAGTACGACGACAAGAACGATCCGGGCGCGATCAACCACTTCCAGGCCCTCTCGGCCGCCCTCTCGGCCACCGTCGGGTTGGGCAACATCGCGGGCGTGGCGATCGCCGTGGCGCTCGGCGGGCCCGGCGCGATCCTGTGGATGTGGGTGATCGGTGTGCTCGGCATGGCCATCAAGATGACCGAGGTCACGCAGTCCATGCTCTTCCGCAACACCGACGATCCGGACAACCCGCACGGCGGGCCGATGTTCGTGGTCAAAAAGGGCTTCGCGGAGTGGGGGCTGGGGCCGATCGGCGCCATCATCGGCGGCGTCTTCGTGGTGACCCTGATCATCTCGGCCATCACCGGCGGCAACATGTTCCAGGCGTGGAACGTCGCCGATATCACCTTCACCTACTGGGGCGTGCCGCAGGTCGTCACCGGCATCATACTGACCGTCCTCGTCGGCATGGTGATCATCGGCGGCATCAAGCGGATCGGTGCCGTCGCCGGCCGCATCGTGCCGTTCATGTGCGTGATCTACATCATCGCCGCGGGCGTCGTCCTGGCCCTCCATATCGATCAGGTCCCCGCGATGCTCGCGTTGATCGTCAAGAGCGGCCTGCCGACTTGGCTGGGGGGGGCCAGCGCCAACCCCGAAGGGGCCTTCCTCGGCGGAACGTTCGCGTACGCGGCGATGTGGGGCGTCAAGCGCGCCCTGTTCTCGTCCGAGGCGGGCCAGGGCTCCAGCCCCATCGCCCACTCGGCCGCCAAGACCGACGAACCCGTGCGGGAGGGCGTGGTCGCGGGCCTGGAACCGTTCGTCGACACGATCGTGGTCTGCACCCTGACCGCGTTGGTGATCCTCTCGACCGGCGCGTACAACCGCGAAGCGGAGGCCCTTTTCCAGCCGGATCAGGTCCAGATCGTGCAGGCAACAGACCCCAGCGGTGATCCCATCGCGGACACCTGGACGCTGAACACCCCCGTCCTTCCCGATATGGAGCCCGACGCTCGCCGCATCCGAAGCACCGCAGAGGGTGCCGCGGGCTGGCGTGACGGAGAAACGATCTTCTTTATTGTCGCGGCGGACCAGAACGAGGACACCGGCCGGGACCTCCGGAAGATCACCGCGTCCGTTTCGCGCGACGACAATGACCAGTGGGTGGCCCGCTGGAACACGCTCGAGTCCAAGATGACGCCGCACTTCCGGGAGAACGACGACGGGAGCTTCAACCTGGGGGTGTACGGCGACTACGCCGGGGCGTCCATGACCGCCTACGCATTTGACCGGACCAAGCCCGGCATGGGCAAGTGGCTCGTGACGATCGCGGCGTGGCTCTTCGCGATCTCGACCATGATTTCTTGGTCTTACTACGGCGAACAGGGTGTGTACTACTTCTTCGGATCCAAGAACGAACGCACCGCCAAGTCCGCGGTGATGGTCTACAAGATCATCTACTCACTGCTCATCCTGCTGACGACCATCCTCGCCATGCCGGTGTTCGGCCCCGAGAAAAGGGCGATCATCGGCACCGACGTCGAGCTGGACATGTGGACCACGCTGGGCCTGGGTGTCATGCTGGTGGCCAACATCCCGATCATGCTGATCTTCAGCGTCAAGGCGATGGGGGCCTACAAAGACTACTTCAGCCGCATGCAGTCCGGCGGGGACGACGCCCACGCCGCGCCGCCCATCACCGATGTGGTCGAGGGTAAGGACGTCGAGTAAGGCGGCCGTCCCGAGCAACTTCCGGAAACTCCGCACACGCCCGCCCTCCCGGCGGGCGTGTTTTCTTGGATTGACCGCTACACTTCCCGTCCCATGCCCGTCCTTGCCGCCACCAATCTGACCCTCTCTCACGGCCACCGCGTCATCCTCAGTTCGGTCTCGCTGTCCGTCGAGCCGACGGACCGCATCGGCGTGGTCGGACGCAACGGAGCCGGAAAGTCCACGCTGATCAAGCTCCTGGCCGGGGTCTCCAAACCGGAACTGGGGGATGTGGTGCTTCAGCGGGGGGCCCGCCTGGGTTATCTCAACCAGAGTCCCACCCTGGACCCCTCCGACACCGTCCGTTCGGCCGCCGCCCGCGCCTTCGAGGAGGCCCACGCCCTGCAGCGTGAGCTCCACGAGGTGTTCGACCGCATGGCGGACGCCAGCGAGGCCGAACTCGACACCCTGCTCAAGGAGCAGGAACGGCTCGAGTCCGCGATCGAGGCCGCGGGGGGGCTGACCACCGAGCACGAGGTCGGCAAGGTGCTCCACGGCCTGGGCTTCACCGACGCCCAGTTC
>TARA_R110000782_G_scaffold29959_10_pt1 | contig 24004 bp, 23 predicted proteins | sample TARA_R110000782 | Tara Oceans TARA_R110000782 (sample SAMEA4397859) | marine metagenome | biome: Polar Biome; feature: [SRF] surface water layer (ENVO:00010504); material: water (ENVO:00002006), including particulate matter (ENVO:01000060) such as... | depth 5 m | reverse complement strand
GCAAGCCACGCCGTCGCCGTCACGATCCAACGCTGGCCTATAACCCGGCTCACCTATGCGTAGCGGCGCAACGCCCGCCGCACGGGCATCGGCGCAATAACGATAGTACGCGCCGGGCTGCGGTGTGTTCGCACGCATGATGCCTTGCGAGACCGCCACGTCTTTCGCGACAGCACCAGCGAACGCCCCTGCCCTCGCAAGAGTGCCTGACTCATGCAGTCCTAGAGCCGAGCCCAACACCACACCCGCAAGCCCGGCACCACCAAGCACCTTGACGGCGAACAAGCCTGCACCTCGGCGTTTCTTCGACCGCGCGTACTCGCCCAGAACGATCGGCTTAGTGCGAAAGGGTTTCTTGAAGCCCATGCCGCGCTTGTATGGTGGCATGGGTAAAGCAAAGCTTGAAAAGCTACCTGTTGACCCAAGCAGCATTGCTCTGGAAAGTCACGCTGTAGATTTCAGATAGGATCACTCGTTGGCCACAAAACCATTCGCTTTCGTTCTGATGCCCTTTGAGGATCAATTTAACGACATATACCACTTAGGCATTAAAGCCGTTGCAACGGAATGCGAAGTAGTCGCAGAGCGCGTGGATGAACAGAGCTTTTCAGAAACAATACTTGAACGTATTTATAGGCAAATCGAAAGTGCAGATTTTATCATTGCGGATATGACGGGTAGAAATCCCAATGTATTCTATGAAGTAGGCTACGCTCACGCGCGAGGTAAGATTTGCACCCTCCTAACACAATCTGCTGACGACATTCCTTTTGATCTAAAACACCACCGACACATAGTTTACAATGGATCTATTCAATCTCTGAAAACAAAACTTAAATTTGAAATAGAATGGCTAAAAGAGGAACTAGAAAAGCAAAACACCAACCCGTTCACTATAGAATTAAACCGAGCACGCGGAGAGTTGATTAAAAAAGACTACTTGGCACATGCAGAAATAGAACTTATTTTTGACATTCATAACAAAACTAAGAAAAAATCCCCGGAAATTGAAGCGATATATTTACATACAAGCAAGGATTGGACATTCAAGCAATCCGCTGATGAATGCCCTTCAGCGCCTCGCGAAGGTGGCAGCGCCGGAATCAGGCATTTTATAAAATCTCCCGTTCCCCGTCTGGCTTCCGGCGCATGGGCACAAGTCAAATTAAAAGGTGAAAAGCTCGTGTGGACAAGATGGAGTGGCGAAGAAATAAAAGAAAAATATCCCATGTCCGGGTTTATATCTCTAGAGATTTACACTTCATCAGGCGTGTTTAGGGAACAAATGAATCTAAACCTCGAAATTGAAGAGGTACCGTTTTAGCTATTCTTAACTTAGAAAAATTTAATGGGTGGCTGTAACGCCACCCACGACCGATCTAATAATCATCTTTCCACCCCTCCGCCTCTAAGCGCGCATAGATCGCATCGGCTTCGTCGTGGTGGTCGGCCCATTCAAGCATCAAGGCGATGGTCGGCAGGGTGCGGTGCAACTCTTCGATAGTGGGCATGTGTCATATCTCCTACCGCGCGATTGCGGCGGGGACGACTCATAGAGCGATGGGTGCGGTGTGTGTCAAACACCATGCACCCTCTTTAATGTTGGGCGCGGCCACCTATGTAAGCGTCTAACAATAAAGGATATCTCCATGTCGATGGCAGTCATTCTGACGAATGAGCAACGTGAAATTGTGGAAAAATGCGGTAAGTTCGCACAGAAATTTACCGAGAATCCCGCCTTACTTGGCAGTGTGTCAGCAATCGATCACGCGCGCGCATTAATCGAAGAGGCATACGCCGCTAAAATTCCTGAGCAGGCAACAAGTGGGCTTCGTATTTACGTGGCTATGCACGAACAAAACCTCATGGCTCCCGAACATCTTCGGCAATTTAAACCGCTTCCCTGACATAATTACAATAACGCCAGCTGCCGCGCCCCCTCCGGCGTGAAGCAGGCACGCGCCATGCGTGCCGCCTCGACCGCGTTACGGTAGTGGACCGTTCGAAAGCGTTCCGCCTCATCGAAGCTCACCGGCGACCAATCATCGCCGGGATAGACGTTCTCAAAGATCGCGCGCGCAGCCGCACGCAAAGCGGTGTCGTGGTGCATCGTCGTACCTCAGCACTTAAAGAATCAATGCGAGGATAAATGTTCTTATTTTGTTCTTCAAGAACAGAGCGCACGATGCGGCGCGGCTCGCCTCAATTCCGTTCATATTTGCTACAGAGGCCGCTACAGAACTTGCTACAGAGCACTCTCTAAAAACCGCAGAAATCAGCCATTTTTAAGATGTGGTCGGGGAGACAGGATTCGAACCTGCGACCCTCTGCTCCCAAAGCAGATGCGCTACCAGGCTGCGCTACTCCCCGACGCCGGGAACCGTCCATGGCCGGACGGCTCCCGTGCGTCAAGGATTTACCAGATGCGGATGCGCTGGTCTTCGGGCAGATAAAGCTTCTCGCCCGATTTTACATTGAAGGTCGGATACCAAGCATCGAGATTACGCACGGCGGTTGGCCGCCAGTTGCCGGGCGTATGGGGATCCGTCGCGAGCTGCTGCCGAAGCTGGGCGTCGCGGTACTTCTGCCTCCAGATCTGCGAGTAGCCGAGGAAGAATCGCTGATCGCCGGTGAAGCCGCCGACCACGGGTGCGGGCTTCCCGCCAAGCGATGCCTTATAGGCGTCGTAGGCGACGGTGAGGCCCGCGATGTCGGCGATGTTCTCGCCCAGCGTCAGTTCGCCATTGATGTGCGCGCCGGGAAGCGGCTCGTAGGCACCGTACTGCGCCACAACCTGATCGGTATAGACCTTGAAGCGCTTCACGTCCTCGGGGGTCCACCAGTCGGCGAGCTTTCCGGTCGGATCATACTTGCGGCCCTGATCATCGAAATGGTGCGTGATCTCGTGGCCGATCACCGCGCCGATCGCACCGTAGTTGACCGCCGGGTCAGCGTTCGGATCGAAGAACGGCGGCTGCAGGATGGCCGCGGGGAACACCACCTCGTTCATCGTCGGGTTCGCATAGGCGTTCACCGTCTGGGGCGTCATGAACCACTCGTCGCGGTCGATGGGTTTGCCCAGCTTGGCAAGGTTTCTGTCATATTCGAACGCAGCCGCGCGCTTCGCATTGCCAAAGGCGTCGCCAGGTTCGATTTCGAGCGCAGAATAATCGATCCACTTCGTCGGATAGCCGATCTTCGGCTTGAACGCGGCAAGTTTGGCGCGCGCCTTCACCTTCGTCTCGGGTGTCATCCACGATAGGTTCGCAATGCGCGCGTCCATCGCTGCGATGAGGTTGCGGACGAGCGCATCCGCCTGCGCCTTTGCCTCCGGCGTGAAGTATTTGGCGACGTAGAGTTCCCCCACCGCCTCACCGAGCGCGCTGTTCACGGAATCGACGCCCCGCTTCCAGCGGGGTTGGATTTCCGGGGTTCCCGACAACGTGGTGCCCTCGAACGCGAAGTTCTCGTCCACGAACGCCTTGGGCAGGAGCGGCGCGGCATCCTTCAGCGTCTTGAAGGCAAGCCAGTCGCGAAGCGTGGCCATGTCGGCTTCGCCCATGATCTTGGCCATGCCCGCAAAACTGCTCGGCTGGCTGACGATGAATTCGCTCTGGCTACCGAGACCTGCCGCGGCGAAGAAGGCGTTCCAGTCGAAGCCGGGCGCTTTCGCAGCGAAGTCGGCCTTCAGCCACTTGTTGTAGGCCTTGTCGGAATCGCGGCTGTCGACGACGGTCCAATGCACGTCGGCAAACTTGTGTTCGAGCTCATAGATCGCAGCGGCCTTTTTCGCCGCTTGATCAGCCGAAACGCCGGAAAGCACGAACATCCGCGCGATGTGCGCCTTGTACTTGTCGCGCGCCTCCACGTACGCCGGATTGTCGACGAGGTAATAGTCGCGGTCGGGAAGCCCGATGCCGCCCTGATAGAAGACCGGCACGTAGCGGTCCGGCGCCTTCTCATCCTGATTGATGTAGTAGAGGAATGGCGACGGGCCGTAGCTGCGCAGCGCTTCGCCGAGCGCGGCCGCAAACGCCGTCTTCGAGTTGATACCGGCAACCGCATCCAACTCGGCCTGCACCGGCGTGATCCCCTTGGCTTCGATCGCCGCCTCGTCGAGGAAGCTCGCGTAGTAGTCGCCGACCTTCTGGCCCACCGAGCCCTTGCCGGCATGGCCGGCGGCGGCACTTTCGATGATGGTCCGCGTCCGTTCCTGGCTGAGATCGCGCAGCTTGGTGAACATGCCGTAGTTCGAACGGTCGGCGGGGATCTCAAGGTTCCGCAGGTAGGTGCCGCCCGCAAAGCCGATGAAGTCGTCGCCGGCTGCGATGTTGCGGTCCATGCCCGCCTCGTCGAAGCCCCAGCTGCCGATTTCCGGCTTGTCGGCGGCAAACGCAGGCGCGGCAAGGAGCGCTGCTGCAGACGCAGCACACAGAAAAATAGTCTTCATAATTGGCAGTCCCTGAAACAGATGAGCATACCGGAAGCCTACTCGCCGCGCGCGCATGCGTGGCTCAACCCTTCGATGAACAGCCGACTCCGTTATACAAACGTTCAACTGTAGCGCTGCTCCAGCCATGGATCGCCGACATTGTGATAGCCGCGCACTTCCCAGAAGCCTGGCGTGTCTTCGACCGTGAAGCTGATGCGCTTCAGCCATTTCGGGCTTTTCCAGAAATAATAGCGCGGGATCACCAGCCGGGCTGGCCCCCCGTGTTCGCGACTGATCGGCGCGCCATCGTGCGTGTGCGCGACGAGGCAGTCCTCTTCGAGGAAATGCGCATATTCGACGTTCGTCGTGTAGCCGTCGTAACTGGTGAAGAGCACGTGCTTCACCCCGCCGAGCGGCTTCACCACATCGGCAATGTGACGTGTCGACACGCCGTTCCAGCGATTGTCGTAGCGAGACCACTGCGTCACGCAGTGGATGTCGGAGACGTCCTCCACCTGCGGCTGTGCGAGGAACGCGTCCCAATCCCACGTCACGGGGTTCTCGACGGCACCGTCGATGACAAGCTGCCAGTCGGTTTTCGGCACATCGGGCTGGATGCCGAGATCGAGCACCGGCCAGTTTTCGACGAGCCGCTGCCCCGGAGGCAGGCGATCGATGCCGTGTTCGGCGGTCTTGCCCGTCAGCAGGCGACCGGCACGCGCCCACGCCTTCTTGGTTTCAACCAGCTTTTCCCGGAACCCGCCCATCACCGTCTCCCGTCCGCCGCGCGTCCCGCTTCCGGCGGGCTTCCATCCGCTGGTGAATCCACAGGCGCCATATACCATGAATGCCGAGGTAGCCGATCACCGCGCCGAACGTCGCGATGACGAACAGGCCGATCGCAAGCGGCAGCGGCGCGTTGGTGACCACGACCATCAGGTCCTCGGCCCAGTGATCAGCCGTCATGTTCGCAAGTAACCCGCCGTCCTGCCGGTTCAGCATCCATGCGCCGATCTGGTACGCCCCGATGGCGATGAAGGGTGTGGTCAGCGGATTCGAGATGAAGGTGACAAACGCCGCAACGGGCAAGTTCGCGCGGCACGGCACGGCGAAGAGTGCCGCTGCGGGCGCCTGCGCGAAGGGGATTGAGAGCCCGAAGAACATGCCGAGCGCCACGCCCCGCGCCACCGACTTACGGTTGAAATGCCAGATGACCGGATTTCCGATGGTATTGGCGAACGGCCGAATCCAGCGGTTTTCCAGCATCGCCTCTCGTGAGGGGCGCTTTTCCTTCAGCCACTTGATGAGCCGCATTCAAAAACCCTAACCGCGATCCCGGAGGATACGCGCCTGATCGCGCTTCCAGTCCCGGTCACGCTCTGTCGCCCGCTTGTCGTGGAGCTTCTTGCCTTTGGCGAGCGCCAGTTCGACCTTCGCACGACCCCGTTCGTTGAAATATATGGAGAGCGGCACCAATGTCATCCCTTGCCGGGCGACGGCACCGTGCAGCTTGGCGATTTCGCGGCTGTGCAGCAGCAGCTTGCGGGGGCGCCGCGGCTCATGATTGAAGCGGTTCCCGTGGCTGAATTCGGGGATATTGGCGTTGATCAGCCACACTTCTTCCCCGTTCACCTCGGCATAGGACTCCGCGATCGTACCCTCGCCGAAGCGCAGCGACTTCACCTCGGTGCCGGTCAGCGCGATACCGGCCTCGAAGACGTCTTCTATCGCATATTCGTAGCGGGCCTTGCGGTTTTCAGCGACGGTCTTGACCTTGCTGAAGCTGCCAGCCCGTTGCGGGCGCACCATCAGCCGATCCCGGCATGGGCCATCGCAGCATCCACAATGCGCCGCGCGGCCTCTCCGGCCGGAACCATCGGCAAACGCAGCTCTTCGCGCAGCTTGCCGAGCTTCGAAAGCGCATATTTCGCGGGGCCGGGGCTTGCGTCCGAGAAGAGACCCACGTGCAACGGAAAAAGCCGGTCCTGAAGCGCAAGCGCATCGTTCCAGCGGTTTTCGCGGCAGGCGGTCTGGAACTCGGCGCACAGGCGCGGGGCGACGTTCGCCGTCACCGAGATGCAGCCCTGCCCGCCCGAAGCCATGATGCCGAGCGTCATGTCGTCGTTGCCCGAAAGCTGGATGAAGTCCGTGCCGCAGGAAAGGCGCTGCTCTGAAATGCGCTGAAGCACACCCGTCGCATCCTTGACGCCGACAATGTTCGGAATCTCGGAAAGCCGCTTCATCGTTGCGGGCGCGATGTCGACGACGCTGCGTCCGGGGATGTTGTAGAGGATGATCGGCAGGCTGGTCGCCTCGGCCACCGCCTTGAAGTGCTGATAGAGGCCTTCCTGATTGGGCCTGTTGTAATAGGGGCTGACAACGAGCGCCGCATCAGCCCCCGCCTTCTCGGCATGGCGGACGTGCGAAACCGCGCACGCCGTGTCGTTGGAGCCGCAGCCCGCGATCACCGGCACGCGGCCGGCGGCGGCTTTGATGCAGGCGGCGGTCACGGCATTGTGCTCGTCGATCGTCATCGTGGCCGATTCGCCGGTGGTGCCGCAGGGCACAAGGCCGGTGCTGCCTTCGGCGATCTGCCAGTCGACAAATGCCTCGAAGGTCGCAAAATCCACCGACCCGTCGCGGAACGGGGTGACAAGTGCCGGAATGGAACCGTAGAATCTCGCTGTCATGCTACTCTCGCCCGTTGCCTCCTCGCGCGCCGCTACTGCACTCTTGCACGCGTCGTTCGCAGTCGGCCTGTTTGTGGCGTCATAGGAGGCTCGGAAAGTCTGTGTCCAGTGTTACCAGCGTTCTTCTGCGATTTGCCCTGCTTTCGGCGGCTGCGCTTGCCGCGCCGCCCGCTGCCGCCCAGTCTCGTGCCGACGCGGATGCGTTGAAAGCGGGGCTGGAAGCGCAGGCCCGCCGCGAGTTCCGCCCCGTCTCCGCAATGGGCGTCAGCGGCTCGCCGACCGCGCAGAAGCTGCTGCTGTGGGACCGTCTGCGGCGCCCGGAATACACGGCCACGTTCTCTGAATTTTCGGAGTTCCTGCGCGCCAACGCAGACTGGCCGGGCGCCGACGATCTGCGCCGCCGCGCCGAGGGCACGATCACCGATACGACGCCGATGGCCGCACGCCTCTCCTTCTTCCGCGTGCTGCCGCCGCTTTCGGGCATCGGCCGCTTCCGCCACGCCGAAGCCCTGATGGCGGCAGGCATGACCAACGCCGCCAATACCGAAGCGAAGCAGGCGTGGCGCATGGGCGGCATCGGTCCAGCGCTTGAAAACCAGTTCCTCGCGGCGTTCGGCGGCATCCTCAGCCGCGACGATCACGTTTTCCGCATGGATCGGCTGCTCTGGCAGGGCGATCTTGCGACCGCGACGCGGATGCTGACCTTCCTGGCAGGGAGCGACCGCACGCTTGCAGAAGCGCGCATTGCGCTCCAGCGGGCAACGGCCGCGAGGGGCGCGGCCGCGGCACCTGCGGCGGTGGACGCCAACCTCGCGATCAGCAAGCTCGGCACCGGCTTCGAAAACAACCCGGGCCTCATCGCCGACCGCAGCGCCTTCCTGCGCGCCAGCGGCAACAGCCTTGCCGCGCGCCAGCTTCTTGCGCGTGCAGAGATCGCGCCCGGCAGCGCGGGAGACCGCAACGCCTGGATGGTCGAGGTTTTGGCGGCGGCGCGAGGCGCGGTGAACGACAATCAGAACAGCCTCGCCTTCGAGATCGCCCATAATCACGGCGGCTTCGCCTTCGACCGCCCGCTGACCAGCTACAGCGCGGCCGAGCGCGACACCTTCACCAGCCTTGAATGGCTGGCGGGGTGGACAGCGCTCCACAAGCTGAACCGCGCACGCGAAGCCGTCCGCCACTTCGAGAACTTCGCCGCCGCCGCGGCGTTCGCGGGCACACGCTCACGCGGGCATTACTGGGCGGGACGCGCGGCTGAAGCGGCGGGACTCACCATAGACGCCAACCGTAATCTCGAAACCGCGGCGCGCTTCCCCCTCACCTTCTATGGCCAACTCGCCGCCGAGCGGCTGAACCGCCCACTCTCGATTCCAACGGCGGCTGATCCCGTCGTGCCGACACCCGAGCGTCAGGCGTTCGCAGCGGACGACCGCGTCGCGGCTGCCCGCCTGCTCGGCATGGCGGGCGACCGGGGGAAACAGACACTGTTCCTGAAAACGCTTGCAGACGGGGCGAAGACGTCGGCGCGCGAATTCCTCGTCAGCGAGCTGGCGCAGCAGCTCGGCCGCGCCGATTATGCGCTGATCGCGAGCCGCGGCGAACTGGTAGACGGACCGCCCGCGATCCTGCGTTTCGCTTACCCGCAGCTGCCCGTCGGCGGCGTGCTGACGAGCAACTGGACGATGATCCACGCGATCACCCGCCAGGAAAGCCGCTTTGATCCTACCGCCGTCAGCCGCGCCGGCGCGCGCGGCCTGATGCAGCTGATGCCCGGTACAGCGCGCGAGACCGCGGGCAAGATGGGCACGAGCTATCGCCCCGAGGCGCTCACTGGGGATCCGAACTACAACGTCCAGCTCGGATCGACCTACTACCTCAATCTCGTCGATCAGTGGGGCGGCAACCACATGCTCGCGATCGCCTCCTACAACGCCGGTGCGGGCAACGTGCGGAAGTGGATCGCCGCGAACGGCGACCCCCGACTGCCAAGCGTCGATGCCGTGCGCTGGATGGAGGAAATCCCGTTTACCGAAACGCGCGGCTACGTGCGCGCTGTGCTGGAAAATGCCGTGGTTTACGACCGCCTCAATCCGACGCGCGCGGGGCAGCCCTCCACCAACACGCTCTCGGCGTGGATGGGCAAGAACCGTCCCGGTTGAGCCGATGGCCGATACCCCCAACTACATTACGCCAGCAGGCATGAAGGCGCTCATCGAGGCGCACCGCGCGCTCTTCGAGGTCGAGCGCCCGAAGATCGTCGAAATCGTCTCGTGGGCGGCTGGGAACGGCGACCGCTCTGAAAACGGTGACTATCTCTACGGACGCAAGCGGCTGCGCGAGATCGACCGTGAGCTGACCCGCATTTCGAAGCGGCTGAAAAATGCCCGCGTCGTCGATCCGGCGAAGCAGCCCGACAAGTCGCGGGTGTTCTTCGGCGCCACCGTCACCGTCGCCGATGAAGACGACCGGCAGCGCACGATCACGATCGTGGGCGAGGATGAGACGGACACGCCGCGCGGACACATTTCCTGGCGCGCGCCGCTCGCCACCGCGCTGAAGGGCGCGGCGATCGGAGACCTCAGAAGCGTCCGCCTGCCGGGGGGGCTGCAGGAGCTTGAGGTCGTCGCGATCGCCTACCCTCAATAGTTGAAGCTGTAGCGGTACTCGTCGCGCAGCTCTTCAACACCGAACCGGATCTCCCTGTCGTTCAGATAACCGTCGCGATCACGGTCTGCGAGCCGGGCGAACTCGCGGTTGGCGCGCCGGGCCTCGTCCTTCGAAAGCTGGCCGTTGCGGTTGCGATCGAAGTTCCACATCACCCAGTGCTTCGCAGCCGGATCTTGCCTGAGCCAGGGATCGAGCACCGCCCAGCCGCTGCCGTACTGCGAGCCATAAAAGCCGTAGCCGGGGCGATACCACGAGCCATAGTCGTATTGGCCGTAGTAGCGGTTATCGAACGAGAAATAGCTCTGGCCCCACCAGTGCGGACGGTAACGATAGTTGGGGCTGGGGCGCACGATCACGACCGGGCGTCGATTGTGGTCGCGCCAGCGGTCGCGATCCCTGTCGTGATTGCGGTCCTTGTCCCGCCAGCGATCACGATCACGATCGCGGTCCCAATCCTTGTTGCGCTCGCGCCAATCCTCTTTGCGATCGCGGTTGCGATCCCAGTTGCGGTTGTCGTTCCGGTCGCGGTTCTTGTCCCAATCACGGCGGTCACCCTCTCGGCCGTCACGGTCGCGGTTGTTCCAGTCACGGCCCCGATTGCGGTCGTTATCACCGTAGCGCTGGTTCTCGCGGCCGATCACCCCATTCATGCGCTTCTGCACAGCCTCCGCCTGCCGCGTTTCCAAACGCGATTGGCGGGGTTCGGGTGTTTCGGTCCGGCGAACCTGAGGGCGTTCTTGGCTACGTTCCGGCGGGGCGACCCGCTGCGGCCTTGCCTCCGGCGCACGCTGCGCCTCGCGATTGACCTGCATTCCGCGTTCGCGCTGCGGGCGAGGTCCGTCGCGGTCACGGTCCTGCGCCATCGCCGGACCGGCGAGGATCGCCGCAACCAGCGTACCCGCCAACAAACCTGTCTTATAAACACGCATTTTGAGCACTCCTGACCCAAGTGTCATGGAGATTGCGACTCGTTCGTTGAACCGCGGCTGAAGGCCGGTGTTAGCCGAGGTTCAGCTTCTTGCCGAACGCGGCCTTCGCCAGCGTCACGATATCGGGCGAAAGCGCCGGGGGCGAAAGGTCGAGCCCGTCTGCAAGCCGATCCGCCACGAGGTTCAGCGCCGTGATGCGCGCCGTCTTCTTGTGCTCGCCGTCGATGATCGTCCACGGCGCATGGGCCGTGTGCGTACGGACAAACATGTCTTCGGCCGCTTCGACATAGGCATCTCGCTTCATCCGGTTGCGGAAGTCCTCGGCCGACACTTTCCAGCGCTTCTCGGGCGTCTCCAGCCGCTCGACCAGTCGCTTGTCCTGTTCCTTCTGGGTCACCGTGAAGAACAGCTTGATGATGATGGTGCCATCATCGGCGAGCGTCTTCTCGAAGGCGTTGATCTCGTCGTAGGCGCGGCGCCATTCGGCTTCGGTTGCGAAACCTTCGACTCGTTCCACGAGTACGCGCCCGTACCAGGTGCGATCGAAGATGTTCACTTCGCCCTGCGCCGGCAGCTTCTGCCAGAAGCGCCAGAGATAGTGGTGTGCCTTTTCTTCGGTGTCCGGCGCCTTGATCGGCTGCACATCGAAGAATCGCGGGTCCCACGGCGCGGTCAACCGCTGGATGAAGCCGCCCTTGCCCGCTGCGTCCAGACCTTCGACGGCGACGATAGCGCGGCGGCTGCGGCCTATGCAGCTCGCCTGCACCGCCGCGAGCCGCTCCTGAACCGTCTTCAGCGCCGCCTCATAGTCCCCGTTCGAGACTTTTTCGAACTTCGGCAGGCGGTGCAGCGACGGCGCTTTCATCGGCTTACCCCGCCTTCGGCTTCGGCAGGTCGAGCTTGATCGAAAGCTCCTTCAACTGCCGATCGGAGACGCTGGCCGGGGCGTTCATCATCAGATCCTCGGCCTTCTGGTTCATCGGGAACAGCACCACCTCGCGAAGGTTCGGCTCGTCGGCCAGCAGCATGACGATGCGGTCCACGCCCGGCGCGGAACCGCCGTGCGGCGGCGCGCCGAACTTGAAGGCGTTGATCATGCCCGAGAAGTTCGTGTCGACCTGTTCCTGGCTGTAACCGGCGATCTCGAACGCCTTGTACATGATCTCGGGCTTGTGGTTCCGGATCGCGCCCGAAGACAGCTCGATACCGTTGCAGACGATGTCGTACTGCCACGCGAGGATTTCGAGCGGGTTCTTGGTCTCCAGCGCCTCAAGCTCGCCCTGCGGCATCGAGAACGGGTTGTGCGAGAAGATGACCTGCTTGGCCTCCTCGTCGTACTCGAACATCGGAAAATCGACGATCCAGCAGAACTTGAAGGCGCCTTCTTCGATAAGGCCGAGATCTTCGCCCACCTTGGTCCGCGCCTTGCCCGCGAGCTTCGCCGCATCGGCTTCCTTGCCGGCCGCGAAGAACACGCCGTCGTCGGGGCCGAGGCCAAGCGCCGCGATCAGCTTCGCGGTCGCCTCCTCACCGTGGTTCTTGGCGATCGGGCCTGCAGGCACGCCGTCCTTGATGTTGATGTAGCCGAGCCCCGCGAAACCTTCGCTCCGCGCCCAGTCGTTCATGTCGTCGAAGAACTTCCGGCTACGCTCGCCCGCCTTCGGCGCAGGGATGGCGCGCACGAAGTTTCCACCTTCCACCATCTTCGCGAAGATGCCGAACCCCGAACCCCTGAAGTGCTCGGTTACATCGACTATTTCGATCGGGTTCCGAAGGTCCGGCTTGTCGTTGCCATACTTCAGCATCGACTCGCGGTAAGGAATGCGCGGAAACGAACCCGCCGGCGTCACCGACTTCCCGTTCGCGAACTCCTCGAACACCCCCGCGAGCACAGGCTCGATCGCGTTGAACACGTCGTCCTGCGTCACGAAGCTCATCTCGAAGTCGAGTTGATAGAACTCGCCCGGGCTCCGGTCGGCGCGGGCGTCCTCATCGCGGAAGCACGGCGCGATCTGGAAATAACGGTCGAAGCCAGCGACCATCAGCAGCTGCTTGAACATCTGCGGCGCCTGCGGCAGCGCATAGAATTTGCCCGGGTGCATCCGGCTCGGCACCAGAAAGTCACGCGCACCCTCGGGCGACGAAGCGGTCAGGATCGGCGTCTGGAACTCGGTGAAGCCCTGATCGATCATGCGGCGACGCAGCGAAGCGATCACGTTCGAGCGCAGCACGATGTTGCGGTGCAGACGGTCGCGGCGCAGGTCGAGATAGCGGTACTTGAGGCGGATGTCCTCCGGGTACTCGGTGTCGCCCGCAACCGGCATCGGCAGCTCGGAGGCGGCGGACTGCACCGTCACGTCCGCTGCCCACAGCTCGATCTCGCCGGTCGGCAGGTTGGGGTTCACAGTCGCGTCCGAACGCGCCACGACCTTGCCGGTCACGGTCAGCACGCTTTCGGCCCGCGCGCCGTCCAGCACCGAAAATGCCGGGGAATCCGTATCGCACACCACCTGCGTCAGCCCATAATGGTCGCGAAGGTCGACGAACAGCAGCCCGCCGTGATCCCGCTTCCGGTGGACCCAGCCTGAGATGCGGGCGGTATTGCCCACGTCGGCCTTGCGGAGGGCGCTGCATTGGTGCGTGCGATAAACGTGCATTCTCACTCGATTCCGGTGTTTGTGGCGGGCCAGACACATACCCGCACACTTGTTTGTCAAGGCGCTGGCATGGAAGCGCCGACCGCCCTAATAGAACCGTCCATGAAAATCCATCCGCTGATTACCGATACCGAAACGCTCGCTGCCTTCTGTGCCCGCCTCGCCGCCGCTGACTATGTCGCCGTCGACACCGAGTTTATGCGCGAGAACACGTACTGGGCCGACCTCTGCCTGATCCAGCTGGCCTCGCCCGACGAGGCCGCCGCTGTCGACCCCAAGGCAAGCGGGCTCGATCTCGCGCCGATGCTCGACCTTCTCGTGGAGGCCGATGTCCTGAAGATCTTCCATGCCGGCGGTCAGGATATCGAGATCATCCACAACATGACGGGCAAGACCCCCTCACCCGTGTTCGACACGCAGGTGGCGGCGATGGCGCTCGGCATGGGCGAACAGGTCAGCTACATCAACCTCGTCGCCTCGTTCACCGGCGCCAATCTAGACAAGGGCGCCCGCTTCACGGATTGGGCACGCCGTCCGCTCGACAAGCGCCAGCTTGATTACGCCATCGGCGACGTCACGCATCTCATCGAGCTTTTCCCGAAGCTGCTCGGCCGCCTGAAGAAAACCGGGCGCGGCGATTGGCTCGACGAGGAAATGGCCCGGCTGACGACGCCAGAGAACTACGTCAACGACCCCTGGACCGCCTGGCAGCGCATCCGCCTGCCGAGCCGGAAAGCAGAAGCGCTCGGCCGCCTGAAGGCGCTCGCCGCGTGGCGCGAGCTGGAAGCGCAGCGCCGCGACCTGCCGCGCGGGCGTATCGTGAAGGACGAAACGCTCGCCGACCTCGCCGCACATCCGCCAGGCGATCAGGAGGCGCTCGGCCGTGTTCGGGGGCTTTCGAAGACTTGGACGACGAACGACATGGGTGCGCGGCTGATGGAGGCGCTGGAAGCCGCCGTGCCTCTGCCCGAGAGCGAAATGCCCGAACGCGACGCGGGCAAGCCGCGCCTCGGGTCAGACTCCGTTCTTGTCGCCGACCTCCTGAAGCTTCTTCTGAAAATTCGCTGCAAAGAGGCTGATGTCGCGCCGAAACTTATCGGCAAGGCGGACCATCTCGAAGCTCTTGCCGCAGGCGTCCGCGAGGGGTTGCCGCTGCTGAATGGCTGGCGTTACGAGGTCTTCGGCCGCGATGCGCTCGCCCTCGTCGAAGGCCGCCTCAGCTTTGCCGTACAGAACGGCAAGCTGCGCATGACTGGGATCGACTAGCCCCTCTCCACGTCGAAGACCGCGACAAGACCCATCGCCGCCGCGAGCGCTTCGTGGCGCCGGGCCACAGCCTCGGCGTAGAGCGGCTGGTAACGTGGTGTCAGTGTCAGAACAAGGCGACCGCCATCGCGGTACACACGGCTCTTTTCGAGCGGCCGTGCCGTCCCCGCCGTCAGCCGCTGGCCAAGCCTCAGTGCGAGTCCCCACTTGAAGGCGCGCGTCAGCTCCTCGCGCGCCGCGAGTCGCGGAAGGTCCGCGATCGCGGGATCGTTCATCGAACCGCCGTAAGCCGCGAACAGTGCCGCGCCAAGCAGCGCGCGCTCACGCCCGTCGATCCCGACCCAGTTGCCGTGCAGTGCCAGCTCTAGGCCCCGCTCCGCGCGAAAGTCCGGGTGCGCGCGCCATGCCGTGTCAGCAAGCACGCAGGCGACGAGACGCAGCCGGGTATGGTCCGGCATCTCTGGCGCGAACATGCCGTTCATCCATTCCATCAGCGCTTCGGCATGGAGCGGAAAACGACCCTGAATCGCGGCTTCCTGCTTCGCGGCGGAGACGAGAGGGTCTTCCTTCTGAATGTCCTTCGGCAGGTCCGCGTAAAGGATGCCTTCGCGAATGCCATAGGACGAGGCGATGACGCCGCTGCTGCCAAGCCGCTTCACCACAGCGCGCAGCAGCAGCGCAGCACCCGGAAGCTGCGGGATACGCGCCGAGGAGAGGCGCGGAATCCCCCGCAGGCGCTTGGGGCTGAGATTGGGCAGCGCGCGCGCCATGTGATCGATCGCGGCGACATCCATCGCATACTGATGAACGACCGGTAGCGGATAATCGGTGAGGTGCATGTGAAGCTGCGCCAGCGCACGCCATGAGCCGCCGACCATATAGAAGGGAAGCCCCTTCCCCTGTCCTGCCCACTTCACCTCGGCGAGCGCCTTCTTCACCAACCCCGCCAGCGAGCGCCCGCTCACCTTGCGTGCGGCATCGAGCTTCAGTGCGCCGATCGGCAGCGAAAGATGACTGTGCGGCTTCCCTTTCTTCACGCGGACGAGTTCCAGGCTGCCGCCGCCGAGGTCGCCAACCACACCATCCGCGTTCGGGATACCGGCGATCACGCCATAAGCGGCAAGCCTTGCCTCCTCCGCACCGCTCAATATGCGTACGTCGAGCGCGCAGCGCTTCTTCGCCATTTCAAGGAAGGCATCGCGGTTCTTGGCATCGCGTACCGCCGCCGTCGCGAAGGCATGAAGGCGATCGACATTCATGTCATCGCACAGCAGGCGAAAGCGTGTGAGCGCGGCGCGCGCGATTTCCAGGCCCTCTGGCGTGATCGCGCCGGTATCGGCGACACCCCGGCCGAGCCCGGCCATCACCTTTTCGTTGAACAGAACCAACGGCGTCCGCCGGTCGCCGCGAAACGCAACAAGGCGAATCGAGTTGGAGCCGATGTCGACAACGGCACTGACAGGAATATCCCCGGCCCGGCGGCGGTCCTTCGTCGTGCTCAGCGCCATTCGCTTGCCCCTGTCGCCACACCCGGTTGCCGTAATGCGCCCGGCAATAACGGCTGGCTTCACATGAGTCTATTCGGCGGCGGCTGCCGGAAGGCCTGTATCCGTGTCAGACAGGTAGAGCCGGGGCACCGGGGCAGCCGCCTTGATGGCTGCTCCGCGACCCGAAAGCGAAGGATTCGTCATGAAATAGCGGTGCAGGTTGAACGATTCCCCGGGCGAGGCGATGCGCTCATATGTCCCATCCGGGTGCAGTTCCCATGACTGCTCCGTGTCCTTGAGGTTCGCGAGCATCACCTGATCGAGGATCTGCGCGTGCACCGTGGGGTTCTCGATCGGCACGAGCAGTTCGACGCGGCGATCGAAATTGCGCGGCATCCAGTCCGCCGAAGAGGTGAAGAGCCGCGCCTTGCGCGAAGGCAACGCGCTGCCGTTCGCAAAGGCGACGATGCGGCTGTGTTCGAGAAAACGCCCGATGATGGAGCGGACGCGAATATTCTCCGAAAGCCCGCGTACGCCGGGGCGCAGGCAGCAGATACCGCGGATCACGAGCTCGATCGGCACGCCTGCCGCGCTCGCCTCGTAAAGCTTGTCGATGATCGCTGGGTCGACGAGCGAGTTCATCTTTGCCCAGATGCCGCTCGGTTGCCCGGCTTCGGCATTGGCGATTTCCGCGTCGATGAGCGCGGTGAGCTTCTGGCGCATCCCCGAGGGCGAAATGGTCATCGCCTCAAGTGCGCGCGGCTCCACGTAGCTCGTCACGTAGTTGAAAATCTGCGCGGCGTCGCGGCCGAGCTTCGGGTCCGCCGTGAAGAAGCTAAGGTCAGTGTAGATCCGGGCCGTCACCGGGTGATAATTGCCCGTGCCGAGGTGGCAGTAGGTGCGAAGGCTGCCGTTTTCGCGCCGCACGACGAGTGAGATCTTGGCGTGCGTCTTCCAGTCGATGAAGCCGTAGACGACTTGCACGCCCGCGCGTTCCAGCGCCGCGGCCCAGACGAGGTTCTGCTCCTCGTCGAAACGCGCCTTGAGCTCGACGACGGCCGTGACGGACTTGCCCGCTTCCGCCGCATCGACGAGCGCGCGTACCACGGCGGACTGCTTGCCCGCGCGATAGAGTGTCTGCTTGATCGCGACCACGTCCGGGTCTGCCGCAGCCTGCCGCAGGAAGGCGAGCACGACGTCGAAGCTCTCGTAAGGGTGATGGACGACGATGTCCTTGGCGCGGATCGCGGCGAAGCAATCGCCACCGTATTCACGGATGCGCTCCGGGAAGCGCGGCGTGTAGGGCTCGAACTTGAGGTCGGGGCGGTCTTCCTCGACGAGCTGGGCGAGGTCGGCGATGCCGATGATGCCGGTCACCGGCGTCACATCCCTGTTGTCGATGTGGAGCGCCTGCTGCACCATCTGGTGAAGGCGCGGCGGCGTCCCCTCCTCGATTTTCAGACGGATGACGCGGCCCCGGCGGCGGCGCTTGATTGCGGTCTGGAAGAAGCGGACGAGGTCTTCGGCTTCTTCCTCGACCTCGATGTCGCTGTCACGGATCACGCGGAAGACGCCGTCACCCATGATTTTGAAGTTCGGGAACAGGTCGTCCGCGAAGATGCGAACAACGTTCTCAAGCGCAATGTAGCGCGCCTGCGGCCCCGGAAGGCGGACGAAGCGGGCAAGCGGTGCCGGGATCATCACCAGCGCAAGCAGCTCCTCGCCGTCCGATTCGCGCTTCAGCTCCATGGTGAGCGCTAGGCCGCGGTTTGGGATGAACGGGAACGGATGCGCCGGATCGATCGCTTGCGGCGTCAGCACCGGGAATATCTGCTCGCGGAAATAGGTTTCGAGCCAGCGCTCGTCCTCGGGGGACAGTTCAGGGCCTTTGAGAACGTGGAAACCGACGGCGGCAAGCTCGATGGAAAGCGCGCGCCACACGTTCTGCTGCTGCCGCATCAGCGCGTCCGCGCGCTCCGTGACGGCGACAAGCTGCTGCGCGGGCGTCACGCCGTCGGGGCTGCGAAGCTCGACGCCCTCCTCCACTTGCCCGTGCAGGCCCGCCACGCGAACCATGTAGAACTCGTCGAGATTCGCGCCAGAGATGGACAGGAAGCGCAGGCGCTCCAGCAGCGGATGGTGTACGTTTTCCGCCTCTTCGAGCACGCGGGCGTTGAAGGCCAGCCACGAGAGCTCGCGGTTGAAATAACGCGCGTTGGTGTTCCCGATGTTCTTGAAGCTATTCCGTCTCGCCACGCTCTTGTCCGTCCGTCGTATCACCCAATCGCAGCGCCTCGCGCACCAGCGGCACGGTCACGGCGCGCTGCCCCGCCAGAGCGGCGGCATCGATCGCGGCGACAGCGGATGCGGCGGCGGCAAAGCTGCGTTCAATCCTTTGTATCATATACTCTATGACAATTGGTGAAACGCGCAGGCCACGTTCACGAAAAGATTTTGCAACGATTTCGGCAAGCAGCGCATCGTCGGGGGCATCGATATGGATGATCCCCGCCGCGCCGAGGCGAGAGGCAAGATCGGGCAGTCGCACACGCCATTCACCGGGCGGCGTCCGCGCCGCCACAAGTAGCGCGGGACCATTTGCCTGCGCGGCGTTCCACGCATGAAACATCGCGTCTTCGTCACGACCGGCCGCGTCGGCATCATCGAAAATGTGCACGGCGCCGGGATACCGCCCCGCAAATAGCCGCAACAGGTGGCTCTTGCCTGAGCCTTCGGGCCCCACGACGATCAGCGTGTGCGATGGCCAGTCCGGCCAGCGGTCGAGCATCGCGACCGCTGCGGCATTCGCTTCCGAGATGTAGAAATCCGCCTCCCCGTCGGCCGACCGGTATTCGAGCGGCAGCGCAAACTGGCTCATGCGGAGACGGTCACGTCCTCTGGCGGCGGCTCGTCGTCAAGAAAAAGTGGGCTTTTCAGATATTCGCCGAGCAGCCAGCGCATGACGACGCCGAGAACCGCGGCGACCGGCACGGCAAGGAACACGCCGAGGATGCCAAGCAGTTCCCCGCCCGCGAACACGGCGAACAGCACCCACAGCGGATGCAGCCCGATGCGGTTGCCGATGAGGTTCGGCGTCAGCACCATGCTTTCGAGGATCTGCCCCACGAAGAAGATGCCGACGATAAGGCCGAGGTGCAGCACGTCCGGCCCCCACTGGCCGAGACCGACGAGAAGCCCGAGACCGACCGAGACGACGACACCAAGATACGGCACGAAGCCGAGCACGCCCGCAAGCGTGCCGAGCACAAGCGCGTAGTTGAGGCCGATCAGGCTCCAGCCCACCGAATAGAAGATCGCGAGTGACAGGCAGACCAGCGACTGCCCCCGCATGAACCCCGCGAGCGCGGCATCCGATTCGCCGAGCAAACGCCGGATCGTCTCCGCATAGCGTGACGGCCACCACGCGTTGATGCGCGTCGTCAGCCCATCGTAGTCGCGCAGGGCATAGAAGGCGACGACGGGCATCATCACGAACAGCGCGAGCAGATTGAAAACCGCAAGGCCGCCGCTAAGAATGCCGCTCGCAAGCGTGCTGAGCCATGCCGCCGCGCGGTGCATCAGGTCGTTGCTGAGCGTTTCAAGTCCCACGACATCCCCTACAGCATTGGAAAGCCGCTCAATCAAAGGCTCCAGCGATTGAACCAGTTGCGGCAGGTTCTGCACAAGTTGCTGGAACTGCGCGACGACAAGCGGCGCCATCGCCAGGATCAGCAGTGCAAAAACACCGAAAAAGCCTACCAGGAGGAGCATCGCCGCCGCCCAGCGCGGCACGCCGCGCCGCTCCAGCCTGTCCGCGACCGGATCGAGCAGATAGGCGATGACGAGTCCGGCGACAAACGGCCCGAGCACGCCGCGCGTCGCATAGGCGAACCACAGGATGATCGCCGCGACGAGCATCCAGCGGATCGGAATGCGCCGCCGACCGCCGAGGACGGCGCCCTCGCTCACCGTTCGTTCTCCGAGGGCATCAGATCGCGCGGTCCACCGCTTTCGGTAACGGCATCGTCGGCAACCGGCAGCGACGGCAGCGTGACCACCGGGCGCGGTAGCGGCGCCTCGCCCTCCGCGCGGCGGCGAAGCAGGCTGCCATCGAGACGCCAACCGCGCTGGTCGAGCGCATAGCGGAGCATCGCGTGATCGACCGCATGATTGATACGAATCTGCGACATGCCGCCGATCGAAAGCCCGAGTAGCGTGACACCATCCACCTCGGGCACACCGCCGAGCGCGCCCTCGATCGCATTCCAGCTCGCCGCATCGGGCGTCGCGACGCTGACGGTCGTTCCCATCGAACCCATCGATTCCGCTGGATCGAGCATCGGCGAGACCGAAACCGGCTCCAGCGCCAACGTCAACGTCGGGTCGGCGCGCAGCACACCGGACTGGAGCGCGCGCGCATAAGCGGAATCGATCCGGCGCACCGCAGTGTCGAGCATCGCATCGAGTTCGCCCGCCGCCCCCGCACGCAGGCGGAACCGCGTCAGAACCGCTGAATCCGGCCCATGCCGCGCAAGGAACGTGCCGACGATAGGCCCGCCCGGATAGGTACGGTCGAGCCAGGCCTCAGCGACCAGAACGTTCTCGGCGCCATAGCGCGACAGGATCGAGCGCCAGAGGCCGCGATTGTCGCGCCGCGCCTGCCACCCGGTGAGCAGCAATGCGTCGGACGCGTTGCCGCCCGCGCGCACATAGGAAATCGGGCTCGAATCCGTTCCGAAGCGCGACCATGCCTGCAGCCACGGCGAACGCCCCTCGTAAACGGAGGTCACACCGCCGTCCGCGAGCACGGGCAGCAGCAGCATCGGCGCGGATTGCAGCACACGCGCATTCGCGGGCAAACGCTCCCCAGCCCGAACACGATCGAACACCACGCCAAGCTTGCCGACGTAGCGCTTGTCCGAAAAATGCTCGCTCTGAACCTCGACGCCGCTCACCATCCCCTCGATCGCGCTGTCGGGGAGCTTGGGCGCGCCCGAGGATGCGACGCCCGTCATCCGCGCATAAAGCTGCGGCCACGCCTGCCGCGCCGCCTCGCGAAACGCGGCGACGCGCGCCGCTTCAGCCGAGCCGGCCACCACGTCGACATCAATGTCACTGACGAGGAATGCGCTCCCCCCGGCTGCGGGGGCTTCTGCGGGTGGTTCCGGGCGATCGCCGTCCTGCGCCAACAGCGGCACAGCGACAGCCACCGCGAGCGCCGCGAGTGCGGCCGCCATCCATCCGTTGAGCTTGCGTTTGAAGGTCACGGCGCCTCTATGCCAAACGCGGCGCGAATTGGGAGTCGAATATTTCTCGCTTCGGCGCTATGGCCGCGCGATGACCACGGGAAAATCGTACAGCTACGCCGACGCAGGCGTCTCCATCGCCGCCGGAAACACCTTCGTGAAGGCGATCTCTTCGCTGGTGAAGGCGACCGCACGTCCCGGCGCGGACGCTGAGATTGGCGGCTTCGGCGCGTTCTTCGATCCGAAGGCCGCCGGGTTCAATGACCCGCTGCTGGTTGCGGCAACCGACGGCGTCGGCACCAAGCTGAAACTCGCCATCGACACGGGACGCCACGACACGGTCGGCATCGATCTCGTCGCCATGTGCGTGAACGACCTCGTCGTACAGGGCGCAGAGCCGCTGTTTTTCCTCGATTATTTCGCAACCGGCAAGCTGGAGCAAGGCGTTGCCTCCGCGGTCGTCGCAGGGATAGCCGAAGGCTGCCGCATCGCGGGCTGCGCGCTCATCGGCGGCGAGACCGCCGAGATGCCGGGCATGTACGGCGCGGGCGACTATGATCTCGCAGGCTTTTCGGTCGGCGCCGTCGAGCGCGGCCAGCAGTTGACCGGCGAACGTGTCGCGCAGGGCGATGTTCTGCTCGGCATCGCGTCCTCGGGCTTCCATTCGAACGGCTATTCGCTCGTCCGCCGCATCGTTGCGGACAAAGGCCACAAGCTCGACGCCCCTGCCCCGTTCGATACATCGCGCACGCTCGGCGAAGCGCTGCTCGCGCCGACACGCATCTATGTGAAGCCGCTGCTCCCGGAAATCCGTGCAGGTCGCATCAAGGCGCTCGCGCATATCACCGGCGGCGGGCTCCTTGAAAACGTGCCGCGCGTGCTGCCGAAGGGCGCGCACGCCCGCATCGATACGGGTGCATGGATGCTTCCGCCCGCGTTTGCGTGGCTCCAGCATGAAGGCAACATAGCCGCCGGAGAGATGGCGCGTACGTTCAACTGCGGCATCGGCATGGTCGCCGTGGTGGCATCGGGCGACGTCGAGGCGACGCTCGGCGCACTCGCCGCCGCAGGGGAAACCGCATACGTGATCGGTGCCATTGATGCGGGTGACACCGGCTGCACGGTGGTCGGCGACGCCGAAACCTGGGGCAGTCGCGAGGCTTGGGAAGCCGTGCATGTCGCCTAAACTCCGCGTCGGGGTGATGATCTCCGGCCGCGGCAGCAACATGGCTTCGATCCTTGCCGCCGCCGAGGCGCCGGACTGCCCTTACGAGGTGGTGCTTGTCGCATCCAACAACCCGGAGGCCGCTGGCCTCGCCTTCGCTAACGCGCGCGGCGTGGCCGTTTGGGCGCACGATCATCGCGGCATGAAGCGCGCCGAGTTCGACCGGTTGATCGATGCGGCGCTGCGTGCCGCGAACGTCGAGATGATTGCGCTTGCAGGCTACATGCGGCTGCTCTCGTCCGAATTCGTCGAAGGCTGGCAGGGCCGAATCCTCAACATCCACCCCTCGCTGCTCCCCAAATACAAGGGGCTCGATACGCACGCCCGGGCAATCGAGGCCGGCGATGCCGAGGCCGGCTGCTCGGTGCACGTCGTGACGCCAGAGCTGGATGATGGGCCTGTGGTGGCGCAGGTACGCGTTCCCATACTTGCGGGGGACACGCCGGAAACGCTTGCGGAGCGTGTGCTGAAAGAGGAACATCGCCTGTATCCTGCAGCGCTTGCGAAGTGTGCCGCCGATGTCCTCAAATCCCGAAGCCCTGCTTGAAAAGGTCCGCGCGCGGGCGCTCGCTCTGCCCGCCGCCGTCGAAAAGCTCTCGCACGGCGCGCCCGGCTTTTACGTCGAAAAGGGCAAGTTCTTCGCCTATCTCAGCGACAATCACCATGGCTGCGGCATCACCGCGCTGCTGGTGAAGACCAGAGGCCTTGAAGAATAGGCGATGCTGATCGAGGCCAACCCTGCCCTCTATTACCGCCCGCCCTATCTCGGCCCTTACGGTTGGATCGGCATCCGCCTCGACCAGGGCGAGCCGGATTGGGAACATGTAAACGACTGGCTCGTGAAAAGCTGGCGGATGTCTGCGCCAAGAAAGCTCGCCGATGTCTTCTGACGTACCCGAAATTCCTGAAACGCATGCGGAGAAGGCCGCCGAAACGGCGCGTATCCGTCGGCGCTGGCTTTCGCTCGGCGAAACCGTGGCGGTCATTGCCGTCGTGATCTCGGCGCTGACGCTGTGGAACAACTACGACGAACGCAAATCGGCGGAGGCCGAGCGGCGTGCAGAAAAAGCCGTCTCCCGGCCGAAATCAATCGGGTTGATCGCAACCGATGCAGGCGGCGCGGGCCTTGCGTTCAAAGCGGCGGACTGCGCGCTGCAAAGCACCGACATCCGCTTCCCAAGCGCGCTTGGAGTCGAGCCCGAAAGCACCGTTCTCGATCATCGCATCGAAGCGGACTGGTTCGAAAGCGCGCTCCTGAAAGCGGTGGACAAGGCCGCGCGCGACGGGCGTCTGCCGGTCATGATCGCCAGCCGCTGCGAAGCAGCCGATGGCCCGCGCACCGAAACCGCGATTTACGACATCGTGTACCACATCGAGCCGCGCGTCATTCTGGGCCGCACGGTCA
>TARA_R110000782_G_scaffold13999_16_pt1 | contig 24115 bp, 20 predicted proteins | sample TARA_R110000782 | Tara Oceans TARA_R110000782 (sample SAMEA4397859) | marine metagenome | biome: Polar Biome; feature: [SRF] surface water layer (ENVO:00010504); material: water (ENVO:00002006), including particulate matter (ENVO:01000060) such as... | depth 5 m | reverse complement strand
CGCCGCGGCTCGCCGCGAGCGACCGTTCGAGCGACTGCCGCTCGCCGGTGAGCGCGGAGAGCGCGGCCTGCGCCTCGCCCCGCTTCGCCTGCGCCGCATCGCGCGCAGTCTCCGCCCCGGCTCGTCGCTCCTCGCCGGTCGCGATGGCGACGGACGCGCGCTCGGCTTCCGCCTCGGCCTCTTTCGCGCGCGTTTCGGCGGCAATCAGGCGTTCGCCCGCGTCATCGCCCTGCGCGGCGGCGGCCTGCGCGGCGAGCGTGCGGGTCTTTTCGGATTCGGCGCGGGCGATCTGCGAGCGCAGCGCCGAAAGTTCGGCTTCGATCGCCCGGCGCTGGCCCTGCGCCTCGGCCTGCGCGGCGAGTGCATCGGCAAGCGTGCGCTGATCGGCCTCCACGACCGCCTCAAGATCGGTAATGTGCGCTTCTGCCGGCCCAAGCGCAGCCTGCGCCTCGGCGAGCCGCGCGGCGATGGCCGCGTCTTCCGCGGCAAGCCGCTCGAGCGCGGCGTGCGCGTCGTGGTGCAGCGCGTCCTCGCGCGCAATGTCGCGCTCGGCCGCCTCGCGCCGGGCTTCGGCCTCGCGGCGGCGGCGCTCGACCTCGTTGAGTTCGGCGTTCAGCGAATCACGCGAAAGCTTGAGGCGCTGCAGGATCGCCGCGGCTTCGGCCTCCGCCTCGCGCAGCGGCGGCAGGTTCGCCGCGGCATCCGCCTGCCGCGCCGAGATGGCGGCGCCAAGCCGCGTCGCGTCCTCGATCTTCCCTCGCAACGCTTCGGCCTCGGCCTTCGCAGCATTAGCGTCGGCGTTCGCCTCGGCCGCCTTCGCGTAGAGCAGCATCGCCTCGGCGATACGGATCTGCTCGGAGAGCTTCTTGTAGCGCTCCGCCTGCCGCGCCTGACGTTTCAGGTTCGCGGCCTGCGTGGATAGGCCCTGCAGCACATCATCGAGGCGCGTCAGGTTGGTTTCCGCAGCGCGCAGGCGCTGCTCGGCGTCCTTGCGGCGCACGTGCAGACCGGAAATCCCCGCCGCCTCTTCGAGCAGCAGGCGCCGGTCCTGCGGCTTCGCGGCGATGATCGCGCCGATGCGGCCCTGGCTGACGAGCGCGGGCGAATGCGCGCCGGTCGCCGCATCCGCGAACAGCAGCTGCACGTCCTTCTGGCGCACGTCGCGACCGTTGATCCGGTACGCCGAGCCTAGACCGCGTTCGATGTGGCGAACGACCTCGAGATCGTCCGAATCGTTGAACTGCGCTGGCGCGCGGCGGCTCGAGTTGTCGAGATGAAGCGTGACGTGCGCGGCATCGCGCGCCGGGCGACGGTCGGTTCCGGCAAAGATCACGTCCTCCATGCCGCCGCCGCGCATGGATTTGGCGCTCGATTCGCCCATCACCCAGCGGATGGCTTCAAGGAGGTTGGACTTGCCGCAGCCGTTCGGGCCGACGACGCCCGTCAGCCCGTCCTCGATCCTGAGGTCCACAGGATCGACGAAGGATTTGAATCCGGCGAGTCTAATCCGCCTGAAATGCACGCGCCCCCCGCTCTCTCACGCCCAAACGCTTCACGCTACTTGACGGCATCCTTCAGCAGCGGTTCGAGATCCGCCCAGCTGTGCACGCCCTCAAGCGTCTTGTCGTTCAGCACGAACGCGGGCGTGCCCGTCACCTTGTACTGCTCGACCGCCGTCTTGCGGATCGTCTCAAGCTGGGTGCGCTGGTTTTCGTCGGTGAGGCAGGCCTTGAACTTCGCTTCGGGAATCCCGCGCGCGCGCACGAAACCGTCGAGCCCGCCGAGCTTCGCGTAGGTGACGACCTGATCGTCCGGCGACATCGATTGCAACGGCGCGGTCTGCGCCTCGGTCAGCTTCGTGAACGGCTCGATCCACGCCTGCTGGTTCTTGAAGAAGGCGTCGGCCAGCCCGAAGAACGCGCTTGGCCCCTGGCAGCGCGCGAGCATCGTGGCGCCGTAGTCAGCAGGGTTCAGAACGAAGTTGCGGAATTCGTAGAGCACCTTGCCTGTCGCGACATACTGGCCCTTGATGGTCGGCATCGCCATTTCGTGGAAATCGCGGCAGTGCGGGCAGGTGAGCGAGGCGAATTCGACGAGCTTCACGGGCGCATCCGGATTGCCGATGCTGAAGCCGCCCTCGGGAGTCGCCTTTACGGTTTCGAGCCAGTTGCCTTTTCCGGCGGACGCAGCGGGCGCTTCTGCCTTGGTCGCGCTGGCAACCTTGTTGCCGGCGGCTTCCGATGATTCCTGGCCGCAGGCGGAAAGCACTGCGACGGCTCCGAACAAACACACGGCCTTGAAGCGCGCTTTTCTCAACATCTGGTAGTCCACCCTTAAAGAAGCCCAATACCTGCCACAGATGCGGGTGGGGCACTATGGCGAGGCCCGCAACCCAAGTCAAAGCCGATCAGCGCATTTGCAGCTATCGAATGACGGGCAGACCCTTCGTCCCGCTCATCTGCCGTGCAAGGTCTTCAAGGCTCTGCCGAAGCCCGTCGTCGGCTATGGCTTTCAGGCTGCCCGCCACGTCTTCCGGCACCTCGCCGGGGGTATGCACGCCCTCGCCTGCCGGTGCGCGCTCCACGGCAAGTCCCTGCCGGATGGCGATGCGCGCGACAGCATCGTAGCCGAAAAAGCGGTTCACCCGTTCGATGATCTGCGGCGCCACATGCTGGATCATCAGCGCGTGCGAGCCGGTGGCGGAAAGGTTGAGCGTACCGCCGCTGCGCTTGCCGTGCGGGAAGCTCAGCGATTCGGGTGTCGAATGGCGCGCATAGTCCGGCCCCACGATCTCCGGCCAGCGCGCAACGACCGCACTGTCGACGAAGCCGAAGCGGCGGAACGCCTTGCGCCCCACGAGCGGCACAAGCTCGGCCACCGACCGGCTCCCGCCCCTTCTGTCACCCGGTTTCCTCATGGTGAAACCCATGCCATAGGCGCGCCATGCCCGCCAAGGAAATCGCCGCACCGCTGCTCGCCTGGTACGACCGCTCGCACCGACGCCTGCCGTGGCGCGCATCGCCCGGGGCCAATGCGGCTGATCCTTATCGGGTGTGGCTTTCGGAGATCATGCTCCAGCAGACGACCGTTGCGGCCGTCATCCCCTATTTCGAACATTTCACGACACGCTGGCCGAGCGTGGAAGCGCTCGCCGCCGCCGAAGACGGAGACGTGCTCGCGGCATGGGCGGGCCTCGGCTACTACGCCCGCGCCCGCAATCTCCTCGCCTGCGCGCGCGTCGTGGCGAACGATCATGGCGGCAGCTTCCCATCCACCGAAGACGCGCTGCTCGGCCTTCCCGGCATCGGCGCTTATACGGCGGCCGCGATCACGGCGATCGCCTTCGGCGAAAGGGCGGTCGTTGTGGACGGCAACGTCGAGCGCGTCGTCGCGCGGCTGTTCGCGGTTGAGGAGCCGCTGCCCGGCGCGAAGCCGACGCTTCGCGCGCTTGCGGACACGATCACGCCCGAAGTGCGCGCCGGCGATTTCGCGCAGGCGATGATGGACCTCGGCGCCACGGTCTGCCGTCCCCGCTCTCCCGATTGCCTCGTCTGCCCCGTTGCAACCTCCTGCGACGCCGCGCGGCGCGGCATCGCCGACCAACTCCCGAAAAAGGCGCAGAAAGCGCCGCGCCCGGTGCGCTACGCCAACGTCTATGTGCTGCGCGACCGCGGCGAGATCCTGCTGGTGCGCCGCCCGCCGCGTGGGCTTCTCGGCGGGATGCTCGGGCTACCGATGAGCGACATCGCCGACGCCCCAGTGGCCAACGGCGCGCATCCCGGCGCCCCTGCCCCCGCGCGCTGGTCGCGTGGCGACGGGCGCGTTACCCATGTTTTCACGCATTTCGAGTTGCATCTGACCGTATTTTCGGGCGATCTGTCAGGAATAACGAAACCAGCGGGGGATTGGCGAGCAGCGGATGCATCCGCCGCGCGGGATTTGCCGACGCTGTTTCGTAAAGCATTGGACTTTGCGGCCTGTATAGGCGATTTTTAGCCGTAGTGAGCGGCGTACGCCTGATCGGAGTTTGAATTGTCGATATCAAGGCACGTTGCGTTCGCGCTCGCCCTTTCGCTGGCCGCTTGCGGCGGACAGAAAGGCAGCGGTGAAGACCGCGCGCCGACCGTGGTCGGCGGCGTTGTTGAACCCATGCGCTTCGTCGACAGCATCGATGCCGTCGGCACGGCCTTTGCGCGCGAATCCACGACCCTGACCTCCACCGTCACCGAACGTGTTGAATCCTTGCGTTTCACCGATGGCGCCTATGTACAGGCCGGCACCGTGATCGCCGTGCTGCGCACGGTCGAGCAGAATGCGGACCTTGCCAGCGCCGAGGCGCGCTCGCGCGAAGCGCAGCAGCAACTCGCCCGCCTTCGCGAACTCCAGCAGCGCGGCTTCGCCACCAATGCCAGCATCGACGCACAGACCGCCGCGCGCGATCAGGCGCGGGCCGAGGCAGGCGCGATCCGTGCCCAGATCGGTGACCGTATCATCCGTGCGCCCTTCGCGGGCGTCATCGGCCTGCGCCGCATCTCGCCGGGCAGCGTCGTTACGGCGGGCACCGAGATCGCGACCATCAACGACATCAGCTCGATCAAGCTCGATTTCACCGTGCCCGAGCGTTTCATCTCGGCAGTCAAGGCCGGCCAAAATATCGAGGCGCGCGCGCAGGCTTGGCCAGGCGAAGTGTTTCGCGGCACCGTGGAGGGTATCGAGTCGCAGGTCGACCCCATCACCCGCTCGGTTGCCGTTCGTGCGCTGCTCCCGAACCCTGACCGGCGCCTGCACCCCGGCATGTTGCTCACCGTATCCATCGTCACCAATCCGCGCGAAGCGCTCGCCGTTCCCGAACTTGCGCTTGTCGCGCAGGGCGATCGCCAATTCGTGTTCCGGCTTGATCAGAAGAACGTCGCGAACCGCGTTCCGGTCGAGGTCGGGATGCGGTCAGGCGGCATGGTGGAAGTTACCGGCGGCCTCAATCGCGGCGACCGCATCGTTGCCGACGGCGTCGTGAAGGTGCGCGACGATGCGGAGGTGCGGCCCGTGTTTCCGGGGGAGCCTGAAAAATCCACCACCGGAGCCCTCTCCGGCGCCGCAGCGGGCGCAGGGAAGTCTCGGTGATCCTCTCTGATGTCTCCGTTAAACGCCCGGTGTTCGCGGCTGTTATCAGCCTCATCATCGTGCTCGCCGGCGTTATCGCCTTCTTCTCGCTGCCGGTGCGCGAATATCCGGCCATCGAGCCGCCGATCGTCTCGGTCGAGGTGGTGTATCCCGGTGCGGCTGCCAGCGTCGTCGAATCGCGCATAACCCAGCTTATCGAAGACCGGATCGCCGGCATCGAAGGCATCGACATGATCCGTTCGCGTTCGCGTGACGGCGTGTCCGACGTCTCCATCGAATTCTCCGCGACGCGCGATGTGGACGATGCGGCGAACGACATCCGCGACCGTGTCAGCGGCCTTGCAGACGATCTCCCCGACGAGGTGATTCCGCCGGAGATTCGCAAGGTGGACGTCGATTCGCAGCCGATCCTCTGGATGCACCTCTCCGGCGAGGAGCGCGACCCGCTCTGGCTCGCCGACTATGCCGACCGCATCCTCGTCGACCGCTTCTCGTCGATCGACGGCGTCGCGCGCGTCATGGTTGGCGGCCTCTCGCGCCCCGCGATGCGTATATGGCTCGATCGGGCGAAACTCGCCGCCTACCAACTTACGCCGGGTGACATCGAGACTGCGCTTCGTGCCCAGAACATCGAATTGCCCGCGGGACGTGTGGAGGCGGAATCGCAGAATCTCACGGTTCGCGTCGCCCGCGCCTACAGCAAGGTGGAAGACTTCAACAATCTCGTCATTTCACGCGGCGCAGACGGCCATCTGGTTCGGCTCGGCGATGTCGCGCGCATCGAAATCGGGCCTGAAAATCCTTACAGCTTCTTCCGATCGAACGGCAAACCCGGCGTCGGCATTGGCATTGTCCGCCAATCCGGCGCAAACACGCTGGCCGTCGCCGAAGAGGTCAGGGCGCGGATAGACGATACGCGCAAGATGCTGCCGGCCGGCCTCAGCATCGACATTTCGAACGACAGCTCGGTATTCATTTCAGCCGCCATCGAAAACGTGTGGAAGACGCTCGCCGAAGCGTCCGTTCTCGTTATTCTCGTGATCTATATTTTTCTGGGCTCGGCGCGCGCCACGCTGATTCCCGCCGTCACGGTGCCGATCTGTCTGATCGCGACCTTCGCCGTGCTCTGGGCGCTCGGACTTTCGATCAACCTGCTCACGCTGCTCGCGCTCGTGCTTGCGATCGGCCTTGTCGTCGATGACGCGATCGTTGTGCTCGAAAACATCTATTACCGTATCGAACACGGCGAAACCCCGCTCGTCGCCGCGTATGAGGGCGCGCGCCAGGTCGCCTTCGCCGTGGTCGCGACAACGGCAGTTGTCTGTTCCGTGTTCGTGCCGATCATGTTCCTTGCCGGCAACACCGGGCTGCTGTTTCGCGAACTCGCGGCCGCGATGATCGGCGCGGTCGCCTTCTCGGGCTTCATCGCCCTGACGCTGACGCCGATGCTCTGCTCGAAGATGCTGAAGCCGGAAACCGGCGCGAACCGCATGACGAAATGGGTCGATCAGCGTTTCGATCGCGTGTCCGCCGCCTACGACCGCATGCTCGGCCGGCTGCTCACACGGCCGCTGCTGATCGGCGGCGTTTCGGCCGCCGTGGTCGTCGGCTGCATTGTGCTGGCGACAACACTCCCATCCGAACTCGCCCCGCCCGAAGACACCGGCAACCTGCAAGTGAGTGTCACCGCAGCGGAAGGCACCGGCTACGACCAGATGGTCCGCTATATGGAGGACTTGCAGGCGCGCGTGCTGCCGATGGTGAACGAAGGTCCCATCCGCCGCCTGATGGTCCGCGCGCCCGGCAGTTGGGGCACGACGGAGGATTTCTCCACCGGCCGCATGGTGATTTTCCTGAAGCCCTGGTCCGAACGGGAAGAAACGACCGCGGAAACCGCGCAGATGATCCAAAAGACGCTGGAGGATTACCCGGGCGTCCGCAGCTTCGCCTCGGGAGGCCAGACCATCGGCAGCCGTGGCGGCCGCCCGATCCGCTTCGTCATCGCCGGCGCGACGTTCGAGGAACTCGCCCGCGCCCGCGACGCGATCATCGATGCGGCCGCGTCCTATCCGGGCATCGAGAACCTCGAAGCCGATTACAAGGAAACGAAGCCGCAGCTCCTTGTCGATATCGACACGACGCGCGCGGGCGACCTTGGCGTGTCCGTCAACGAGATCGGCCGCACGCTTGAAACCATGATGGGCTCGCGCCGCGTCACCACCTACATTGATCGCGGCGAGGAATACCGCGTCATTGTGCAAGCCGAGGGCAAGGACCGGCTGACACCGCAAGACCTCTCCAACGTCTATGTCCGCTCGCGCACGGGCGATGTCATTCCTTTGTCGAACCTCGTGTCTCTGCGTAGCTTCGCGGACGCGGGCGAGCTTGGCCATTTCAACAAGCTCCGCGCCATCACGCTCGAAGGCACGGTCGCGCCGGGCCACTCGCTCGGAGAGGCGCTCGACTGGCTGGAAGCAGAAGCCTCGACGCTGCCCGAAGTCGCGGCGATCGGCTACGACGGCGAAAGCCGCGCGTTCAAGCAGACGGGGGGCGCGATCTGGGGCGTGCTCGGCGTTACCATCCTGCTCGTCTTCCTCGTGCTCGCCGCGCAGTTCGAAAGCTGGGTGCATCCCGGCGTCATCGTGCTGACAGTGCCGCTCGCGGTCGGCGGCGGCCTGCTCGGCCTTGTTGTCATGGGCCAATCGCTCAATCTCTACAGCCAGATCGGTATCGTCATGCTCGTCGGGCTTGCCGCGAAGAACGGCATCCTCATCGTCGAGTTCGCGAACCAGCTGCGCGATCAGGGCGTCGCATTCGACGATGCGATCCGCCGCGCCGCCGTGCGCCGCCTGCGTCCCGTCATCATGACCTCGATCGCGACCGTCGCGGGCGCGGTGCCGCTGATGCTGGCGAGCGGTGCGGGCGCCGCCTCGCGTCAGGCGATCGGCACCGTCATCGTCTGGGGCGTCAGCCTCGCGACATTGCTGACGCTGTTCGTCATCCCCGTCTTCTATCGGCGCCTTGCCCGGGGTACAGGCTCGCCGCTCGCGGTTTCGCGGAAGCTGGATGAGGAGCGCGGCGCAGCCCCCGCACCGGCGGAGTAGGAAACATGGCACTGCCCAAAGCCTTGCGTATCGCCATCCTGACCGTTCCGGGCGTGGTGTTGCTCGGTTCGCTGTCCGGCGTTGTGGCGGGGTCGGGCGAAGACAATCCCTGGTTCGCGGACCTCGCAAAGCCTGCGCTCTATCCGCCCGGTTTCGTGTTCGGCGTTGTCTGGACGCTTCTCTACGCGCTGATGGGCGTCGCCATCGCCCGCGTCCTCGCGTGTCCACCGGGGCGGGACCTGCAGCGCGCGGCCCTGCTGTTCGCCGCCCAGCTCGTGCTCAACCTCATATGGTCGACGCTGTTCTTCAAGCTGCACCTGCTTGGCCCCAGCTTCGCGCTCATCCTCGTCATCCTCGCCGCCGCGCTCGCCACGACGTTCGCTTTCGCCCGGCTGGACCGGATCGCCGCGTGGCTGCTCGTCCCCTATCTCGCGTGGCTCTGCTTCGCCGCCGGGCTCGCCTTCCGCATCTGGCAGTTGAATCCGGGCGCCGCGCCGCCATATTAGGCCCACAACACAGCGAAGGCCCCGTCCATGCAGTCCAAAAACCGCTTCTTCGACGATTTCTCGCGCATGGCGACCGGCGCCATGGGCTCGCTCGCCGGCATGGGCCGAGAAATGGAGGCGGGATTCCGCGCGCGTATGGAGGAGTTCGTGGGCGGCCTCGATCTCGTGAAGCGCGAGGAATTCGAGGCCGTGAAGCAGATGGCGGCGAACGCCCGCGCGGAAAACGAAGAGCTGAAAGCGCGAATCGCAAAGCTTGAAGCTGCAGCGGGAACCGCGCCCGCGAAAACCGCGGCGCGCAAGCCCGCAGCGAAGAAGGCCGGAAAATCAGCGCCCACCGCCTGATATCCACAGCAAATTCGGAACACAGGCGCACAGCGGCTTGCGTGCCGACGGCTGACGTCGCACCATATGTGGTGCCGGATGACTTCTACTGGACCCGCTATTGACCGAACTCGAACTTGAAATGGCCCAAGCCACGGCAGCGCCGCTCGACATGCTCGAGCATTATTTCGGCGCGCACGGCTGGTCTTTTGAGCGTGCCAGCGACGAGGAACTCATCGCCCGAGTAGAGGGCAGCTGGACGACCTATCAGCTCCGCGCGCTCTGGCGCGAAGAAGAACGCGTCCTCCAGTTCATCGCCATGCCCGACATCCGCGTGCCGGAAAACCGCCGCGCCGCTGTGTGGGAAGTGCTCAGCCTCATCAACGAGCAGCTCTGGCTCGGCCATTTCGAAATGTGGTCGGCAGACGGCACGCTTCTTTTCCGCCACGCCTCCATGCTTGATGCCGCGGATGACGACAGCGGCCTCTCGCTCGCGCAGGCCGAAACGCTCGTCGAAGCCGCCGTCGACGAGTGCGAACGCTACTACCCCGTCTTCCAGTTCATCCTCTGGGCCGGAAAAACCCCGCGCGAAGCGCTCGACGCCGCATTGATCGACACAGTGGGCGAAGCCTGACGGCTTTCCGGTATCCATATTATTATCTTTCCGAAATAATTCCGCTTTGCATTACTGGCGCCGTAGCATTGCTTAGGGGGCGTCATGATTCGTTACATTTTTCTTGCGTTGTTCTTGATTGCCGCCCCTGCCGCAGAGGCAAAACAGCGAAAAGTCATAGAAGAACTGCCTGCGGACATCGTGGACAACAATTATGTTGCCGCCGTGACTGTCACGATTGCCGATTCCGCGCGCGAAAAGTTCGACAAGATCGAGGAAAAGGCGCTGGCCAAACGCGCTGAAGCGGGTCTTACGCCTTACGACCCCGCCAACCCGTCCGATGTCCAGCCGGCCGCCGACACATACGATACCCTGCCGTTCTCCGCCATGCTGCCGCTCGTGATGCGCGACGTGACGCGCGAATGGGGCCTCGACGAGTCCAAAGGCAAGGCCGTCGATCTGAAGATCACCATCGAAACCATCCGCACCGCCAACGCCGCAGTCGCCATGCTGATCGGCAGCGCCGATGAACTTGCCGGACTTATCGATGTGGTGGATCCCGCAACGGGCGCGAACATTGGCTCGTTTTATGTGCACGTGCTCAACGCGCATTCGGGATGGGGAGGCATGCTCATTCGCGGCGGCGGCATTCGGGAGAGGCTGGCCGAGGAATTCGCACTTGAAAGCGCCCGCGTCCTGACCGGCAGCACGAAGAAGGACTGGAAGAAGCGGCTCAAGGAAAAGCAGAAAGCGCAGAAGGCGAGCAATGTCGCTTCGACCGACTGACACAGCCATGAACGCCTGCTCGGCGGGCGCCCTGATTGCCGGAGTGGCTCTCGCCTTACTGGCTGCTCCGGCTTCGGCACGCAGCATTGACTACAGTATCGACCTGCAGGCGATTCAGGCCGCCGCTAACGATCAGGGCATTGAGGGCCCGTTCTCTCCGGACCCTTCGCGTGGCATTCGTAACATCGGACTCGTCGTTACCCCCGGCGTCGATCATGTCATGAAAAATGTCAGCATCTACTGCGAAGCCTACAAGGTGGATAATCCGATCAGCGTCCTGATGCGGAAACTGGTCACGGCGTATGACGACGACGGCGTTCTGGCCGAGGCTGATGCAACCGACGCCGATCTGACCGTTCATCTGACCAAGGCCTTGAGCCTTCACCGGTGCCTTGGTGAAAGCGATTTCAAGGGCTTCTGCAAGAATCGCACCTCACTGTCCGGCCATGTCGCGTTCCGGACGAAGGACGGATCTCTACAGAGTGCGCCGATCGCTGTTCAGGTCGAACGCACCGGCCGTGTAGGCATGTTCTGCGGCAATCTGGGGCGCTACACCGGGATTGTAAGTCGCGAGGCCGGAATCGCGTTTCTTGCCGAGGCCACCCGTCTATCCGGGGCGCTGGAACTGGAAAGCGCCCCCGGGACACAGCCCGTGGCCGCTGAAAGCCCAGCCTCCATACCGCAGGATTAAGAGGCGTCGCCGTCCAACGAGGCAAACCGACGCCTCGCACCCATACCTCACCCCGCCAGCGCCGCCTTCAGCAGTTCGTTTACCACCTGCGGGTTCGCCTTGCCGCCGGTCGCCTTCATCGTCTGGCCCACGAAGAAACCGAACAGCGCTTCCTTACCGGCCTTGTACTGCGCGACCTTGTCGGCGTTCTTCGCCAGCACCTCGGCGATCGCCGCGTCGAGCGCACCGGTGTCGGACACCTGCTTCAGGCCCCGCTCCTCCACGATCTTCTCTGGATCGTCGCCGGTTTCCAGCATGATCTGGAACACGTCCTTGCCGAGCCGCCCTGAAAGCGTCCCGTCGCCGATCAGCGCGAGCAGCGTTGCGGCGTGTTCGGGGCTGATCGGACTGTCGATGATGTCCTTGCCGAGCGCATTCAGCGCGCCGAACAGGTCGGAGATCACCCAGTTGGAGGCGGCGCGCGCGACTTCGGTGAGTGGCTTGCCCTGTTTCGCCGCACTCAGCGCCAGCATCCGCTCGAACCAGTCGGCGGCCTCCTTCTCGGCAGTCAGCACGCTCGCGTTATAATCGCTGATGCCAAGGTCGCGCACATAGCGCGCGCGCTTCGGATCGGGCAGCTCCGGCAGCTCGGCGCGCAGTGCTTCGACGAAGGCATCGTCGAACACCAGCGGCGGCAGGTCGGGATCCGGGAAATAGCGGTAATCGTGCGCGTCTTCCTTGGAACGCAGCGCGCGCGTTTCCATCCGGCTCGGGTCGAACAGCCGCGTTTCCTGCACGATGCTGCCGCCGCCTTCGATGATCTCCACCTGCCGCTGCGCCTCATACTCGATCGCCGCCTGTACGAAGCGAACGCTGTTCACGTTCTTCACTTCGCAGCGCGTGCCGAGCGGGTCGCCGGGCTTCCGCACGCTGACGTTCACGTCCGCGCGCATGGAGCCTTCCTCCATGTTGCCGTCGCAGCTGCCAACGTAACGCAGGATCGAGCGCAGCTTCTTCACATACGCCCCCGCCTCTTCGGGCGAGCGCATGTCGGGACGCGAGACGATCTCCATCAGCGCGACGCCCGACCGGTTTAGGTCAACGTAGGAATAGCGCGGCGACTGGTCGTGCATCGACTTGCCCGCGTCCTGCTCCAGATGGATGCGCTCCAGCCCCACCGTCTTGCTGCGCCCCTCGCCGAGCTCGATCTGCACCGTGCCCTCGCCCACGATGGGGTGCTGGAACTGGCTGATCTGGTAGCCCTGCGGCAGGTCGGCGTAGAAATAGTTTTTCCGGTCGAACCGCGACCACGTGTTGATCTGCGCTTCGAGCGCAAGGCCGGTCCGCACGGCCTGCTTCACGCACTCGCCGTTGATCACCGGCAACATCCCCGGCATCGCCGCGTCGACAAGGCTCACCTGTGTGTTCGGCTCCGCCCCAAACTCGGTCGCGGCACCCGAGAACAGCTTGGCGTTCGACGTGACCTGCGCGTGCACTTCGAGGCCGATCACGACCTCCCATTCGCCGGTTTCGCCTTTGATGCGATAATCAGTCATTCTGCAGGCTTCCATTTCGCACTGGCGATCTGCTTAATCTCTGCAAATAGCGGATCGAGGTGCCGCTGAACGACAACAAGCCGTTCTGGTTCGAGATTTTCTAAGGTTTCGAACACGCCATCCAGCGATTCATCCGCATCTTCAGGAGAGACCAATCCCCGTTGAGCTAAAATTCTGAGAGAATGAAGCGACATATGGATTGCAGCCATTGCCAACGGAAAGCTGTGGTCGCTCATCTTACCACCACGCTTCCGGTCGTGCGGTGAACCCCGCAGCCTGTTCGATCGCATAGCCCGCGTTCAGCACGCCCTCTTCGTCGAGCGGACGCCCGATGATCTGGAGGCCGAGCGGCAGACCGTCATCCGAAAGCCCGCCGGGCACGGACATCGCCGGCAGCCCCGCAAGGCTCGCGGGCACGCAGAACACGTCATTGAGGTACATGGCGATCGGGTCGTCGACGTTCGCACCGATACCGAACGCCGCGCTCGGCGCGGTGGGCGCGAGGATCACGTCGCAGCGTTCGAACGCCTGCATGAAATCGCGCTGGATGAGCGCGCGCACCTTCTGCGCCTTCAGATAATAAGCGTCGTAATAACCCGCCGAGAGCACATAGGTGCCGATCAGGATGCGCCGCTGCACCTCGGCGCCGAACCCCGCCGAGCGCGTCGCCTCGTACATGTCGATGAGGCTGCCGCCCTCGGGCGTTTCGCGCAGGCCGTAGCGCACGCCGTCATAGCGCGCGAGGTTGGACGAAGCCTCAGCAGGCGCGATGATGTAATAGGTCGGCAGCGCGTACTTGGTGTGCGGCAGCGAGATGTCGACGATCTCCGCGCCCGCGTCGCGCAGCATGTCCGCGCCCTTCTTCCACAGCGCCTCGATCTCGGTCGGGATGCCCTCGACCGTATATTCCTTCGGAATGCCGACGCGCTTGCCTTTGAGATCACCCGTCAGCGCCGCCTCGAAGTCCGGCACCGGCAGGTCGAGGCTTGTCGAATCCTTCGGATCAAACCCGCACATGGATTTGAGCAAAATCGCGCAGTCGCGCACGTCGCGCGCCATCGGCCCGGCCTGATCGAGCGAGCTTGCGAACGCCACGATGCCCCAGCGCGAGCAGCGGCCGTAGGTCGGCTTGATGCCCGAAATCCCCGTGAACGCCGCCGGCTGACGGATCGAGCCGCCGGTATCGGTGCCCGTCGCCCCCGCGACCAGCCGCGCCGCGACCGCCGCCGACGAACCGCCCGAGCTGCCGCCCGGCACGAGGCTTTCGTTGCCTTTGCCGCGCCACGGATTGATGACCGTGCCGAATGCGCTCGTCTCGTTCGACGAACCCATCGCGAACTCGTCCATGTTGAGCTTGCCGAGCATCCCCGCGCCGTCCGCGAAGAGCTTGCCGCTCACGGTCGATTCATAGGGCGGCTTGAAGCCCTTCAGGATGTTCGAAGCCGCCGCGCTCTGCACGCCTTCGGTCGCGAACAGGTCCTTGATACCGAGCGGAATACCCGACAGCGGCTTCGCCTCGCCCTTCGCGAGCGCTGCATCCGCCGCCTCTGCCGCTTTCAGCGCCAGTTCCGGGGTTTCCACCGTGAACGCATTCAGCACGCGCGCGGCTTCCACCGCCTTCACATGCGCCTCGGCAAGGTCCTTCGCGGAGAAGTCCTTTGCGCGCAGTCCGTCGCGCATCTGGCCAAGCGTCAGGTCAGTCAGCGCCGTCATTATTCAATCACCTTCGGCACGGCGAAGAAGCCGTATTCGGACTTCGGCGCGTTCGACAGCACCTTGTCCTGAATGCCGCCATCGGTAACGACATCCTCGCGCCAGCGCAGCGTATTGGGGATCACGGCCGCGAGCGGCTCCACGCCGTCCGTATTCACCTCGCCCAGCATCTCCACCCAGCCGAGAATCTTCGAAAGCTCCTCGGCCATCACGGCGGACCTGTCATCGTCGATCTTGATACGCGCAAGATGCGCGACGCGTTTGACGGTTGCGGCGTCAACGGACATGCAAAAACACCCCGGATTGATTGAGCCCGAGCCGTTAGCACGCGGCTTCGTGCGCGGGCAAGCGTCTGTCCGCCCCACCAACCGTGTCGCTCAGTCAAGCCCCCCTACGCGTTTCCCCTTCACTCGCAGGTCCAGGCCTTGGCGGGGCACCATGGTCATGTTGCCCTCAGCCAGCGCATCGAGCAGCGATCCATCCGCGTTAGAGAAAAACACGCCCTCGCCGCGCAGCCCCTCCGTCCACCCCGTCGCCGTCTGGCGATAGCCATAGCTGCTGTTCATGCATCGCGGACTGCCATTCACCTTGGGGCAGGTCTCGCGGAAGAAAACCACATCGTCCAGCCCGTCACCCGTCAGGTCGGCCACCACGGCCGCGCAGCGCAGGACTTTTTCCTCGCCGCAGTCCACGACCGGGCCCGGGAACTGGACAGCCTCTTCGGTCAGGTAGCCAGCCAGGTTCGCGGGCAACGTCTTGCCGGCAGGATATATCCTGATCCGGGACAGCGCCTCTCGCACGCGCGCGCCGGCCGCCTTCGCCTCGCTACCGGTGCGGGCATCCCAGCGCGAGCGGGTCTTGTCGATACGGGCTACCTCCGCCGCGATGGCGTCAGCGCGCACGCTGCCCCCCATGCCTCGCAGGTCGGTCAGGGCGTCCCGGCCCGGCGCGCCCAAATCGAACTTCAGCGCGGCGAAATCGAAGGTATTGGGCGCGGCCTTGCCGCTCAGCAATCTCGCCACCTGATTTTTCGCCGAGATCGCACGGAAATCGATCAGCGGCGTGGCGAGCAGCAGGAACATCGTCCCCAAGGCGAGCGCAAGGCGGACATTCGCGGTGCGCACCGTGTCTGCCCAGCCTTCGAAACGGCGGGCAAGCGGCCAAAGGTAGGAAAGCCCGTAAGCAATCGCGAAGCCGGTGAAGATCATTGCCCAGATGCGCTCCGGCATCAGCCCGTAAGCGTCGATGCGAATGCCGGTCGAAACCGCGGCGATGATAGCGAGCGGGAGCATCGCGAGCGCGAGTCCCACAGCGCCGAACCTCACCACGCGCGCGGATGAGAGCTGATCGTTCGCATCCTTGATGACCGTGTTCACAAGCAGCAGCGCAAACAGCACCGCGCCGAGCATCAGCGGCGTTGCGTGCCGGGTCGACTCCCACAGCTTCGACAAGCCCGTCACCGGCAGGAACGCGAGGAACAACAACAGCACGAGCGCGAGCAGCGGCGCGAGCACCGAAAGCACCGCCATTAACGCCTTCTGCATCGTTGCAATTACGCTCGGCCAGTCGCGCACCAGCGAGATGCCGAGCGCGATGCTAGCGCCGCCGACCACGGTGGTGAACGCGGGCTCTTCGAACAGGTCAGCGAAGAACTCTACGCCGATCAGCTCGAAAAGGCCGGCCCAGAGCGCGAACAGCAGCGTCACCGCGAGCTGGAAGCCACCCGCGCCGATGGCGACCACGATATTCTCCCAGCTACGCGCATGAAGCCCTGCATAGGGCAGGCGCCAGCCGCCCTCATCGCGCACGGTCTGGAACACCGGCAGGGCGATACCGAGCGCGGCCGCAAGACACAGATATTGCCAGGCGAACCCGGGATCATAACCACCGCTGCTATCCGCCTGCGGGCCGGCCACGAGGTTCCAGTACACGACACCGGCCGCCACCGCGCCGCAGCCAGCGGAGAAACCGGTGGACCACAGCGGTCGAACTCCCGAAAGCGTAAACGCCAACGCCGCCCCGGCGATGCAGACTCCGGTCGCCGTCGCCGTCCGGATATCCCCGACGGGTCCGCTCCCGCGCGTCAGCAGCCACACAACGAGCCCGCACAGCGCCCCAGCCGCCGTCAGCACGAGATGACGCCGCTGGCTGTTCTCCAGACCGACCATGACGCCCCCAAGCCCGGCGTTACGCCGGACACTTCCCCGTGCCCGGCCCCTTCACGAAGCGGCCCGGTCGCGCGCCCGTGGGCTCGCCGTCCTTCAGCACCTGCGCGCCGTTCACGAACACGTCGCGCACGCCCACCGAATACTGGTGCGGCTTCTCGAAGGTCGCCTTGTCGGCGATCGTCGCGGGGTCGAACACCACCACGTCGGCGAAGTAGCCGGGTGCCAGACGTCCGCGTCCCTCGATGCCCATCTGCTCGGCCGAGAATGACGTGAGCTGACGCACGGCGTTCGAGAGGGTGGTCGTCTTCTCATCGCGAACGTATTTGCCGAGGAAACGCGGGATGTTGCCGTAGGCGCGCGGGTGCGTCGGCGATTTCACGAAAACGCCTTCCGTGGCGGGCGCTTCCGCATCCGAACCGAAGCTCATCCACGGCAGCGCCGTCTGCTTCGCGACGTTCTTCTCGTCCATCAGGAAGTAGATGGTGCCGACACGGCTGCCGTCTTCCACCACGAGGTCCATCGCGGTTTCCTCGGGGCTCTTGCCGCGTTCCCGCGCCACTTCGCCGAGCGTCTTGCCCGCTAGCGGCTTCAACTTGTCGTTCTTGAATCCCACGAGAACGAGCCGCTCAGGCGAGCCCGCCTGATAGTAAAGGTTCTCCCAGCCGTCGCCGCGCGTCTTCATTTCCGCGGCGACCTTGGCGCGCACGGCGGGATCCTGCAGTCGCTTGAACCAGGCCTCCTCCCCGCCTTCCTGCACCCACAGCGGCATCGAGGCGTCGAGGCCGGTGCCGCCCGCCGGGTAGGTGTACATGGTGGAGGTGATGTCGAGGCCTTCCTTCTGTGCGGCCTCCACCTTCGCGATGACGGTGTCGAGCTTGCTCCAGTTGTCCTTGCCCGCCAATTTCAGGTGATAGATGATCGCGGGCGCCTTCGATTGCCGCGAGATGTCGATCAGTTCGTCCACCGCTTCGAGGATGTTGTCACCCTCGGAACGCATGTGGCTGATGTAGCGCCCGCCGCACGGCGCGGCCGCTTGCATGAGCGCGAGGAGTTCCGGCTTCTCCGCGAACGATCCGGGCGCGTAGATGAGCGCCGAGCCAACGCCGAGCGCGCCTTCGTTCATCGCGGATTTCACCAGCCCCTGCATCCGCGCGAGCTGCTGCGGGTTCGGGTCGACATCGCCTTCACCGAGTTCATGGATGCGCACCGTCGCCGCGCCCACGAAGCTCGCGACGTTCGGGGAAATGCCGCGCTTTTCGAGATACGAGAGATAGTCGCCAATGCTCGTCCACTCGATATCGTACTTCACGTCGCCCATGCGGCTTGCCGACAGGCGCTTCATCTCGTCGTTCAGCGGCCCCATCGACCAGCCTTCGCCCATCACCTCCAGCGTTACGCCCTGCTTGAGGTCGGCGACACCGCGCGGATCGACGATCAGCGATTCGGTCGCCCAGCTATGCGTGTTGATGAAGCCCGGCGCCACGGCGAGGCCTGTTGCGTCGATCTCGGTGCGCCCGCGCGCGGCGGGACCGACCGAAACCACCTTGTCGCCGTCGATGGCGACATCGCCGATCTGCGCCGCACCGCCCGAGCCGTCGTAGATGGTGCCGCCTCGAATCACGAGGTCGTGAAGCGCGGGCGTAGAGGCCCCCGCAGCGCAGGCGGCCAGCGGCAGCGTGATGCAAATGGCGAAAGGAACCTTGGTGATACGCATGGTGTTAACCCCTGTATTCTCGTTGCATGGACACCATGCTAAGCGCCCGGACAAAGGAGTCCAGCAACTTGGCCGCACGTCGGTTTCTCGCCATCATCGCCGCACTCATATTCCTCGCGATCGTAGGCACGGTCGCGTACCGGCTGTTCGCGCCCTACCTGATGCGCGCGGCATTCGTGCCGGATGTGAGTTTCGCCGAAAGCCCGAAACCGCCGCCCACGTTCTATGATCGCGCGGATGCGTGGCTCACCCGCCCGGGCCTTCCGGCCGACATGGTGCGCTGGACGCCCGAGGGCTATACCCCGGCGCCGAAGCCCGCCGTCGCGGTGTTCTACGTGCATCCGACAACCTATTTGCGCGGCGACCGCTGGAATGCACCCATCGCGCTCACCGGCGATCCGCGCTTCCGGCAGACCGTGTTCCTGAAAAGCCAGGCGAGCGTGTTCAACGGCATTGGAGAAATCTGGGCGCCAAAATATCGCCAGGCAACCTTCGGTGCGTTCCTCTCGCTCGGCGAGCCGGATTCGGCGAAGGCGTTCGCCGTCGCCTACAGCGACATCGAAAAGGCGTTCGAACTGTTCCTGCGCGAAATTCCGGCCGACCGGAAAATCATCCTTGCCGGTCACAGCCAGGGATCGCTGCATCTCGTCTCGCTGCTCGCGCAGAAGATCGCCGACACGCCCGTGGCGGACCGGATCGTCGCGGCCTATCTGATCGGCTGGCCGATCTCGATCGAGGCGGACCTCCCCGCGCTCGGCCTCAAGCCGTGCGAGACGCCGGAGCAGACCCGCTGCATCATCGCGTTCCAGAGCTATGCGGAGCCGGCGCAGCCGGAATCGATCTTCGATCCGTTCTACACGACGGCAGGGCTGACGGGTGCGCCGCGCAAGGACACGCACCTCGTCTGTACTGATCCGCTGGCAGGGCCGGAAACGCCGCTAGAAGGCGCAGACCCCGCGGCGGAGGCGCAGCCCGAAACCGCCGAAGCCGAAAGCACCGAAAGCGAGGCGGCAGATACCACCGCCGAAACCGCCGCCGCGGCGGAGGATGATCCCTACGGCGCGGCGCGCAATCTCGGCACGCTGATCCCCTTCGACGAGACCTATTCCGATGCCCGCCTCGAACCCGGCGTCGTCGGCGCAAAATGCATGGAGAAGGGCTATCTCAGCATCGGCGAGAAGCCGCCATCTGAGCTGCGTTCCTACGTGCTGCCAGGCAACAACTACCATGTTTACGATTACCCCCTGTTCTGGGCGAACCTGCGTACGGATGCGGAGCGTCGCACGCAGGCGGCGCTCACCGCGCCCGTCGCGGCCGCCGGGCGGAAGAAGTGAGCACACATTCAGCCTCGGAGTTCGCCGCGCAATTGCCTTCGGGCGGCGTTCTCGCCGGGCTCGATCTCGGCACGAAGACGATCGGCGTCGCGTTCTGCGACGCCGAATGGCGCTTCGCGACCGCTGCGGAAACGATCGTCCGCCGCAAGCAGACGCAGGATTTCGCCGAGCTTCGCCGCCTCATCGGGAGCCGCGCGCTCGCCGGTTTCGTGCTCGGTTATCCCGTGAACATGGACGGCTCCGATGGCCCGCGCGCACAGGCGACGCGCGCCTTCGCCCGGTCGCTTGAGGCCGAATTCACCCTCCCCGTCCTCCTGTGGGACGAGCGCCTCTCCACCGTCGCCGTCACGCGGGAGATGATCGCTGCGGACATGAGCCGCGCCAAACGCGCCGAACGCGTCGACGCCCTCGCCGCCGCGCACATCCTGCAAGCCGCCATCGACGCGCTGGCGCTCACGGCCTAGCTTCGCGCCGCATCCTCCCGGTCGATGGCGACCAGCGAAACACCTTTCGTCTCGCGCATCACGATCGCCGCGATCAAACTCACCGCGCCTGCGAACATGATGTAAACGGCGATCGGCCACCACGTTTCATATTCGCGCAGCAGCGCCGTGCCGATCAGCGGCGCCCACGAGCCCGCGACGATCGCGGTCAGCTGGTAGCCGAGAGAAACGCCCGAATAGCGCATCCGCGTGGGGAACATCTCGGTCATGATCGCGGGCTGCGCGGCGTACATCAGCGAATGGACCATCATGCCGGTGATGATCGCCGCGAGCACGATCCCCGTCGCCCCGGTATCCAGCATCGGAAACGCCGCAAACGGCCACACCATCGTCAGCGCCGCGCCAGCGATATAGAGCGGCCGCCGCCCGAACCGGTCGGTGGCGTGCCCCACGGCGGGGATGATGAAGGCATGGATGATGTGCGCGAAGAACAGCAGCGTCAGGATACCCGTGGTGTCGCCGCCACGGTGCGAGAGGTACGTGATCGAGAACGTCACCACCATGTAGTAAAGGATGTTCTCGGCAAAGCGCAGGCCCATCGCCGTGAACACGCGGCGCGGATAGAGGCGGAAGACCTCCTTGAGGCCGTAGCCGGCGTGCGCCTTCTCTTCCATTTCGGCCTTGGCGGCCTTGAAGATCGGCGAATCCGACACCTGCGTGCGGATGTAATAGCCGATGCCGACGATCACGACCGACAGCCAGAAGCCGACGCGCCAGCCCCACGACAGGAACGCCTCTTCCGAAAGCGTGGCCGACAGCACGAGCAGCACCACCGTCGCGGCAAGGTTGCCGAGCGGTACGGCGGCGTGCGGAAAGCTGCCCCAGAAGCCACGGCTGTGGTTCGGGCTGTGTTCGGTGACGAGCAGCACCGCGCCGCCCCATTCGCCGCCGAGCGCGAAGCCCTGGATGAAGCGCAGCGTCACCAGCAGCAGCGGCGCCCAGTAACCGATCTGGTGGAACGAAGGCAGGCAACCCATCAGGAAGGTGGAAACGCCGATCAGAATCAGGCTGAACTGCAGCAGCGACTTGCGCCCGACCTTGTCCCCGAAATGCCCGAAGACGATCCCGCCGAGCGGCCGCGCGAGGAAGCCCACCGCGTAGGTTGCGAACGCGGCGATGATGCCGTCGAGCTCGTTGCCGGTATCGGGGAAAAACAGCTTGCCGAACACCAGCGTCGCGACGGTGCCGTAGAGGAAGAATTCGTACCATTCGACGACCGTTCCGGCCATCGAGGCGGCAACCACCTTCTTCAGATACGGCAGATCGGCGGTTTCTTCGTGCTTCATGGCGCTCCCCTTGGTCGAGGGCGTGCCCCGCACCGGCCGCAGCGTCAAGCCCGCAAGATGATGTGACAGGCGGCCGGTTTCGCCCCTTGCCCGTTGCCGTATGCAAGACTAAAGGCTTGGCTTTAATGACATCAGCAGCCCAACCCGCTCCGCTACCGGCCGTGCCGCCGGGCGTGCATCCCTTCCCGCACGCACATTTGCTTGGAATCGAAGGCCTGAAGCCCTGGGAAATCGGCTTCCTTCTGAACGAGGCCGAACACTGGGTGGAACTCAGCCGCAGCGCGCACAAACGTGATGAGCGGCTGGCGAGCCTCACCCAGATCAACGCCTTCTTCGAAAACTCGACGCGCACGCTGCTGTCGTTCGAGATCGCGGGCAAACGCCTGGGCGCCGACGTCGTCAACATGTCCGTCCAGTCCTCCTCGATGAAGAAGGGCGAAACCCTGCTCGACACGGCGCTTACGCTGAACGCCATGCATCCCGACGTGATCGTCATCCGCCACGATGCCTCGGGCGCGGTCGCACTCATTGCGTCCAAGGTCGATTGTCCGGTGCTGAACGCGGGCGATGGACGCCACGAGCATCCGACGCAGGCGCTGCTCGATGCGCTCACCATCCGCCGCCGCAAGGGCCGGATCGAAGGGCTGAAGGTCGCGATCTGCGGCGACATTCTCCACAGCCGCGTGGCCCGCTCGAACTTCCATCTGCTCGCCGCGCTCGGTGCCGAGGTGCGCGCGGTCGCGCCACCGACGCTGATGCCCGCGGGGATCGAGCGTTTCGGCGTCACCGCCTTCACGGACATGGATGCGGGCCTCGAAGGCGCCGACGTCATCATGATGCTCCGGCTTCAGCGGGAGCGCATGGCGGGCGCCTATCTTCCCTCGGAGCGCGAGTATTTCCACTTCTACGGCCTCACAGCGAAGCGCCTCGCGACGGCGGGCGACAACGTGCTCGTCATGCATCCCGGCCCGATGAACCGGGGCGTCGAGATCGAATCGCAGGTCGCAGACGATATTGCCCGCTCCGCGATCACCGAGCAGGTCGAGATGGGCGTCGCCGTCCGCATGGCGTGCCTCGACGTCCTGACCCGCACCCGAAGGGGCGCTGCGGGATGGGAGACACGCGCATGAGGCCGCTTGCAATCACGGGCGCCCGCGTCATCGACCCTGCGAACGGAACGGACGCTGCTGCGGACATTCTTGTCACCGACCGCACCATCGCGGCCGTCGGCAAACCCGATATCCCCTCGGACGCGCAGCGCATCGACGCCTCGGGGCTCGTTGCGGCGCCCGGCTTCGTCGATGCGGGCGTGTTCAAGTCGGAACCCGCCGCGTTCCTCGCGGGCGGCATTACCTGCACGCTGCTGATGCCCGATCAGTCGCCGGTGATCGACGATCCGGCGCTCGCCGAACGCGCGCAGCGCATCGGCAAGCCGCATGTCTGGGTGCATCCGCTCGCCGCCGCGACGCGCGGCCTTGCCGGAACCGAGCTTGCCGAGGTCGCCCTGATGAAGCTGGCGGGCGCGGTCGGCATCGCGACCGGCCGTCGCCAGATCGCGTCGTCAGCGGTCATGTTCCGGCTTCTGCAATACGCCGCCGCTTTCGATCTCGTCACCGTGGTTCATGCCGAAGACGCCGCGCTCACCGAAGGTGCCGAGGCGACCACGGGGGAAACCGCGACCCGTCTCGGTCTTGCGTCCGCCCCGGCGATCGCCGAAGCCATCGCTATCGCCCGTGATGTGCGGCTCGCCGAAGCGGCCGGTGCGCGTCTCCACGTTCACAAGGTCACCACCGCCGAAGGGCTGGACGTCATCCGCACGGCCCGTGCGCGCGGCGCGCGCGTCACGTGCGGCACGGCGCCCGCCTATCTGCTGCTGAATGACGAGGCCGTCACCGGCTACCGCACCTTCACGCGCCTCTCCCCGCCGCTGCGCAGCGAGGACGACCGCCGCGCTTTGCTCGCAGGGCTGGCGGACGGCACGATCGATTGCCTCACATCCGCGCACGATCCGCGCGGTCAGGACGAAAAGCGGCTGCCTTTCGCGCAGGCGACGCCGGGCATGTCGGGCGCGGAAACGCTGCTCGCGCTCGCGATTTCGGCCGGAGAGAACGCAGGCGTGCCGCTGGCCCGCCTCGTCGCGATGATGAGCGCGACACCCGCGGCGATCTTCGGGGTTCCGGGCGGGACGCTTGAAGCGGGGGCACCAGCCGACATCGTGCTGTTCGATGCAGGCGCGCCCTGGCGGATCAATGCGTCGAAATTCGTGTCGCCCGGCGACAACACGCCGTTCGACGGGCTTCCCGTGCAGGGCCGTGTGAAATGGACCGTGAAAGGCGGGGAAATCGCCTTCGCGGGCTGATCAGGCCTTCTTGGCCGAGGTCGCTTCGGGGGCGCCCGCGCCCTTGCGGACGAAGCAGCTGTAGCCTTCCGACTTCAGATTCCGGCAGAGGTCGACGGCTTCGGTGACGTTCGCGAACGAGCCGATAGCGAGGCGATGATATGTCGCCCCGTTGACCGCGATCTGGCTCCGGATCGGATCGAATTCACCAAGCGCGCTGTTTTTGCGGGTCAGTGCCTTCCATCCGGCGTTCAGAAACTCGGGCTTCGCGTAGGAACCGAGCTGGACGACCCACGCGCCGTGCGTCGGCTTCTGCAGCGCACGGATCTCCCGCTTCACGGCGGACACAGCTTTCGGTGTCTCGAACCCAGGCTGAACCGCC